>Ga0137388_10000009_pt1 | contig 159329 bp, 153 predicted proteins | sample 15con2h14AmetaG_FD_104644 | JGI IMG/M metagenome (GOLD analysis project Ga0137388, IMG submission 104644) | Vadose zone soil microbial communities from Angelo Coast Range Reserve, California, USA - 15con2h1.4A metaG | ecosystem: Environmental > Terrestrial > Soil > Vadose zone > Saprolite...
CGGCGCTTCTCTTCTGGTAGGCTCTCTCCATGGCGGTTCTCCTTTCTCTTTCACAACCGGATCGTACGACCCGGTGAAAGGAACCGCCATCTCACTTTTCAACTAAGCTCGGGACATCCTCTCAACCATTGGTACACTGACCTCGCCGACGCCCGCCGCGTCATTACCGAATGGATGCGGGAGTACAACGAAGAACGCGAACACGGCACATTGGGAGTGATGCCGCGCGAGTTTGCGAGAAGCGCTATGGAACACGCGGAAATCGCAGACAGCGCGATTCCCGCCCTTCCCGCAGCGCCCGCCGCTACTGGAGCAAGGACGACGAATTACCCGGTCCACTTATTATGAGGTAGACCTAAATGGGGAGACCTCATCCGAACGTGCGGAACCATCTTCTTCAAGTTCACATACCTGTCAGCGATAAATAGCGGCGCACGGCGCGGGATCGCGGCGCGAAATCCACCGCAAACACTCCGCTCGATGTCGCGGCATATAGTTGCGATCCGCTGGGCGCAAGCAAAAGCGCGTGGATGAAGCCGTTCGGCAATCCATCGTTGAAAACAACCCACGTCGCGCCTCGGTCCGTCGAGCGGAAGATCCCCAGGGACGGCGTCCCGGCGTATACCGTCGTTCGGTTTTGCAGCGCGAGCGCGCTGACCCAGTTGGAGCGGATGCCATTGCTGATCGGCACCCAGCTCTCGCCGCCGTCGTCGGTACGAAAAACGGCTGCGAACGGCGTCGCGGCGAAAATCGTGGATGGCGAGCTCGGGTCGATGACGATCGACGTGATCGAAGAGGGGATCGTGATCCCGTTGTTGACCTGCTTCCACGTGTTGCCGCTGTCCGTGGATTTGAGAACGCCGCGATTGCTGCCGGCATAGACAGTCGCCGAGTTGGTCGGATCAACCGCGAACGTGATGATAAATCCGGTGATGCCGGTCGGCCGCTCGATCCACCTCGTGCCGCCGTCGAAGCTTTGAAAGATTCCATAGCCGCGTGTGCCGAGGTAAATGTTGGATTGATTGTCGATGACGATGGAGGAGACGTCGATCGACGACGACGGCAGTCCCTGATTGATCGCAGTCCAGTGCTGTCCGCCATCGCTGCTTTTGAAGACGCCGCTCCCGCCCGCATAGAGCACCAAGGGCTGGCGCGGATCGGCGGCAATCGCATCGAACGATCCCGCGTTGAGCGCAGTCCATTCGCTTCCGCCGGCTCGAACGAAAATGCCTGAATCCGTTGCCGCGTAGAGATTTCCTCCGTCGAAAAGAAGTGCATTCACGTTGACGCCGGTGAGGCCGGCACTCTGCCAGGTGAGGACCAATGCAAGAGCGAAATTCATTCGAGTCGCGCCAGAAACAGGATGTGCGGATGCGGATAACCGCGATCAATCCGTTGATACGTAGCCGAGAGCCCATGCCGTCGCAACCGCTCGGCGAATTCGGAGGGCGCTTCGTAGCTGAAGGATTCGCCGAGGGTCAGATGGAGGGCGGATGCGAGGCGCTCCTGCACGCGATTCCAGGAGTGCTTCACGCGCGCCGTCGGATCGTGTTCCTTGATCAGCAGCGTCCCCCCCGGCTTCAGGCGCTCTCGCACCCGATCGAGAAAGCCGTCCCAATCGCGGATGGGCATTTTGTAGAGGACGTCGATGATCGCGACGGCATCGAATGTCCCTCGAATGCAATCGTCGTATCCGATGACGTTCTTGATCCCATCGAGCTTACGCACTTTGTGCGCATCGGGATCGATGGCCGTCGGCCGTGCGCCGCGTTCACGGGCGAGAACGGAAAACAGCCCGTGGCCGGCACCGACATCGAGCAGCGTCGCGTTGGCAGGGAGATACGGAATCACGCGAAGGAAAGGGGAGGTGAGGAAGCGGATCAGCACATGCGCCCGCGACCGAATCGGGAAATGACGATAGGCGCGGTGAAGTACGATTAGCGCACGGATGAAGCCCACGTCACGCATTGTAGAAGTCCTGAGTCCTGTGTCCTGAGTCCCGAGTGAGAAGCCGATGACTCAGGACTCAGCACTCAGGACTCAGGACTCTCCCTGGCGCGAAGCCGCGGGCGCGCTGGTTGTCCTCATCTCCCGTTTGGCGACGATGCCGAAGACCTTCTGGGAGGGCGACGAGCTGCTTTTCGCGGCCGCGATTCAGAAGTTCGATCCGTGGAGCTCGCGTCCGCATCCACCCGGCTACCCGCTCTACGTCGGCCTCGGCAAATTTGCGGCGCTTTTCACCGATCCATTTCACGCTCTGGTCGCGTTGAGCGTCATCGCCAGCGTGATCGGCTTCGTCGCGCTCGCGCTTGCCTTTCAGCACCTCCTGCAGGATCGCGATCTCGCTGTTTGCGGGGCGCTGATTTTCTATTTCTCCGCCTCGATGCTCGTCCACGGCACGCTGCCGCTCTCCGATGGTCCGGCCATGATGTTTGTGGCCTTGATGCTGTGGGCCGCCACCGGGTTTCCCGAGAATGTCAGCGAGCGCCGCGCGATCGCGCTGGGGCTGGCGGCGTCGGCGGCCATCGGCACGCGTCCACAGCTGGTGGTCTCCATCCTGCCGTTGTTTTTGATCCTGCTGTTGTGGACGCGCAACTTCCGCAAGATCGCGGCCGGCGTAATCAGCTTCGCCGTTTTGTCGGTGGCCTGGTTCGCGCCCCTGATGGATGCAGCGGGCGGTTGGGCGAAGCTGCTGTTGTGGGAGAGCCGGCAGGCGAGTTACGTCGCGACGCATGATGCCGCCATGTCGCGCGGCGCGAGCACGACCAACGTGATTCTGTCGCGGTTCGTCGCGCATCCGTGGGGGCCGAAGTGGATCGCGCTGCCGCTTTTCGCAATCGCGATCTTCGGGATCTTCGCGCTGGCGCGACGGCCGAAGCGGCCGCTGATCCCGATCGCGATTTTCACGCTCCTGCAATTCATCTTCGCCATCTACGTCATGGACCCTGCCGACGGCGCCCGGTACAGCCTGCCGCACATGATCGCGATCGCGCTTCTGGTCGCGGCCGGACTCGATGTGATCCGCAGGAGCACGCAGATGCGCGTCGTTCCGTGGGTGGCGACCATCGTCCTGGCCATCGCGTCGCTCGCCTATACCTGGCCGATCGTCGGCACGCGGCGCGTTGTTCCATCGCCGCCGGCAGCCGCCGCGGCGTTTGCGAACTCGAATTTCGCGCCTAACACGGTCATCGCCTATGAGCTGTCGTTGCGCCCGCACGCCGAGCATCTCCTGTCGCGATTTCAGTCGATTGCCGTTGAAAAAGCGTTGGCGGCCTTCTACGACCGGCCTGAAGTGCCGCTGGTGCTGTTCGGCGACGGCGGATCGCAAATCGGCGGCGCGCGCGTTTTCTTCTGGCCCGAGAGCGATGCCTACGGAAAGCTGACCCGAAACCACTATCGCGTCGTGACGCTGGAGCGGATTCCGCCAACCGAGCGCTTCCTTCCTGTCCGCGGCGTCTATCCGCTCGAGCGCACTGTCGCCGGCGACACCTGGCGGTGGCTGGCGCGCGACGCGTTGATCCGCTTGCCGGCCGCGCACGAACGCCATGTGACGCTGATCCTTCGCCTGTCGCCCGATACGCCGTATGACGCGAATGTTGTGACCGTCGCGGGGATCCGAACCAGGGTCACCAGGCAGCCGTCGCCAATCACGATCACGATCGCGTCGGGCGACATCGCGATTCACGCCGAGCAGGCCTTTGCGCCCGCCAGCGTTCTGCACAATCAGGATCCGCGCATCCTCGCCGTTCAGCTCATTCGAGTCGTACAATCGCCTTGATGCGGCGCCCGTCCGTTTCCTTCGTCATCCCGATGTTCAACGAGGAGGAGAACATCGACCACGCCATCGACGCGGCCGTCGAGGCCTTGACGAAGTACACCGACGACTACGAAATCATCATCGTCGACGACGCCTCGACCGACGCCTCGCCCATGCTGGTCGCGCGCCGCAGCGCCGAGAATCCGCACATCCGCGTGATTCGCCACGAGAAAAATCGGAGATTGGGGGGCGCGCTGAAGACCGGCTTCGCTGCCACCAGCAAGGATCTCGTCCTGTACATGGACGCCGACCTCCCCTTCGATCCCGACGTCCTTGGCCGCGCCATTCGCGCCATGGAGGTCACCGGCGCCGATGTGATCGCGGGGTATCGTCACGACCGCACCATCGAGGGTCCGCGGCGCGCCATCTACTCCTATGTCTACAACGCGCTGATCGGCGTGCTCTTCGGCTGGCCGCATCGCGATATCAACTTCTCGTTCAAGCTTCTCAAGCGCGAGGTGCTCGAGGCCGTCGAGCTCAAATCGGAGGGATCGCTGATCGACGCCGAGCTGATCGTCAAAGCGAAGAATCACGGGTTCGCAATCCAGCAGATCGGTCTCGATTATTTCCCGCGCATCCGCGGGAAGTCGCATCTGTCGTCGCCCACTGTGATCCTCAAGATCTTTGCGGAGCTGGTGCGGCTCTATCCCGAAATGCGAAAGCGAGTCGACAAGGCAGAAGGCAGCGAAAAGTCAGAAGGCAGAAGGCAGAAGGCAGAAGTAAAACAACTGCGGCCTCCTGCATTGTGACTTCTGCCTTCTGCCTTCTGCCTTCTGCCTTGCGAAAGCTCATCGTCACCGCGGATGACGTTGGGCTCGACCGCGGGATGACTGCCGGCGCCATCGAAGCGCATCGCAACGGCATCGTGACTGCATGTTCGATCGTCGCGAACGGTCGCGAATTTGACGACGCCGTGGCGCGACTGCGCGATGTGCCCGCGCTCGAAGTGGGCGTGCATCTGACGCTGGTCGAGGAACGCGCGCTGACGACGGGCAAGCCCATGCCAAGTGACTGGATGCGATTTCTCATCTCGCGAAAGACGAATGTCGAATCGGAGCTGCGCGCGCAGATCGAGCGCGTCGTTGCCACGGGATTGCGCGTCACGCATCTCAACGGCCACCAACATTTGCACCAGTGGCCGCGTATCAGTCGCATCGTGCGGCGACTGGCGGGCGAATATGGGATTCACTACGTGCGCACCGTGAACGACCGGGGCGGCATCCGGCGCCGGCTGGCTGTCGCGTTGCTGAGCCGGCTGGCGGGCGAGGGCGCCCGCCGCCACACGACTATCGGCGTGGCTGAGGCTGGGCACTTGACCGCGGAAAGAATTGTCGCGCTGTTCGATTGCGTGAGCGGTGTCACGGAGCTGGTCGCGCATCCCGGCTTAAATGTCGCCGGCTACGCCCACTGGAACTATGAGTGGGAGAATGAGACCCGAGCGCTTTGCGACCCTCGGGTGCGCGAGGCGATCGGAGACAAAAATATTCAATTGATCGGCCCATCCAAAGCATGAAACCACCTCTCGCTGTTCTGCTCTTCTCGTTTGCCACCGCAGCAACTGCCAGCGTCGGCCTTTACACCTCGAAGCCGCGCCTCGACTCGATTGTCAGCCGCGGAGCTCTGATCAGGTTCAGTTTCACGCCGTTTGTCAACGAGGTGGACGAACGAGACGTAACCGTCGATTTTTCGGCTGCGCCTGCAACGATCGAGTCGATCGCTGGACGCGACTTCAATTGCCTCGTGAGCGGGTCGACGGCGCGCTGCACGCGCGCGCTGTTCCCGAAAAATACGGTCGGCAGCATCGACGTCGACGTTCGCATGCCATCCAGCCTGATGGGCGGTCGCGTCGTGGTGGTCAGTACGATCACAGCCGCCAGCGGATCGACGTATACCTGGAGCCCGTGGGTCATCGTGCCGAGCACGTTTCTGGTCACGAACACGAACTCGGAAGGCGCGGGCTCGCTGCGCGATGCCATCGCAGCGGCGAACGCCGCATGCACGGACAGGCAGCCGTGTGAAATCGAGTTTCAAACTTCGGGCACCATCGCGCCGCAGACGCCTCTTCCGGCCATCACTGCACAGCGGCTCTCGATCGATGGACAGAAGCAGGTGATCCTCGAGGGCAACCAGATGCCGTCGGCGGGACTCACGGTCACAGGAAGTGACATCATCACGATTAGCGGATTCCAAATCCAGAACTGGGGAGGGGCGGGGATTCTGCTGAACGTCTCACCGCGCACTTCCTTGGGGGCGACCATCGCCGACAACGACCTCCACGGAAATCTGCGGGGCCTCATGAGCCTTGGCTCGGCGTTTCTCTACGCTCACGACAACGTCATCAGCAACAATCAGCGCAGCGGCGTTTGGATCGAGTCGGGCTATTACCCCGCCGTTTACGAGAACACGATCGACGGAAACGGCGCGAGCGGCGTCTACTTCGGGCCTGGCTGCCAGTTCGGAGCGGCCGACGAAAACGAGATCCGCGGCAATCGCGACTTTGGCGTCGCGATCTCGCCGCAGTCGAAGTGGATCGAGGTGCGCGGCAACTCCATGAAGGGCAACGGTCAGCTCGGCATCGACTTCGCCCTCGATCTCGTCACGCCGAATGTCGCTGACGACTCCACGCGTCCGGTACCGAACGCGCCAGTCATCACATCAGCGCAATACGATTCGACGTACCGGAAGACGGTCATCCGAGGCCACGTCGATCTGCGAAAACCGGCCGACGTCGGCTACTACAGTCCGCTGGTCGACGTCTACAGCAGCGCGGGCCTCGATGCGCACGGAATGGCGCAGGGCGAACAGATGCTGAACTATCGCGCCGACTACGGCAATGCCGTCAAGATCGATTCCAACGGCGATTTCATTTACATCGTCGACGCCGATCTGACCGGACGGTACATCTCCGCCACTTACACTCGCTTTTACGGGCTGGGAAAGGGTGTCACGTCGACAGCCCTGCAGCCGCGCCCGCAGTACTATGAGAGCTGGCAGTCGACTTCGGAGATGAGCAATCCGGTTCGCGTGCCATGAAAAAGCCATTCACGCTCCTGCTCTTCGTCGCGTCGGTCGCAAGCGGCCAGGTGCAAACCGCAGATCTGCACTGGTTTCCTATCTTCCCTTCTGGTTTTCCTGTCCGTGCCGGACAACTGCTTTTCGTGCAGGCGGTGCTGAAAAATCTCGGGCCTGACTCCGCGATGAACGTCCTGGTGACGTTCGACACGGTTGCCGCCCTCCGCATGACTGCTCCGTCCGGGTTCACGTGCAACGGTTCCTCGACGCGATGCTCAACAAGCTCGATCGCAGCAGGAACCCAGGTTGTCTTCAACTTCAATGTGCTGCCTCCGCCGGTGAACGGAACGGCGTCGGTCGTTCTGGTTGCCGCGTCGGATACGCCCGATCCATTTATGCCCGACAACACCGTCAGGACGTCATTCAACATCCGGACGAATCCCGACTTGAGGATCATGCCCGCCTATCTTCAGAGTCGTCTCGAGCCGTCGCAGAGTTTCCCGATCACAATCGATGTCTCTAACGTCGGTTATGACACGGCGCACAACGTCACGGTTCGAGCCAATCTGACAAGTGGCGGACGTTTCGTTGAGGCCAAGGCGACGCCGGAGACAACGTGCACGATCGACGGTTCGTCAGCCGTCTGTCGTGCCGACATGTTGAAGTCGCCCTATGGACTCTCGATCATCCTCACCGCTCGAGCTCCCGACAGACTCACTGGCGGTCGCGTCAAGTTCGATGCGGTCGCAAGCTCCGATGAAGTCGACTTCGATCCCTACGACAACGTGCAGCATCGCGAAGGCCGGTTGTATCGCCATCTGATTGTCTCGAACAGCGAGGATGAGGGATTCGGCTCTTTCCGGCAGGCGCTGCGCGACGTCAATGCATTCTGCGCCGACGACATCTGTCGCGTCGTGTTCGAGCTGCCCACGACCGGCAAGGTCACCATTCGTCCGCAGTCGCCGCTGCCGGCCGTCACGGCGCCGTACATCATCATCGATGGCCGGGTGCCCAATACCGAAATCGAGCTGAATGGAGGTCTGCTCGAAACGGGCGACGGGCTGCAACTTCTGACGCGCTGCGATGCCTCCGTGCTCGGTCTGACCATCGATGGTTTTCCCGGCGCGGGAATCGTGATCGGCGGCGGCGCCTCGGTCTGCCGCGAAACGGGCGACCTGGCTGCCATCCGAGAGGTGAAGAACAACAAGATCGCCTCCAACGGGCGAGGCATCGTCATCGGCATGATACCGGTGACGGCCTTTTTCTGGCGCGACACGGTCGTCGCGAACAACACCATCAGCGACAACCGCTTCAGCGGCATTTTCGTCTCCTCCGGAGGCGCCCTGGTCATCGAAGAAAACAGCATCCGGAACAACGGTCGCAGCGGCATCTACCTCGGCACCGTGAATGTCTCGGATGTCGGGGAAAATGTCATCGACGGCAACGCCGAATTCGGGATCGCGCTTCAACCGCAGGCGCACGTCTCGATGTACGGAAACTCGATCGTCAACAACGGATTGACGGCCATCGACGTCGGGCTCGATCTCGTCAATTCGAATGTTGCTGACGACAGAGGTCGCGCCCCGAATGCGCCGGTTCTCGCTTCGGCAAACTTTGATCCCGTCTTGCGACAGACCATCGTGCGAGGCCATGTGGACAGCGGGCCCCTTTCTTCCGGCTCGTTTCCACAGTGGTTCGTCACGGTTTATGGCAGCACTTCGCTGAACGCGCGCGGCTTTGCGCAGAGCGAGCGACAGTTGAGCGGCGCTCTGGTCCCGGGCGGTCACGGCGACTTCCAAATCGCCGTCAATGGCGACCTGACCGGACAATTCCTCAGCGCGACGCTGACGCGAAGCTCCTATATCGGCTTCGCGAAGCCGCCGGACGAGCTGTCGCACTACGACTACCTCAGCGAGACCTCCGAGCTCAGCAACGCCGTCGTGGTCGAGCGATAGCCCATATAATCCGCGCCCGCCATGGCGAAGAAAATCGCGGTCATTCCCGGCGATGGCATCGGTCCCGAGGTGATCGCGCAGGGGATGCGGGTGCTGGAGAGCGTGAACGCATCGCGCAAGCTCGGTCTGCAATTCGTTCAATTCGGATGGAATGCCGACGAGTTCCTGCGGACCGGCGTCTCCATTCCTCCCGGCGCGATGGATGACATCCGCAACAACTACGCCGCCGTCTACCTCGGTGCGTTCGGCGATCCGCGCATCCCCGACATGAAGCACGCCGCCGACATCCTCCTGGGCATGCGCTTTCAGCTCGATCTGTACGTCAACTACCGGCCGGTGAAGCTGCTCAACGAGCGGCTCTCGCCGCTGAAGGACAAGAAGAAAATCGACTTCGTGATCTTTCGCGAGAATACCGAAGGCGCCTACGTCGGCATGGGCGGCAATTTCAAGAAGGGAACGCCGGAAGAGATCGCGGTGCAGGAGGACGTCTCCACGCGCAAAGGCGTCGAACGCATCATCCGATATGCCTTCGAGTTCGCGAAGCGCAACGGCCGCAAATCGGTGTGCATGGCCGACAAGAACAACGTCATGCGCTTCGGCGGCGACTTATGGCTGCGCACTTTCGAGGAAGTCGCGAAAGAGTACGCCGGCATCGAACACTTCCACATGTTCGTCGACGCGCTGGCCATGCAGATGGTCCGCGCGCCGGAGATGTTCGACGTGATTGTGACCAACAATATGTTCGGCGACATCGTCACCGACCTCGGCGCGGCGCTGCAGGGCGGGCTGGGGGTGGCGGCATCCGGCAATATCAATCCCGGGAAAGTCTCGCTCTTCGAGCCGATTCACGGCAGCGCGCCGAAATACGCCAAGCAGGATGTCGCCAATCCGATCGGCGCCATCCTCACCGCCGCCATGATGCTCGAATACCTCGGTCACGCCGGCGAAGCAAAAGCGATCGAGGCCGCGGTCGTGGCGGCAGTCGATGCAGGCGAAACCACGAAGGACCTCGGCGGAGCGTTAGGTACCAGGGCCGCAGGAGAAGCTGTGCTCCGTCGCCTCGCGCTTTAGTACAATCCCCGCCACTCGGCTCTATGGAAATCGGCGCGGAGTGGCTCGTCGACGCAACGGGTTGCCGTTCGGACGCACTCGTCAATCTGTCACTGTTGCGCGATCTGTTCGATCGCGTCATTTGCGATCTCGATCTTCACCCTCTCCACGAACCTGTCTGGCACGCCTTTCCCCCGCCCGGCGGCGTAACGGGATTCGTCGTTCTGACCGAATCGCATCTTGCCTGCCACACTTATCCCGAGCACGGAGTGCTGACCGTCAATCTCTACTGCTGCCGTCCACGACCCGATTGGCCATGGCGCGAGCGGCTCCGCGAAATGTTTGGAGCGACGAATGTCGAGGTTCGCTCGGTTGAGCGCCTGAAAGAGCTTGTGCCGTGGCAGTAGCAAATTGTCCGGCCTGCGGCGGACGGATCGAATTCGCGATCGGATCGTCAGTCGTGGTCGTGTGTGACCACTGCCATTCGGTGATCGCGCGAACGGATCGCGGTGTCGATGACCTCGGAAAAGTCGCTGCCATCATCGACACCGGCTCGCCTTTGCAACGCGGACTGGCCGGCAAATACCACGGCACGGGATTCCGATTAACGGGCAGAACGCAGATGCGGCATCAGGCTGGCGGCGTCTGGGATGAGTGGTACGCGGCATTCGACGACGGAAGATGGGGCTGGCTGGCGGAGGCGCAGGGGAAGTATTACGTCACATTCAAAATGCCGGCGCGCGATCTTCCATCGAAGGAAGAGATCGCAGTGGGCGCTCGAGTCGATGGCATGGTCGTCAGCGAGATCGGCACAGCGACTGTGATCTCCGGAGAAGGGGAGATTCCGTGGAAAGTGATTCCGGATAGCACGTATGCCTATGCCGATCTCTCCGGCGGGCAAGGCCATTTCGCCACCATCGACTACAGCGAGGAAGCTCCGCTGCTCTTCAAGGGACAGGAGACGACCCTTCCCGGCCTCGGCATCGCGATCGCGCCGGCGGCTGCCGAAAGAAAAGTAGGCGTCGCGAAGCTCTCGTGCTCGAAATGCGGCGGGCCGCTGCAACTCGTCGCTCCCGATCACGCGCAGCGCATCATCTGCCCGAACTGTGGCGCAGTTCACGATGTTGCCGAGGGAAACCTGCGTTATCTCGAGACGCTGGCGACTCACGGATGGAAACCGCCGATCGCGCTGGGAAGCCGCGGCACGGTTGCTGGCGACGCATACGTCGTCGCGGGCGCGATGCTGCGCAGCGTGACCTTCGATCAGAAGTACTACTGGACCGAATATCTCCTCTTCAATGCCGCCAAGGGATTTCGCTGGCTAGTTGACAGCGATCATCACTGGAGCTTCGTCGAGCCGATTGCCGCCGGCGACGTGATTGCGCAACCGGGATCGCCTGCGGTCACGTGGGACGGAAAGGTCTTCAGGATATTTCAGGACGCGCCGGCAACCGTCGAGCGTGTCCTGGGCGAGTTCTATTGGAAGGTAGCGGCCGGAGAGACCGTGCGCGCGATCGATTACATCGCGCCGCCGGAGGGAATCACAGTCGAAATCTCCGGCGAGGGACGCACCGCCGAGATGAATTTCTCGCACGGAACTTACTTGCCCGTTGACGATGTCGAAAAAGCGTTTGGCGTCAGCGGGCTGCCGCGGCCGACGACCATCGGCTGGCTCCAGCCGAATCCACACAGCGAACGCGTCGGACCACTGTGGGCGAAGTTCGCGATCGCGCTGCTCGTCCTCGCCATCGTGATCGGCATCGCCCGGAGCGGATCCGAGAGGTATAACGATCTGCTGACCTTCGCGACTGAGACGCCGCAGGGGCAGTGGGGCGCCTCGAGTCCAGGTCCAAGTCATGTGATCTTCACTGCGCCATTCGAGCTCGCGGGCGGACGCAATGTGCGCGTGGAAGGCTATTCCGAAGTCCAGAACGGGTGGGTGTACGTCGCCGGAGATCTGATCAACGCGCAGGGGATGATCGTCGATTCGTTCCAACTGCCGATCGAGTTTTACGAAGGCAACGATGGCGGTCATTGGAGCGAGGGCAGCCGGACGTCCACTGCACATCTCGCCGCCGTTCCGGCCGGGCGTTACACATTGCGGCTGGAGGGCGATTGGGACACCGCGAAGATCTCGGCTCCCAGAATCCTCGTGAAAATCGATCAGGGAGTATTTCGCTGGCCGCATTTTTGGCTGGCCTTTGCGCTCCTGACCATTCCGGCGATGTGGGCCGGCTTACGGTCGAACGCATTCGAAGGCAACCGGTGGGGGGACGCCATGTTCACGCAAAGCGGCCAACCGCGTGGCGGCAATGAGTGAGAGCCTGAGATGAGACGACTCTATCTCGCGTTTGGTCTTTTCATCCTCCTCGGATACAGCTACATGGCATGGCGCGGTGTGGAGATCCGGTTGCCGCGCCGCGCCTACTCGCCGCAGGGTCTGCGCTCGGCCGCACATGGCGGATACCGTTCGTTCTGGTTTGGCGGTTTTCACGGAGGGAAATGATGGACTTCTCGCCAGCAATCAGAGTCTTCCTCAGCACCATGGGTTACACCGCATTCGGGTTGGTCGTTTTCGGCATCGCGTTTTGGATCATCGTCAAGATCACGCCGTTCTCAATTGTCAAGGAAATCCGAGATGATCAGAACACCTCGCTCGCGGTGCTGATCGGATCGGTGATTCTCGGCCTGGCGCTGATCATCTCGGCCGCGATTCACAGCTGATGAACCGGGCGCCACTGCTGTTTCTCAACGTCCTGGTGATCGCAGCTTGTGGCCTGGTGTACGAGCTGCTGGCCGGGACGGTCGCCAGCTACGTGATCGGCGATTCGGTGACGCAGTTTTCGCTGATCATCGGCCTCTATTTGTCGGCACTCGGGGTCGGCGCCTGGATTTCACGATATATCGATCGCGATCTCGCGGCGCGTTTCGTCGAAGTCGAGCTGGCAGTCGCCTTGATCGGCGGCCTTTCGGCGCCGCTTCTTTTCTTTGGATTTGCGCGACTGCAATGGTTCCGGCTCTTCCTCTTCCTGGTGGTCTTCGTTATCGGCGTGCTGGTCGGGCTGGAGTTGCCGATTCTCATGCGCATCCTGAAAGAGCATCTCGATTTCAAGGAGCTGGTCTCGCGCGTGCTGAGCTTCGATTACCTCGGCTCGCTCATTGCGGCTGTGCTCTTCCCGCTGGTTCTGGTGCCTCGAATCGGGTTGGTGCGGACGTCGGTGGTATTCGGCTTCCTCAACGGCTGCGTCGGTTTGTACGCGACATATCTGCTCGCGCCGCTGATTCGGCGCGGGCTTGTCGGGCTGCGGGCCCGCGCCGGCGTCGTGCTGGTGATCCTGACCGTGGCGTTCATTCAAGCGAATCGGTTGACGTCGCTGGCCGAAGATGAGCTCTTCGCAGACGAGGTCGTCTACGCCACCAGCTCGCCGTATCAGCGGATCGTCATTACGAGTGGAAAATCAGGGTTTCATCTCTTCCTGAATGGAAGTCTGCAGTTCGCATCTGCAGATGAATATCGCTATCACGAGGCGCTCGTGCATCCCGCCATGGCCGCTGCCGCCACGCCGCCCCGCCGTGTGCTGATCCTTGGGGGCGGCGACGGGCTGGCTCTGCGAGAGGTCTTGCGCTACTCGGATGTGCAGGGCGTGACGCTGGTCGATCTCGATCCGAAGATGACGGCTCTCTCGAAAGCGTTTCCGACGCTGGCAGAGCTCAATGGACACGCATTTCTGGATCGTCGTGTCAACGTGATCAACGAAGACGCGATGATCTGGCTCGAGCACACCCACGATCTCTTCGATGCCGCGATCGTCGATTTCCCCGATCCGAATTCGTTTGCGCTGGGCAAGCTTTACACCACGCGTTTCTATCGCCTGCTGCGCGATCACCTCACGCTGGAGGCGGCCGTGACCGTGCAAAGCACGTCGCCGCTCTTCGCTCGCCGGTCATACTGGTGCATCATCCGCACCCTCGAGGCCGCCGGGTTTTTCGTGCGTCCCTATCACGCCACTGTTCCGTCATTCGGAGTCTGGGGCTTCGCGCTCGCGCGCAGGCAGCGATTTCCGATGCCGTCGCGAGTGATTCTGCCGCTGCGATCCCTCGATGAGAAAACGCTGGCAGCGATGTTCGTGCTGCCGCCCGACATGGGTCCGCTCCCGGTCGAGATCAATCGCCTCGACAACCAGATGCTCGTCCGCTACTACGAAGAAGAGTGGAAAAAGTGGAGCTGAGCCGGCGCGATCTGCTTACGGCGTTTCTTGGTGCACCGCTCGCGTCTCTGGCATGTCGAAATCGCGTTCGCACATCGCTGCCCCCCGGCGAGATTGTCGGCGCGTCCGATCGCGTCGGTCATCGTCTGCGGGAAGCTGTGCATGCGACTCCGTCGGACGATGCCTGGCAGCAGCACGATGTGGTGATCGTGGGCGCAGGAATGTCGGGTCTCGCGGCGGCGTGGCGGCTCGAGCACGCCCGCTTCCACGACTACCTGCTCCTGGAGCTGGAGCCCGTCGCGGGCGGGACTTCGCGATCCGGCGCGTCGCGGGTCAGCGCGTATCCATGGGGAGCGCACTACGTTCCTGCGCCGATGTCCGAAAATCGCGCCTTGATCCGTCTCCTCGGTGAAATGGGTGTGCTCGAAGGCGGCGTCGTGGCAGAGGAGCATCTCTGTCGCGATCCGCAGGAGCGCATTTTTTTTCGCGGTCGCTGGTACGATGGCCTTTACCTTTATGCCGGAGCGGGCGCCGACGACCTTCGGCAACTGCGCGCGTTCGAAAGCGAAATCGCGAAATGGGTTGGATGGCGCGACGCTCGCGGGCGTCGCGCGTTCACCCTCCCCACCGCCGCCTGCTCGGATGACGCCGAGGTCATGGAGCTCGACCGCATGTCGATGCGCGCGTGGCTCGATCGACGCGGTTTCAATTCGCCGCGGCTCCGATGGCTGGTGGATTACGCCTGTCGCGATGACTACGGCGCGCGGCTCGACGACACCAGCGCCTGGGCCGGAGTCTTTTACTTTGCCTCACGCGTTCCCGAGCCTGGACAAGAGAGTCTGCCGCTCATCACGTGGCCGGAAGGCAACGGCCGGATCGCCGCGCACTTGTCGCGGGCCGCTCGCGGCCGCATCGAAACCGGCTGGCTGGTCGCGAATGTCGTCCCCACGCCCGGCGGCGTCGACGTCATCGCCGAATCAGGCGATGGCCGCCATTTGCGCGGCATTCACGCAAAGCGCGTGATCTTCGCGGCGCCGCAATTCGTGGCCGCGCGTGTGATCGCGCCATATCGCGAGGAGGTGCCGGCGCACGTGCGTGAATTCACGTACGGATCGTGGCTGGTGGCGAATCTCACGCTGCGCGATCGGCCGCGATCGAGCACCTTTCCTCTGGCGTGGGACAACGTTCTGTACGAGAGTCCATCGCTCGGCTATGTCGTCGCGACGCATCAGAGCGGCATCGACTACGGCGCGACCGTGCTGACCTATTACTACGCCCTCTGCGATGCCGATCCGCGAGCGTCGCGCCAACGGTTGTTGTCGGCGAATCGCGATGAATGGGCGGAAGTTGCGCTGGCCGATCTGTCGTCCGCACATCCGGAGATTCGCGAGATGACCGAGCGACTCGATGTGATGCGATGGGGTCACGCCATGATTCGACCGCGCCCTGGATTGATCAGCGGACCGGCGCGGCAGGCCGCGCGCCAGGTCTATCGCAACATTCACTTCGCGCACTCGGATCTGAGCGGCGTCGCTTTGTTCGAGGAGGCGCTTTATCACGGCGTGCGTTCGGCGGAAGAAGTGCTCCGCGCCGGCGGACGACCGGTCGAAACATTCCTATGAGGCCCTGGCTTTTCTCGCGCTCGGTGGACCTCGCTGTCTTCGGCGGCACCGCGGTGGTGGCCCTCACCGCCGTTGCAGTCGGATTGCGACTCGGAATCGAAAACGGCGAGATGCCGCCGTGGGCGTGGATCGCGGCCGTGCTTTTCGTGGACGTCGCTCACGTGCACGCAACCCTCTTCCGAACGTACTTCGACCGCGGTGAGCTCCAGCGCAGGCCGCTGCTGTACACCTTCGTGCCGGCCGCATGCTTCGTCATCGCATTCGCGCTGTATCAATCGGGCACTTTGATCTTCTGGCGTTGCGCTGCTTATCTCGCCGTCTTTCACTTCGTGAGGCAACAGTATGGATGGGTGGCCCTCTATCGCAGCCGCGGCGGAGAGAGGGACCGCTTGGGATGGCTGATCGACAGCGCCGCCATCTACGCCGCGACGCTCTATCCGCTGCTTTGGTGGCACACGCACCTTCCCCGAACTTTCTGGTGGTTCGTTCCGAATGACTTCGCCGCAAATGTGCCGCCGCTGATGATGATGGTTGCCACGCCGCTGTATTGGCTGACGCTGATCGCGTACGCGGCGAGATCCATCGCGCGCGGTGTTCCAAATCCCGGCAAGGATGTGGTGGTCGTGACGACGGCGCTGTGCTGGTACGTCGGCATCATCGCGCTGAACTCCGACTATGCGTTCACAGTGACGAACGTCTTGCTGCACGGCGTGCCGTACTTCGCGCTGATTTACTTTTATGGACGCGCGCACGCTTCGCCGCAGTCGCTGGCGCGACGGCTGCTGCAGCGCGGGCCACTGGCACTCCTCGGCATCGTGTGGGTGCTGGCGTTCATCGAGGAGGCCGCCTGGGATCACGCTGCCTGGCATGAACATCCGCAGTTTTTCGGCGGACGGCTCACGCTCGATTCCGTCGCGATGTGGCTGGTGCCGCTGCTGGCCGTGCCCCAGCTGACGCATTACGTGCTGGACGGCTTCATCTGGAAACGGCGAAGCGCTCAACCGCTGTTTGCCCCTCACCCCGTCCCTCTCCCCGCGAGCGAGGAGAGGGAGTTCGGCGGGAGGGCCCTCGCCCCGCGAAGCGGGGAGAGGGTGGCGCGAAGCGCCGGGTGAGGGGGCGATATCATTCCCGCTCTTAAAGGAGACTCCATGAAGCGAACATGCATCGCCTTGTTTCTGACGACAACCTCTCTCCTGGCAGCCGAGGGCATGTGGATGCCGCAGCAGGTGCCGCAGCTCGCGGATGAGCTGAAGAAGATGGGATTGAAGATCGATCCCAATCGATTCGCCGATCTCACCGGCGATCCGATGGGTGCCGTGATCTCGCTGGGCGGATGCAGCGCATCCTTCGTCTCGCCCGACGGGCTGGCGGTCACCAACCATCACTGTGGGTTCGGCGCGTTGCAGTTCAATTCGACGCCGCAGCGCGACCTGATCACCAACGGCTTCCTGGCCAAGACGCGTGACGAAGAGCTGCCGGCCGGCCCCGGCTCGCGCATCCTCGTGACCACCAACATCGAAGACGTGACCAGGCGCGTGACCGGCACGTTGACCGCCAAAATGAGCGATCTCGATCGCGAGAAGGCGCTCGATCGAGCGACCAAGCAGCTGGTCGAAGAATGCGAGAAGCCGGGCGGCGTGCGATGTCGCGTCGCATCATTCTTTGAAGGATCGCAGTACCTGCGCACGACGCAGATGGAAATCCGCGATGTCCGCCTGGTCTACGCGCCGCCCCTCGGCATCGGCGATTTCGGCGGCGAGACCGACAACTGGATGTGGCCGCGTCACGTCGGCGATTGGTCGTATCTGCGCGCGTATGTCGGAAAGGACGGCAAGCCGGCCGACTATTCAAAGGACAACGTTCCTTTCCGTCCGATCCACATTCTCAAAGTCTCCGGCGAAGGAGTGAATCCCGGCGAGCTCGTGATCGTGGCCGGCTATCCCGGCCGCACGTTCCGCTATCGCACGTCTTCGGAAGTCGCGAACATGCAGCAGTACAGCTATCCGACCACCATCAAATACGCGACCGACCTGAACAACATCCTTCGAGAGATGGGAAAGAACAACAAGGCGGTCGAGATCGCGAACGCCAACCGCATCAGGGGCAACGACAACCTCCTGAAAAACTACACCGGCACGCTGAGTGGATTTGAGAAGTTCACGATCGTCTCGCAGCGCCAGCGGCGCGAGAACGATCTGGCGGCATACGTCGCGTCTAACAAGGACGCGCAGAAATACGCCGGCGTGGTCGATCAGATGAACAAGCTCGAAGAGAAGTCGCGCGCGACGCAGCAGCGCGACACCGTGCTGCAGTGGCTCTTCCGCGGCTCGCCCATGCTGTCGCAGGCAAATACGCTGTATCGGCTGTCGCTGGAACGACCGAAACCCGATATCGAGCGCAACCAGGGATTCCAGGAGCGCGACTGGCCTCGCATCGGCGAAGCGGTTGCGCGCGCGCAGAAGTCGCTCGAGCCGCAGAGCGATCGGGCCGGGCTTCGGTACTTCATCAACGAGTCGCAGAAGCTCCCTGCCAGTCAGCGCATCGCCGGAGTCGATGAGTTGATCGCGAAGAACGGCGGCGTCGACAAGTTCCTCGATCAGCTCTATGGCAATACCAAGATCGCCGATCTGGCGCTTCGGAAGCAGATGCAGACGGAGACCACCGCGCAGCTCGTCGCGCATCACGATGCCGAGATCGATTTCGCGGCCGCGCTCTCGCCGCAGCTCCTCGAGAACGAGCGGAAGGAGAAGGAGTTCGCCGGTGCGATGTCGCGCCTGCGGCCGATGTATATGGAAGCGCTGCGCGTGTCGAGCGGCGGCCGGCTGTATCCCGACGCGAATGGAACGCTGCGGGTGACCTTCGGGAAGGTGGTCGGCTACACGCCGAAGGATGCTGTTGTCTACACTCCGAAGACGACGGTCAGCGGAATCCTGCAGAAGAACACCGGCTCGGGCGAATTCGACGCGCCGAAGAACGAGCTCGACGCGATCCGCGCCAACAAGACCGCCGGCTATGTCGATCCGAAGCTGGGCGAGGTGCCGGTCGATTTTCTCTCCGACGTCGACACCACCGGCGGCAATTCCGGCTCTCCGACGCTCAACGCGAAAGGGGAGCTGTGCGGTCTTCTCTTCGACGGCACCTACGAATCCCTCGGCTCCGACTTCGTCGTCGACCCGAACATCACGCGCTCCATCCACGTCGACGCCGTCTACATGCTGTGGGTAATGGACGCCGTCGACGGCGCCCACAATTTATTGCAGGAGATGGGATTGCCGGTGCGGTTCGCGAAGTGACGCGCAGACGTCATGCTGAGCGCAGCGAAGGATCTCAAGTTACGGTGGACGTCCTGTCGGAGTGAGATGTGGGACGGGCTTTAAGCCCGTCTTGTGATCTCGGCGCGGCGGCGGTCGAAATGATCATCGGTAGATCGCCGCGCGACAATCCATCGCCACATCGTTCTTGTCACCGGCAGTCCAATCGGTATGGCGGCAGATCGAATCGACGCGGCATAATTGCCACTTGGGCCGATGACTTTTTCTTCGCTCGACAAAGTAAACTTAACTCGTGCCTTGGCTGAACCTCGCTGGTCTTCCGCCGAAAACGTACACATGCGGCTGGTGCGGGAAAGTGATTGCAACTGCGAGTGGTTTTCAAACCCAAGCCAATCTTCCGAACGTCCAATTTGTCTACATCTGTCCTTTCTGTGACAAGCCAACAATTTTTGAAGAGAAGGGCCAAACGCCAGGCGTGGCGCCGGGCGTCGAAGTCACGCACCTTCCGCCAGATATCGAGACGATGTACCGTGAAGCTCGCAACTGCGTTGCAATCGCTTCCTACACCTCTGCAGTCCTCAGCTGCAGAAAGCTTCTCATGCACGTCGCAGTCGCTCAAGGCGCTCCCGTTGGGGAATCCTTTGTAGAGTACGTGGATCACTTAGCAACTGCCGGTTTCGTCCCACCAAACGGTCGCGGCTGGGTCGATCACATTCGCAAGAAAGGAAACGAAGCAAATCACGAGATTCGGTTAATGACTCAGTCGGACGCCGAAGATCTAATTTCATTTGCCGAGATGCTTCTCAAATTCATTTACGAGTTCCCTCGCCGCGTCCCAGGTGCAGTACCGTAAATTTATGGCAGCCCACTCCACGCAGCAGCTACCGCGACGGTCTTCGGCCCCGGCGCTCCCGCGCCTCGTCTTCCGCGCTAAGGTGTGTTTGGGCTTCGGCACGCGGAACCGGCCGCTTGACTGAGCGTGAGATCGTTTAGTCAGAAGACGAAAGCGTTATCTTTGCCCGAAGGGCGCATCGAGATGCTTTACGCGAGGGGCGATGAGAGCTATGCGGATAGTCCGCGAACAACGAAGATTTATGTTGTCGCGGGCTATGTGGCGTCCGCCGGCCAGTGGTGGGAGTTTGATCGGCGCTGGCGCAAATCAATGCGCGCTCTCGGCATCGAAACGCTCGGGTGTCATGCTTCAAGGTGCGCTACGGGCGCAAAGCCTTACCATGACCTCACGCCCCACAAGCGGCACGAAATCCAGCACCGACTCATTCAAGACATCGCAGACAGCGGGATCTTCGGTTGTGTAGCGGTGAGTGATTTGGACGGATGGAGGAGCAGACGAGAACTGTTCTCCAAGTTTCTTGGCAAGGACCAGAAGAAATTTAACGAACCCCATTTGCTCGCACACCGACAGTGTGTTCTTTTTATGTTCCACAAAACTGAGTCCGCCACGAAAGAACCAATCGCTTTCGTGTTCGATCAAAACACGGATGCAGGTGGTCGTGCGCGAGAGTGGTACAACGTGACCATCAGGAGCTCTGCTCTTCCCGCTGAGTTGAGAGCCCGCATGGGTCCCTATGGGGAGGCAGAACGCATGAAGGTTCTCGGCCTTCAGGCCGCAGATATCCTGGCCTACTCGGCTTTCAGACACTTCAGCGGTAGGCCGTCGTGGCAATGGAATGAACTCATCGAGGCTAAGCGAGTAGCCGCGATGTTGTTCGACGAGACTTACTGGCAATCGCTTGAGGACGACTTGCGGTTTGCGCACGGAACCGATGCCAACGGAGAAGACGGAGCGCCTGTGGCCGCTGTCTAACTCCGCGTCGCAGCCGACTCGGCCAGTACGTGGCGCGACGCTTCCGCGCGCTATGCGTCGCAGCTTGCAGGTGCCGCGGGCGAATCTCTCGGAACCGGCCGCGCGGCTAAACGCGTGGTCCGTCAGGGAGACGGAACCACCGCGACGATACCAGAGTAAAATCGCGCGATGATTCCGTTCGCTGAGGTACCGCTCTCAGGCGAACTCCGCGAACAGCTGTTAGCGTTTGCCGCACGCATCGAAGCCTTTCGTAAGGAGGGGCCGCTCGACAGAGTTGCCGTCGCCAAGTTAGAGGAGCACTTCAAGGCCTCGCACATTTATCACAGCGCAGGGATCGAAGGTAACCGCCTCACATTGCAGGAAACCGTCGTCGTTCTGAAGGACGGTGTAGATATCAGTGGTAAGCCGCTGAAGGACAGCGTCGAGGTACGCAACCTCAGCGCGGCTTTCGATTGCCTGGTCGAAATGGCTCAACGGCATGAACCCATTCGCGAATCCGATATCCGATCGCTTCACTCACTCATCGTTCGCGATTTGCAATATTCGCCCGGTGAGTACCGCCGCACTGGAGTGATCATCTCGGGAGCAGAGCACCGGCCGCCGGAACCCCTTGAGGTTGGGCCGCGTATGGGTTCTCTCGTCGCGTGGGTAAACGAGAATATCAACCAAGATCCAATCATCGTCGCGACGGTGGCTCATCACGAACTCGCTGCGATACACCCATTTCTGGACGGCAACGGCCGCGTCGCACGACTTTTGATGAACTTGGTTTTGCTGAAGCGCGGCTACCCGATCGCAAACATTCAGCGCGAAGAACGACCTGCGTACTACGACGCGCTGAGCTTCGCCGACGTCGGAATCTATGAGCCAATCCTCGACATGGTCCTTCGGCGCTCTTCCCAGCTCTTCGCCGAATACGAACGAATACGCGCCGAGACAAAGCGAATGGCGGATTGGGCAGACCGGTGGGGAACGCGTGAGGCGGAAGTGCTGATGCGCCGTGAGGCGCGAGAAATGGAGCTATGGTCAAGTCGAATACGCCAAATCTTCTTAGAGTTTCAAAAAGCGGCGGAGCTCCTCAATGACAAGCTGCAAGAGATCGCCATCGAGTTCCACGACTACCGTAATGCAATAGATTTTGAGAGATATCAAAAACTCCTTGAGGATGGTCGTGTAGAGCAGTCGAACGCCTTCTCCATCTCATTTCGTCAGCATCGTACTGGGTTGGAAGAGCGCTTCATGTTCCGCTATTACCGAAACTTCAACAAGTTCCCGCCTCGCCGTCATGTAATTCCTCTCGAAGCAAACTACTTCGATCGCGAGATCAGTAAATATACGCGCCTTTCAGAAGTACCATGGGGCGAAAAGGTCCGCGTGCGGGAGGTCTATTTCAACGAGCAAGGCGAGTTCGTCCAACGCTACTTCAACCGTGATACAAAGCAAGAAGCTGAACGAAAGGGCGCAACGATTTCCGAGGCTGTTCAGCAGTTTTTTGAAGACGTCCTGCAAAACATCTTTCATCTTCGCTAACGGCTGACCAACTCGGCATAGCAGCCGACGCGCCCCTCCCGTCGCCCGGACGCTTTCGCGCTTCGTGCAAGAGCATCTTGCGCACGCGTGCTAATCTCTAGGAAGGCCGCGCGGCTGAATGCCGTGTCCGTTGGGCTGCGCTTAACGACAATGACGCCCTCAGTCACAACCATTAAGCGTCTGTTCGCTGTGTCGGGAAACCGATGCGCATTTCCGGCATGCGCTGTGCCGATTGTCGATCGAGTCTCCGGGAGAATTGCAGGAGAAGTCGCCCACATTAAGGCAAAGAGCCCAAGTGGTCCACGCTTCGATCGGGATCAGACCGATGAACAGCGCCATTCGTTCGAAAATCTCATGCTCATTTGTCCCCTCCACCATCAGATCATCGACACTGACTTGGTGTCCTATACGGTCGAGCGATTGTCTCGAATGAAGTCCGAGCACGAATCGCAATCGGAAAACGTTGGCGACGTCGCCGACGACTTGGTGCAGCAACTCATCAACATATCCGACGTGCGTGTGTCGGGTGGCTCGATCATCGTTTCGTCAGCGCAATCTGGCGGCCAAGTCGCGCAAACGATCGTCAACGTAGACTCCCAACCCACACGCGCGCCGCTAAACTCTGCCGGGAACAACTTAGAAGGCCTAGCACTCCGTGAGCTCTGGGACGCCTTTCAAGATGCCTTCTCCTGGGTCTTTCAGGTTGCGTCTCCTCTGCAGGAATTTGAGGATCCCAGCCGGATGAACAGTGCTCAGTTCGAGGAATTTCTACAACGAGTGGATTTACCCGAATCCGCGAAACAGCAACTCCGGCATTCGTCGGATCGCTGGCGAGACTACGCGAAGATCGAGCATCGCAGGAAGCTGGGAGTGGCGGTGAGGAAGCGCGTTGCTTTTCACAACCTTTTGGTAAAACATCGGATCGTTCTAGAGGACGCGATAAAGCAGTTGCTTAACGACGTTGACAACGAAATGACAGAGGCTCTGAACAAGATGGAGCTCGTACTCGACGGCGAAAGTCGTAACAACTGGCGAGATGCTTTTCACCAAGTCCACGCGATCGAGGAGAAGATACCCGCGCTCGAAAACTTGATCGCGTCTCGGCTCAGAGGCCGCTGAGCGCAGCGACCCAGTCGCTCCCGCCGAAGTTATCGTTCGTCGCGGCAACCGGCCTGCCGCTGTGCCTGGCACATGATGGCCGCACGCCGCCGAACCGCAACCACGTTAGGCAGATAGAATTGCAACCGTGAGTAGCGAACCGCCGTGGCGTGAATATGAACGGGCTGTTCACGAGGAACTACGGAGCAAATATCCCGGCGTGGATGTCCGCTTCGATGTGACTATCGCTGGTCGGCGTTCCCGCGTTGATCGGCAAGTTGATGTTCTCGTTTTGGAGCAGCTGCACGGAACGGACGTGTTGACCGCAGTCGACGCAAAGCATTACGGCCGGCGGATCGACGTGACACACGTCGAGGCGTTTCTCGGACTCCTCGATGACATAAGTGTCGACCGCGGAATGATGGTCAGCCCTAATGGCTACACGCCAGCCGCGCTCGACCGTGCGTTTCGCGATGACGTCGACCTTGACCTTGAGATTTTGAGTCTTGCCGAGCTGCAGGTTTGGCAAGCAGAGGGCGCGATTCCCTACGCAGGTCGAAACGCGGTTCTTCTTCCTAGTCCGTTCGGGTGGATCATAGACGGGCAACGCAGGTCGGGAATGCTCGCGCGACTCTACCGGCGTGGTCTACCTTTCGAAGAAGCTGCGGAAATGCGAGAGTGGATGTACGTGAATCTATGGGATCGCACTGGAGCCGTCGATTCCTTGGAAGCACTTCTCGCCAAGCAATCAGCCGACATTCACGAAAGTTCGCCTGAGGCGATCATCCATGTTGACGACATTCAGAACGACGGTGGGCGTCGAATCTGCATCCGAACCGCGGACATCCCAGGTTACCCAGCAACGGAGATCACCGGGTTTGCTGAGTTTGCGAACAGCATCTTCTTCGCGGTCCTGTTTACTCCGCCGGCAGTGGAACGAAGAAACCGACGAAAGCTGGAGTACTTGTTGCGAAAAGTCCAACCCATACATGTCCGGACTGCTGCCTAACTCGCGGCAGCAGCCGACGCCGCCCGCTCGTGGCCCGCGCTTCCGCGCCTCGAGTTTCGTGAACTCGGGTATCGTACTGCTGGCAAGAGGACCCAGGGGCGCGGCTGAGCCGCCGATACGTTAACCTGACTCTCCAGGTCACCGTGAACGAGATGACGATTTCGTCTGCGCTAGCTCGATTTTGAGTCGCTCCGCCAAGAAAACCTTTACGAGCGACTGGTACGGAACATCGCGTTTGTTCGCCAATCGCTTGAGCTCCGCAATCATCGATTCGGGCAACCGAATCGAGATCGTGCGCAAGGTTGGGCGCAGCTTCGGCAGAGTCGCTCTCGATCCCTTCGACCAATCGATGTACTCGGTCGAATCTTCTCGACGCCAGAATTCTCGCTCCTCGGCCTCGTTAGTGAATTTCGGAATCTTCTTTCGCATGGAGCTCATGTCCCGGAATGAAATCGGGCGAATCAACTTCCTTCAAATCGTAAGGCGACAAACAGCAAGCGTCCGAGAGTGTAGTACGTCGTTTCGGCCCGCCAGTGCGGAGGATCGCCTCGCGCCCGTCGGGCGGACGAAAAGCTCCGATAGAAAGTATTGAAGATCCCGTGGTCGTGCTCTACGGTATGTGGCTATGGGCGCGGACGTGCCGGCGGACATCAGAGAGCTGCAGGATCAGCTCGAAGCGGCGGAGCGCGATGCCGAGGCGCTCGTGGCGGGGTTGTCCGATGCACAGGGCAGCCGGGCGGCCGAAGTCGGGCAGTGGAGCGTGGCCCAATGTCTCGACCATCTCGCGACCGGCAATCGCGTGTATCTGCGCGCCATGCAGGAGTCCGCGAATCGTGCGCGAACGCGCGGAAGGCACCGACGGCGGCCGGCCAGGGCAGGATGGGTGGGTCGGTTGTTCGTCAGCTTCCTCGAGCCGCCGCCGAAGTGGTGGTCGACGCGGAGGGCGCCTCGGAAAATTCGGCCGCGCGCGGTGCCGCCGCTCGCGGAGACGTTCGCAAGCTTCGTGGATGCGCAGTCGGACGTCCGGGCTTTCCTAAGCGCGAATGCCGACCTCGATCTGGTCGGCATACGGTTTCCAAACCCCTTTGTGCGCGGTGTCTTTTTCACTCTCGCCACCGGCCTCCATGTCCTCGCGGCTCACGAGAGACGCCACTTGTGGCAGGCTTGGCAAGTGCGTCGAGCGATAGAGCGCGCAGAGGAATGACCAAGCAGATCGTGCTGTGGGGCGCAGCCGGCGGAGTGCTCATCGCGCTCCTGAAGATGATCGAGTACAAGCATTTCGTCCACGAGTATCCGTCCGAGATGTACGGCGGTCTGGTGGCGCTCATCTTCACGTCGATCGGCATCTACCTCGGCCTGAAGTGGACCCGGACGAGGGAACGCGCGGGCGGCCCATTCGTCCTCAACGCCACCAACCTCCGCGACGTCGGGCTCACCCAGCGCGAGCACGAGATCCTCGGCCTCATCGCGCATGGGCTCAGCAACCGGGAGATCGGCGAGAAGCTGTTCGTCTCGGAGAACACGGTCAAGACGCACTCGTCGCGGCTCTTCGAGAAGATGCAGGTCAACCGCCGCGTCCAGGCGGTCCAGAGGGGAAAAGAGCTGGGCCTGATCCCCTGAAACGCGAATTCATACTTTCGTTGACCCGCAAATCACCCGAAAGTATGCCGCGCGGGCGGAGGCGGGAGCCCTACGTTGCAGCCCGAAGGAGAAAGCAATGAAGCGAATCGTCCTCATCTTCGGCCTGATCTCCGGCGGCATCGCGTCGGCGATGATGTTCCTCACCCTCCCGCTCATCGACCGCGGCGTGATCAAATTCGAGAACGGGGAGCTGATCGGCTACACCGCGATCTTCCTCTCGTTCCTCCTGGTCTTCTTCGGCATCCGCTCGTACCGCGAGACGAGTGGCGGCACGATCACGTTCGGCCGCGCGTTGGCGGTCGGCCTTCTCATCACTCTCATCTCGTGCGTCTTCTATGTCGCGTCGTGGGAAGTCATCTACTTCAAGTTCATGCCTGACTTCGCCGACAAGTTCTCCAGCGCCGCGATCGCGTCGCTGCGCGCGAAGGGGGCCAGCGACGCCGCCATTATCAAAAAGAAGAAGGAGATGACGGAGTTGAAGGCGATGTACGACAACCCGCTGACGAACGCTGCCGTAACGTTCCTCGAGCCGTTCCCGGTGGGACTGGTCGTGACGCTCGTCTCGGCAGGCATCCTGCGACGGCGCGTTAGCGGCGCGGCGGGATGAGGGCTTCGAGGAGAGTCGCCACGTAGGCCGATAGCCGGCGACCGCGTGGAAGCTCCGCCGGGCACTCGACGCCCAGATGAAGAAAGCCGAGGTACGCGACGTAGGCGTGCAAGGCATGGCCGTGCGCCCTCGCCGCCGAGTACCCCATGCTGCGATAGCACGCCTCGAGGTAGCTGATGCGCCGCCGTGACACCCGCGCCAGCGTCCTGGCGATCACTGGCTCCTCGGTCGAGGCGCTCAGGGCAACGTGAACTCGCCAGGCATCGTTGGGCCGGTTTGCCGCCAGGAACAGCCGCGTGAGCCGCTTTCGCGGTTCCGCGATGCGCTCCAGATCGGCAATCACTCGATCGGTGTACTGCGCCTCCCAGCGGAGTAGAGCCGCCGAGAGCAGGGCCTCGCGGTCCGCGAAGTGCCAGTAGAAGCTGCCCTTGGTGGCCCCTAGCGTCCTCGCGATGGCCTCGACCGAGACCGCCACAGGTCCACCCGTGGCGAGGGCCCGCAGCGCTGCCTCCTCCCAATCGGCCGCCCCGAGTGGCCGGCGCCTCGCTTTGGACTTCGCTTTGGGCATGACCGGATCGTACACCGTACGCATGCGTATGGACAAATCGAGGTTTCCGCACTATATATCCATACGGTACCGTATGGAGGCGCTGATGCGGAACGCACATTCACGAGAGCTGGTCGCCCCGATCGAGCGCGTGCGACCGTGGATCGAGGCCAGTTGGACGGGCACGGCCCGGGACCCCTTTCCGCGCGACGTCCTGCCGAGCTGGCGCCAAAATCCACCCGGCATCGCCCCCCTGGCCCTCGTCCCGAACGTCACGCGGGTCGGGCACGGGTCCTTCTCGTTTCGCTTCGAATCGTGGGACGGGGAACGCTGGCGTGCGCGCGTCGAGAGCCGGCGCTTCCCAGGCTGGCATGGCTTCGACCTTGCGGTCACCTCCGGAGGCTGCAGGGTAACGCACACCGTTGAGCTGGAGGATTCCATCCTGGGCCGCGTCCTGTGGAGCGTGTTCATCGCGCCGATCCACGACTGGTGCGTCGAGGCGCTACTGGACAGGATCGAGGAGGCGCTGCGGACCGGCGAGATGCCGGCGACCACCCGCCGGAAGATGCCGTGGCATGCGGCGACGTCCTTCGCCCTTCTGCGCCGCGCGGGACGAGGGCGGCGCAAGCGCGAGCACAACCCCTCTTAACAGATCGAAACTCTTCCCTCGACGGAATCTAGCCGCTCACAATTTGTCACAAGAGATGGGATTGCCGAGGGGGCCGTTCTTAGACCTCGTTAGCGCCGCTTTGACGTCAGTGTTCTGCCGATATCCTCGCTGTCAGCTCCTGCTGCAAGCAATGACCGAATCAGCAGTTCCATGCTAACCGACGGATCGCCCGCTTCGATCTTGGCGACCCTTGATTGACTTGATCGCAGCCGTCGCGCGAGTTCTTCCTGCGTGATCTCGAGTTGCTCGCGAAGTTCGCGGAGTTTTCTAGCGAGGAGGAGTTTTATTTCGACAAGTTGGGAGTCGACTTCATCGAGATTCAGAAAGTCTTTTGCATTACCCAATCTCCAGCCGGCAGCCTCGAGTCGCTTCTTCTTATCCGCGCGCATCTCTATTTTTCCTCCGCTGCAGCTCGTCTTCCTGGTCTTCTTGCCGAATACTTCCAAAATGACGATCGCGTCGTCGGCGATGCGAGTGGTTTGTCAGCCATCGCCTATGGACAACATATGTCAAATCCGACATATTCGCAAACACGCAGCGACGGATCTCGAGTAACAAAGTGTTACGAAGCTCGAGATCCTTCGCCGTCTGCGCGGCTCAGGATGACGAAACGGTCGTAGAATCCCGCCGAAACGCGCGGACCCTCGCCCCGCGGAGCGGGGAGAGGGTGGCGCGAAGCGCCGGGTGAGGGGTCCCCTCATCCGCCCTTCGGGCACCTTCTCCCCGCAAGCGGGGCGAAGGGCTTCGCGAAACGGAGGTCTCCATGCCGACGAAGCTGACCATCAACGGCAAGTCGCAGTCCGTTTCCTCTTCTCCCGACACGCCGCTGCTGTGGGTGTTGCGCGACGAGCTCGGAATGACCGGCACAAAATTCGGCTGCGGCCGCGGGCTGTGCGGATCGTGCACCGTGCTCGCCAACGGCGAAGCGATTCGTTCGTGCAGTACCGCGATCGAAAAAGTCGCCGGGAAAAAGATCGTGACCATCGAAGGTCTTTCTCCCGACGGCACGCATCCGCTCCAGAAGGCGTGGATGGCGGAGAACGTCCCGCAGTGCGGTTACTGTCAGGCGGGCCAGATCATGAGCGCCGCCGGCCTGCTGCTGAAGACGAAAAAGCCGAGCGACGACCAGATCGACGAGGCCATGGGCGGCAATCTCTGTCGCTGCGGCACGTACATGCGCATCCGTCGCGCGATTCATCGCGCGGCCGAGGAGGTGTGACATGCGCGTGGTCAAAGTCAGTCGCCGCGACTTCGTCAAGATCACCTCAGCAGCCTCGGCGGGGCTCGTTCTCACGCTGCAGATGCCGCGCGCTCGCGCCGCCGAAGACGAAGAGCACGCCGTCGGCACATTCGTTCATGTCGGAACGAACGGCATCGTCACGATCTACGTCGCGAAATCGGAGATGGGGCAGGGCGTGCGCACTGCCTTGCCGATGATCGTGGCCGACGAAATGGACGCCGACTGGAAGAAGGTCCGCATCCGTCAGGCCGATCTCGACAAGAAATACGGGCGGCAGGGGACGGGCGGAAGCGGGAGCGTCCGGACGATGTGGTCGCCGATGCGGCAGGCCGGTGCGACCGCGCGGACGATGCTGGTCAGCGCCGCCGCCACCAAATGGGGAGTCGATGCCAAAGAGTGCGCGGTCGCGAAAGGCGTCGTCACCCACGGCTCGAAGAAGGCGACTTTCGGGGAGCTGGCAACGGCAGCATCGAAGCTCGAGGTCCCCAAAGACATCGCGCTGAAAGATCCTTCCAAGTTCACCATCATCGGCAAAAAGACCGAACGCCTCGACAACCGCGATCTGATGCACGGCAAGAGCGGCTACGGCATCGACGTCCGCGTCCCGGGAATGTTGTACGGCGCGGTGTTGCGCTCCCCGGTGTTCGGCGGAAAAGTCGCCAGCTTCGACGACTCGAAAGCGAAAGCCGTTCCGGGGGTGAAGGCCATCGTGAAAATCGACCCGCATGGCGCCGAGGCGCCGTGGGCGGGCGTGGGGGTAGTGGCGGACTCGACGTGGGCGGCGCTCAAGGCTCGCGATGCGCTGGTCGTGAAATGGGACGAGGGCGAGGCGAAAAGCGAGACGACCGCATCATTGATGGATCAGATGCGCGACCTCGTCACGAAAGAGGGGAAGCGCGTTCGCAACGAAGGTGACGCCGACGCTGCGCTGGCGTCGGCGGCAAAGAAAATCGACGCGACGTACGAGTTGCCTTATCTCGCGCACGCCACCATGGAGCCGATGAACGCCACCGCCAGCGTCACCGCCGATGGCATCGAGATCTGGGGTCCGACGCAATTTCCCGATTGGTGGGGCGGCGCGGCGGGCGGGGCGGTTGGCTTCACCAAGCCGGAGCAGGCCAAGGTCCACGTCACGCTGTTAGGCGGCGGCTTCGGCCGTCGCGCATTTCCCGATGTCGCGGTCGAGGCTGCCCTCCTGTCGAAAGCGGTCGGCAAGCCGGTCAAGGTGCAGTGGACTCGCGAAGATGACATGCAACACGACTTCTATCGCCCCGCCACCGTGCAGCGCGTCGCTGCCGCGCTCGACAACGACGGCAAAATCACGGCCTGGCATCACCGCGTGGCCTCGGCGGCCATCAACAGCTACATGGGCCGCGGCGAGCCGCACGACAGCGAGATGTTCAATGACGAACAGCTTCCGCTCGCCGTGCCTAACATCCGCACCGAATACGCATCCGCGAAGTCGTTTGTGCCGCGCGGATGGTGGCGCTCGGTCGAGAATTCGTCGAACGCCTTCGTGGTGCAGTCGTTCATCGATGAGCTGGCCCACGCCGCCGGAAAGGATCCGATCGAGTTCCAGCTCTCGCTGCTCCCTCCCGGAAAGAAAATCGAGCGCAAAGGCGGCAGCGCGCCCTATCCATATGAATCGGATCGTTTGCGGCGCGTGATCGAGCTGGTGCGCGAGAAATCGAATTGGGGAAAGCCGTTGCCCGGCCTGGGAGCTCGCGGATTCGCGGCCTGGCATTCGTTCCTGACCTACGTTGCCGAAGTCGCGGAGGTTTCCGTCGCTGAGGATCGGACGCTGAAGGTGCATCGCGTGATCGCGGCCATCGATTGCGGGACGCCCGTGAATCCCGACGGCATCGCGCAGCAGGTCGAAGGGGCGGTCGTCTATGGATTGAGCGCCGCGCTCGCCGGCGCGATCACCATCAAGAACGGCGCGGTCGAGCAGTCCAACTTCCACGACTATCCGCTGCTCACCATCGGCCAGATGCCGGTGGTCGAAGTCCACATCGTCCCGAGCACGGCGCTGCCGACCGGAACGGGCGAGCCGGGTTTGCCGCCAACCGCGCCGGCGGTCGCAAATGCGATCTTCGCTCTCACCGGCAAGCGACTCCGCAAACTGCCGTTCCAGATGTCGTGAACGTCCTGAAAGTCGATCGCCGCGAATTCGTCAAGGTGACCGCGGTGGCCTCTGCCGGTCTCTTGATCGGCGTGCGCGCGTTCGCTGCTGACGGAAAGTACGCGTTAGGCGCATTCGTCGAGATCAGCACCGACGGAACAGTCACGATCTACGTTCCCCACACCGAGATGGGGCAGGGCGTCCGGACCTCGCTTCCCATGCTGGTCGCCGAGGAGCTCGACGCCGATTGGAAGCGCGTGCGGATCCAGCAGGCCGATCTCGACGCCAAGTTCGGCAGCCAGGGAACAGGCGGCAGCGGCAGCGTCTGGGGCCGCTGGCTGCCGCTGCGCAAGGCTGGAGCAACCGCGCGGGCAATGCTGGTGGCCGCGGCGGCCGCGAGGTGGGGAGTCGATCCGAAGGAGATCACTGTCAGCAACGGAATCATCCGGCACGGCGCGAAGAAGTTGACGTTCGGCGAGGTCGCCGAAGCCGCTTCGAAGCTGCCGGTCCCCACCGAAGTCACGCTGAAGGACCCTTCGAAGTTCACGATCATCGGAAAAAAAGTCGATCGCCTCGACAATTCGGACGTCGTCCGCGGCAAGGCGATCTTCGGCACCGACGTGCGCGTCCCGGGCATGCTCTACGCCGCGGTCGCGCGATCGCCGGTGTTCGGCGGCAAGGTGTCCAGCTTCGACGCGGGCCGCGCCAAGGCCATGCCGGGTGTCAAGCAGGTGGTGCAGATCGATGCCATCGGCGTCAGTCTGCCGTGGAGCGGCGTGGCAGTCGTTGCTGATTCGACCTGGAAGGCCATCAAAGGGCGCGACGCGCTCGAGGTGAAGTGGGACGAGGGACCGCATGCGGGCGAAAGCAGCGCGGCCCTGCAGAAGGCGATGCAGGACGCCATGGCGGGCGCGCCGACGGAGCGCTTCCGAAATCGCGGCGATGTCGACGCCGCGCTGAGTGCCGCCGCAAAAATCGTCGAGGCAGAATACGACGTCCCATTCCTCGCGCACGCGACCATGGAGCCGCAGAACGCAACGGCCAAGGTCGGCGATCAGGGCGCCGAGATCTGGGCTCCGACGCAGTTTCCCGACGCCGCAGCGCGCGCGGTGGCAGCAGCGCTCAAGATCAAGCCGGAGAACGTGAAGGTGCATGTCACGCTCGCCGGCGGCGGGTTCGGCCGTCGGATCAACAACGATTACGCCGTCGAGGCGGCGCTGATCTCGAAGCAGGCCGGCGCACCGGTTCATGTGCAGTGGACGCGCGAAGACGACATGACGCACGACTTCTACCGTCCGGCCGGGCATTACAAGCTGACCGGCGGGCTGGATCAGAACGGGAAGTTGTCGGCGTTGCGTTGGCGGGCTGCGTCTCCCACCGTGAGGGCCTACTACCGCGGACCGAAGGCGGAGAATCTGGCGGAAGGACGAACGCTCGACGAAGTGTTCGAGCTGATCCCGAATTCGCGCGGAGAGTTCATGCTGGTCGATTCCGGCGTGCCGCGCGGATGGTGGCGCTCGGTGGGCGGCGCCGCGAACACATTCGTGATTCAAACTTTCTTCGACGAGCTTGCTCGCGCTGCCGGCGCCGATCCCATCGACTTTCAACTGGCGCTTCTGCGCGACGGAGTTGTCATTCCGACGAGTGACGCCCAGGAAAAGGAATTTCCGTTTCGAGGCGATCGCATGAAGGGCGTGATCGCGGCGGTGCGCGATCGATCGGGCTGGGGCAAGCCGCTGCCATCCGGACGCGCTCGCGGCTTCGCGTGCGTCTACGATTCGCTGACCTACTGCGCCGAGGTGGCCGAGGTGTCGATCGGGAAGGATGGGACGCCGCGGGTTCACCGCGTGGTCGCCGCCATCGATTGCGGTACGGCGGTCAACCCTGACGGTATCGCGGCGCAGGTCGAGGGCGGGATCGCGTTTGGATTGTCGGCCGCGCTTTACGGAGCGATCACCGAGAAAAATGGCCGCATCGAGCAGACCAATTTTCACGATTATCCATTGCTGACCATCGATCGGATGCCGGTCGTCGAAACGCACATCGTTCCGAGCAGCATGCTGCCGACCGGCACCGGTGAGCCGCCCGTCCCGCCCATCGCGCCCGCGGTCGGCAACGCGATCTTTGCATTGACGGGGAAGCGGCTGCGGAAGCTGCCGTTCGAGATGTAATCACCACAGAGGCACAGAGAGCACAGAGACAATCGCTCGGTGTCCTCTGTGTCTCTGTGGTGGATGTTTTGAATATAATCTCAGGCCTGCTTCCGCAAAGGAGCCTCTCATGTCTGGCCATAGTCGATGGAGCACCATCAAGCACAAAAAGGGTGCTACCGATGCCAAGCGCGGAAAACTCTTCACGCGCCTCATCAAAGAGATGACGGTGGCCGCTCGTTCGGGCGGCGGAGATATCAACGGCAATCCTCGCTTGCGGGCCGCGGTCAACGAGGCCAAGGCGAACAACATGCCCAAGGACACCATCGAGCGCGCGGTGAAACGCGGCAGCGGCGAGCTGGAGGGGGCCACCTACGAAGAGATCACGTATGAAGGCTACGGTCCGGGCGGCGCGGCCATCATCGTCGAGGCATTGACGGACAACTCGCATCGCACCACGCCGGAGATCCGCCACATCTTCGAAAAAAATGGCGGGAACCTCGGCACCCCCGGCTCGGTCAAGTTCCAGTTCGATCGCAAGGGTTTTTTCACGATCGAGAAGAAGGCGGTCGGAGAGGACAAGCTGATGGAGATCGCGCTCGAAGCAGGAGCCGACGATCTGCAGACCGACAACCCCGAGGCCTACGAGATTTTCACTTCGCCCGACAGTTTCGAAGCCGTGCGTCAGGCGCTCGAAAAGAACAACATTCCGACCGTGGAAGCGAAGATCGGGCAGATCCCGTCGCTATACGTGAAGCTCGATGAGGCCAAGGCCAAGCAGACCATGCGCCTTCTGGAGATGCTCGACGATCAGGACGACGTGCAGAATGTCTGGTCGAATTTCGATATCCCCGCGGAGATGATGGAGTCGGCGTAACGTTTTCCTCCGCGCTCCTCACCGATTTCTACGAGCTCACCATGGCCTATGGCTATTGGAAGAGCGGTAAGGATCGTGACGCGGCGGTCTTCCATCTCTACTTTCGCGAGAATCCGTTCGAGGGCGGATACACCATCGCGGCCGGACTGGAAGAGGCGGTGCACTACCTCGAATCGCTGCGATTCGGGAAGGACGACCTCGATTTTCTGGCGACCGTCAACCTCTTCTCCGACGACTTCCTCCGCCATCTCGAGACGCTGCGTCTGACCTGTGACATCGATGCCATGCCGGAGGGGACGGTCGTCTTTCCCCACGAGCCGATGATGCGCGTCGTCGGTCCGATTCTCGAAGCGCAGATCGTTGAAACAGCACTGCTGAACATCCTCAATTTCCAGTCGCTGATCGCAACCAAGGCCGCGCGTGTCGTCTACGCCGCGAAAGGCGATCCGGTCATCGACTTCGGGCTGCGCCGCGCTCAGGGCGTCAACGGCGGCCATGCCGCCAGCCGCGCGGCCTACATCGGAGGCTGCGTCGGGACATCGAATGTTCTGGCCGGCGCCGATTTCAAGATTCCCGTGATGGGCACACACGCGCACAGTTGGGTCATGGCGTTCGACAGCGAGATGGAGGCCTTCGAGCGATACGCCGAGGTCATGCCGGGCAATTGTCTGTTCCTGATCGACACCTACAACACGCTGCAGGGTGCGGCGCGCGCCATCGAAGTCGGGAAACGGCTCCGACAGCGCGGACACGAAATGATCGGCGTGCGCATCGACTCGGGAGATCTGGCGTATCTGTCGAAGGAGATCCGCAAAATGCTCGACGCCGCCGGATTTCCGAAGGCGGCCATAGCGGCCAGCAACGAGCTCGACGAGCATCTGATCGCGAGCCTCAAGGAGCAGGGAGCGAAGATCGATCTGTGGGGAGTGGGAACCAAACTCCTGACGGCCTTCGATCAGCCGGCGTTAGGCGGCGTGTACAAATTGTCGGCCATCCGACCGCGCGGAAAGGAGTGGCAGTATCGGATCAAGGTCTCGGAACAGGCCATCAAGACCTCCAATCCGGGAATGCTCCAGGTGCGCCGCTTCGATGACGCCGACATGATCTTCGATCAGCTCGGCGGCCAGCCGGGTCGCACCATCGTCGATCCGCTCGATCCCACGCGCCGGCGAAGCGTCCCGGCAAATGCGAAGTATGAAGATCTGCTGGTGCCGATTTTCCGGCAGGGAAAGCGCGTCTACGAGCTGCCCTCGATCGAGCAGATCCGCGCGCGCCGTGCCGCGCAGCTCGAGCGTTTCCACGACGGCGTCAAGCGCTTCGTGAATCCACATCGCTATCCGGTTGGCTTGGAAGAGGGGCTGTTCGATCTCAAGACCCGGCTGGTCCTGGCGGCGCGCACCGACGCGGCCGCGGCCAGCGCCAGCGCCGCCCCCGTGAAAAAGGCCGCACGCGGTGAGACGCCCTGATACAGGGCGCCGAAGAGCGCCGTGCCGGCCAGCACGGAGAGCCCGGTGGCGAGGTAGTACATCCCGAAGCTGCGTCCTCGTGCCTCGGCCGGCACCAGATCGCTGATCCACGCCCGCTCCGCCCCCTCGGTCAGCGTGAACGGGATGGCGTACAGAACAAAAAGTATGACGAACATATATAACGATTTAGCGAACGGGAAAGCGAAGTAGATGGCGGCATAGAACAACCATCCGGCCATGAGCAATTTTCGACGGTCGGTGATGTCGGATCGCGCGCCGGCGCGAGTCGAGAAGAGCGCCTTGATCACGTGGTGTGCCGACCACAACACCGGCAACATGCCGACAGTCACGCCCGCGGCGTGCGCCTGAAGCAACAGAAATACATCGCTGGAGTTGGCGAGTGAAAAGAGCGCGATCGATGCCAGGGCGTAGTAGAAGGGGCGGGGGAGGTTGCGCGGTTGCGGGGTTGTGGGGTCTCGTGGTGGTGTAGTTCGAAGCGGCTCGCGCAGAAACAAAATCAACAGCGCCACTCCGATCGCGCCCGGAATCACCGCGATCATGAACACGGTGCGCATGGGGAGGTGGACGGCGTTGAGCAAAAGAATCGCGAGGAGCGGGCCGACGACGGCGCCGGTGTGGTCGAGCGCGCGTTGAAATCCGAACGCTCGGCCGCGGCTCTCGATGGGCGTGACGTCGGCGATCATGGCGTCGCGCGGCGCCGATCGAATCCCTTTTCCGGTCCGATCGAGAAGGCGCGCGCCGAGGACGCTGGCCCACCGGCCCGCCAGCGCGATCCACGCCCGCGACACGGTCGCCAGCGCGTAGCCGCCGACGACCAGCCATTTGCGTCGCGGCAGTCGATCGGAAATCGATCCCGCCACGAGTTTGAGAATCGAAGAGAGTGCGTCCGCCGTTCCTTCGATCAGTCCGACGATCATCGGCGTCGCGCCCAGCGTGGATGTGAGAAAGATCGGCAGAAGCGGATAGATCATCTCGCTCGCTGAATCGTTCAGCAGCGAGATGAGCCCCAGAAGCACGACTTGGGGCTTGAGCTTCTGTCGCTCCATGAACGGGAGCATAAGGGATGAGGGCTGAAGGATGAGGGATGAGGGCTGAGGGATGAGGGCTGAATCTCCGCCCTCATCCCTCATCCCTCCCGCCCTCATCCCTCGCTTAGAATGCCCGACCATGTCAAAGATCAAGAAGGTTGGCGTTCTCGGCTGCGGATTGATGGGCTCCGGCATCGCGCAGGTGTCGGCGCAATCCGGCTACGACACAGTGGTGGTCGAGGTCGAACAGAAGTTTCTCGAGAAGGGGATGTCCGGCATCGACAAGAGCCTGAGCAAGTTCGTCGACAAGGGAAAACTCTCAGCGGACGATAAGAACGCCTGTCTCAAACGCCTGAGAGGCTCGGTATCGCTCAAGGACCTCGCCGAATGCGACATCGTCATCGAGGCCATCACCGAGAACCCGAACATCAAGAAAGAGACCTACGCCGCCATCGACACGATCGTGAAGAAAGAGGCGATCTTCGCGTCGAACACGTCATCGCTCACCATCACCGAGCTCTCGATGGCCACCGCGCGTCCGAAGCAGTTCGTCGGACTCCATTTCTTCAACCCTGTTCCGCTGATGAAGCTGGTGGAAGTCGTGCGCACGATTTTGACGAGCGATGCGGCATTCGACACGGCCTTCGCATTCGCGAAATCGCTGGGCAAGGATCCCGTGTCGTGCCGCGACAATTCGGGCTTCATCGTCAATCGCCTGCTGGTGCCCTATCTGCTCGACGCCATCCGGGCATTCGAGGAGGGTGTCGGATCCATTGAAGACATCGACAAAGCCATGCAGCTCGGTTGCGGCTATCCCATGGGTCCATTCACGCTCCTCGATTTCGTCGGGCTCGACACCACCTACTACATCACCGACGTGATGTTCAATGAATATCGCGAGAAGCGTTTCGCGTCGCCGGCGCTGCTGCGCAAGATGGTGCTGGCGGGGCGCTTCGGGCGCAAGTCGGGCGCGGGCTTCTACGACTACGCCGGCGAGAAGCCGGTGCCCTTCGATCGGATACGGTGATGGCCTACGAAAATGTCAAAGTCGCGCTTCGCGACGGCATCCTCGTTCTCACCATCGATCGACCGAAAGTCCTCAATGCCTTGAATGCCGCGACTTTCGAGGAGATTTTTCACGCTTTCTCGACCGCGCACGACGACGTGATGGTGAAGGCCGTCATCGTCACGGGCGGAGGCGAGAAGGCATTCGTCGCGGGCGCCGACATCAACGAGCTCGCGCAGAAGACTCCCCTGACCGGCAAGGAGACTTCCGAGCGCGGGCAATTCATCTTCGCGTTCATCGAGAAATTTCCAAAACCCGTCATCGCCGCCATCAACGGCTTCGCGCTCGGAGGCGGATGCGAGCTGGCGCTGGCATGTCACATCCGCATCGCCTCCGACAAAGCGCAAATCGGACTCCCCGAAGTCACCCTGGGCATCATTCCCGGCTACGGCGGCACACAGCGGATGGCCCGTCTCCTCGGCTCGGCCAAGGCGTTGGAGCTGATCTGCACGGGCGACCGCATCGGCGCGGCCGAGGCGGAGAGAATCGGCCTGGTGAACAAAGTGGTGCCCGCCGATCAGCTCATGACGGCGGCCGAGGAGATGGCGCGCAAGATCATGTCGCGCGGGCCTCTGGCGATCCGCGCCGCCATCGAGGCCGTCACGCGCGGCGGCGAAATGCCGGTTCGAGAAGGCGAGTTCTTAGAGGCGACGCTGTTTGGTCTGCTCTGCGCGAGCGAGGATACTAAGGAAGGCATGAGGGCTTTCCTCGAGAAGCGGCCGCCGAGTTTCAAGGGCAAGTGACATGGACGAAAACCTTCACGACCTCATTTATGACTGGAACAGCGCGACTGAGAGGCCGGCTCGCGGCGGCGATCGCAAAATCGAATTCGATGACGAGACGCTGCGCGACGGACTGCAGTCGCCCTCGGTGACTGATCCGACGCTCGACGAAAAAGTCCGGATCCTGCATTTCATGAACGATATCGGCGTCGATTCCGCCGATATCGGCCTCCCCGGCGCAGGTCCGCATGTGCAGCGCTCGGTTGAGCGCCTGGCACGCGAGATCGTCGATCGAAAATTGAGCGTAGCCGCCAACTGTGCCGCACGGACGCACGAGAACGACATCCGCCCGATCGCCGAAATCTCCCAGCGCGTCGGCATCCCGATCGAAGCGTGCACGTTCATCGGCTCCTCACCGATTCGACAATTTGCCGAGGAGTGGGACCTCGATTGGATCATCGATCAGTCGGCCAAGGCGGTCCGCTTTGCGATCGCTGAAGGTCTGCCGGTGATGTACGTGACGGAAGATACGACGCGCGCGAAGCCCGAGGACGTCGAGAAGCTTTACACGGCGGCCATCGACGCCGGCGCAATGCGCGTGTGCGTGTGCGACACAGTGGGCCACGCCACGCCGTGGGGCGTGCGCAATCTGATTCGCTTCGTGCGACAAGTGGTGAATGCCGCGAACCCGGCGGTGAAAATCGACTGGCACGGTCACTCCGATCGCGGCCTCGGCGTTATCAACTCCATCGCCGCGCTCGAGGCAGGAGCGGATCGCGTGCACGGATGCGCGATGGGGATCGGCGAGCGCGTCGGCAACACGCCCATCGATCTATTGATGGTGAACCTGAAGTTGATGGGCTGGATCGAGAACGACCTGACGCAATTGCCCGAGTACGTTCACTTCGTGTCGCATGCGACCAGGGTCCCGCTGCCGGATCAATATCCGGTCATTGGCCGCGATGCGTTCCGGACCGGAACGGGCGTCCATGCTGCGGCGATCATCAAAGCGAAGAAAAAGGGAAGCGAGTGGCTGGCCGATCGCGTCTACTCCGGCGTGCCTGCCGGGATGTTCGGCCTCCAGCAGATCATCGAGGTCGGGCCGATGTCGGGATTGTCGAACGTTGTTTACTGGTTGGCAACCCACGGCTATCCGCAAGAGGAATCATTGGTCAAGGAAATTTTTCAACGCGCCAAGTCCACCAACCGTATCCTTACCGATGAGGAATTGCATTCGATTGCGCACCGTTGGCGAGATACTCAGTCCTCAGTGCTCAGTCCTCAGTCCTGAGAAAAGCCCGAGTGGCGAAATGGCAGACGCAGCAGACTCAAAATCTGCCGGGGCGCAAGCCTCGTGTCGGTTCGACTCCGACCTCGGGCACCATGCGAAGGCAGAAGTCAGAAGTCAGAAGACAGAAGTCAGAAGGCTGCTCACTTCTGCCTTCTGCTTTCTGCCCTCTGCCTTAGCTAAACCATGATCGCAACCCTCCTTCTTGCCGCCGCCGTGCAGCACTTCGTCATCGACGCCGAACACGTCTTGCGTCAGGAGGAAATTGCCGATCTGGCGCGACACGGCATCGAGGTGCAGCGCATCTTGCCGAATCACCGCTATCTGGTCCACGCCGCGAGCGCCGATTTGCTGGAAGGCGACGTGCGGATCGCGAAAGTGGATTCCTACACTTCCGGCAAAAAGATTGCGCGATCGGCTTATCACGCGGCGTCGCGTGGCAACGCCTTCACGACTGTTCGTCTGCTCTTTCACGACGAAGTGTCCTTTGACGACGCGCAGCGTGCTGTGAGCGCGGTGGGCGGCGTTGTCGGTCGACCGCTGACATACGACTTTGAGATCCCGCATGGGTTTGTGGCCAGGATTCCTTCGACCGCGCTCACGGAGATCGCCGATGACGATCGCGTCTTGGCGGTCTATGGGCCGCCGCTTCATGCAAAAAACGATAACGCTGTCGCGGCCTCGCTTTCCCACGTCACGCCGTTGTTCAGTGCGCCGTACAACCTGACGGGAGCGGGCGTCGTGCTGTCGCTGTTCGAGCTGGCGGCGGCCGACACGACGCATCCCGAATTTGGAGGACGATTCACTTCGCATGTCAGCGGTTCGACAACCGGCAGCGACTCAGGCCATCCGACTCACGTCGCCGGCACCATGATTGCCGCAGGCATCGATCCGAGGGCCAAGGGAATGGCGCCGCGGGCAACTGCGCACGAATTCTTTACGTCAGGCGACCCGGCCATTGACCTCGACCTCAAACAGAATGCGCTCTCGCCTCTCGGCGTGGTGGCCGATAACAACTCGTGGGGTTACTCGCTCGGATGGCAGCCGAATTCGTCGGGCAGTGGTCCCGCGGAGGTGTGGTGGGGCAGTGAGGACCTCTTCGGGGGCTACGATGCCGTTTATACGGGTGGGTTCGATTCAACCGCTCGAAAAACTCCGGTGATCTTCGTTCACTCGGCAGGCAACGATGGCACCGAAGGGATTTCGCCCGTTTCCGGGCCATGGTTCCCCCACGCACACGTCGACGACAACACCGGCGACGTCATCAAGGGCCAAATCTTTTGCTACTCACAGAACGGCAGCGGCACCGACTGTCCGTCGCCAGACTGTTCGGCGGGCGCGACGCACTGTGAGGTGATGCGTCATCCGACCTACGGCCCATTTGGAACGATCGGCGTGGTGGCCGCCGCAAAAAACGTGATCGCGGTCGGCGCAGTCGACAGCACCGGGGAGATCGCCTACTTCAGCTCCCGCGGTCCGGCGCGAGATGGTCGCGTCAAGCCCGACATCGTCGCGAAGGGCCTCAGTCAATATTCGACGGTGCCCGGCGGCTTCTATCGCACCTCGGATGGCACTTCGATGTCATCTCCTGTGATCACCGGGATGATGGCGCTCTTTGTCGAGCAGTGGCGCAAGACGTTCGGCGGGCAGAATCCGGATCCTGAAACTCTCAAAGTTCTCCTCATCGCCGGCGCCGACGACCTCGGCAATCCCGGTCCGGATTACACCTACGGCTTCGGCCTCGCGAACGCGCAGGCGTCGGTCGATCTGATTCGGGCCGATAACAACAGCGGCTTGCGGATTCGCAGCGGCGATATCTCGCAGAGCCAGCGGATCGAGACAACCATGGCTGTCAATTCGACGCAGAATGTTCGCGTGGTGGTCGGCTGGCTCGACCCCGATGTCTTTCCGGCCGGCAATGAAACGGGGGCAAAGGCCCTCGTCAACGATCTCGATGTCAAAGTCATCGATCCGAGTGGCAACACGATTTTTCCGTACGTGCTCGACTCAACCGATCCGAATGCACTCGCGACGCGCGGCCCCAACAGCATCGACAACGCGGAAGAAGTCGAGATCAAGAACGCGGCACCCGGGACATATCGCGTGGTGGTGATCGGAACGACCATCGCGACCGGTCCGACGCAGCATTATGTTCTCGTCGCCAACGCTGCACTCGGCCAGACCGCCGCTCTTTGCAGCGACAGTTTCGAACCGAACGACTCAGAAGCGACCGCATTCGGTCCGCTGGCGAGCGGACAGACGATTCGTCCGAAAACCTGTTCGACGAGTGACGTCGATTTCTTCCGCATCAACGCTTCGGCCGCCGGGCTGCTGTCGATTGCCATCACCACGACCGATACTCCGATCCGCGTGACGTTGTCGGGCAACGGAATCACCCCGGTGGTCGCGAGCGTCGCCGCGAGCTCGAGCGGCTCGGTGAGTACGCAGGTGACCTCGCCGGGGACGTACATCGTGAAGGTCGAACCGACTGGAACGATCGGTGCGAACGCCAGCTACACGCTGACGCCGACGTACAACTTCTCGATTCCGCCGAAAAAACATTCTGTGCGGCATTAGTGTGGCACCGGCACTCCTGCCGGTGCGGCACAGACAGGAGTGTCTGTGCCACAATCGAACCGACATGCCTTACAAAACCCTCCTCGTCGAGGAGAGTGACGGCGTTCTGCTGGTCACGCTGAACCGGCCCGAGGTTCACAATGCCTTCAACGACGAGCTGATCGCCGAGGCCATCGACCTTTTTCGCGGAGTCGGTCATCGCGATGTTCGGGCAGTCGTCCTGCGCGGCAGCGGCTCGAATTTCTGTGCCGGCGCCGATCTGAACTGGATGTCGGGGATGCTCAGTTACTCACGCGATGAGAATGTCCGCGATTCCTCCAACCTGGCGCGGATGTATGCCTGCATCAACGAATGCGACCTGCCCGTCATCGGCCGCATCCAGGGGGCCGCCATCGGCGGCGGTGTCGGCCTGGTCGCAGTGTGCGACATCGCGATCTGCACGCGGGATTCAAAATTTGGTCTGGCAGAAGTGAAGCTGGGAATTATGCCGGCGGTGATCTCGCCGTATGTGATCGCCAAAATCGGTCAAACACATGCGCGCGCGTTATTCCTGACCGGCGAACGCTTCGACGCCGAGCGGGCACTGCGCATCGGCCTTGTGCATCGAACGGTCGACGATACCGCGGCACTCGATGCCGCCGTTGGTGAAACGATCGCGCAGATCAAGACATCGGGACCGGAGGCCGTGCGCGAATGCAAGAAGCTGATTGCGCACGTCGCGGGCCACGATTTGATCGACGCCGTCCCCTACACCATCGAAGCGATCGCCACGCGGCGCGTCTCCGAAGAGGGGCAGGCGGGCATGAAGGCGTTTCTGAAAAAAGAGAAGCCTCCCTGGACGACGGAGTCCTGAGTGCTGAGTCCTGAGTCCTGAGTCCGGAGAAAGGACGGGCGGGACTCAGAACTCAGGACTCAGGACTGCCATGAAGCTGTTGGTTCCCAACCGTGGTGAAATTGCGGTGCGGATCGCGCGCGCCTGTCGCGAGCTGCGCATCGGGTCCGTGCTGGCATACGTCGAGGACGACGACATCCGCTACACGCGGCGCTTTTTCGACGAGGCGGTGCCCATCCCCGCCTACCTGGACGTCGCGGCAATCATCGATGCTGCGCGGAAGGCTGGCGCTGATGCTGTGCATCCCGGCTACGGATTTCTTTCCGAACGCGCCGAGCTGGCGGCTGCCTGTGAAGAAGCCGGGATCACATTCGTCGGTCCGAAGTCGTCATCGATTGCCGCGATGGGATCCAAATCGCATGCGCGACACCTCATGCAGCGCCTGGGCGTTCCGATCGTTCCGGGCTACGCCGGCGAAGATCAATCGAACGCCACTTTGGCGCACGAAGCGGAACGGGTCGGATTTCCGCTGCTGGTCAAAGCATCGTCGGGCGGGGGCGGGAAGGGCATGAAAATCGTCCGGGCTGCGGCGGAGCTGGAAGCGTCACTCGAGTCCGCGCGCCGCGAGGCGATGAAGGCCTTCGGCAGCGATCGTCTGCTTCTGGAGCGCTACATCGAGGAGCCGCGACACGTCGAATTTCAAATCTTCGGCGACGCGAAAGGAAATGTGATGCATCTCTTCGAGCGCGACTGCTCGATTCAGCGCCGCTATCAAAAAATCATCGAGGAGTCGCCCGCGCCGCATTACCCGGACAAATTGCGGCAGAAGATGGCCAAAGCAGCAGTGGCCGCGGCCGAGGGAGTGGAGTATCGCAATGCCGGAACCGTCGAGTTCATCGTGACGCCCGAGGGCGAGTTCTATTTCCTGGAGATGAACACGCGGCTGCAGGTCGAGCATCCGGTGACCGAGCAGGTGGTCGACGTCGATCTGGTCCGCGCGCAGATCGAAGTGGCTTCCGGATCGCCGCTTCCGTGGAAGCAGAAGGAGCTGCAGCAGCGGGGACATGCGATCGAAGTTCGCGTCTACGCCGAGGATCCGGACGATCGGTTTCTGCCGCAGAGCGGAACGATCGCGATGTACCAGGAGCCGAGCGGGCCGGGCGTGCGCGTCGATGCCGGCGTGACGGAGGGGAGCGAGATCAGCGTGAAATTCGATCCGATGCTGGCGAAGCTCATTTGCTTCGCGGAAACGCGCGACGATGCCATCGACCGGATGCACCGCGCCCTCGGCGAATACACCATCCTCGGCACGCGCACGAACATCGGCTTTCTTCGCCGCGTGATTGCGCATCCGGCTTTTCGTGACGGAAAAATTTCTACGCGATTCCTGACCGATCATGCCGAATCCCTTCGCGCAAACGTGCCGGAAGCCGTTGAGGCCATTGCCGCTGCTCTCGCATCGGCCCCTCGACAGACGACAACCGACAACCGACAACCGGCAACTGTGTGGGACACCCTCGGCAACTGGGGCCGAGTCTTGCACTAATCGCATCGATGGCCGACTCAACCGGCGACGGGCGCAAGGTACTGGTGGTCGAAGACGATCGCGGCATTCGCGATCTGCTCATCGCGCTGCTGCGGCGCGACGGCTACGTCGTCGACTCCGTCGCGGATGGCGAGGAAGCAATCCTGGCCATCGGCTCCAGCCAGTACGATGCCATCCTTCTCGATCTGATGCTGCCGCGCGCCGACGGATACGACGTGATCGATCATGTCGTGACCAAGGGCCCGCGGATCCCGATCGTCGTCGCGACGGCGTCCGTGAAGTCGATCAAGCGCGACCGAATCAATCCCCAGGTGGTCGTCTCGATCATTCGAAAGCCTTTCGACCTCAGCGACGTCCGCGAGGCGATGTTCAGCGCCACGCATCGCGTTTGAGGAGTTAAGCGCGGCCTAATGCCTCCGGGGCGCGCACGCGGCCGGTGATGCCGCACAAAATCAGCAACGTTGCGACGTACGGCACCGCCAGCAGAAGGTGGAAGGGCAATCCGATTCCGCTTGCCTGCAACGCATATTGCGCGGCGGCCGCAATTCCGAACAGCGCTGTGCCGAGAAGTGCGCCTTTGATTTTCCAGCGGCCGAAAATGACGATCGAAAGCGCGATGAATCCGCGGCCGGCGGTCATGTTCTCGGCGAATCCGCTCGACAGCACCAGCGCAAGATGCGCTCCCGCCACGCCAACCAGGACCGTTTCGATCGCCAGCGCCACCCAGCGATACATAGCGACCGATCTGCCCACGGCCTCCGGGTTTTCGCCGCAGGCACGAAGCCGGAGGCCGAACATCGTCCGCCACAGCAGGGCGGCCAACCCGATCGGCGCGACGATCCACGCCGCCGGGACGACCAAATCGTGCGCCAGCCGTGCGACCGGTCTCGCGAAAGCATCCTGCATCTCGCGATAGAGGGAGCCCGTGACGCCGAGCGCCAGCAGGTTGATGGCGGTGCCGGCGACGATCTGGTCGGCCCGCAAGATGATCGCGAAGACACCGAAGATCGCCGCCATCGCTGCCGCGCCGATGATCCCGCCCAGGAACGAGTGGGTGAGCGCGGCCGCCATCGCTGCGGCGAGCATCATGCCTTCGATACCGAGGTTGATGATGCCGCTGCGTTGGACGATGACTTCGCCCTCGACCGCCAGCAGCAGCGGCGTGGATGCAGCGATGGCGAGGAGGAGCGAATCAATCGCGTGCATGGAATGCTCCGAATGCAATCACGGTCAGGATCACGACGGCCTGGCCAAAAGTCGCGATGGTCGCGGAAATGTTCGCCGACCGCTGCAGCTCACCGGCGCCGGTGGTGAGCGCGCCGAAGAAGAACGCCGACAACACAGCCGCCAGAGGATGCAGTTGGGCGAGCAGAGCGACCGCGATTCCCGAATATCCGTAGCCGGCGGCGAAGCGCTCGAACAATCGATGGGTGACGCCGAGGAGCTCGATGCCGCCTGCCAGTCCGGCTATCGCGCCGGAGATGGCCATGGCGCGCGCGATTTGCGCGTTGACGTTCACGCCCGCCCATCGCGCCGCCCTTGGATTGAACCCGGTCGCGCGAAGGCGCAGGCCTTCCTCGGTTCGGTAGAGCATGACCCACGCCGCGATGGCGAGAATCACGGCGACAAGCAGACCGGCGTGAATGCCGTCGATGGCCGGAAGGACCGCCTTCGGCGGAACGACCTCGCTCTGCGGATATTGTCCGCGCGCTTCCTGCAGCGGCCCGTTGACGGCATAGCCCAGGAGATGAAACCCGATGAAGTTGAGGAGGATGGTCGTCAGCACTTCGGGAGCGCCGCGCCAGAATCGCAACAGCGATGCGATCGACGCCCAAATCGCGCCGGCGACGATCGATGCCAGAAGTGCTGCCATCAAACCGAAACGCGCCACCAGAAATGATGCCAGCGCGCCAACGATGAACTGCCCCTCCGCTCCGATGTTCCAGACGCCGGCGCGAAATGCGATCACGACGCTCAACCCGGTCAGCAGCAACGGAACGGTTTTGATGAGGGTGGCCTGAAGTGCGAATGGCGATCCGATCGAACCGACCAGCAGAATCCGAAGCAGCTCTCCCGGCGGATGACCGAAGGCCATGCCGCTGAGCGCCAGAATCGCGACAGCGCCGACGGCCGCTGCAGCGCCGATGAACAGGCGCCTCACTGAAGTCCTGCCATCAACCTTCCGGCGTTGGTGGCCGCATCGGCGGGTGAAAGTCGATCGCTCAGATTGCCGCGGTAGATCACGTGAATGGCATCGGCAAGCGCGAAAGCTTCATCGAGATCGGATGTGATCAGCACAATCGCGCCGCCGTCGTCGGCGCTGGCGCGCATCTGCGCGTGGACGAATTGCGTCGCTTCAATGTCGAGACCGCGGGTGGGCTCGGCGGCCACGATGATTTCCGGCCGCCGATCGAGCTCTCGAGCCAGGAGGACCTTCTGCTGATTACCTCCCGACAGCGATCCGGCGCGTTGTTGCGGGCTTTCCGTGCGAATGTCGAATCGCTCGATGAGCGTCCGCGCAGATGTCTTCGCCCCGAGCGCCAGATTATCGGCCACGCTCAGTTCCGCGATGATGCCGTCGCGCGCTCGGTCTTCCGGAATGTGCGCCGTGGTGCGACGCGGCAGCGTATCGCGAAGAGTCGTCGCGAGCTCGGTCTGCCCATTTCCAGCGACGCCGATGATCGCGACAATCTCGCCAGGAGAGACAGTGAGGTTTTGAAAGTGGAGCGCCGCCGACCTCGCCGGCGTCTTCCGCGGCGCCGCCGGGGTCGGCGGCGCTCCACGGACCCCCACCATCGCTGTCGCCAGATCGTCCGCCGACATGTTCTTGCCGTCCGCGACGATTCGACCGCGTCGCATGACGACAGTGCGCGTCGCGACCGCGAGGACTTCGGCAATCTTGTGGCTGATCAACAGCACCGAAGTTCCGTCGTGCGCCAGCCGCTCGATGGTCTGGAATAATTCGGATGTCTCCGCGGGCGTGAGCACCGAGGTCGGCTCATCGAGAATGAGGAGGCGCGGCTTCGGTGCGATCGCTTTCATCAATTCGACCTTCGCCTTTTCGCCCACGGAGAGATCGCGAATCAGTCGTTGCGGTCGATCGAATTGGACCTCGCGGCCTAACGCGAGCCGCAGGTTCTCCGCGATCGTGAACTCTGACACCAGCAGGAAATGCTGATGCACGAAGCCGACGCTTCCGTCGAGCGTCACCATTCCGCGGTTTGGCTCGAGCTCGCCGGCGATGATCCGCATCAGCGTCGTTTTGCCGGCGCCGTTTTCGCCGACAAGACCGACGATCTCGCCCGCTTCGACGGTAAGCGAGACGTCGTCGACCGCGATGGTGGCGCCGAAGGATTTGCTGACGTGCTCGAGCTTCACGCCGCCTCGGTGACGAGTCGGATGAAATTCGCGACCAGCAGCGGATCGTAGAAGGTCTCCGAGCGCTTCTTCAGAAGCTCGAACGAGGCCGCTCGCGACAATGGCTGCTGATACGGTCGAACGGTGGACATGGCGTCGTAGGTGTCGGCGATCGAGGTCATCCTGCTCGCGAGATTCGGCACGCGCGGAGAGCGCAGCACGGGGTAGTTCGGCTGCCCGTCGTAACGCAGATGATGTTCGAACGCGACCACCACCGACAGCGGCGAAGCATTCTCGACTTCGCCGAGGTACCAGGCGCCTTGCTGGGCGTGTCCTTTCATCGTTTCCCATTCAACGCCTTCGAGCTTGCCGGGTTTGTTCAGGACAGCGATGGGAACCGACAGCTTGCCGATGTCGTGGAGGAGCGCGGCCATACCGAATGCGTGCAGCATCGGACCCTGAATTCCGAACGAGCGGGCCTGGGCGAGCACCAGCAGCGAGACGTTCACGGAGTGGACGAAGGTGTACTCATCGTGCTCTTTCAATTTTGCCAGCGGAAGAATCGCACGCGTAGTGCGCGAGATGGAGTCGATGAAGTTCCAGACCAGATCCTCCATCTCACCCATGGGGAGTTTTCGCTCCACACGAAATTTGGCCCACGCTTCGCGAATATTCTCGAGTTGCTCCGGCGAGAGCTCGCGGCGAGCGACCTGCAGGTTCTCCTCCTCCAGCTCGACGTGCACACGACCGAGGATGATGTGGCGCGAGGAGGCCACAGGTTCGTTGGAGGCCAGCGCTCCGATGAGCTGGTGTGCCTCGTCCTGCTGCAGTCCGGCCGCCAGGGTCAGGCGCTCGATGCCGCGGCGCTTCAGCACTTCGATGAATTGCCGGACCGAAAGGCTGGTCTTGCGAATGACGTCCTGACCGAAAACCAGATCGTCACCGACGATGAGATAGGTGACCGAGTCGGATTTGGTCTGCTGGAGCAGACGATGGACGCCGGCCACGATCTGTTCGATGGTCTGGACGACGCGCGGATGATTGGCGGGATAAAGCGCGCGCATGTTGATGGCGGCGGCGATCTGCGTCGGGATGTGTTCCATGATCAGCCCTGCGAGATGCGCACGCAGATCTCGCGAATGTTGGGGTCGCGCGACTGCAATCCTTTCTCGACCAGTGGCGCGCGCGCATCTTTGGGATAGCCGGCCAGGGATTCCCACGCCGCATAGCGCTCTTCTTTCCACGGCCAGAAGAAAAATGCGTCGCCGAAGAAGTGCTGGAGGCCCGGCAGAGCCGAAGCGTCACCGAGCTCACCGAGTGCGCGGATGCTCTTCACACGCTGCGTGCGCCGTCCGCCGAAAACATCCTTCCCCTCCAGCACGCGCAACAGCGGCTGTACGCCCTCCTTGATTCCGTAGCTTCCGATGAGCGTGATGGCAGCCTCGGAGACTTTCGGATCGCGGTCGCGAATCACGTTCTCGAGCAATTGCGGCGGCACGTTGGTGTCGAGTGTGAAGAGACTCTTGATCGCTTCCATGCGGACCCGAATATCGCCGTGCTGCGCCAGCTTTCTGACTTCGGGCAGCGACGTGCGGTCGTTGACTGTTCGCAACAGGACCACCATGTTTCGCACCACGAACCAGCGCGAGTCGGTGACAAAGCCCGTGACTTCAGGGACGATCATCGGGCCCAGCGAGGCGATGAAGTCGAACAGCCGGCGCCTGCGCGAACGGTTGGTCTCTTCGGTCAGCGCAACCAGAAGGTTGCGTCGCGCGCCGCCTCCTACCGATTCGACGAGCCGTTGGATTGAACGCGTTTTTTCCGGCGGTGCGTTGTAAAGACTCTCGACCAGCGCGCGAATCATCTCCGGCGTTGCGAGACGTACGAAGGATTCCTGGATGTTGTGCCGAAGATCGTCGTTCGCGGTCGACGTCGCGATTTCCTGCAGTCGATGGACGAGCTCGAGGGCTTCCTCGAATTCGCCGGCGGTGAGATGCGAACGGAACAGGCCTTCCAGCCGCGTCAGAACCGTTTGAGGAGAGCGTGAGGCACCGAGACTCGCCACCAGCTCCACGATCGTTCGGCCGAGCTGCCGCGTGAGGGCATCGTTGGCCACCGTCTCCACGCGTTTTCCCAGGCGCTCAGTCGTTTGCGTCACGCCGGTGGGAGCGGTCGGAATGTGAATCGTCACCTGCGCGAGCAGAGCGGCGTGATCGGGTGGATTGAATCGATCGATGTCGTCCTCCCCGAAAATCTCCACCAGATCTTTGACGACGTTTTCCGACGGCAGCTCCGCCTGTGTCGATGCTTCGAGCACGCTGAGCGACTGCAGAAGATTCAGCGCGTGATCCGAGAGCTTCTGGATCGATGCCAGGTAGCGCAGCGCCTCCAGGACTTCGTCTTGCGGAAGGGCCGCCGCCAGCTCGCGCAATTGCGAGGCCGCCGATTCGTCGGTGGCCAGGACCTCGGCAATTTTTCGGATCACGGTCTTGCGCAGCGGGTTGGGCAGCGTGCCTAACAGCTCGATCGCTTGTTCGAGTGATTTTTCGCGGGCCGCACCTTTGGCTCTCAGAATGTGTTGCGCGACCGCCTCCGCCAGCCGATCGTGAATCGCCTCCGGAGTCTCGCCATGGACCGGCATCCGCACGCCGAAGGTCGCGTCGGGATCGAATGTCGGTTTGTTGCTGGTCGCAGAATCGACGTACTTCAGGATCATCCGCGAAACCTCTTCCGCAGATCGCTCCTGTTCTGCCGCCAGGAATTCTTCCGCCTCGGTCGACAGCTCGCGTCCCTCCATCATGGCGCGTAGCACTTCCTCCCAAAGAGAAGGCAGCTTTGTCTCGATGAGTGGCGCGGAGAGATCGTCCGTGACCTGAACCGAGGAGTAATCGACGGGCTGAAGAGTGATGTTGATCACGCCGGCGGCGGACAGCTCATCCCAGATCGGCCGTTTCTGGTCCACGGGAGTTCCGGCGGCGAGGATTCGAAGGAAAGCCTCGATGTCGCGCGCATCGGTCGCGTTTGTGAATCGAAGGACCGCGACGCCGCGCGCGTACAGCGCCTGCGCGAATTTCTGCGCTGAGGCCGAATCGATTTTGTCGGCACCGTACAGCAGGCCGTCGCTTTCGATGCCGAGGACCACATCGCCGGCCGGGCCGCGGAGATCATCGAGCCGGCGGTGCACCAGATCGAGCGAGCTGGAGAGGGCAGGGTGGCCGGGAGGGTAAGCCGCGAGATTTTTCCAGCCGAGCGCAAGCGCTCGGACCAGTTCTGCCACCTGCGTTGCCGCGGCAGTCGACGACACGGCTAGATTCTAGTGGAGCGCCGCCGACCTCGGCGGCGTTTGGCCCTGGCCCCGCCGAGGTCGGCGGGGCTCCACTCCATCAAAACCCGCGGGGTACCTGTAGCGCCCCGCTCAGAATCTCCTTCTCGACCCTGGCAACCTCGGAAACCGTTGCCGGCGATACCGTCGATTTCAGGCGGTCATTCCATACCATCGACACGATCCCTTCCTTCATGCCCAGGGCGTGAATGCCGGGCTGAAACCGGCGATCGCGAACGGCTTTTGCCACGTAGAGGAAGGCCGAGGGGACGTCGAGGACCGCAGAGGCCAGGACGACGTTTGGCGCGAGATCGTTCTGATTCCTGTTCGATCCGAAACAGCGCACATTCCGTTCGCTGCACGCCTGAAAAACCCCGCGGCCGGCCTCGTTGGCCTGATGGAAGATGAAGTCGCAACCGGCATTGATCAGCGAGAGCGTCGCGAGCCGTGCGGCACCGATGTCATCGAAATTGCCGGTGTAGATCTCGCGGACCTCGAACTTCGGATTGACCGACAGCGCACCAGCCTTGAACGCGATGAAGGTCGAGTCGATGGACGGCAGCTTGATTCCGCCGACCAGGCCGGCCTTCCCGCTTTTCGACTCCCGCGCCGCAATGATGCCGAGGAGATAGGTCGCCTGCTCCATCTGAAAGCGCATCGGCGAGACGTTCGGCGCCACGGAGCTTCCCGATGTGGTGATGAAGACCGTCCTGGGGTACTCCTTCCCCGCCTTCAGCGCGGCGTCCTGGAATTCGAAGCCATGCCCGAAGGCGAGGTTGAATCCCTTGGCCCCGTACGAGCGAAAGCCCTCCTCGAATTCCGCGGGCGTCCTGGTCTCCTGATGCGAAATCTCGGCGCCGAGCTCTTTCTGAATTCGCAAGAGGCCTTCGTACGCGATGGCGTTCCATCCGTGATCGTTGATGGATCCTGGTGTCAGAAGGCCGACTTTGAATTGCGGCGAGGGCGACCTGGCCGGTTGTTCGCACGCGAAGATCGCGAGACAGCACAGGATGGCGATCCGCCGCATTCGCTGCGAATTCTATGCATTTGTGATAAATCCCGCCCCGAAAGGCAGAAGTCAGAAGGCAGAAAGCAGAAGGAAGAACGCCGGCGGTTTAGCACGGGCTCACTTCTGCCTGCTGCCTTCTGCTTTTTGCCTTCAGGTTGAGGAGACGGACGATGGATGAAGAGGTCGAGCGCAACGGAAACGGCTCCGAGGATGACGAGCAGTTCGAGCAGATGATCATCGAAAACAGCATCCTGCTGCACAGTCTGGCAGCGCTGCTCGTTCGCAAGGGCATTCTGAAACAGGAAGAGCTCGACGATGAGATGGACAAGCTGTACGAGGAGATGGAGAAATTTGACGAAGAGTAATGCGTTGGAGAGACGTATGAAAAGACTTCTAATTGCGGCGCTGCTGGTCGCGGCCGCCGCCACAACCGCGTTCGCACAACTTTCGATGGCGAAAGCGGACTGGGCCCGCGGTCCGGTGCAGTTCCTCATGACCAAGGAGGAGCAGACAGCGTGGAATGCGGTCAAGAGCGATGCGGAAGCCGATCAGTTCATCGCCCTTTTCTGGGCTAAACGCGATCCGACACCCGCGACGCCGCTCAATGAATTCCGCCAGGAATTCGACCGCCGCGTGCAGTATGCCGATCAGAATTTCGGCAACGGCCGGCAGCGCGGATCGCTGACCGATCGCGGAAAGGTGCTCGTCCTTTTCGGAGCTCCGACGCGCGCGGTGCGTACGCCCGGGCGTCCTGCAATACAGCCGCCGCCAGATGCCACGTCAACTGCGGTGGGAACCGAACCCGAAGAATCCGCAGGTGAAAAGCAAACGTGGATCTACGAAGGAGCGAGTGCTGAGAAGATCTTCGGGCAGCCCAAGGTCGAGATCCAATTCACCGATCGCCTGAACAATCGCGACCTGCGCCTGCAGCCGACGCGTTTCGATTTCGGAGCGACACAACAGCGCATCGTCACGGGGTATATCACGCAGCCGAATCTGACATCGGGTCCGACCTACCCGGCGCAGCCTGTTCCACAGCAGCAGCCCGCCGCTCCAGCAGCACCGGCAGCTCCAGCAGCGCCGGTCACGGATCTCAAGACGCCCGCATTCGACGCTGCAGTCGCCGACGCGAAAGCCGGCAAGGCCGCCGCGAAGGGGGCGGTGATCTCGTACGCGGAGTTCGTCGCCCCCACCGGCGACTACTACGTTCCCATCTCGCTGTATGTCCCGGCATCGGCGGGTCTGACGGCGGACGCCGCCGACACGCTCTTCGGAGTGGTCGAGGATGCGACGGGCAAGCGCGTGCTGGCCTTCGAAGATCCGGCAAAGCTGACAGCCTCGAAGACCGATTTCTTCGCGGACAAGTCGCTCAATCTTGTGTCGGGTAAGTACACGGCCGTAGTGGGACTGGCCAAGGCGGGCACGCCCGTCGTGGTCGCGAAGACGCCCATCGAGCTGAATTCGCTCACCAGGGAGTCGACCGGCACCTCACGGCTGATTCTTTCCGACAACGTTTACGAGCTGACGGACGCTGCGCCTGTGAAGACCGCATTTGCGTTTGGAAAACTGAAAATCGTTCCGAAGGCAACGATGCAGTTCACAAACAAAGACGAATTGAATTACTTCGTCGAGGTTCACAATCCGGGCCTCGACACAACCACCAATCTGCCCAAGCTGCAGATGAAGCTGGACCTGATTGACTCGAAGGGAAAGACCGTCGCGGGAGCGCCGCTGTCCGACGCGCAGGCGCTGCCTCTCTCCGGTGCGCCCGGTCCGGGACAATACGCCATCATCAACGGCATTCCGCTCAACCAGATGGCCAAACCACTGCCGGCAGGGGATTACACGCTGAAGATGAAGATCGTCGACACCGTCTCCAAGCAGTCGTACAACTTGGAGCAGAAGTTCAAGATCACAGCGTGACGCTACAATAGGGATCCATGCCGTTTGCCACCGTCGAAGAAGCCGCCGAGATCTACCGCCGCGGGCAGTTCGTCATCATCGTCGATGACGAGGACCGCGAGAATGAGGGGGATCTCTGCATTCCCGCGGACAAGATTACCCCGGAAGCGATCAACTTCATGGCCAAGAACGGCCGTGGCCTGATCTGCCTGGCGCTGACCGAAGAGCGATGTCATGAGCTCGACCTGCCATTGATGGTCGAGAACAACACCTCGCCTTACGGAACGGCGTTCACCGTATCGATCGAGGCCCGCGGCCGCGTCACGACCGGGATCTCGGCGTTCGATCGCTCCGAGACCGTTCGGGTGGCGATCGATCCGAAAACCCGGCCGCACGATCTGTTGCGCCCCGGCCACGTCTTCCCGTTGCGCGCCCGCAGAGGCGGAGTGCTCAAACGCGCCGGTCAGACTGAAGCGTCGATCGATCTCGCCTCGATCGCCGGGATGACGCCCTCCGCCGTGATCTGCGAAATCATGAACGATGACGGCACGATGGCGCGGCTGCCCGATCTCCGCGAATTCGCCACGCGCCACGGGCTGAAGATCATCACCGTCGCCGACATCATCAACTACCGCATGCAGCACGAGAAACATGTGCGCTGCCTGGCGTCACCGACGCTGCCGACTCCGTATGGCCAGTTCCGCGTGCACGCGTACAAGAGCGACATCACCGGCGAGGAGCACGTCGCCCTGGTGATGGGCGAAATCTCGGAAGGGGAGGGAGTGCTGGTGCGCGTGCACTCGTCATGTCTCACCGGCGATGTTTTTCATTCGAACCGCTGCGACTGTGGCGATCAACTCGAGCGCGCGCTGGAACTGATCGCGAACGAGAAAAAGGGCGTCGTACTCTATCTGCTGCAAGAGGGCAGAGGCATCGGACTGCTCAACAAGCTGAAGGCCTACGAGCTGCAGGAGCAGGGACACGACACCATCGAAGCGAACGCCAAGCTCGGATTCGCGCCCGACATCCGCGACTACGGCACCGGCTCCCAGATCCTCCGCGACCTCGGCGTCCGCAAAATCCGGCTGATGACGAACAATCCCGCCAAATACGTCGCTATCGAAGGCTTTGGCCTGGAGATCGTCGAGCGCGTGCCGCTGGAGATCGCGCCCCACAAAGGGACGCAGAAGTATCTCGAAGCCAAGAAGAAAAAGCTGGGCCACATTTTGGAACTCGTTTAGGTCTCGCAGTAGCGAGGTTGCGCGGTCTCGCGGCCGCGAGACTTCGAAACCGCGAGACCTCGCGACCGCATGGCACACACCGGCCCCACCCTCGAAGGCCAAGGCGACACCGACTACGAACGTTACGTTCGCGTGCCGGAGTTGCTTGCGCTCCAGAAAAAAACCAGCGAGCTGGCGCATCCGGAGGAAAGGCTGTTTCAGACGACGCATCAGGCGGCGGAGCTGTGGCTGCATCAGGTCGACTACGAAATCGATCGGGCAGCGGAGATGATGCGCGACCATCAGCCGCACATCGCCGCCGACCTCCTCAATCGCTGTCGTCTGATCCTCGATCTTCTTCGCGAGCAGATCATCATCCTGGAGACGATGACGCCGGCCGACTATCACGTCATCCGGCTGGCATCACTCGGTCGCGGAAGCGGGCAGGAATCGCCGGGGTTCAACAAGTTGCTGGATGCCGGCAAACGGCTCTGGCCCGGCTTTCAGAGTCTGTTGAAGCGTCATTCGGTGACGTTGATCGAGCTGGAGCGTTCGCCCCGGGATCGCTACGAGCTCTTCCGGCTGGCGCAGACGATGATGGATTACGACGAGGCGTTCATGAAGTGGCGCTTTACGCATATGCGCCTCGCCTTTCGCATCATCGGATCGAAGGTCCTGTCGCTCAAGGGCGTGCCGGCATCGCAATTGGAGTCGGGAACGCGCGAGCCGCTCTTCCCCGAGCTGTGGGAAGCGATCAGCGCGCTGACCGACGAACATAAGCCGACATATTGATCGGGATGGTTTCCGCGGCGCCGGGGAGTGTGTCGAACTGTCGAAAAGTCTGTGGAAAACGGACTCGATTTGGACGACAAAACTTTCGGTATCAGGCCTTAGGGTTGCTTGACGGTGCAAAACTCGATCGGTATATTCGCTGGCCATTTGTCTGGAAAGGGCCGGCTCAAGCCCCCTGAGGCGCACTGCGCACGCTCTGCGACGATCACAACTGGAGAGTTAGATAAATACATGAAACGGATGTTGTGCCTCATCGGGGCACTGAGTTTTTCCATTAGCCTGCTGGGCTGCGGCAAGATCAAGGCACGCAGTGAGATCAAGCAGGCAAACCTGGCTTATGAGCACGAAGATTACGCCGGGGCGCTGGCCCACTACAGGCGAGCGCGCCAGATCGATGGGAGCTTTCCCGACCTCGACCGGCTGATCGGCTATTCCGAGATCGGGCTCTACATTCCGGACAATAAGACGCCCAAGAACGAGGCCCACGCCGACGCCGCCATCGCCGAGCTTTCGAAATACCTGAGGAAACGGCCCAATGATCGCATTGCCAGAGATGCCTTGATCAGCATGTACCTGACCGCGAATCGCACCTCGCAGGCGATTGATTATTTCCGGAACTATCTGACCGGGCATCCCGGCGACATTGAAGCCGTGAAATCCATCGCCACCCTTTACTCCAAGCAGGGCGATTTCAACGAATCGCTCAATTGGTACCAGAAGATCACCCTCCTCGATTCCAAGAACCCGGAAGCGTTCTATGTTTACGGGGTGGTCTGTTACGAAAAAGTGGCGAAGAATCCGCCGGCTGATGTAAATGAGAAGATGGCCATTCTCGAAAAGGGGAAAAACGCATTGATGCACGCCGTTGACCTGAAGCCCGATTACGCGGAAGCGATGGCCTACGTCAATCTGTTGTGGCGTCAGCAGGCGTTGATCGATGCGACATCCGACCCTGTCAAAGCGCAGGACGATGTCAAGAAAGCCGACGAGTACCGCAGTCGCGCCATGGCAATCATCGCCCAACGCAAAGCCAGCAAAAAGTGAAGAGTTAGACCATGTTTGAATCGACCGTCATCGAATCGAAAAAGAGAAAAGTAGGCTTCCAGCGGCTGATCACGCTGCCGGTTTCGATCGGCCTCCATGCCGTCATCATCCTGGCCGTCGCGATCGGGGCGATCTGGAGCGTCTCATTTCCGACGAATTCGCCCGCGCAGATCGCGCAGTACGCGTTGGCCGCCGCCCCCCCGCCGCCCCCGCCACCTCCTCCGCCGCCACCCAAAGCTGCGCCACAGCCGGTGGTGCAGCATGTCGAGGTTCCCAGGAACATCCAGGAGATGGCCCCGACCGTGGTTCCGGAAAAGGTGCAGCCGGTGGCGGCTGCGCCGTCGACCTCGACTGCCGAAGGCGTAGAAGGCGGTGTCGAAGGCGGCATGCCGGGGGGCGTGGTGGGTGGAGTGGTGGGAGGCATACCCACGGAAGCGAAACCCGAAGCGCCGCTGCGCGTCGGCGGCGATGTCAAAGCGCCCATCGTGATCAATCGTGTCGAGCCCGTTTATCCGGAGGTCGCCCGCAAGGCGCGCATCTCCGGCATCGTGATCGTGGAATGCATCATCGACAAGGGCGGGAACGTGACCAATGTGCAGGTCCTCAAGCCGCTGCCGTTCGGTCTCGATCAGGCCGCCGTCGACGCCGTCAAACGCTGGAAGTTCAAGCCGGGAACCCTGAACGGTCAGCCGGTCGATGTCATCTTTAACCTGACTGTCAACTTCAAACTGAATTAAAGGCATCTCCGGCTGCGGCCGGACATTTTTGGAGGGAACTGAAATATGGATACCAGTCTTCCGGCCCTGTGGGCATCGATGACGTGGGGTGCCAAGGCCGTCGTCTTCATCATGTTGTTCATGTCGATCTTCTCGATCTGGGTGATGGTCGAACGCTACATCACGTTCCAAAAGGCCAAGAACCAATCGCTCAAGCTTCTAGGCGCCCTTTCAAACGTCTTGACGCGCGGCGACTACCAGCAGGCGATCGACATCACGAAGAAGTACAAAGAGAGCCACCTGGCCAAGGTCATCTCCGCCGGCCTGCTCGAATTCGAGGCCGCTCGACGCGATAAGCGCAACATCGATCCGGAAGTGCCGCTCGAAGCCGCACGCCAGGGCATGGACCGGACCGCGATGATCACCGTGGCCGAGCTCAAAGAAAACCTCGGCGTTCTGGCAACGATCGGCGCGACTGCACCGTTCGTCGGCCTGTTCGGAACGGTCATCGGAATCATGCACGCGTTTCAGAAGATGGCCACCTCGGGCGGCGGTATCGCGTCGGTGTCGGCAGGTATCGCAGAAGCTCTCGTCACCACCGCGATCGGACTCGGCGTCGCAATCCCGGCGGTGTGGGCTTACAACTACTTCCAGAACCGCATCGATCGCTTCACGGTCGAGATGTCGAATTCCGGCTCCGAAATGGCGATTTATTTTCTGAAGGAAGGCAATGCTCAGTCAAAGTCATCGGTGGCATAGCTCGGTCGGAAAACTGACCAAGACGACGCTCAACGCGGACATCAACGTCACTCCGCTGGTCGATGTGTGCCTCGTGCTCCTGATCATCTTCATGGTCGTCACGCCCATGCTGCAGAAGGGCGTCCCGGTCAATCTGCCGGTGACCGAGGATCCGCAGAAGACGCCCGATACCGAGAAGCAGCTCCAGATCTCGCTCAAGAGCGACGGTACGGTTTACCTCGGCTCGACGGTCGTTCGAAAAGAGCAGGTGCAATCGGAGCTGGAACAGATTCACCAGCGCACGCCCGATCGCGAGATCGCGGTCAAAGGCGATCGGGCGGTGAAATACGGCGCGGTCCTCGACGTGATGAAGGCCTGCCGCGAAGTCGGATTCAACAACGTGGGTCTGATCGCACAGCCGAAGAGGACCCCGAATCAAGGAACTTAGCAATGCAAGTCGGTGGCGGCGGTTCACTACGCTCGGACATCAACGTCACGCCTCTGGTCGACGTCGTCCTCGTGCTTCTCATCATCTTCATGGTCATTACGCCGGTCGTGCAGATGGGATATCTGGTCAAGGTGCCGCCCAAGGCGCCCGCGAATCTGCCTCCCTCCGCGATTCAAGACCAGATCGTTTTGCGCCTCCTGCCTGAAGGGCGCATCTTCATCAACAAGGACGAGGTACCCGCCGACCTGTTCCCGCAGAAGATCCGCGAAGTTCTCCACGGTAACCCCAGCAAGATGATCTTTTTCCAGGGTTCGCCCGAGAACGACTACGAGACCACCATGAGGTTCCTCGACACGGCGCGCAGCAATGGAGCGCAGAACATAGGCATCATTGTGGAGGCGGCGCAGTAGGGGCGGCCAGCGGCCGTCTGCGTCTGATCCATCGGTCTAACGACCACCGCCCCCCGCCCAGGAGCACCAGAGCCAACATTGCCGCCAGGACACTGAGCGGCAGCTCAATGCTGCGAATTGCCGCAAACACCTTATTCTTGCCGGCAGAGTCCGGATCGCGCAGCGCATCGGGAAGTTGAACGACAAACGCGGCGACGAACATGGTCGCGGCCAGCAAAGCCGCGGCGATGCGGGTGAGCAGGCCGGCGATCAGAAGAAGGCCGCCGACAAGCTCACTGTAAGCGGCGACGTAGCCGAGAACCGTGGGGATGCCGTAGGAGGGGAGGCTTTGAGCGAAGGTCGCGACACCGCCCGAGCCGAAAACCTTGCTCCAGCCGTGCGGAATGAAAACCAGGCCGCACGCGAAGCGCAAGATGAGGGTCGCCGTGTCGCTGCGCCAACCGTTCATTTTTTAGAGCTGCTCGGTCCGATCACGCTGTTCGTTTCTGTCTATCTTGCCACATTCCTCGCGATCGGCTACGCCATGATCGCGGTCGATCTTCGTTATCAGCAGTGGGCCGCGCTGCTGGCCGCGATGTGCGCCACGGCATTCACGGTTCGGATCATCGAGCGAGGCCGCTGGCGGCTCGGTCTCTTCGTTCCGCCGCAAATCGCCGCCATCGATTTCGTGCGCGGCGCTCTTTTGGCGACATTGCTGATTCTTTTCGCGGACGCGGCCTTGCTGTTCAACACAAATCTACGCCACGCGCGGGGCGCTGGATTTCCCTGGCTGGAGCTGATGGCGGTCTTCGCGCCGGCGGCCGTTCACGAGGAGCTCGTCTTTCGCGGATATCTGTTTCAAAAAATGCGAATGTGGAATCGCTTCGCAGCGATGGGCGTGACCTCGATCGTCTTCGCGGTCCTGCATGGGACCAACCGCGGCATCACCATCGTCGCCGTCGTCAATCTCGTCATCGCAGGAATTCTTCTCGCGCTGGCCTACGAGCGTTTCGAGCGCCTGTGGTTTCCGATCGGAATTCACCTGGCCTGGAATCTTCTCTCCGGCCCGATCCTCGGCTACCACGTCAGCGGCTATGTCGCGAACTCGACAGTTCTTCGGGTGGTGGGGTCGGGCCCTCTGCTCGTGACTGGCGGCGCCTTCGGAATCGAGGGGAGCCTCTGGATGACTGCGGCAGAGCTGGGGGGCATTTTTTTGTTGCGGCGGACATTAAAGAGGGACGCATGAAGAAAGAAATCGTCATCGTCAACGGAGCTCGGACGCCCATGGCCGAGTACAACGGCCACTTCTCCGACATCTCCGCGATTGACCTCGGCGTGATCGCCGCCAAGGAAGCGCTGGCGAGGAGCGGATTCGCTCCCCAAGAAATCGATCACGTCATCGTCGGCAATGCGCTGCAGACTTCGGGCGACGCCATCTACGGCGCGCGTCACGTCGGTCTCAAGGCGGGCGTGCCGAAGGAAGTCCCGGCGCTGACGATCAATCGCCTGTGCGGCTCGGGCATTCAATCGATCATCAACGGCGCGGAGCAGATCGAGTTGGGGGAGGCCACCACCATTCTCGCCGGCGGCATGGAGAACATGAGTCAGGCGCCGCACGTCATTCGAGGCGCGCGAAAAGGTCTTCGCCTCGGTCAGGGCGCACTGGAAGACTCGCTCATGGTCGCTCTGCTCGATTCGTACTCCGGCCTGTACATGGCGCAGACCTCCGACAACCTCGCGCGCAAGTACAACATCTCGCGCGAACAGCAGGATCAGTTCGCCCTGCGCAGCCAGCAGAAAGCGACGGCCGCTCGCAGCGCGTGCCGGTTGAGCGAGGAGATCGTGGCGGTCACCGCCGGAAAAAATCAGGTCAAAGAAGACGATCACCTGCGTCCTGAGACAACCATGGAAGGACTCGGTAAGCTGAAGCCGGCATTCGCGAAGGATGGATTCGTGACCGCCGGCAACGCCAGCGGCATCGTCGACGGCGCCGCCATGGTGACGGTGACAACCGCCGAAAACGCGAAAGGAAAGAAGCCGCTGGGCAGGATCGTGTCGTGGGGCGTGGTGGGCTGCGATCCCGACATCATGGGCATCGGACCCGTTCCGGCGACGAAGATCGCGCTGAAGAAAGCGGGACTCGAGCTCGACGACATCGATCTCATCGAGATCAACGAGGCCTTCGCGGGTCAGATCCTGGCCGTGATCAAGGAGCTCGGCCTCGACACCGAAAAACTCAACGTCAATGGCGGCGCGATCGCGCTCGGCCATCCGCTGGCGGCGTCCGGAACGCGTCTCGTTCTGACGCTCCTGCACGAATTGCGGCGGCGTCAGAAGCGATACGGGCTGGCGTCGGCGTGCATTGGCGGCGGGCAGGGCATCGCCATGATCGTGGAGCGCGCGGCGTGAAAAAATACTGGATCATCCTGTTGATGATTTCGGCGCCGGCGTTCGCGGCTACTGAAAAGAAGATCGACCCGAAGCCGGTCGTCCGCGAAAAGTCGAAGGTAACTCTCGATGTCAAAGACGAAGATGTTCGCGACATTCTGAAGTCGATGCAGAAGCAGTGCGGCATCAAGAATCTCGCCATCGATCCGCAGGTGCAGGGGAAGGCCACGTTTTATCTCCGCGACGTTCCGTGCGCCGCGGCCTTCGATCTCGTGCAACGAGTGTTCGGTCTCCGAATTGTGACCTATTCGTCTTCGCTCAAGGCAGTCGAGAAGAGACCATAAGGTAGACTGTCGCCCAACTCATGATCTCACGCAGGGGGCTGAAGATCGCGACGCTGGTCGTCCTGGTTGGCGGTGTCGCGGCACTCTATTTTTCTCCGCTCCACAATTACTTCACGCGCGAAAATATCCTTCACGCGGTCGAACAGATGCGGGGCCTGTGGTACGGGCCGTTCGTGCTGATCATCGCGTATGGCGTGGGCTGCATTTTCGCGATCCCGGCCAGCGTGTTCATTCTGGCCGCCGGTGCCATCTGGGGCTGGAAGCTCGGCACGGTCTACGCGATGTGCGGAGCGATGTTGGGCTCCAGTGCGTCCTATTTCGCGGGCCAGTTCCTCGGCGAAGGCGTTCTCGATCGCTTCGGCAAGATGGGAGAAGCCGTCTCGCGGCAGGTGAGTCGCAACGGCTTCGTTTCGCTTCTCATCGCCCGGCTGATTCCCGGTCCCCCCTTCGCGGTCTGGAACTACGCCGCCGGCATCGCCCGAATGAATTTCGGCGAATACTTTCTGGCCACACTCCTGGGCACGCTGCCGGCGCATCTGGTCTTCGCGTACTGCGCCGATGCGCTCTTCAACGGAACGATGACCCAGGGCGATGCCGTCAAAAGATTGGCGATCGTGGCCGGCCTTCTGATCTCGATGATCGCCGTGACCGGACTTCTCAAACGCCGTTTCGCGAAGAAGGGTCTTACCGTGTCGGGGCAGCGGCTAGAGACTCCGCAATCCTCGCCTGCAGATCGTTGATGTCGAACGGCTTCCGCAGGATGGCGAAGACGCGTCCGTCGGCGAGATTCTTCAGGTCTTTCTCAGCCATGGCGGTCACCACGATCACCGAGCGCTTCGCCATTCCCGGTTTCGCCCGATGCATCCAGGCCAGGACTTCGAATCCGCTCGCCGTCGGCATCATCAGATCGAGCAGGACGACATCGAAATCGCCTTCGCGCAAGGCGTCAATCGTCTCGCGGCCGTCGGCTGCGAATTCGATGGCGTGACCCGACCGGCGCAGAACTGCGCCGATCAGCGCGCGAACATCTGCGTCGTCCTCGGCGACCAACACGCGTGCCATGGAAGCGAACCTCTTTCTCTCGCGGGAAACTGTATCATGAATATGCACAGGTAATTGTGCATCCCCGCTGTGCTACACTCAGCGATCCGGCATGATTGAGATCCAGATCGTTCCGAGCGACATCCGTCGCAATGTCCGATACGTCTTCTTCGACCGAAGGCGCGTCCTGATGGCGATCTGCTTCCTGACGGTCGTGCTGGCCGCGATCCTCGGATCGATGGCCGCCGCCCCCACCGTCATCCGCAAGGTCTATAAGGACAACTACGTCAAGTCGATGCAGGTGGAAAGCGACATCCAGCGGGAGCGCCTGCGCGAGGCCATCGTGCAGATGACGTCGCTCGAGCGCAGCCTGGAAGATCATCAGGTCCGCGTCGAGAAGCTCATCACCATCTACGGCCTGGAACACAACCTCGGCCAGGGCGGCTTCTCCTTCCCGCTCAAGAGCAAGGATTCCAGCGATCTCCAACTGACCGATGCGCAACATCGCGAAGAGGCGTTGCGCCACTCCATGACGCGGCTGCAGCAGCAGCTCGACCTCCTGTCACAGTACGAAGCGGCCAATGCGGCCATGGTCCGGCACACGCCCTCGATCCTCCCCGTTCCAGCCGACCAGTTCGTGCTGACTTCACCCTTCGGCATGCGCATTTCTCCCTTCACGCGGGCGGCCGATTTTCACAAGGGACTCGATCTTTCGGCGCCGTCCGGAACACCGATCTATGCCACCGCCGACGGAATCATCAGCTTCGCCGGCCAATATCCGCTGCGCCTGAGCGCGAATTGGTGGCGCTTCGGCAACGTGGTCGTGATCAATCATTCCGGCCATTTCGTCACAATCTACGGGCACTGCGACACGCTCAAAGTCCGACGCGCTCAGGAAGTGAAGCAGGGACAGATGATCGCGACGGTCGGCAACTCCGGCTGGAGCACGAACTCGCATCTGCACTACGAAGTGCGCAGCGATCTCGAGCAGCCGGGAACTTACGTGGCCATCGATCCGCGGATTTACATCCTCAACTACCAATGGACGAATGAGGCGAACCTGCTGATGCGATCGCGCACCAGCAAGGAGTACCAGGATTTCGATCCGCTGCCGCCATCATTCACCGGCAAAGGCGAAGTAGTGCGAGTGAGGACAAGGGGGAGAGGGCGAAGGAGGGCGTGATGACTTCAGCCGCCGATCAGTCAAATTTTCCAACCATGATCATTCCACGCGGAACGGAAATCCGCGTGAACCAGCACGGACAGCTTTCCATCAAGACTCCCGGCAACCTGGTCATACAGAATTCGGGACTCTACTCCGAGCTCGAATCGACCAACGGATCGATTCGCATCGAAGAGAACGTGACGGTCGAGGCGGTCAGCATCCGGGCCGCCCAGGCCTGCTTCATTCAGGGCACCGTCACGGCCTGGAAAGTGCGCGCCCGGCGCATCACGCTGGAGGACAAAGCGCGCGCCTTCATCATGCTGCAGGAATCCGAATCGCTCGAGCTCTCCAAGACCAGCCGCCTGGTCGGCAACTTCGCGAACGAGAAAGAGCTCTTCCTGATGATGGGGAAGTTCACGGCGCAGCTCAAAGAGCTTCCCGGCACGGTCGACATGGCGTCGCCGACCCCGCTGGCCGAGGGCGTCCGCACCCCAATTCAAGCGCCGCCACCGCCGCGCGATGAGGGCGCCGAGCATCTGCGCAGCGCGCAGGCGATTCTCGAGCGTGAAATGAGTCGCACCGATCTCGCTCCCGGCGAAGCCGAAGCGTTGCGTGAAGTGTTGTACGCGTTGCGCGAACGCAATCTGCCGAGGATCGCCAACGTCTATCGCGACGCCTTCGCCGAGGTCAAGACGCCCTCAGAGCCGCTCCGCCAGGCGCTCGATCACCTCGACCGCTACTTCCGGCGATAGACCCGGAGATTTCTCTATGATCTCTGTGCCTCTGTGGTGAGATCCCAGGCATAGAATCGCGGCCGCATGTTGCCGCTGTCGGATCACAATCCGATCCGCACCACTCCGGTGGTCAACTATGTGCTGATCGCCGCGAATGTGCTGGTGTTCCTTTGGGAACTGTCGCTCGGCCCTGCCAACATCGAGCACGAGCTCGTTCTGGTCTCGTTTGTGCCGGCCCGTTTCTGGGTCGCGCCGTTTTATCCGCCCAACATGCTCCGCATCCTGATCTCGATGTTCCTCCACGCCGGATGGCTGCACCTGGGCGGAAACATGCTCTATCTATGGATCTTCGGCGACAACATCGAGGATCGCCTTGGCCACTTCAAGTACGTGATCTTCTATGTGCTTTGCGGAACGATCGCGACGTTGACGCACGCAGTGATGAATCCGGCCTCACGGATTCCGTCGCTCGGCGCATCCGGCGCGATCGCCGGCGTCCTGCGCGCGTACATCCTGCTGTTTCCGAAGGCGCAGGTGACGACACTGATCCCGATCTTCGTGTTCGTCACCATTCGCGAGATCCCCGCAATCCTGGTTCTCGGATTGTGGTTTGTGTTGCAGCTCTTCGTCGGTGTCGCGTCGGTCGGCGTCCCTGAAGCGCAAAACAGCGGCGGCGTCGCTTACTTCGCGCACATTGGCGGCTTCGTCGCGGGGATGCTGCTGGTGGTACTGATGGGCGGCTACCGCCAGAAGCGGCTGCCGCCCACCACGTTTGACGAGCGTTGGAGGTAGCTACGGTTTAAAAACTTCGTTATTGGGAACGGAATTGCCGAATCCCGGCTTTGCTCCGCCAAGGATGTAGATCCGACCACCGTGGCTCGCGGCTCCAGTTTCCGCTCTCCCCACCGGCATCGGAGTCTCCGTCGTCCAATTGTCATGGGCCACGTGATACGCCTGATTGGTTTGTACTCCGGGAACGACGCCGTTCCATCCGCCGATGGCATAGACGGCGTCGCCTTTGGTTCCCACCGCGTAGAACGCTGCGCGTGGCCCTGGCATGTCGGTGGGCGCCGTGCTCCAGGTATCGGTCACGGGATCGTAGACGTCGACGTCGGCGACGAAACTAAAGGCGTTTCGGCAGCCGCCGAATACAAAGATTTTTCCGCCCATCGTGGCCGCGGCGCGATCGGAAAGGGCAAAAGGCATCGAAGCGACAGTTGTCCAGACGTTGGTATCGATGTCGTAACGCTCGACCGACGAAAGCGCGCCGCCGCTGCACGGGCCTCCAGGGTTCGTGCGACCTCCGAAGGCATAGATTGCGTTGCCAGCGACGGCCAACGCCAGACCGGTGCGAGCCTGATTCATCGGAGCGAGAACCGTCCAGAGGTCCGAGGCTGGATCGTAGGACCAGAGGTCCTTGCGCGAAGTGAGCAATCGGCCGCCGGCGGTATAAAACAGACCGCCATGCGAAACGCCGGCTCCCTCCGAACTGGTGCCGGGCGCGTCGGCGCCAAAGGACCAGCTGTCGCTGGCGATGTCGTAAATCCGGGTTGTCTTCGTATCTCCTCCATCGAAACCGAGAGCGGCAATGATCCGATCGCCGACGACGGCGACGCTCATTCCTTCCACGCCGATAAAGCGGTGGGGGACCGGGGCCAGCTCAGTCCAGGTGCCGGGTTTGCTGTCTGCGAGCGCCGGCATTGCCAGAATCAGAATGAGGAGGGGGAAGGCGAAGCGAGAGAGGTTTTTCGTCGAGAGATTCGTCATGAGGTCCTCCTTTCAAAGACACCGGACATCATAATGTCGATAAGGCATTCAGGGGGTGAGGAAAGTCAGCGACGGTCCCTGATCGCGCTGCCGGTTCCGAGCTCGAATCCGGCGTGCATCGTCAATCGCGGAAACAACTGGACGTACCAATGGGCGGACGGCTGCTGCGGAAAATTGATGAACATCCAGTTGAATGAGTCGGATTTTGTCAACAGAGCGCAAGCCGCGCGTTGCAGAATCGAGGCGAGCTCGAGTGGCTCTCGCATCTCGTTGGTGTGACGGACCGGAACGATCCACTGCTCGTGCGCCATCATCGATCCGCGAGGGGCAATCCATAGGTAATTTTGCGTAGTATCGATCTTCTCATCTCGAAGTTCGCATAGCGGGCATCGTGACATGAACGCCTCGGCCTCTTTGGCAATCCGCGCCGGGATGAAGGGAACACCGAGGATTTGGGAGTGCGGGTGGGGGATGGTGGCACCGGCGAGCAGGCCGTGATTCTTGAAGACGCAGACGTATTTCGACGATCGCGCCAGATTCTGATAGCGATCGATATACGCGTCGACGACGCGTGACGCGACGTCGGGCGCGAGTTGGTCGAAGCTCCTGGCGTGATCGGAGCCTTCGACGATCAGCTCGTGATGTTCAGTGGCGGGATATTTGTTTGGGAAGATGCGGATTTGCCAGGGATGGCCGTCGCGCCAGATTTCGGGCGGCGTATCGGATTCATTCCCCGGGCAGAACGGACAGCGATCTTCGGCTTCACGAAATGCGTTCGGCCGCGCGGCGCGGCCCGGCGCGACGATCACGGCATCGCCGGTGATCGGATTGCGCTCGATCACGATGAGCGGTCCATCCGTCGTGCCAGGGCGATCCGCTGAAGAATGCCGAGGAGCGCGAAGGCCAGCAGCAGAATCGACAACCACTCGGCAATGGTCGCGCCGCCCAACACAAGTGCGGCCCATCCGTTGACGAAGAGGATGAACGACAGAATGGGAAAAACGACGAGCGTCAGGACGAATTCACCCCGGCCGAGGGCCTCGTAATTGCGTTCGCGAAACGACGCTTCGATCTGCGTCCCGATGTAGCCGTTGAGCATGACCACGATCACCACTGCCACCACCATGACTTCGCGAACGCGATTGCCGATCATCCAGCAGGCGGCCAGAAGTGTGTCGGAAATTCGATCGCAGACATGATCGAGGAAATCGCCGAAGCGCGTTTCTTTGTGCTGCAGTCGCGCCACGATGCCGTCGAGCGCATCCGCGAATCCGGCCACGGTGATGCAGGCGACCGCGATCAGAAAATTCGGCGGCCAGCGCGCGCCCAGAGCGAGCAGGATCGCGGCCGCAACATTGATGAGGAGAGCAAGGATGGTGATGGCATTTGGCGAGAGCGGGGAACGAGTCGCGATCGGCGTGAACCAACGGTTAAGTCGCTCGCGCCACGGATGCATGCGCTCCGATTGTATTGGAAGGTCAGTAGATGATCACCGTATCGCCGACATTCGCCATGGCGTAGAGCGTCGCGATGTCCTGGTCACCGAGTCGCACGCAGCCATGCGAAACGGACTGTCCCAGCTTATCGGGTTGGTCGGTGCCGTGAATCCCGTACCCGTCGCCCAACTCCAATCGATAGCGGCCGAGGATTCCCTTGAAGTGACGCTGCTTGGTGTTGGTGGGGGGAACGACGATCGCGTCTCCGGCGGTGATGATTTTTCCTTCCGGTAGTTCGCGCTCGATGTTGCCGTCAGCCTCGACGACTGTGTTCCCCTTCACCTTCAAAACAGGTCCGCTTTTTCCGCCGCCGAACCACGACCAGATGCCTTCGCTTCGACCGCTGGACGGATCGCCGGAGCGAGCGTCGATCGGTTGGCCCGGTTCGAGATGCACGACTCGCATCCCGTTCTTCCGCGCCTCTTCGATGTAGTGCCAGTCAGGAGGGACCCATTCGGGGTTTTCCTCCTTGGCGACGATACGAAGCTTGCCGATGGGCGTGTCGAACACCCAGGTGTGGCCGTCGATGGCGAGCGTGCTCCCTTTTCCGGTGGAGCACACCGCCTGGAAAACCATCTGCCCGTCTCGCCTGACATAGAGTTTGTTCTCGGTCGTCGACACGATGATCGTCTGTCCGGTGTCGGGGACGTCATCGGTCTGCTTTTCGGCGTTCTGAACTCTGTACTGCAGCAGGTTGACTTCAGCGGCACGCCGGGCGGCTGTCTGGCGCAGCTGGCCCGCTTTGTTGCCGGTCCGCTCCGCGATCATCTCGTCGATCATCGCGACGCGATCGAGACGGCGGATGTCGCGAACGTTGATCCACTCACCGGCAACGGCAAAGGCAGCCAATCCGAGTGCCGGCACCAGCAGCGCCCATGAACCCAGGAATCCAACCCATCTCGGCAAATCGAGCTCTCCTAGAAAATGTACACCCGAGTATCTTTCGTGATGCGCGGCCAGATCGCGGCCAGGTCTTCCTCCGGCACCATGTACGATCCCGGCTTTGGTCCCTGCAGCGGACTGTCAGGCGGCGGAGGCGATTCAATGACGTAGTTGTTAGGCAGAAAAATCACATAGTGTCCCAGCCAGTCGTGCAACGTGGGTCGCGATGCCGGCGCAGACTGATTGCGCAATGCATAGACCCATTCGGCCACCGGCGATTCGTAGTCGTCATCCTTGCCGACCACGTTGAACGCGCCCTTTAGCGGCGAGAAAGTCCAGGTCTTGTTATCCCGCGAGGTGACGGTCCTGGTCTCACCGATCTGAACATCAGCCTCCCTCACCACTGATTTTCCGATGCGAAATTGCATTTTCTTTTTCGCACTGTCGATCGAGATGTAGAAATCCCGGCCTTCCAGCGCCTGCATGTATTGCATGTGTCCGTCGAGCTCCTTCGCGAGCTGTGCCTTGGTCAGATCCATCTGCGCGAGCTCGTCGCGCATACGATTCAGCTCGGCGGGCGAGTTCTCGCTCCGGAAAAGAATGACCGTCTTTTTGCGAATGATGTCGCGCTGATACTTGGCATAGGCGAAGCTGGCCGCCGCGACGATCAGCAGAAGCAGGTTCAACCATATTGGGGGGCGGGGAAAGCTCCGCCGTTCCGGGCCCAGTCGTTCCATCCCGAACTCGAGAATAGGCGAGGGGCGTGCCAAAACTGGCCATGAAAGCGGTGCCAAGGCACCGTGCTCCAAAGGCTACGGGGTGAAGCCCGCCGCGACGCCGCGCCGGCGCGTCAGGGCCCATGCGACGGCCATCAGTACAAGGCTGATACCGAAGGTGCAAACGATGGTCGCGCCGGTGGGCAGATCGAGCTTGAACGACAGCAGGATTCCGAGAGCCGTCACAAGGACCGCCATGGCCCAACCGATGGTTAATCGCTTGCCGATGGATTCTGCGAACAGCATGGCGGCGACCGATGGCACGATCAGATACGAGAAGACGAGAAGCACGCCGGCGATTGACACCGACCAGGTCACGACGAACCCGAACGAAATATAGAAGAGAAAGTCCCAGAGCTTGACGTTCGGGATCCGGTCCGCCACGCCGTTGTGCGCATTCAGGGTAATGGCAAGGAATCGACGCCGAAAAACAAAGTGAAAAAGCCCGACCACCGCGTAGAGAACGGCGGTCTTGATCACTGTGGCCCACGAGACGGCCAGGAGATTGCCAACGAGCATTTCTTTCAGATGCTCTGTTTCCTGGGTCGTCTTGCTCATGACCAGAACGGCTGCAGCCGCCGAGACGGCATACACGATTCCGATGATCGCTTCCTGGGGAACCCGGGTCTCGCGATGCACGCGAGCGAACGCAAAAATCGCCGCACCGATGATGGTGAAGCCGAGGGACCAGACGTAACTCCAGCCGCTGTGAACGTCGTACCCGGCGAGAAGCGCGACCGTCGTCCCGAGAGCGGCGATCTGAGCCAGAGAGAGGTCGACGAAGATGACCCCGCGCTCCACGACGTGAACGCCGAGATAAGCGTGAATTCCTGTCAGAACAAACCCGGCGACAAATGGCAGAAAGAGAAATGACAGCATGTCCATTATTTCAGCGCCTTCATGAGTTGATCGAGGTTGTAGTCGAAGAGTTTGAAGTAGTCATCGAGCTCGGGCTTGCCGCCCACGGATGGGTACATCACGACGACCTTTGCTCCCGTGCGTTCCGCGATGGAGTCCGGAGTCTTACGATCGAAGTAGGGTTCCATGACGATGACTTTCACCTTCTGGTCCTTGATCTCATTGATCAGCTCGAGTGTGTGACTCGGTGAGGGTGGGATGCCCGGCTTGGGCTCGACATGATCAACGACGACCAGTCCAAAGTGCCTCACGAAATTCGGCAGGGAGTTGTGATAGGTGACGATCTTCGCGCCGCGAAAGGGCGCCATCTCCGCAACCCATCGCTTGTTGGCGTCATTCATCCGAACCTTGAAGGTGTTCAGGCGCTGCGAAAAATACGCGCCATCGGCCGGGCGCACCTCCGTGAGTTTGTTCGTGATCTCGATGGCCATCCGCACCGCGTTGGCGGGATCCAGCCAGTAGTGCGGATTGCCGAGCGGGTGCACGTCGCCCATCGAGCGATTCACGGCCCCCGACGGACGGTCGAGGATCTCGACGCCCTGCGACAGATCGAGATAGCCCTTCTGCCCCGGGCGGATGTTGTTGTTGCGGCTCTGATCCAGCAGTGGCGGCAGCCATCCGATCTCGAGCTCGAGGCCGATGACCTCCAGCAAATCCGCTTTGCGCAGCAAAAGCAGAAAGCTCGGCTTTGGCTCGATGAAGTGCGGGTCCTGGTAACCCTTGCCGATCGAAGTCACTTCGACGCGGTCCCCACCGACCTCGCGAGTGATCGAGGCCGCATCTTCTGTCGCCGTTACGACGTTCAGCTTGTCCGCGGCCAGGGCGCTGCCGGCGGCAAGCAATGCGGTTGCGAGAACGAAAATCTGTTTCATGGAATCTCCTTAGAACGTATGCGCGCCGTGCGCGCCGATCGAAAATTGCAATTGGAAGAGAAATTCGTTCACTGACCGCCCGACGTCGCCGTAGCGAATGCGCCGTAACTGGCCGCGGAGCTGGCTGAATTCCGACGGCCAGAAGGTCACGGTTGCCGCAGCTCCGCGGTCGGTGAAGCGAACAGTCGATTGTTCGCCGACCACCGGCCGGTCCGACGCGTCGATGCGCACCCCCGCGAACCATCGGCGAGTGAATTGCCGGTCGGCAGATGCGTAGAACCCCTTGAGGCGATGATCGAGGTCCGCCCGATCGTTCGTGACCGCTTCGAGCCGTGCGATGAACGATGAATACAGCCCCTGCATCAGCGGCCGCCAGCGATAGGTGACGTCAACGCCTGCAAACTGGTTGGCGCCGCTGTTCGCGTGCGCGAGCGCCCCGCGCGCGTAGCTCGTCCCGACCTCGATGTTGCTGTTCTCGCTGATGTCGCGGAATCCTTTCAGGTGCGCGTTGTAGAAAAGCTCGTTGAGCGAGCGGCGCTCGAATACATTCTCGACATCGCCTTTGAAGGCCTCGGCTGTCGCTTCGAGATAGACATTCCACGGGTTCGGGAAGACTTTGCTGACCGATACGCCGGTGTCGTTGAGCCCTTCCTCTCCGAACAGGTTGTGGATCACGAGCGGCTGATCCGCCCATGGACGCACGTGCGTGTGCCAGGTGTTGTCCTTGCCGAAGTAGGCCTTCATCTTTCCGACCTTAGCAGTCAAGTCGTAGGGCAACGTGACAAAGTTTGCGTAACCTTCCTCGACGTCGATTCCCGCCGGGGTCAGCGAAAGAAAGAAATTCGCCTTCGCATACGGATCAACAAAAGCCTGGAAGGCTACCTCGGCCTCGTCGAGCTGCATCGGGGGCCGCTCGTCACTGCGCCCGAACTCGAACGGATTCGGCTGCCCAGCCTTGCCGAGGAAATTGCCAATGACGGAGATGTCGGGGTTGAAGACTTTCGACGCGCCAGGGTTCTGGACGTTGTTGATGGTCTGGACATCGGTAAGGGGAGCGGGAGCAGGCGGGGCGGCGGGCGCGGGCTGTTGCTGCACCGTTCCGATTTTCGTCAGGTCCTCTCCCGCCGATGCCGGCGGCTGCTGTCCCTTCAACTGATCGATCTGCGCCCGTACTTCGGTCATCTGACGGGTCAAGTCATCGAGCCGCGTCTCGAGCTGCTGCACGCGCTGTTCAATGGTCTGCTGCGCCGCCATCGGCGCGGCGACGGCGAGGCCGATCAGCAAAGATACGAGCTGACCACGGGTGGCCATAGTTCCTCCTGTTTTGTGGCTTGTGAAAAAGAAAGGAAGCTATGAAGCGGGAGGTGCTCGCGAGGGAAGGGTGGAGACTGCCGGAACGATGACGCGCTGGATCGCGGATGGCGTCAGCGTGTAGACGATGACGCGCGGGGCCGAAATCGCCGGTGCTATCCGCGGAAGCCGGCCGACGCCGGTGGCACAGACGGCACACGCGCCGGGAATTGAGTTTTGTTGTAAGGGGTGAGAATGCAGCAGCGGTTCCGCGACGATCACCGCGGCGAAGAAGAGCAGGAGAGTCGAATACCGCCGAAGCACCAGCATCGGATCATACAACGTAAGCGGATGCTGTCTGCCGCTATTCCTCTGGAATAACCCGCGGTTCGTTAGAATTTGATAGCGGATTAGGAGATGCAATGGCCGAATCGAACGGAATCAAGCAGGTAACGGATCAGGATTTCGATACGACGGTGCTCCAGGCCGGCAAGCCGGCGTTCGTCGACTTTTGGGCGCCGTGGTGCGGCCCGTGCCGGCTCATCGGCCCGATGGTCGAGGAGCTCGCGCCGTCCTACGAAGGCCGCGCCGTCATCACCAAGATGAACGTCGACGACAACCCCGAAGTGGCGCAGAAATATGGCGTGACTTCGATTCCGACTCTGATGATGTTCAAGGAAGGCAAGCTCGTCGACCGCGTCGTCGGCGCCATGCCGAAAGGCGAGCTGCAGAAATTCATCGAGCGAAACCTGTAAACTGAAATCAGAAGGCAGAAGGCAGAAGGGATTCAAGCGAGTTCCTTCTGCCTTCTGCTTTTTACCTTCTGCCTTTACCAATGCTGTCCGATCTCGATTCACTGATGCGTTCGCGTGGGGTGGAGACGGTCATCGTTCCGATGCACGAGTCGGCGCACGCTGCATTCCGGTGGATCACCCGCGGCGCGAAAGTCACGCGCGGCTACGCCATCAAGATGATCGACCGCCCGCCGCTGCTGATCGCGTATCCGATGGAGCGCGAGGAAGCCGGTGCCACCGGACTGATGACCCGCCTAATTCACGATTTCGACTATGACGCCATTTTCAAGGCCGCACCGAATCCGGTCCAGGCCTACGCCACGTTTTTCAACTCCGTTCTTCGCGAGCTCGCATCGGGGAAAGTCATCGCCTTCGTGGGCGACCTTCCCTTTCATCTTTACTTCAGCATCGCCGAAGCGATGGAGCAGCGCGGATGGAGCGTGTACCGAAGCGGTGACGATTTAACCCAGATCGCGCGCAAGCGGAAAGAAGCGTGGGAAATCGAGATGATCGCCTCCGTCGGTTCGCGGACCGAAGCAGTGGTCGATCGCGTGAGAAGGATTCTGCGACAGTCTGTGGTCGAGCGCGATCACCTGCTCTTTCGCGGTGAAGTTCTCACCCTCGGGAATCTCAAGCAGGTCGTGTCGACAGAAATCACGCGACTCGGCATGATCGAAGATCACGACACGATTCTTTCCCAGGGGCGTGATGCCGGGATCCCGCACTCACGCGGCGACGCAGCCGCGGTGGTGCGGCCCTCAGTTCCGATCGTGCTCGACATCTTCCCGGCCGATCGCGACAGCGGGTATTTTTTCGATCTGACACGAACCTTCTGTGTGGGTCCGATTCCGGCAGAGCTGCAGCGCGTGCACAGTGACGTCCTGTCGGCCTTTCAACTGGCGGCCCAGGAGATGCGCGCCGGGGCGAGGGCGTCGTCGTATCAGGCGCTTGTCTGCGATTTCTTCGAAGCGCGCGGGTACACCACCACGCGCTCCAATCCTTCCACCCTCGACGGCTACGTTCATTCCCTCGGCCACGGCGTTGGTCTGGAGGTGCATGAGCGACCGTTCTTCGGATTGACCGCCACCAATCAGGATGTGATCGAAGTCGGCGACATCGTCACAATCGAGCCTGGCCTTTATTTTCCGGACCGCGAAATCGGCGTGCGGATCGAAGACACGCTCGTGGTGCGCGACGACGGACGCGTCGAGTCGCTCTGCAGCAGCGATCGGGGCCTGATTCCCTAGCCGGTGCCCGCGAACTTCTTGATCGCTCTGGTCAGCGTGTAACCCTTGAGAAATGTCTGCTTTCGATAGCCGCGACCGTCGTAGAAGTACACCGTGACGCCGGTCGGCTCTTCAAAAAAGAAGTGCGTTCCCATCGCGGCAGCTTTGAAGACCACCTGCTGCCTGCCATCTCCGGACAGCGACGCGAGAAACATGGCAGTCGGATGCGGAACGATGTCGGGCGCCATGCGCCTGGGCGGAGGTTGTGCCGACGAGACTGTGCTGGCGAGCAGAAAAAGGGCGACCATCGTGCGGCTCGGCATGGTCGCATATTCTAGTGCGGTGTCCCGCTTTCTGATCGACGGTCCAACCGACGCAACGAAAACTTATGTTTTCGCACATGGCGCGGGGGGACCGATGGCGTCGTCGTTCATGAAAACCGTTGCACGAGGCATCGCGGCCGGCGGGATCCGCGTGGTGCGATTCGAATTTCCCTATATGGCAGTGCGACGCAAGCGCCCCGATCCGCCGAGCGTGCTTCTCGACGCATTTCGAGAAGTGATCAGCGAGCTCGGGGATCCGGCAAGTCTGGTCATCGGTGGGAAGTCGATGGGTGGGCGGATGGCCACCATGATCGCCGACGAGCAACACGTGTCGGGCGTTCTCGTCTACGGATATCCTTTCCATCCGCCCGGCCGGCCGGAGCGACTGCGGACGGAACACCTCCGGACACTGACGACGAACACAGTGATCGTGCAGGGCACGCGCGATACGTTCGGATCTCGTGACGAGGTAAAGGGTTATGCGCTGTCTCCGAGGATCGCAATAAAGTGGATCGAGGGTGGCAACCACTCGCTTGGAAAAACCCTGGATGAACCGATCGCGCTGGGCGTGAGGTTCATCACATCGCTTTAGCGAGTTGGTCAATAATTTGCTCGACAGTTACGTACATGCGTCGAAAAGCCCTGATTGTCGAGGATGACACACAGACCCGGCGCCTTCTGGGTAAGCTCGTGGAAGCGCAGGACTGTAAGGTCGACGAGGCTGCAGACGGTCTCAAGGCGCTGGAATTACTTTCGAAAAACGACTACGACGTCGTGCTGCTCGACATCGTGCTACCCAAAGTCAGCGGCACGCAGATCATGGATCACCTCTGCGCCACGAATCCCGCGCTGCTCGAACGCGTCATCGTCGTCACGGGCCTCAACGTCGAAGATATCCGCCAGCTTTTCCCGACCGTCTGTCACGCGCTCTCGAAGCCGGTGATCCCGAACCGTTTGATGGATACGATCCACAAATGCCTCGACGCAGTGGGGTCAGGTCTTTGATTCTCGCTTCGCTCTACCTATCGTGGAGATGCAATCGTTAACCCACATCCGCAAAGCGTTACTTTGAGCGAGTTGACGTTCACAGTCTTGGACCATCTTGGTGACGTGACCCGAGCTTCGGACGCGTAGGCCTGCGGCGACTTCGGCGTTCGTCAAGAGAGCCTCATAGCAGCCGATCCAGGCTGCAACGTTGCGAAGAAGTCCACCGCGAGGCTTCCGAAGAAGATCTTCCTCGATACCGAATGTTGTGGCCACGCCGGAAACGACTGAAGCCATCGGCGATCCCGGAAGAATCCGCTGGATTCGCGGATGTTCATCCGCTCGCGATTTGAGTGCGATCTCGGCACGCACTCGATCAAGCCACCGCTCGCTGCCGAGGTACATTTGACCGACCAGGTCGTCCCATGGCTTTCGCTCGAGGCCAATGCCGGCGTCGACAAATTGCCGATAGTTGTCGCGAGCGATGTCCCGGGTCGGGCCGAATTGCGTCAGGATATCGTCGACGGCCAGCCAGTTAGGCGCTGCCGCTATCCCAGCAATCGCCCGGTAGCTGGTCCAACTGTCGTCTTCCGGACGTGCGACGATGCCGGCCCGCACGGGGTTCAGCACGACGTAGCGTGATAGCTCGAGGTGATACGTCTCTTTTTCGACGAGGATTGCCTTGAATCGACCTTGAAAGAGGTGCCCGACACGTTTGTGGCGGCGATTGAAGTCCTGCGAATAACACCCATTCAGCCAGTGCATTCCGTCTGACAGCGTCTCGATCGTGAGCTGAACCATGAGGTGAAAGTGATTGGGCATGAGCGCGTACGACGACAAGATCCAGCGGAATCGATCGACACAATCGCCGAGGAGCTCGAGGAAATGGTGACGGTCGAAGTCGTCGCGGAAGATGTTGCGTTTCTCGTTGCCGCGGACGGTGACGTGGTAGAGAGCACCGGGAAATTCGAGTCGAAGGGGTCTTGCCATAGCGACACCGAGGCTACCTCGGTGCCGCTGAGATCCAATCAAGTTCTACATGCCGTGGAGTCAAGCGAGAATCAAAGACCTGACCCCATTACATATCGCGCAGAAATTGCTCGGGATCGTTCATGGTCGACTCGTACTCACGCTGCAGGTCCGTTTTGTGTTTCCACTCGAGATCGGCGAGCTCGAAGAATAGGTTGGCCAGGACGGAGTCGACAGGCGCACGCTCGGCCATGAATCGGAAGTGACTCTCGGAGTCGCGTTCCCGTTCGAGGGACAACTTCAGCGCGCGCGTCATGTCGAGATCGCGGATTTCTGCGTCGAGCTCCACGGTGGCCGGCTGCGGTGGCGGCGGCTCCTGTTTGACGACCTCGCGATACTTCCGCTCCATCTTTGCGCGATGCACGAGTTCCGCATCCGCGAGTTGCAGCATCCGCTCCCGGACTTCCGGCGATGCCGCGCGCTCCGCCATCTTCTGGTAGTAGAGGCGGGTCTCAATCTCCGATTGGATCGCGTTTCGGAGAACCTCTTCGACGGTCGTCTCGAGCGGCTTCATGCTCCGCGGTAGAGATCGGGATTGGGCGGCGCCTCGTCGGGATATGGCGCCTGGCGAATCGGCTGGCCGATTCCCGTCCCGCCAGCGGTCCCTTTCTTCTCCAGCGACCCGTAGTATGGACGCCAGCCCATCGGCTCGATTGGAAAATTGGGCGGCACAACGAGATCGCGCAGACCGACCACCGCGCGCGCCCGGGTGTCGATGGCCATCTCGTAATCGCGCGTCATGTAGATCGCATCCTCCGGGCAGGCGTCGACGCAGTAGCCGCAGAAAACACAGCGGAGAAGGTCGATGTCATAGCGGACCGGAAACTTTTCGCGCGTGCGCTCATCCTCGCCCGCCTCGATGGTAATGCACTCGGCAGGACAGGCGGTGGAGCACATGTAACACGCCACACAGCGCGTCGTACCGTCCTCTCGAGTCGTGAGAATGTGACGTCCCCGAAAGCGCTCCGAATAGATGCGCTTGACCTCCGGGTACGAGATGATCGGCAGCTTTTTGTAATGCAGCAGATTGTGGATGAGATGCCGAAGCGTCACGAACATTCCGGCCAGGACTTTCGGAATGTAGAGACGCTCCGCGACGGTCAGCTTTCGCGGTACGACTCTCACGACACCCGGTTTCACGCGTTCGATCGGCATCAGTGGTCCAGCTCTCCCGCAATGATATTGAGCGATCCGAGCGCGGCGATCGCGTCGGGGATGGTCTGACCGGTGATCATGCGTCCGTAGGCCTGATAAATCGCGAAGCAGGGCGGGCGGCAACGCACGCGATAAGGATTCTTCGAACCGTCCGAGACGATGTAGAAACCCAGTTCTCCATTGCCGCCTTCCACCTGGAAGTACGTTTCGCCCACCGGCGGCTGAATGCCGTGCATGATCAGCTTGAAGTGATAGATCAGCGACTCCATCTCGTTGTATACCCGCTCCTTCGGCGGAAGGGCAACATACGGATTGTCGACCATGACCGGGCCGGGCGGCAGGCCGCGATCGATGGCCTGCTGCAAAATGCGGAGCGACTGCCGCATCTCTTCCATCCGCACCAGGTATCGCGCGTAAGTGTCGCCCCCCTCGGCGATCGGGACATCCCAATCGTAGGTTTCGTATCCCAGGTAGGGGTTGGTTTTGCGGACGTCGAAGGGGACGCCGCATGCGCGCAGGCACGGTCCCGTGAAACCGAAATCGATGGCATCCTGGGGCGAGATCGGTGCCACGCCCACGGTGCGATCGAGAAAGATCTTGTTGCGGTCGACGAGCTTTTCGACGTCGTCGATGTATTTAGGCAACATGTTGACTAATCGCTGCGACTGCTGGAGAAAATCGGGCGGCACGTCGACCGCCAGTCCGCCGATCCGTGTGTAACTGGGCAGGAGCCGCGCCCCGCAGCACGCTTCGATCAAACCGTAGATCTCCTCGCGGGGCTGGAAGAGGTACCAGAAGTTCGTCAGCGCACCCATATCGACCAGGTTGGTTCCGATGCACACCAGGTGGTCGGCGATGCGCATGAACTCGGAGAGGACCAGGCGAACATATTGCGCGCGCTGCGGAACCTCGAGGCCGAGCAGCTTCTCGACGGTCATGCAGTAGCCGACGTTGTTGATGATGGCCGACATGTAGTTGAGGCGATCGGTGAACGGGATGGCCTGCTGATAGGTGTGCGTCTCGCAGCTTTTCTCGAAGCAGCGATGCAGGTATCCGATTTCCTGCTCGGCGCCGATGATCGTTTCGCCGTCGAGCGTGACCACCACGCGCAGCGTTCCGTGGGTGGCGGGGTGGGAGGGGCCGAGGTTGAGGGTGACGCGCTCGAAGTCGGTGTCGACGTTTTCGAATCGCGGATCGATCTTCGGAATGATCTTGGCGACGTCTTTCTCCGTGCACAGCCAGCGCTGCGCGGGATCGTAGTCTTTCCTGAGCGGGTGTCCCTGAAACGCTTCGTGCGTCAGGATGCGCCGAAGATTGGGATGCCCGGCGAATCGCACGCCGTACATGTCGAAGACCTCGCGCTCGAACCAGTCGAAGCCTTTGAAAACGGGGAGCGACGAGTCGACCGGCTCATCTTCACCGACGCGGACCTTGAGGCGCACCCGTTCGTTGTTCGCGAGCGAGTAGAGCTGGTATAGCAAATCGAAGCGTTTTTCACGTTCCGGATAGTCCACCCCCCAGAGGTCGAGGGGCAGCGTGAATTGCAAATCGTCCTTCAGAGTACGAAGCGTCTCGACGATCCGCTCCTTGCTCACGATCAATGTCGGCAGATCCTGCCCGCGCTCCCGCTCGGCCCCCACCCGGCCCGCGATCTCCGCCCCCCGCGCATCCAGCTTCGCGGCGTCGGTGGGAAGGTAGGGTTCGCGATTCGTCGGCGCCGGACCGGTGTACGGGATGGCGCTGTACTTGGTGAGCGTGCTCATTTGTTGGTCTCGCGGTCTCGTGGTTTCGTGGTCTCGAGGTGAGACCCACCGCGAAACCGCGCAACTGCGCAACCGCGAGACCTCATCTCCGTATCTCTCCGCGCTCGATTTTCTCTTTCAGTTTGAGGATTCCGTACATCAAACCTTCGGGAGTGGGCGGACAGCCCGGCACCCAGATGTCGACGGGGATGACTTCGTCAATGCCTTGCACGACGTGGTACATGCGATAGAAGCCGCCGGAGGTCGCGCACGCTCCCATCGAGATCACATACTTCGGCTCGGGCATTTGGTCGTAGATCGTCTTGAGCACCGGTGCCATTTTGTCCACGATCGTTCCGGCCACGATCATCAGATCCGCCTGACGCGGTGAGAAGCGCACCACCTCCGCGCCGAAGCGCGAGATGTCGTAGTGCGACGAGACCATCGACATGAACTCGATCGCGCAGCAGGCGGTGCCGAAGGGGAGAGGCCACAGCGAGTTTCCGCGCGCCCACCCGATCAGCGTGTCGAGCTTGGTGGTGAGGTAGGTCCCGCCGGCGAGATCCGTGATTTCGCGCTCCGCCTCGCCGGGAAGCGTGATGAGGCCCTTTTCCGCTTCTTCGCCGGGAGGAACGCCAGGCTTGCGCGCGATGATGGACTCAGGATTTTCGATTCGCTTGACGGGCATGCCGCGACACCGTTGAGGCCGCGGAAGTCTATGGGTTTGAGAAATTTTTCACAACCTAGACTTGGCCTAATCCTCAGTCCTCCACTCCGCTGACGTAGGTGTGATGAGGTCGAGGGTGAGCACTCACGGCCCCAGCACGATTTCCGTGACTCTTTTGAAGTGCTTAGACGTTTCTCAGTGCCACGACTGAACCGATGAATGGAACCCTGAGGATGGTGCCCGCGGCGGCCAGATTTTCGCGCGCATCGTCCGGCGGCCATTAAGGCCGCCGGACGGATGCTGGATCACTTGATTTCGAACGGGACGGTGTGAATGGTCGGGTCGCCCGAGACCGTGAATCCGAGGACGTACTGCCCCGACGCGAGCCCCTCCGTTGTCAGATTGAACCTGTACCTCCCGCCGTTCTGGAACATGAAGTCAAGGCCCTGATTGCCAGGCGGGACGGCTGGCAGCCACGTCATGGAGCCGACAAGCTGGACGCCGAACGCGGTCACTACGATGTCCTCGGACGAAAGGTTCGCTCCGTTGGCATCAATGATCTGGATCGCGAACGGGATGGTACTTCCTGAATTCGCGGGTCCCGGCTTTTCCGAGCCGCCCCTGATTCCGAAGGCCACAGTCAGCGTCGAGGATCCGGTCGCTGGATTAAAGTTCGCGTCTCCGGGATAGCTGAAAGCGATCGGATGCAAACCGATGCTGAGACTGCCGGTTGCGAACGACGCTTCAAAACTTCCGTCAGCCTGGATCGCTGCGGATTGTGTGGCGCCTTCGACAGTCACGATGACAACGCCGGTCGGAATGAAAGTCCCGAATGAAATCGTCCCGGTTACGGTGGTGGTCGCTGTGCCAATCACGATCACCGGCGCACTGAGGTTGCTGAATGTGGGTGTTGCCTTCAACACGTTGATCGTGACGGACGCGGTCGCCTGATTGTAGTTCGCGGTGGCGGCAGCGGTGACGCTCAAGGTATTGACGCCGGCATTGAGAACCACGCCGGCGGCCGGGTTGTACGTGAGCGCTCCCGCGGGCGACGGCCCTGGGACCGTAACGGTGGCGTTGAGTTGCGTGGCGCTGAGCGGCGTTCCGTAGACAATATCCGCCGGATTCGACCAGTTGATCTGCTGATCGGCCTTGTTCACAACGAGAGAGGTGGTGGCGGAGGCCGGCTTGTAATTTGCCGTGTCAGCGGGAGTGAAGTTCACCGTCAACAGTTGCGTTCCCGCGTTCAGAATCGTGCCCGCGGGCGGGAAGTACACGAATGAGCCTGGAACATTAGCGGTGGCGTTGAGTTGAGTTGCTGACAGCGGAGTACCGTACGTGATGCTGCCCGGCGGCGGCCACGTAATGACCGGCGTAGCCTTGTCAATCGTCACCACAATCGTCGGCGATGTCGATGGTGCGAAGCTTGCCGATCCGTTGTAGACAGCCGACACATTGTGGGTGCCAGCGGTAAATGACGCCACGTTGATGAAAGCGGATCCTCCGCTGAGGACCGCGGTGCCGAGCAGCGTCGCGCCATCGAAGAACGACGCGTTGCCAGTCGCGGTCGCTGGACTCACGCTAGCCGTCAGTTTCACGGTCGTTCCGAAAACGGCCGCGCTTGGATTAGCGACAAGCACGGTCGAAGTCGCCGCAGCCGAGACATTGATCGTGTAACCGTGACTGCCGGCGCAGCCGTTAGCATCTGTCGCAATCACCGTAAAGGAAAAGCTTCCTGAGGTCGTGAGTGAACCGGACAGTAGACCACCCGAAGTCAGGCTGAGTCCCGGAGGTAATGTTCCAGCGGAGACCGAGAAACCAATCGGAGCGGTGCCATTTGAGGCGGTGATTGTCTGACTGTACGAATCTCCAACAGACGCAGACGGTAGTGATGACGGCGACACGTCGATCGTCGGACATGTTGTGGTCGTCAGGTCAAAATTGATGTTCGAAAGGGTCGCGCCGTCCGCGACATGTATCGCGGTGCCGGTCAGCGGGTCGCAATTTTCGCACGGCAGGTGGTCCCATAGTTGATCGTGGTACTGCGGTGCGACTGTGTTCTGGGTCCGAGCGAAGAAGGTCCCGCCGGTTGGCAAAGAGACCGAGTAGTTACCGCCGCTGTCGGATGTGCCCGAGCCGACTTGCGAGTCTGTCGGATCGTAAATCGCCACTTCGATGCCCGACAAAGCGGTGTTTGTCGCTGCGGCGCGTACGTGGCCGATGATGACGATTGCCGTAGAACTGAGTCCAAAGTTGATGTTGGCAGTCGTTTGTCCCTTCGTCACTTGCACGGCTGTGCCGCTTGTAATGACACACCCTGTAGTGCAGGGGATTGCGGAGTATAGGACCGGCACATAACCCGGTGCGCGTGCGATGACGAAGTAGCTGCCCGTCGCCAGGCCGTCCACCACAGCATACTGACCGGTGGTGTCAGCATAGCCGTATGCAGCAACGTCGCCGCTCGCGCTCAACACTTGCACAAATGCCAGCGGGATGGGGGCGCTGGTACCGGCGTCGAGGATACTGCCGGTGATCTTTCCGCCGCTCTTGTTGAGCGCGAAGTTGATGTTCGTGCTGGGCACACCGAGCGTGATGTCAATCGGCGTCCCGCCGGTCGGCGGGCAGCCGCTGCAATCAATGCTCATGTAGAGTTGGTTCAAATACTGCTGCTGCAATCCGTTCTCTGAACGGGCGAAGTACCGCCCTGCCGCCGGAAGATTCACGGAATAGCTTCCGGTGGCGAAATCGGAGGTCGTGGCGACGATCTGTTTGCCGGCGGTGTTGAAGAAGACGATCGTTACGCCGCCAAGCGCTCCGCCGGTAGCGGCATCTGTCACTTTGCCGCTCGCCACCGCCTGTGATGAGTGCATCGCGAAGTTGATGTTGGAGGTGGTGGATCCAAGGGTGACGCTGATTGCCGTCCCGCCTGTAATCGGACAGCCGGTGCAGTCGATCCCGTTGTAGAGCTGGGAGAAGTACCCGGCGGCGGAGGCGAGCACGTAATAGTTGCCGCTGACCAGGCCGTTGAACGAAACATAGTTACCGCCAGCATCGGAGTCGGCAAACGAAACCGGCGTTCCGGCGGAGTTGTAGATGGTCACTCGGCGCAACTCCAGAGGAGCCGAGTCGAACGCGTCGGTCAGCTTGCCAGCGATGCGACCGCCGTTGACAAGCGAGAAGTTGATATTGCCCGTGACGCTCCCTACCGGAGCCGAAAATGAGGTACCGGAGGTCGGGTTGCACCCCGTGCAGTTCATGCCGGAATAGAGCGAATCGACGAGGCCGGGATAGACGTTGTTGAATGTCCGTGCGAAGAACGTCCCACCACTAGGGCTGCTCACGCGGTACTGCCCGTTGACGTCGGTGATCGCCGAGCCGCTCGGCGAACCGGCACCGTTGTAGAGCACGACCGTGACTCCGGTCAGCGGCGACGGACCAGGACCTGTGACCGTGCCCGTTACGATTGCGGACGTGGAGTGAAGCGCGAAGTTGATTCCGCCAGTCGTTACTCCGTCGGTGACGGCAATCGCGTTTCCGTTGAGCGGCGAACAGGTGAAATCGGGGCAGGCAAGGCCGTTATACGCCTGGGCCACAAAACCATCGGCGAAAGAAACAGCGAAGAAGTTGCCGGTGCCAAGGCCGCCGACTGTGTAGTTGCCGTTGGAATCCGTCGTTGCGAAGTCCACGAATTCGCCGCCTGAGTCGAATACGTAAACGGCTGCGTTGGCAATCGCGCCGCCCCCGAAAGCCGTCACTGTCCCGGCGATCGCTCCTATAGCGTTCGCAATTACGCGAAGCCTTCCGAGTGGAATCGTCGCGCGACCGGGCGCGTATGCCAGCGCGATCGGGTACCGCACTCGTGCATCGCGCACCTGCAGACGCAACGTCGCGATCGAGCCGCGATCGCTGCGATCGATCGCCCACCGCGCGCCAAGCGACGGGCGGCCAACCGAGTCGATGATCAATGGAGCCGAGAGCACCAGATCCGGCCCCGTGCGCGACACAAAGCGAATGCCGCGGCCGCTATTGACGATTTCGGAAACGTCTTGCGCGACAGTGACTCGGTATGCAATCGATTCCAGCTGGCGCGCCTGGGTCAGTAAGAAAATCTCCATCGCGCCGGCTTCTGGGCCGGCACGGAAGGCATCGATATCCTCAAAAGCTCGGCGGTAAGAGCGTCCCGATCTCCCCTCCTCACTGGTGGCGCTCTGCGGCCTTTCCGGGCGCAGGACGACCATGGCGCTGCCATTGCGCAGCCGATAGCCATCCGCGAATGCCGAGGACAGAAATCCTTCAACACTGCCGTTCAGAAGTAGTGGAGCTTCTGAAATCGCGGCGCGTGCCGCGTCGATGCTGGCGAGTCGCGCCATTGCAGGGAAATCTGTAGCTAGTCGATGTTCAATCCCCGAATCGGGCGACTCGACGACGACCTCGGCCAGCAGCGCGGGCGCCAGACCCAAGATGCTGACGAGACTCACAAGCAGGAGAAACCGGTTCCTGTGCTTCACTTGTGCCTCTTTCTCTCAGAGCCGCACAAACAAGCGGCGGGCGATCCACGATGCAGTTGCTATTGTGTATTGAGGGGAAGGTTCGTGGCTTGTGTTCCGCCGTTGCCTTGGATCGTGTTGTTGTTTGCCGTTCCGACCGTTCCCGCCGTAATCACGATCCCGTTAAAGATGTTGTTAACGATCTGAGTTCCATACAGCCGGACGGTGGCGGCGCCAGTGTCGCCGACCAAGAGACCGGCGTTGTTCCGAGAAATGACCGAATCGTAAATGTCGGCCGTGACAGACGCGGCGTGGGCCGCGACGGCCCCTGCAGGGTTGTTCGAAATCACCGAGTTAGCAATGATGGCCTTTGTGTCATTCACGAGATCGATCCCGGTAAACTGGATCCCCGACATCCTGACGCGTTCCACAACCAGATCGACAGTTCCGCCGCCGCTGGGTTGGCTCTGAATTCCCTGACCGGAGATATTCCGGATCGAGGTGTTGGCAACTGTAACCTTGGTGTTGCCGCCGTTCGTCGCGATCCGCACTCCGCGGCTCGCGGCGCTCGGAGCGAGAAAGTTATAGATGTCGCAGTTCTCGACCACAACGTCCGCAGGGGGGCTATTGATAATACTTACTCCGCTTAATCCGGACACCCCGCCGTTGATCCGAAGGTTCCGCAAAATAATGTGTCCCTGAGGGTCCTGGAAGTTGCCGGCGTTCCAGCTGATGATGATCGCGTTGAACCCGGAAGCCAGAATCGACGCTACCTGGCCCCCTCCGCCGTCAAGGGTGATGCTCTTGGTAATTGTGACTGCTCCGAATCCACCTGGATCGAGAGCATCGATCTCCCCCCCGGCGGCCGTCTTGGAGATTGCTCCAGCGAAGGTCTTGCACGGTGCTGTGCGGCTGCACGGGTTGACGTCATCTCCTACGCCCGACACCCACGTACGCGTCGCTTGCGCGTGGGCTGCGAAAGTCGCCGCAGTCAAAAGGACAAAAATAGCTCCGATTCGGGTCTTCATGCTCCCTCCTGGTGAACTGCGTCGAAATGACGCCAGCTCAATTTCGATGATGGTTGGTCCGATGTAGGCGTTCATGATAGCCGACTCGGCGACCTCGGGGAAGCAGCAGAATGAAAACTGTCGCGCTTGACCAGAAGCGTTGAAATCAAGATTTCGGCGCTACCCGCTCACTGAACCAGAAACCAAACCCTTTACAACCAGCCACTCGAAGGCTTCCTGCGCAATATCGGGCGGAATCGTGTGCTCGCCCTCGAACTCCCGCACCTCCACGGAGAACCCTGCGCTGCGAAGCTCTCTTGCGATCCGCCGGCTGGCGTGGTCGATCGGCAGGATGGGATCCTCGGTCCCGTGCGAAAGGAAAAAACGGGCGCGTCCGGTGCGGGGAAGCGGAATGAGAAAGCCCGGGGAGAAGGCGATGACGTGCGAGAAGAGATCGCCGTTGGCGATGCCGAGGGAGACGGCGTAGGAGGCGCCGTCGGAGAATCCGGCGATCGCGAGATGGGCCGGATCGACGACACATTGCCCGAACGCGGCGCGCAACGCCTTGTCGAGAAAAGCGAGATCGGGGCCGAGCGTGCCTCCGATCGCGTCCCACGTCTGCCCCTTCGATTTCGTTGCCAGAAGCGCGACGCCGAACGCGTCCGCTTGGTGTTGTAATCGCATGATGATTCGATCGGGCCGGCCGCCCGCCCCGTGCAAAAGTACGGCGAGTGCCCCCTGATGATTCTCGGGAACGTGCAGCAGTGCCTCCCGCTCGAGGTTCAGTGAATGCAATCCGGGAGCAGGCCTCGCTTTGCTCTCCACGGGCCTGGCGGTCAATCGACCCGCGCCCTTTTCGGCTTCCGTCGATGTGCACGCTCCGGCGAACGCAGCGAATCCGATCTGCATCAGCCCGCGGCGGGTGATCTTCATGTTCGCTTCCTCGCGAGAAAGAACTCTTCAAGGCGCAGGCCGACTTTGTCCGCGCGCCACTGCTCAGCGACTTCGCGACCGCGCTTGCGCAGGCGCTCTCGCAATTCGGCGTCGCCGAGGAGCTCGATGAGCTTTTCGCCCAGCTCGACTGCGTTTTCTTCCGGTGCGAACAGCGCATAGTCATGCGCGTCATCGAATGACTGAAACGACGGAATCGACGTCATGACCGTCGGAATCCCCGACGCCAGCGCTTCCGCTGCCGGCAAGCCGAATCCTTCCTCGCGATGATTGGGGGCCATGAGCACATCGCAGGAATGCATCAGCCGTGTCATCTCGGCAGTGGTCAGCGCGACATGGAATTCCTGCACGCTGTCGAGAGGCTCATCTTTGGCAGGGGCCCACGCCGACACGCGCACCAGATCGAATTTCTGATGAAACCAGCGCGCATGCGCCGCTGCGCCGTACCCTTCATGAATTCCTTTCATGTCGGCTTGCGATTCGCCGCACAGCAACACCCGCATCGGTTCTCTTTCGGCAGGCGTCCGCGGGCGATAGAACTCGCCGTCGACGATTTGCCCGACGTACGTGATGTCGTCCGTGAACCGCTGCAGAATTGGAATGAGCGACCTGGCAACGACGAGCTTCGGAATCTTCAGCTGATATGCCGCCTCGATCTGCGGACGCATCGAGGTATACGCCGTAAAGGCGCCTTCGTAGCCCTGGGTGAGGTGGACGACGCGTTCGTGCGCCAGATTCCAGGCCGGCTCGACCGTTGACCAGAACGTTGCGATGACGAAATCGTCTTCGTCGGCGTCGTACTGGCGGAAATCGTCGACGTAGATCCACTCCGCCTGCGACGTTCGCCAGGTCAGCGGAAATCCTTTCGTGACCAGCCGAACGCGATGCCCGCGCCCGACGAGCGCGTCCGCCTGCGCCAGCTGCACCCGCACTCCACCCGAGAGCGCGGTGTCCTCGACCAGATAGGCAAGCCGAAGCGACATCAGAGATTCTGCGCCACAACGTAGTAGCCGCTGGGCAGCAAATCCTCTTTCGAGATTCGAAGCCTGGTGCTCGACAGCGCCGCGATCAGTTCATCGCGCCCGCGCGTGGCCACGACCTGCTGCGGCACCATGTCGATGATGGTCCAGCCGGCGATCGTCATCATCTCTTCGATCGATCGTCGCGTGAAGAAACGGAGATGGCCGACGCATGTCAGTCCCATGTAGACGTAGTCGAACCGGCCCTGCAGCAGATCGCTGATCACTGAGGCGTGCGCGACATTGGGAATGCTGAGGAGCAAGTGCCCGCCGGGGGCGCTGACGTGGCGCAGCTCGGCCAGAAAAGACCACGGCTCATCGAGATGCTCGACGATGTCTCCGCCGATGATCCAGTCGAATTTTTCCTTCATCAGCGAGACGATGTCACGGGCATCGCCGCAGTAGACGTCGTCGATGCGTTTGCGCGCGATGGCGGCTGCCTTCGGATCGAGCTCGATGCCGACCACGCGGCATTTCTGCCGCGCCTTGAGCGCGGCGCCGAGGGGAGCTTCCCCGCAGCCGAACTCGAGGATCTGTTTGGCATCCGTTCCGATACGCGCCAGCAGGTCCTCGCGCGCTTGCCCGCGCAGCGAGCTCCATCGATGGATGTAGTCGTTCAGAGAGATCACCACCTCGCGCCCTTCCAGAGCGCGATAGGCCGGATCGTCGATTCCGTCCAGGAATGCGGTTCGACAGAGGTAGGCCGCGGGATCCGATCTGTCCCACGTCACGCGCTCGGAGGATTGCGATTCCGACTGCATCCCGCTCGTCACCTGCTGCAGTTCCCGGAGCGTCAAATAAGGCGACGCCGGCGTCCGGCGCTGACTGACATTGGCCGCTTCATTGCTCACCGGCAACGCTGCTACCACCTCCGGCGTGTGCACCAGCACCTCGCGCAGACGCGTCGCCAAATGCGCCGGTGGGAGCAGCAGCGGATCGGTGATCACCAGCGCGTGATCGCTTTCGATCAATCCGGCGGCCAGCGAAGCCGGCTCCTGCGGATCGTAAAGCGCAAACTCGATTCCCTCTTCGCGCTGCAGAAGCATCTGACTCTGCCAGCTGGCGTAGCGCTCCTCGATCGCAGAGTGATCGAAGCGAGGGAAGAGGATGGCGATCATTGGGACCTGTTTCGCATGTTCAGCACTACGGGTCAAGGAATTTCAAATTTCAAATTTCAAATGAAAAATGAGGAATGTCCGCCCCATTTTCAATTTTTCATTTGAAATTCGAAATTCTTAATTTCTTGCCGTCTTAGACACGCGCCTTTATCCAGCCGTATAGTCTCCGTATGCCCCCTTCTGTGGCTACCGATCTCCGTCAGAATCCATTTCTCCACATCGATGGCGATCGGATCTACAACCCCATCACCGACCGGACCCTGCTGCCGGCCGATGCGGCGTTCGCAGCGCTGCGCGCGTTCATCGACCGCGGGGTGGGGGGCGGGGGGTTGGAGGAGGGTGGGTGGGTGGTTCGGAACGATGTCTCGCGCCAGTACCGGCTCAAAGTCGTCTCGCTGGAGACGATGACCACCTGCAATCAGAAATGCTTCTTCTGCCCCGTCTCGATCGCGCCCCGCGAGGACTACGCGATGCCGGAGGCCTTCTTCGAAGAGATAGTCAACCAGTTGACTAATTTTCGATCGACGCTCGAAAGCGTCTTCCTGCAGAGCTACAACGAGCCGACCATCGATCGCCGCTTCGTCGATCAATGCCAGACCCTCTTCGCCGCCGATCTGCCCGTGGCGGTCCTCAGCAATGCCACCGGCCTGACGCCCCGGAAGATCGATGCCCTGGTCGAGTCCGGACCGCTGCGCTACATCTGCATCAATCTGTCGACGCTCGATCACGAAAGATATAAACGCGACCGCGGCGAAGATCATCTAAGCCTCGTCCTTCGCAACCTCGACTACGCCAAGGATCGCCCTCTCGCCGATGACATGAAGATCGTCGTCCTGGGCATCGGCGATGCGCAGCACGACGCCGACTTCGATGCCATCGCGAAGCGGTTCGCGGGCAGCCGTTTTGGAGTGCAGCGTCACGTCGTGATGGACCGCGCCGGCTGGCTCGATGTCGGCCTCAAGCCGCCCGAGCGCAAACGCCACCTGGCCGGCTGCGACAACCTCGGGTCGCGCCCGCTGCAGCATCTGCACGTTACGCCGCGCGGAACGTGCGTTCTCTGCTGCGAGGATTACGACGAGCGCTACGTGGTCGGCGATCTCGCGAAAAACACGATTGCCGAGGTGCTGGCGGGGGAGGAAGTCGCGAAGCTGCGGCGCTGGGTCTACGGCATCGAGGAAGCACCGCAGGACTTCATCTGTCGCAATTGTATTTTTGCGCGGGAGCGGTAGCGAGCCACACGCGCCGTTGTTCATCGGGCTCTCGGCGGAGCGACTCAATCTGTCCCGATGTGAATTGACTCGCGTGCGTCGCGACATCGTCGACCAGGTAGTGCCAGGTCAGGGTGGCATCGATCGCGGCCGCCTCGGGCGTGGCGGCGTGAAAGCCGAACGCGTCGGGCAGGAAGTCCACGATGGTCTCGAGCAGCTCGACGCGCTTCGATCCGGCTGCCTCGAGCACGAGTGCGCCTAACGCGCGATGTGCGGCGTGGCACGTCGATCCATGGTTCGGATCGAAGGTGTAGATGACGGTCGGAGAAGTCGCGGTGATCACGGAACGGATGCGGTCGACCAATTCTTGATGACCGCCGGCTTCGCGGCTCCAGACGGAGTCGACGTCCGTCAATGCATCGGAGTAACTCCACTGGATCAACTGCGCGCGGAAGAGGGAGGCGGCCCGCGCCATCTCAGCCGCGCGAAGGGTTCCCAGATCGCCGCAGCCGCCGGGAAGGAAACAATCTCCCCGTTCGCCGCGCGTCATGACGAGGAGGGAGCAATCGGCGCCGCCATCCACACAGGCCCGCCCAAGCAGTGGAGCCGCCAGTGCTTCGTCATCGGGGTGGGCGCCGATCCACAGGATGCGCTGGGGAGGAGGATGGTGAACGGTTCGGCTCCGCGCATCCATCTGCAGGAGAATGAGTAACGTGGTAAACACGAGCATGTCGTCATGAGTGAATACGGAACCCGCGCTAAAATCATCGTCACCTCATGACGACCTTTCCCGAGGGCGAGTTTCTCCTCCCGCTGTTTCCGCTGCCGAACCTGGTGTTCTTTCCGCGTACACGGCTGCCGCTGCACGTTTTCGAGCCGCGGTACCGGCAGATGATCACCGACGCGGTCGCGGCCGATCAGCGGTTCGGCATCGTGCTGCTGCGTCCAGGCTGGGAAGCCGACTACTTCGGCGCTCCGCCGATCTACGCCTGCGGCACGGTCGGACAGATCGAGCAGGCGGTCCCACTCGAGGATGGTCGCTACAACGTTCTGGTGCGGGGCGAGGTGCGGTTTCGCGTGGTCGGCGAAGTTTCGCGCGAGCCGTACCGCACCGCGCGCGTCGTGATTCAGCCCGAGCAGTCGCGCGACGTGACCAAGGCCTACGAGCAAAAGAGCTGGCTTGCCGATCTTTCCCGGCAGTACCTCCACTACCTGCCCGACCAGGTCGCGGTGCCAGAGATCGACACCGTGGAGCTGGAAGCGCTGACCAACGCGCTGATCATGTCGCTCAACATCGACGTCCAGGAAAAGCAGCGGCTGCTCGAAATCGACGATCTGATCGCACGGTCCGAGCAGGTTGGCAACGAGCTGCAGACGCGCATCGAGAGCCTGCAGTTTCTTGCGCCCTATCGTCGCCAGGGCGGCGATCCCGGTCAGAATTGACGCGGAGCGTCATCCAGAGCAGAGCGAGGGATCTCGCCCACGAGACCCTTCCCCCGCTCGGCGGGGTCAGGGTGACGGCCGCACGGCCGCCAGTAGCTCCTCGCGTGTGAACGGCTTGGCGAGAAACGCGTCAGCCTTTGCCTCGGCCGCCAGGTCGCGTGATTGCGGCGAGTCGTCGCCGGTGGTGATCACGACGCGCGGCGGCGAGGACGCCGATTTCAATTTCTGGCAGAGTCGAAATCCGCCGTATTGCGGCAGGATGAGGTCGACCAGCACGATGTCGAACGGCTCGCGCTGCGCAACCTCCAGCCCCTCTTCTCCGGTGGCGGCCTCGGTGACCTCGAAGCCGGCATCGCGGAGGTAAATCCCGATGAGCCGCCGGATGTGCAGATCGTCATCGACGATCAACAGCTTCATTGGCCGAATTCTATGTCGGCGAGACGTGCAACTTCGTCGCGATCGGCGCGCGTGCGTCGCAACAGGTATCGACCGAGCCTGTGCGCTCCAAGCGCGGTGTCGATCAGCGCAGGGCGCGAAAGCACGAAAGCCACGCGGCGGCTCCATCGAATGCGCGATGCGAAGAACTCGTGATGACGCTGCCGGTACTTCTCGGTTTGTCCATCGAGGACATGGGGAGCGGCCAGCAGCGCCGATTGAATCGCCATGGCCATGCCGTTGCCCGTCAGCGGATCGATGACTCCCGAAGCGTCGCCGATCAGGAAAATGCCCTGCTCGACCGCCGATCGACCGCGGAAGATGACCGGCTCCGATGAGAGGAAAGTGTCCTGCGCCGGCTGGTATCGCGAGTACATCTGCTCCAGCCGCGGTTCGTTGCGGCGGATCTCATCGACGAAACTATCCCATCGACCTTTGTGGCCTGCCAGACGCGTCTCGTGGACGATGCCGCAGATGTTGGTGATCCCGTTTTCAATTCGGGCGACGCCAAGGTAACCGCGATCGAAGGAGTAGAGCTCGATCGCGTCGTCGATCCCGCGGGGCGGGACGCCGCGGTAATGCCGCTTGAATCCGAAGTTGCGATGGGCATGATCGCGGACGAAGCTGCGCCGCAACTGCTGGTCGAACCGCCCCCACCGCCCCCACGCCCCCACCACCGCCCGGGCGCGGATCTCGTCGGCATCGGTTTGGACGCCGTTCGGTGAGACCGACACGGCGGTGCATCCCTCCAGCGTCTGCGCGCCGGCCGCCCGCGCATTGCGGAGCAGCACATCGTCGAGCAGCCGCCGTGAAACGCCGCGCGCGGCATGCGGAAACTCGAATTCGTAGGTGCGGTGCCGGCCGACCACGCGGCACCGATGGATCCTGGGCGCGTCGGCGAGGTCGATGGCGAATTTTTCGAGGATGGGGAGGGCATCGTAGGACAGAAATTCGCCGCACAACTTGTCGCGCGGAAAGAGGTCGCGATCGATCAGCGCGACCGACGCGCCGCGCCGCGCCAGCAGAGCTGCCAGCGTCGATCCTGCCGGACCTGCACCGACGATTGCGACATCTACTTCCATAGCAAAAGACCAAACCGGTACGGCCACGTGTGCACTACCTCAAAATTCCTGGCCGGCACGTTGGCCGCGATTGCGCGCACCTCCTCAGGCGTATATCCGCGGAGCACTGACGCCGGAGCGTCGTTGCGGGTGATTCGGCCGACAAAGCGCAGGAAGCCGATCACCTTCGTGACCAGGAACGGGATGTAGTGGCGCCGCGTGTCGTTGACGATGACGCCCCGCCGCGCCACGCGCAGCGCCTCCTGCAACATCGCCGCGTTCTGGTCGGGCGTCAGGTGATGAAAGAAGTGTGTCGACGTCACGATCTCGAATGCATTGTTGATGAAGGGCAGGTGGAGAGCGTTGGCGGCTACGCGACGAACGGCCGATCCTTCGCGCAGATAGAGGAGATGATCGATCTTGAAATCGGCACCGACGCGCAACGACGTTGGGGGCACAAGCTCGAGCAGATCGGCAGTCCCGGTCGCGACATCGAGAATCGAAAGGGGGTTGTGGCGTGCCATCTTTCGGAGCAAGCGCCGATAGACGCCCGCCCCGCCGTAGAAACGATTGAATCGACGCAGATCGCGGAGCGAACGCTCCATATCCTCGCGGGGAGCATTTGGTTCGTCCAGGAGTTCTGGGGAATCGATCCGTTTTGGCGTGAACACAGGTTGCTCGGTTACTAGGTTGCTTGGTTGTCGAGCAACCAAGCAACTTAGCAACCCAGCAACTAGACTCTTTTCAGCACCAGCGCAGAATTCTTGGAGCCGAACGCGATGGTGTTGCAGACGGCGGCATCGATCCGCGCTCGCCGGCCAAGTTCGGGAATGTAGTCGAGATCGCATTCCGGATCAGGATTCTCCAGATTGATGGTGGGAGGGAGGACGCCATCGCGCATGGCCATGAGCGACGCAGCCACGCCGGCGGCGCCGCACGCTCCCTGGGGATGGCCGATCATCGACTTGGTCGCCGAGCCCGCCAGTGCCGTCGCTTTCTTTCCGAAAGCGATCTTCACGGCGCGCGTTTCGATCCGATCATTCAAGTCCGTCGAGGTTCCGTGGTAGTTGAGGTAACTCACGTCGCTCGGGCTGACATCGGCATCCTTCATCGCGAGCGCCATCGCGCGTGCAGGCTCCTGGCCCGATTCGTCCATGCGGACGCGGTGATGGGCATCGCATGTCGATCCGTAGCCCGCGACTTCGGCGTAAATTCGCGCGCCGCGGGCCTTGGCCGTCTCTTCGCGCTCCATGATGAACATCCAGGCCCCTTCCGCCAGGACGAAGCCGTCGCGATCCCGTGAAAAAGGACGCGAGGCGGTCTCGGGAGCGTCATTTCGCGAATTCGAAACGATGCGCATGATGCAGAAGCCGGTCATGACAGCTTCGGTGATAGTGGCATCGGCGCCGCCGCAGATGACGTAGTCGATCACTCCCAGCTTCAGGTTGCGATAGGCGTATCCGAGAGCATCGGTCGAGGAGGTGCAGCCGGTCGAGATGAGATGCGAGAAGCCATGGAGGTCATAGGCCATCGAGATCTCCGAGGCGATCGTCCCGATCGTGCCGGAAGGGATGGAGTAGATCGATGCCTGCCGTTCAGCATCGTTGAACCACAATTCGTACATGCGCTCGCTGAACTCCACCGCCCCTCCGCCCGACCCGAGCATGACGCCGATTTGCTGGCGTGTCTCCAGATCCAGGGTCGTGGGATCGAGGTTCGCGTCGCGGAGTGCCTCATCGGTTGCCGCCAGCGCCATCGGGACGACGCGCGCAACGTGCCGGATGTTCTTCGAGTCCACCCATTCCATTGGATCGAAGTCGATCTCTCCCGCGATGCGGCAGGGGAGTGAAGTCGCGTCGAACTGGGTGATGATGCGGATGCCGGAGCGGCCGTCCGCCAGTGCTGCGAAATAGCGCTCCCGTCCAATTCCGTTAGGGCTCAGCGCGCCGATGCCGGTAATGACGATTCGGCTTCCGTTCATCGCGCGAGATCAAACCCAATTTGCCAGCGGAACATTGCAAAAAGTCAAAACGTCAGATGATAGGAGCTCGTGTTCATGCGAAAGTTGTCCCTGGTTCCCCTCATTCTCGTCTCATCGGTTGCGCTCGCTCAACCGGCTCGCAAGGTCGACGAGATCTCCCGCCGCGCCCTCGATGTCCTCGGTGGCGGTCCGGCATACGACAAAGCGCGTTACATTTCGTTCACGTTTAACGTCGAGCGTTTCGGCAAGGTCGTTTCGTCATTCCCGCAGCAGTTGGACCGATCGACCGGTCAGTATCGCGTAAGCGGAAAAACTGAGGACAACCTTCCCTTCGACATCACCGTCAACATCCCGACCAAGAAGGGTCACGGGACGCTGGGAGGGGAGGCGGTTTCCGAGGGAAGAAAGTGGGACCATCTCTACAACATCGCTTACCGCCGCTTCATCAACGATATGAATTGGCTGTTGATGCCGTTGCAGATCCTCGATTCACGCGTCCGTCGAACGTACGACGGTGAGCGCACCGATTCTTGTGGACGCACCTGGGACGTGGTCAGGCTCAACTGGGATGCTTCCGCGGGTCTGACTCCCGGCGACATCTACTGGCTGTGGATCAACCGCGACACCGGCGTCGTCGAAGAGTGGGACACGAAGGCCGGCACGACGCAGCCCGAAGACGCGCCGATCGAGATGATCTTCCGGGATTACCGCCGCGTGGGAGGCCTCTTGCTCTCTGCGCGACGCGAGGTCAAAGGCAAGAACCAGGTGATGCGGTTTGATGACCTGAAGGTCCTCCCTGAAGTGCCAAAAGGGGCGTTCGAATAGGTGCCCCTCACCCGGCGCTCCGCGCCACCCTCTCCCCGCTTCGCGGGGCGAGGGACCTCACACCTCCCCGCAACCGGGGACCTACGGCTTGATCGCAATCTGATCGATCACGCGTGTGACGCCGTTGACCTTTCTCGCGTCGTCGATGGCCTTCTGCTTGTCGCTGGAGGTCTTGACGTCGCCGCGCAAGGTGGTGATGCCGGCCTTATCGACGTCGACCGTCATTCCGGTGATGCCGTCGGCGAGCATGTTCTTGCGGATCTCCTCGGCGATCGCCGTAGCGTCCATGCCCTTGGGGGTGTACCTGTTCCAGTTCGAACAGGCGAACGCGCTGGTCATCAGTAGTGCAACTGCAATTGATGCAAGGATTTTCTTCATCTCCACGCACCTCCTATCGGGGAGGCGCAGAGCAATCGCCGAGCCAGGCTGGGGCAGGAATTATGGTACTCTATCCGACCCAGGCTAACAGCAGATGGCGATTCTCACAATTCGTTTGTTTGGAGAATTTCGCGCGGCCGATCACCGCGGAAATCCGCTTGCGATCGGAAGCAAAAAAACGCAGGCACTGCTGACCTGGCTCGCTCTTCATCGCAACACACCTGTCCCGCTTCACGACTTCGGCGCGCTCTTCGGAGTCGACGACGTCGGGGGACTCGCTCGCGACCTCCGATTCGCGCTGCGCTTTGTGCCGGCCGATGTCTTCGCCGGCCATGGAGACGCCATCCGATTCCGACCCGGCGCGATCGAAGTCGACGTCGCGCGCTTTGACGCGCTGGTCGCCGGCGGCACGATCCACGCTCTTCGAGAGGCTGCCGACCTTTACACCGCCAACCTGCTGGAGAGCTTCGCCAGTGGCATCGACGCATTTGACCAGTGGCTGGCGGGCGAGCGCCTGCACTACTGGCGCGGCGCGCTATCGATGCTCGGTAAGTTGTTGGCAGTGCAGATCAAAGCGGGGTGGTGGGAAAACGCGTCCGAGACCGCGGGCCGTCTGCTGGCACTCGATCCGACTCAGGAAGTCGTGCACCGGACGCTGATGCGTTTACAGCTGGAGCAGGGACGGCCCGACGCAGCGCTACGGCGCTACCAGGAATGCTGCGACATCCTCCGCCGTGAATTCGATCGCAATCCCAGCGTTGAAACGGAGCGCGTCCGCGAAGAAATCGAGATCGCGCTCAAGAAGACTCCCGCTCCGCGCGATGCCTTCCTCAAGCCGTTCGACCGATCGGTGCTGATCCTGGTGGTCGAAGACGATGCGGTTTCATCCGCTCTCATCGAGGGATTTCTGGGCGAGGCCGGTTACGAGGCGGTCTGTGTGATGGATGGCGCCGATGCGCTTCTGGAGCTCGGCCGTCGTGAGTTTGATCTGCTCCTTCTCGACATCAACATTCCGACCCTCGATGGCCTCCGTCTCTTCGAGATCATGATCCAGAAGGGCATCGACACTCCCGCGATCTTCGTTACCGGCAGCGCAAGCCCGGAAGTGGAGGCGCGAAGCCTCGAGCTCGGGGCGGCGGACTTTCTTCGCAAGCCGATCCGAAGAGAGGCGTTGCTGCCTCGCATTCGAGCCATTCTTCAACGTCGTCAGCGCGCGCGCGAAAACCTGTGATCATTGCGTTAGGGGTTGTCCTCGCCGCGGTTTCTTTCGCGCTCGGCATTGTCGTCGTCAGAACACGCCGGGCCTTGAAGGATGCGATGCGCGCGGCGGATTCCCGCAGCGCGCAGCTCGAAAAGGAGACCGCCGATCTCCGCGAGTCGCTGCGGCGCGCCGAGGCTGCCAGCACCGCCAAGAGCGACTTCTTGGCGAGCGTTTCCCATGAGATGCGCACGCCTCTGCACGGCATCATGGGGATGTTGCAACTGACCAGCGATAGCGAGCCGACGGCGGAGCGTCGCGAGCAGTTGCGGATGGCGGGCCGCTCGGCGGAATCGCTTCTGGCCACCATCGAAGACATCCTCGACTTCACCAAAATCGAAGCGCGCAAGTTGGAGCTCGAGCCGGTTTACTTCTCCATTCGCGAGCTCGTCACCGACACCATGAAGACCCTGGGCGTCACCGCGACCCAGAAGGGACTTCAGATCGCCTTCTCCATCGCGCCCGAAGTTCCGGACCGCCTGTGGGGCGATCCGCTTCGACTTCGCCAGATCCTCGTCAACCTCGTAGGCAACGCCATCAAATTCACGAATGTCGGCGAGATCGTCGTGCGCGGGTGGGCGGAGGCGGGCTTCGGATCCGACGTGACGCTGCATGTCGAGGTCCGCGACACCGGAATGGGCATCGACGCGCACAAGCGCGAGACCATCTTCGATCCGTTCGCGCAGGCCGACAGCTCCCATTCGCGCCGCTACGGCGGCACCGGTCTGGGACTCTCCATCGTCGGCCGCCTGGTCGAAGCGATGGGAGGGAACATCGACTTCCAAAGTGAGATCGGCAAGGGCAGCACGTTCCACGTGGCCGTGAAACTGTCATACGACTCGATCGCCGGGATGGTGCCGCCGCAATGGCACAACGCGCTGTCGGGCATGCGCGTGATGGTGATCGAGCCGCACGCCGCAATGCGCGAAATCGTTGGTGGGATTCTGACGGCCCACGGATTGGTGCCCGAGCTTTACGCATCGGTGGCTGATGCGCTGCAGCCGTCGATTCGCGAGGCATTCTCGACGGTCGTGATCGACTCCGCGGTCCTGGCATCGACGCCGTGGATCTCGCCGGTTCCGGTGGTGCAGATCGTCTCGCCGGTTGCGACGATGATTCCTCCGACCGTCACGGTCACGCGTCCGGTTGGCGAACGCGAATTGATCGAAGCGATCGCGGTGGCCCTCGGCATCATCGATCGGCGGATGTCGTTCACGCTGGAGCGGCGCGTGGATATCGATCGTCCGCAATCCGTGCTGGTGGTTGACGATCATCCTGTCAATCTCGAATTCGCGGCCGAGGCGCTCCGGCGCCTGGGACACAGCGTGTCAACAGCGGCCAACGGTGCGGAAGCGCTGCGACTGCTGCAGGCCAGGGCCTTCGATGTCGCGCTCGTCGATGTGCAGATGCCCGAGATGGACGGATTCGAGGTCGCCAGTCGTCTGCGAGGGATGGAGCGCGGTCACCACACCCGTTTGATCGCTCTCACCGCCTACACCGCGCCTGAAGATCGCGAGCGCTGCATCGCCGCCGGCATGGACGGCGTCCTGACCAAGCCGCTGACCCAGAATCGTCTGGCGGCGGTCCTGCGCGGACAGTCGCCGGAGCCGGATGGCGACACGATTCTCGAGGCTGTTGGCGGGAATGTGAAGCTTCTGGCGCGCGTGCGCGATGCGTTCGTCTCGCAATCGCCGCGGCTCATCGACGCCATGCGCGACGCGATCGCGCAGCGGAATTCCGACGTGCTCTATCGCAGCGCGCATACGCTGAAGGGCGCCATCAGCAACTTCGGGATGGGCGAGGCGCTCGATGCTGCAATCCAGATCGAGCGCGCCGGCCGCGATGCCGACTTCGCCCGCGCATGCACGCTCCTGCCGACGCTCGAAACCGCGGTTCGCGAGCTCGAAGATCGGATGGCCGCCACGCTGGCGGCGGCGTCGTCGAGCGGCGCCCAGGCCTCCTGATTCTCGTTCTGTTCACCACAGAGGCACAGAGAGCTAACTCTGTGTCCTCTGTGCCTCTGTGGTGATCCACCGTGCTGGCCCTAGCGCCTCTTCACCCGTGCGCGGAATCCATAGACGTCCTCGGATGTGCCGTAGAGATCGCCGTTGAGTAGATGTACGGCGCCACGATGCGGCGATGCCCAGCGATCGACGCACTTGGCGCGGTCATCGGCGAGTCCGCACAATGACTGCATCGCGGGATAGATCGGGTAGGCCGCCCACGCCAAGCCGAGGAGCAAAATCGAGCAAGCCCCAACGATCCATTTTTTCGCGCGCACGGGGCAATTTTATCGCGGCGTGGCGTGCGCCAGAAGCCGTTGGAGTTCCTGTCCGGAGTCGGTAAATTTTGAAAAATAGCGGTAACCGGTGGATGTGCGAATCAGGAATCCGCCGCTCGCCAATGGGAAAACGACGACCAACTCGCGAACCGTTACGGCTTCCTTCCGGTTGACCGTCACCAGGAGGGGTTTGGCAAACAGGACATCGATATGACATCCACGCTTCGCCTGCACGAAGTCGTCTTCCGTCGAGGAAGCCGAGTACCTGCACGATTCCAGCACTTTGGTGGCGGCGACGGCGATTTCGCGCGCCGACTCGTCGGAGAACGTCACGTCGGTGGCGAGGCGACCGGTGACGCGCGGCGTCATGATCACCGCGGCAGCAAGAATCCATGTTCCGAGCATTTACGCCGTCCCGATTCTGAATCTCTTCACCACAGAGGCACAGAGAGCACTGCCTCTGTGGTGATCACGCTGTCCCGTCCTCGACGCCCTTCAGGTAGAACGAGAGCGACTCGAGATTGATGCGCAGGTCGACGCTCTTGAGCTTCACGTGGTTGTCGGTGCGCAATTGGATGGGCGCGAAGTTGAGGATGGCGTTCAGCCCCGCGTCGACCAGCGAGTCATAGACTTCCTGGGCAGCGTTGGCCGTTACGGCAATGATGCCGATTTCGACATTCTGCTCGCGCACCACCCGTTTCAGATCGGCGTAGGAAAGAACCGGAATCCCGCTGCGCGAGGTCCTTCCGATTTTTCCGGGATCGACATCGATCAGCGCAGCGATCCGAAATCCGTTGTCGTTGAAGCCGCGGTAATCGGCCAGCGCCATGCCGAGGTTTCCGGCGCCGACAATGATGACATTGCGTCCGCGGTCAATGCCGAGCTCGCGAACGAGATGCTCCTTCAGGCGCGACACGTTGTAGCCGACACCGCGTGTCCCGAACTCACCAAAGCAGGCCAGATCCTTTCGAATCTGCGCCGAGTTGAGATGGAATCGCTCTGCCAGCTCGGCCGACGACACGGTCTGTTGGCCGTTCGATTCCAGATAGGTCAGGCAGCGCAGATAGACCGACAGCCGCCCGGTGGTCAGCTCGGAGATGACATCGCGATCGTTAGTGGGTCGATTTTGGCTCATTGGCCTAGGGTAAAAGCGCGCGCGCCGCTGCTCCTGCCATCTCGAAAAGGGGAGTGGGGAAGATTCCGATCAAGAAGATGCCGATGATGGATATCGCGAGCGCACCGGTGGCGAAGATGCCACCCACCGGTACGGCCTCCCGCTCCGGCGGCTCTTTCATGTACAGGAAGTAGACCACTCGGAGATAGTAGTAGACCGACACGATGCTGGTGAGGATGCCGATCAGTGCGATCGTGACGTGACCTGAATCGACGGCGGTTTTGAAGATGTAGAACTTCGCGATGAAGCCGGCCGTCGGCGGCAGCCCGGACAGCGAGAACATACACACCGTCAGCGCCAGTCCGTAGAACGGACGCCGGAATCCGAGGCCGGCGATGTCGTCCAGGGTCTGCGGATCATTCTGATTCTTTGCCAGCATCGACACCACTCCGAACGCGCCGATGTTCATCAGCGCATACGTGATGGTGTAGATGGCGATGGCCGCCACCGAATCATCGCGGAGCGTCAGAAGCGCGATGAGCATGTAGCCCACATGCGCGATCCCGGAGTAGGCCAGCATCCGTTTGAGATCGCGCTGGGCGATGGCGACGGCATTTCCGATCACCATGGAGAGAATCGAAAGCGCGGCGATCATCTTCATCCACATCGCATGCTGGAGCAAGGGGGTCATGGCGGCGAAAAGGCGAATGACCGCGATCAGCGTAGCTGCTTTCGGCGCCACCGAGAGCCATCCTGCCACCGGCGACGGCGCGCCCTGGTAAACGTCCGGCGCCCATCCATGGAACGGCGCGACCGCCAGCTTGAATCCGAGTCCTGACATGAGCAACACGAATGCGATGCTCAGCAAAGGATCGCGCGGATTCGCGGTCGCGAAGACGCGCCCCATCTCTGCAAAATTCGTCGACTGCGTTGCCCCGTAAAAAAGCGCCGTGCCGTAGAGGATGAATCCGGTCGCAAACGCGCCCATCAAAAAGTATTTCAGGCTGGCCTCGTTCGACACCGGGATGCGGCGGTGATATCCGACCAGAACAAAAATGCAGATCGACAAGAGCTCGAGGCCCAGGATGACGATCAGCAGATCGAGCCCCTTGGCCATCATCATCATTCCGACGGTGCCCCACATCAGCAGCGCGTAAAACTCGCCGCCCTCGATGTTCTCGCGCTGGAGATATTCGCGCGCGAACAGCGTGGCCAGCATCGCCGCCAGAAGGAACGTGATGTCGAAGATGCGCGTGATGCCGCTGATCTCGTACGTTCCGCCGAAGAATCTGCCGCCGACGACGAGTCTCTCGGACCACGCGGCAATGATGAATCCGATCAGTGCAAGCGGTGCTGTCTCTTCACGAAGCTTCGGGGCGAACGCAGCCAGGAGCATCAGCAACATCCCCGCGACGCAGAGGATGACCTCGGGAAGGATCGCGCTGAGCCAGCCGGGCTCGATGAGGGGAGTGAGGGTCATCGCCCCTCCCGCTGCGCGGGGCGAGGGCCGCTAACAAGAGTCCCTCTCCCGCTTGCGGGAGAGGGTGCCGCGAAGCGGCGGGTGAGGGTCTCCGCCACCATCACCTGTCCGCGTTGGCCGCCCTTTTGGACTGTTGTCAGCAGCTTCTGCACGCTCGGCGACATCTTCCGCAGAAACGTGTTGGGGTACACGCCGATCCACACCATGAGCGCGATCAGCGGCACCATCGCGGCGACCTCGTTCCACGCGATCTCGGGCACCGATCGATTCTCCTCTCTGGTGACCGGACCGAAGAAGACGCGCTGCACCAGCCAGAGCAGGTAGATGGCCGCCAGGATGACGCCGGCCGTCGCGGCGATGGTCGCAGTCGGATGCGTCTTGAACGATCCGGCCAGGATGAGAAATTCGCCCACGAATCCGTTGAGCCCCGGAAGGCCGACCGACGCCAGCACGGTGATCACAAACAAAGTCGCATATAGCGGCATGGTGGCGGCCAGGCCGCCGTAGTCGGCCAGCATGCGGGTGTGACGGCGTTCGTAGAGGACTCCCACCAGCAAAAAGAGCGCGCCGGTCGAAAGGCCGTGATTCACCATCTGCAGGATCGAGCCTTCGATGGCAGTCTGATTGAGCGCGAAGATTCCGAGTACGCAGAAGCCGAGGTGCGAGACCGAAGAGTAGGCCACGAGCTTTTTCATGTCGGGCTGCACCCATGACACCAGCGCACCGTAAATGACGCCGATCACCGCCAGGACGATCATCAGGTTCGCGTACCTCGCGGTGGCATCGGGGAAAAGCGGCAGACAAAATCGGAGGAAACCGTAGGTGCCCATCTTCAGCATCACGCCGGCCAGGATGATCGATCCGCCCGTCGGCGCTTCGACGTGCGCGTCGGGCAGCCAGGTGTGGAGCGGGAAGAGCGGCACCTTGATCGCGAACGCCAGCGCAAACGCGGCGAAGAGAATCGCCTGCGCAGGCATCGGAATCGACAAGCCGTAGAGATGCGTGATCGAAAAGTCGGGACGCCCGACCTCGTGATATTGCAGGAAGCCCAGATAGATGATGCCGAGCAGCATCAGCAGGGAACCGGAAATGGTGAAAAGGAAAAACTTGATGGCCGCGTAGATGCGGTTCGCGCCTCCCCACACTCCGATCACGAGATACATCGGCAGCAGCGTCAACTCGAAGAAAATGTAGAAGACCAGGATGTCGGTGGCCACAAACACGCCGATCATCGCCGCTTCCATGATCAGAAACGCAATGACGTACTCCTTCGGATGTTTGTGAATCGCATTCCACGACGACAGAAAGACGACCGGCGTTAGAAGCGTGGTGAGCATGACCAGCCAGATCGAGATACCGTCGACGCCCAGCGCGTATCGGATCCCCCACTGCGGGATCCAGGTGTGGGACTCGGAGAGCTGGAAGTTCGCGATCCCATCCTGGAACAGTTGAAGGACGACGAACGAGAGCCCGAACGTGACCAGCGACGCCGCCAGACCGGCCGATTTGATGGCCGTAACCGCATGGCGCGGAAAGAAAGCGAGGATCATCGCCACGACGATCGGCAGCCAGACCATCCAGCTCAGAATATTGCTCACGCCAGCACCCACAGGAACACGATCACGCCGATGAAGAACATCAGCGCATAGTTGCGGACATTGCCGGTCTGGAAGAATCGAAGCAGATCGCCGAGCAACGCGATGGCGTAGCCGGCAAGAGCGAGCAGCCCGTCGATGATGGCGTCAATGCCGCGCCACAGGAATCGAGAAAACCCTTCCAGCGGCGTAACGACCGTATCGTCGTAGAACTCGTCGACGTAGTACTTGTTCTCCAGCGCTCGCGCCAGCGCCGGCGTTGCTTTGGCGAGCTCCGCGTCGGCTGCCAGCCCGGTCTTGAAAAATCGGTTGTACGACAGCCACGCACCGAAGACCGCTACCGCCGTCGAAATCAACATCACAAACCATTCGACGCGGGCCGGGACTTCGAAGGCCGCGCCTCGCGCGTAGACCGGCCCCAGCCAGCCGGCGAGGAGATGACGCATGTGCACATGCTCGCCCATGGCCGCCGGGATTCCGAGCGCGCCTCCGATGATCGAAAGCGCCGCCAGAACGACCAGGGGAATGGTCATCGTCGGCGGCGATTCGTGGATGTGATGCTCCTGCTCGTGAGTCCCTCGAAACTTGCCTGTGAAGGTCAGGAAGAACAGCCGGAACATGTAGTACGCCGTGAAGAGTGCCGCCACGGTTCCCATGAAGTAGATGACGCGATCGAGCGGCAGGGGCAGGTAGGGTGAGCCCAGCGCGGAGACCAGAATCTCATCCTTCGAAAAGAATCCAGATAGGGGAGGGAAGCCCGCGATGGCGCAGGTTGCAATGAGAAATGTCCAGGCCGTGATGGGGATCTTCTTCCACAGCCCACCCATGTTCCGGATGTCCTGCTCGCCACTCATGGCGTGAATGACCGATCCCGATCCGAGGAACAGGCAGGCCTTGAAGAATGCGTGCGTGACGAGGTGGAAGATGCCGGCCGTGAATGCACCCACACCGACCCCTATGAACATGAAGCCGAGCTGCGAGACCGTCGAGTAGGCCAGCACCTTCTTGATGTCGTTCTGGCGAACGGCGATGGTGGCCGCGAACAAGGCCGTCAAAGCGCCGATGAACGCCACGACCATCATCGCGGTCGGGGATAACAGATACAGAACGTTCGTCCGCGCGATCATGTACACGCCGGCGGTGACCATGGTGGCAGCGTGGATCAGCGCCGACACGGGCGTGGGACCGGCCATGGCGTCCGGCAACCAGACGTAGAGTGGAATCTGCGCCGACTTGCCGGTCGCGCCGAGGAAAAGAAGCAGGCAGATGGCGGTGAGGAGTCGCGGATCAGCGCCGCGCATAGCCGCTGAGGACACTTGCGCGAAATCGACCGAGCTGAAATTGGCGAACATCAGAAACATCGCGACCAGAAAACCGAAATCCCCGATGCGATTGACGATGAATGCTTTCTTGCCGGCGGCTGCTGCGAATTCCTTGTCGTAGTAGAAGCCGATCAGCAAATACGAGCACAGCCCCACCCCTTCCCACCCCACGAACATCACCAGATAGCTGCTGCCGAGGACCAGGATCAGCATCTCGGCCAGGAAGAGATTGAGATACGAGAAGTAGCGCGCGTATCCCGGCTCGTGGCCCATGTAGCCCACGGAGTAGAAATGGATCAGCGTTCCGACCCACGTCACCACCATCAGCATCACGATCGATAGCGGATCGAGCTGAAAGGCCAGGTCGGCTCCCACGCCGCCGCTGCTGATCCAGTTGTAGACAACGTTGACATGGCGCTGCCCGTGGGGATAAACGGCGTGGTACTGGAAAACAGCGAGGGTTCCGACGATCGCGGAAAGGAGCGAAGAGAGCGGACCGACGATGGAGACGAAGGTGCGGCCGGCGCGCTCGCCAAACAGCCCGTTCAGCACGAAGCCGAGCAGCGGCAGCGCCGGGATGATCCACAGGTGGGTCAGCATGCGGGCTTCGTCGAAGTCCTGAGTCCTGAGTGCTGAGTCCCGAGAGCGGTGGATCCACTCAGGACTCAGGACTCAGCACTCAGGACTCTTTTCCTCCTCGCGGCGCGCGAGGAGTCCCCGCGTGCCTTTATCGATCTCGGTCGCGGAGTCGATCCTGATAATCGTCCGATGATGCCGGATCGAGCTCCCAACGCTTTTGATCGCGACTGCGTTCTTTTTCTCCGACCTTCAGTTCTTCGTTGTCTTGATAGGTGACGCCAACGGCCTCACCGATTTCCTGCACGTTGTCCTGTCCGGGCGTGGGCGCGCTTCCGGCCACCGATTCCTCGCCCGAGGAATCGGCATCCTCCCATCGCGCGTCGATGTCACCACCCGACAAAGTCGGATTGGTGTCGGTGTGGTCGCGAAGGCGCTGGCGGAGCTTTTTCGATCCGGCAGACACATCCGGGATGGTCGGCTCGAGCTCGTCATCGATTCCGTCGCGATTCTGGTCCTTCCGTTCATCCTCTTTCCAGTTGATGAGTCTCTCGGTCTTGTCCATTTTTTCAGCTCCTTATGGTTGAGCTGAAAAATGCGATGTTTGCGCCAATCACCAGCGCATCAGATTCGCCTCGTCGACATCGATCGTTTCCCGGTGATGGAACAGGGAGATGAAAATCGCCAGGCCGACGGCGGCCTCTGCCGCGGCGATGGCCATGACAAAAAAGACGAAGATCAGGCCGTGGAGTTGATGGAACTGCCGTGCATACGCCAGAAACGTCAGGTTGACGGCGTTCACCATCAGCTCGATGGCCATGAAGATCGTGATGCCGTTCTTGCGCGTCAGCACGCCGCACACGCCGATGGCGAAGAGGATCGCGCTGAGGATCAGGAACCACTGCGTCGGGATCATGAGGTCTGCACTCCGCGCCCGCTCAGGACCAGGGCGCCCACAATCGCGGCCAGCAGGAGGATCGAGACCATCTCAAACGGGAAGATGTAGGACTCGAACAGCGCCACGCCGACCGTCCGCGCGTCCGCCACGAATGGACTGGCCGGCAACTCGAGCACCACGTACTTGGAGAGGTAGTAGACGAGTGCAATTCCGAACGCCGCGCTTCCGGCGTAACCCACAAACTGCTGCACCGGCCGCGTCGGCTCCTCGGCCTGCTTCTGCAGATTGAGCAGCATGATCACGAACAGGAACAGCACCATGATGGCGCCGGCATAGACGATCACCTGGAGCGCCGCCAGGAAGGGCGCGTCGAGTAAGACGTACATCACCGCCAACGCGAAGAAGGAAGCGACCAGCGATAGCGCGCCGACAACAGGATTGCGATGGAGGATGACCACCAGCGCGAAGATCACGGCGATGGCGGCGAAGAAAAAGAAGACGGCGTACTCGATCATGACTGGCCCCTCATCCGGTCCCGCTTCGCGGGACCACCTTCTCCCCGCAAGCGGGGCGAAGGGTCTCGAGGGTGCTGCGAAGCAGCGGGTGAGGGGCGATCAAATCCACTCCTTCGCGATGAAAAGCGCGACCAACAGAATATTGATCACCGCCAGCGGCAGAAAAACTTTCCAGCCCACGCGCATCAGGATGTCGTACTTCAGGCGCGGGATCGTCCACCGCACCCACACGAAGATCAACATCAGGATCCCGACCTTGATCGTGAAGGCGGCCGCCGAGAGGAGGAAGCCGAGGAAGGTGGCCGGCTCGTTGTACCAGGGGATGTCCCAGCCGCCCAGAAAGAGAGTGGTGATGAGCGCCGAGACGGTGGCCATGGCGATATATTCAGACATGAAAAATAGTGCGAATTTCATGGATGAATATTCTGTGTGATATCCGGCCACCAGCTCCGCTTCCGCTTCCGCGAAGTCGAAGGGCAACCGGTTCGTCTCCGCGAACGCCGCCACCGTGAACACGATGCACGGAATCCACATCGCCGGCGAGAGGATGTTCCAGGCCGGGATTTTGATGGTGTCGAACAGCACAAAATAACCGGTCTGTTTCCACACCACATCCGTCAGGCGCAGCGAGCCCGCCACCATCAGCGCGCTGATGGCAGCCAGCGTCATGGCCAGCTCGTACGAGATCATCTGGGCCGACGATCGGATGCCGCCGAAGAGCGAATACTTGTTGTTCGACGCCCAGCCGGCGGTCACGATGCCGTACACGCTCAGCGACGCCAGCGCGAAGATCAGCAGGATCCCGACGTTCACGTCGGCGACGATCGGCTCGAAGATGCGGCCGCTGCGCAGCGGGAACGGGCGTCCCCACGGCACCACGGCGATGGTGGTGAGCGCGGGAATCAGACCGAACATCGGTGCCAGCGAGTACAGCCACTTGTGCGCGCCGAGCGGGACGATGTCCTCTTTGAGAAAAAACTTCGCGGCGTCGGCGAGAGATTGGAAGAGCCCGAACGGCCCGACGCGGTTGGGCCCGACGCGGTCCTGAATGAGCGCGCTGCCGCGTCGCTCGACCCACACCATGATGGGCGTGACATTCAGAAGCGCGCCCACGACGATGGCGATTTTCAGAATCGAGAGGGCGACGTCGACCTTGTCGATTTCCGCCATGATCACGCGCCGGCGGCGACTTTCTCTTCCGCCAGGACTCTGGCCGCGACGCGGGCAAAAATCTCGACGTCGGGAACCGCTTGTCCTTTCGGTGGATAGGCGGCGTGGACTTCCTGGACACGACCCTGCAGATTGGTGGTGCTGCCTTCTTTTTCGACATGGATCGTGGCGGGGAGGAGAACGTCCGCAACTTCGTTGAGCGGATGGTTCGCATCCCATGAATGCACGATCACGAACTTCGCTTTGCGCAGATCCGCGATGAAGGCCGGATCTTTTGCGCGTTGGCTGAAATCGGCATCGCAGACGTAAAGGACATCGACGCCTTCCACCGGCGGAATTGCGTTCTCGCCGAAGATGGCCGCAACGCCGCGATAGTTTGGTGCCGCTTGCGTACCTTGCAGCCACTCCGTCCGCGATTTCATGCGGATCGGCCCGATCGGATCGACGGTCAGACCGACGCGCGCGCCGACCCCGTCGAAGAACGCCTTGGCGACCCGCGCCTCTTCATTGGTCATGTTTGCCGACGCAATCGCGACGACTTCCGACGCCGATCGGAATGCTTTCTCGATCGCGTCCAACGCCTCGCTCCAGGTGGCGATGCCCAGGTAATCGTCGTCGTTGCGGACTTTGGGGACGACCACGCGGTCGGTGTCATAGCGCTCGTAGGAAAAGCGCCCGTAATCGCACAGCCAGTGATCGTTGACGTCGGGATTCTCTCGCGGACGATATCGAAACACCTGACCGTTCCGATGCCCGATGAACATGTTGCATCCGACGTCGCATCCGTTGCACACCGACTCGGTCGAATCGAGATTCCAGACCCGCGACTCGAATCGAAACTCGCGCGTTGTCAGCGCGCCGGTGGGACAGACATCGGCCACGCATGCCGACATCCAGTTATCCAGCGGCGTTCCCGCGAACACTCCCACTTCCGTCGACGCCCCGCGTTTGAAAAACGCGAGCTCGCTGGTGCCGGTAATTTCCTGGCAGAAACGAATGCAGCGCGTGCAGTGAATGCAGCGATTCATGTTCTGCACAACGTGCGGACCGATGGCGGTGCGGTCCATTCCCGGATAGGTCCGTTTGAATTCACCGTAGCGCGATTCGACCGAACCATAGTTGAACGAGTAATCCTGAAGCGGACACTCTCCCGCTTTGTCGCAGATCGGGCAGTCCAGCGGATGGTTGATGAGCAGAAACTCCATCTGCCCGCGGCGCGCTTTGTCGACCTTTTCATTCCAGACGTGTATCTTCATGCCGTCTTTCACGGTGGTCGAACAACCGGCCTGCAGTTTCGGCATGCCCTCCACTTCCACCAGACACATGCGGCACTGCCCGACGACGGTCAGCGAGGGGTGATAGCAAAAATGCGGAACGTGGACCTCGGCCGCTTTGGCGGCTTCAATGATGTTGAGGCCATCCTTGACTTCGACTTCGGCGCCGTCGATGGTAACTTTGGCCATTGGTGGGATGAAAATCTCACGGCCGTGCCCGTGAAAATTTTCACAAGGCGCGAGAATACTCAGGCGCACGCCGCGCGTCAACGAAATTGCAAGTGACCAAACGAGACGCCGCTATCGCGATCACCTCCGCTGTCGTTGCCGGTGCGGTTTGTTACGCCCTCGCCATCAGCCGGCCCCTTCGGCTACCGGGACCATCGGCCGCCGCCCCTCCAAAGGGCGGGAGCGGCGCCAAGGTGGTCATGCGCGTCAACGGTCAGCCGGTCACCGAGGCGGAATTCCTGGCGTTCTATCACCAGCTCCCGGAGGATTTGCAGCAGCAGTACGCGAACGAACCGGGGAAGATGCTCGTGGCCGAGCAGACCATCCGGCTCAAATTACTCGAGCAGGAAGCAAGGCGTCTGGGTATTGAGCGCGAGCCGGCGGTTGCGGCTCAGCTGGAAGCCAGCGACGCGAACATACTGGCGAATGCTGCTGCCGAGAAATTGATCGCGATGCCAAACGATCAGGCGGTGCAGGAGTTCTACGCCAAGAACAAAGCGCGTTTCGAGTCGGCCAATGTGAGCCACATCCTGATCGCTTACCAAACCGGCACCCTTCCGCCTCGCTCGGGTCGCGCGCCGGCGCTGGACGAGGCGAAAAAGAAGGCCTCCGCCATTTACGGGCAACTGAAAGCCGGCGCCGACTTCACCGCCATGGCCCGAAAAGTCTCCGACGACCCACAGAGCGCAAAGACCGGCGGACAGATGGGGCAGATCTCACACGGCATGCTCCCGCCCGAGCTCGATGCCCAGATCTTCGCGGCCAAAGTGGGCGAGATCACCCCTCCCACCGTTTCGCCGTACGGCATTCACATCTTCAAGGTGAACGGGCGCTCGACGCAGTCGCTCGATCAGCTCCGGGCCGGTATTTCGCAGCGTGTGCGGCAGGAAAAGCTGCGCGATCGCGTGGAGATGCTCCGCAAGAGCGCGCACGTCGATTTCGATCCGACGTTTTTCCCCTCCACCAAGAAGCCGGCCCCTACCAAGAAACCGTCGTGAAAAGGCAGAAGGCAGAAGGCAGAAGGCAGAAGGGCTTTCCGCGTCGATCTACTTCTGCCTCCTGCCTTCCGCCTTCTGACTTATGAACATGAAAAGGCAGAAAGCAGAAAGCAGAAGGCAGAAGGGCTTTCCGCGTCGATCTACTTCTGCCTCCTGCCTTCCGCCTTCTGACTTATGAACATGAAAAGGCAGAAAGCAGAAAGCAGAAGGCAGAAGGGCTTTCCGCGTCGACCTACTTCTGCCTTCAGCCTTCTGCCTTCTGCCTTATGAACATCCTCGTCCTGGGCGCGGGCCGTATGGGCCACGGCGCGGTCTACGATCTGGTCCGGCAACCCGACGTGGAGCGCGTCACCGTTGCCGACGCCATCGCGGAACGCGCGCATCGAGTTGCGTCCACGATCGGCGATGGCAAGGCCGTACCGGTGCAGCTCGACGTGACGAACGAACGCGCCGCGATCGATCTGATGCGCGACCACCAGGCGGTGCTCAGTTGCGTCGTCTACAAGCTGAATGCGGGGCTCGCGCGCGCCGCCCTGGCCGCCAAAACGAATTTCTGCGACCTGGGCGGCAACAACGACGTCGTCGACGCCGAGTTGGCCCTGAACGATGAGGCGAAGCGCGCCGGCATCAACATCATCCCCGATTGCGGTTTGGCTCCGGGGATGGTCGCGTTGCTGGTCGCGCACGCGGCGGCGCGATTCGAAAAGCTCGATTCCGTTCGCATCCGGGTCGGTGGACTGCCGCAGGATCCGAAGCCGCCGCTCGATTACCAGCTCGTCTTTTCGGTCGAGGGCCTCATCAACGAATACATCGAACCGGCGCGCGTGGTTCGCAACGGCAAGATCACGACCATCGAGTCGATGACCGAGATCGAAGACATCGAATTTCCGCCGCCGTTCGGCCGTCTGGAGGCGTTTCAGACGTCCGGCGGCACATCGACGCTTCCGGAAACATTCCTCGGCCGCGTGCGCGAGCTCGATTACAAGACGATTCGCTACCGCGGCCACTGCCAGAAATTCAAAACGATGATCGACCTCGGCCTCTGCAAAGGCGACGCGCGGAAGATGTTCAGCGAGCTCCTGGTGCGCAATTTGCCGGCGGACGAGCCCGATGTCGTGCTGGTGCGCGTCGAAGTCGAAGGCGGAGGCCGCACGCTGCGCTACGACATCATCGACCGCTACGATCCGGCGACAGGACTCAGCGCCATGATGCGGACGACTGCTTTTCCGGCGGCCATCGTGGCGCTGATCATGGCGCGGGGCCAGACGACGTCGAAGGGGGCGCTGCCGCAGGAGCGATGCATCCCGCCGGACTTGTTTATGAAAGAGCTCGCGAGGCGCAAGGTTGTCGTTGAAGAGAAGTGGCTCTGATGTCATCCTGAGCCGCGTAGACGGCTCGGGATGACGCAATGGCCTATGTGCTGCTTCGCTGGCTTCTGAACACGCTCGCCCTCTTCGTAGTGGTGCAGGTCGTCCCCGGTTTTCACGCCGGGTCGTGGATGACGCTGGCCATCGCGGCACTGGTGCTCGGGCTGATGAATGCGATCATCCGGCCGATCCTTTTCGTTCTAACTCTGCCCTTGACGATTCTGACAATCGGTCTCTTTCTGATCGTCCTGAACGGGATCATGCTCGAGCTGACGGCGTGGCTGGTCCCCGGTTTCCGCATCGATTCCTTTGGCTGGGCTTGCGTCGGCGCAATCGTCCTCGGACTGATTTCGCTGATCACGCATCGCATTGGACGCCGCGACGAGGCTCCTAGACGTGATCGGTGCAGTTGAATAGACTACCCCCGCGTGAACATCATCAAGAATCGCGTCGACGGAGTCACGGTCCTCGACATTCAGGGCGTCATCAAGCTGGGTGAGAGCGCACGCGAGTTCTCGAGCTATCTCGAGAAGGTCCTCAACGACGACACCGGCCCGGTGATGATCAACTTCGAATCAATCAACTACATGGACTCGACCGGGCTGGGCGAGCTGATCGGCTATCTGCAGAAGTTCGAGGACCGCCAGCGAAAAATGGCGCTGGTGAAGCCGTCGCATCGCATTCTGGCGCTGCTCAAGATCACGAAGCTCGATACGGTGTTCAAGATCTTCGACACGCGCGAAAGCGCGCTGGCATATTTGAACGACACCGCCGCATGACGCACAGCTTTTTGCCGGTGTTGATCATGCTCATCATCGCCGCCGGTATCGGCGCGACCATCCTGGGACTGAACTGGATTGTCGGACGTCATCAGCGAAATCCGGCCAAGCTCGCCCCGTACGAAAGCGGCGTGCCGCCTCTCGACGTCAACCGCAAGCGCATCAACGTCCGCTTCTATCAGATCGCGATGCTGTTCATTCTGTTCGATATCGAGGCAGCCTTTCTCTATCCGTGGGCCGTCATCTATCGCGATGTCAGCCGCGGGAATCAGGGCATGTTTCTCTTCGGCGAGATGCTGCTGTTCATCGGGCTCCTCGCTGTCGGATATATTTACGTTTGGAAGAAAAAAGCCTTCGATTGGAAATGACTCAGGACTCAGCACTCAGGACTCAGGACTTTCATGGCTGAGCTGCGTCCCGACAATCCGTACGCCCCGGAGCGATTCCCGAATCCCAACAAGTGGGTGGAGTTTCCGTCGGACGCGAAGCAGAAATTCGACTGGATCCTGACGCGCTATCCGACCAAGGAAGCGGCACTGTTGCCGACGCTGCACCTGGCGCAGGAAGTGTGGGGTTGGATTTCGCCGGAAACGGTGCAATACGTCGGATCGCTGCTCGAGCTTTCGCCGGCCACCGTCTTCGGCGTCGTGTCGTTCTACAACATGTACAACCAGAAGCCGGTCGGCAAATACCATCTCCAGGTCTGCACGAACCTGAGCTGCATGGTGAACCGCGCCTACGACATCCACGATCACCTTTGCGAAAAGTTGGGCGTGAAGCCGGGAGAGACGACGACCGACGGTAAGTTCACCGTCACCGAAGTCGAATGCCTCGGCTCCTGCGGCACGGCGCCGGTGGTGCAGGTGAATAATGATTATCACGAGAACATGAGTGTGGAAAAGATGGAGGAACTACTTCCAACCTTGAAGTAGCGCGGTCTCGAGGTTGCGTGGTCTCGCGGTGAGCACTCCGAGACCCCGTAACCCCGAGACTACGAGACCATTTATGGAACAGATCAAAGTCCTCCTAGCCAACGTCGACAAGCCGAATTCGACGTCCATCGATGTCTATCTCGACGGCGGCGGCTATGAAGCTGCCAGGACTGCGCTCGAGATGAAGCCGGACGAGATCACGCAGCTGGTGAAGGATTCCGAGTTGCGCGGCCGCGGCGGCGCGGGCTTTCCGACGGGCGGGAAATGGGGCTTCGTTCCGAAAAATTCGCCGAAGCCGACCTATCTTCTTTGCAACGCCGACGAATCGGAGCCGGGCACTTTCAAGGATCGCCTGCTGATGGAGAAGGATCCCCACCTCCTCATCGAGGGGATGATCATCTCGGGGTATGCGATCGGATCGAATCCGATGTCGTACATCTACATCCGCGGCGAGTTTTATTACGGTGCGACCGTCCTGGAGAAAGCGCTGGCCGAGGCGCGGGAACACGGGTTCCTGGGCAAAAACATTCTGGGCAGCGGATTCGACTTCGACATCACCATCGCTCGCGGCGCTGGAGCGTACATCTGCGGCGAAGAGACGGGTCTCATCGAATCCATTGAAGGACATCGCGGACAGCCGCGCGTCAAGCCGCCCTTTCCGGCGGTCATCGGCGCGTTCGGTGGTCCAACAGTCGTTCAGAACGTCGAGACGCTCACGTGCGTACCGCTGATCGTCAAGAACGGCGCAGCCTGGTTCAAGTCGTTCGGCAGTCCTAAGAACACCGGTCCGAAGCTTTATTGCGTTTCGGGGACGATCAAGAAGCCGGGCGTTTACGAGTTCCCTATGGGCATCAGCCTCAAAGAGCTGGTTGAAGTTCACTGCGGAGGCGTTCCCGACGGGCGCAAGGTGAAGGCGGTGATTCCTGGAGGTGCGTCGGCACCGATGCTGACCGCCAGCGAAATCGACATCCCGCTCAACTTCGACGCGCTGATGAAGGCGGGATCGATGCTCGGATCGGCCGGCATCATCGTGCTCGACGATTCGGTCTGCATCGTCGACGCGGTGTGGCGGCTCGCAAAATTCTTCGCGCACGAATCGTGCGGCCAATGCACGCCGTGCCGCGAAGGCTGCAATTGGATGGAGTCGATTCTCGACCGCATCGAGCGCGGGGAGGGGCGGCCGGGCGATCCCGATCTGCTTCTCGACATGTCCGACAACATCGGCGGCAAGTCCCTGTGCGCCCTCGGCGACGCCGCCATCGGGCCGGTGATCTCGTCGATCAAGAAGTTCCGCAGCGAATACGATCACCACATCGCGAACAAGAGCTGCCTTCCCGAGACGGTCCGCTATCGGCGGCTCGAGGCGCCGGTGGCGGTGCACTGAAACGCAAAAGGCAGAAAGCAGAAGGCGGCAGGAAAGGCCGGGCCGTGTTCCTTCTGACTTCTGCCTTCTGACTTCTGCTTCCCCTTGCTACCATCATTGTGCAAGGAGGCCAGTCATGAAGACCATCACAGCGGTGGCGCTATGCGCCCTTTTGTTCCTGAGTTGCGGCAAAACCTTGTCGGGTCAGATGGGCGATTTGAATGCGAAAGTCGACGATCTCGCGCAGCGCGTCAAGACGCTCGAGGATGACCGCCTGAAACTGGAAAAAGAAATGATCAAGCAGCAGCAATTGATGCAGTCGATGGACGAGCAGATGCGAAACATGGAGAACTACTTCAACAAATTGCAGGTTGCGCAGCCCACTCCGCACTAGTAACTGGCCGCCGGCTCGTCGCGCGAGAAAACGTCCGCCGTCCACACGCGCTCGAAGTTCACACCTGCTGAGCGATAGGACGCGCGGACTTTCTCGGCGTCGGCGGCTTCGAACTCGCAGATGGCGCGCTTCCGATCCGAAGCGATGTAGCTGCGCACCCAGGTCGCGCCGTAGGCTTCGAGACACTTGTCGACGCGTTTGGCGAAGTCATTGAGCTGTTCGGATGTGATCGGGTTTTCGAATGCCTGTTCCAGGACGATGTGCGCCATGTTTTGCCTCCGTCAATCTGTCTTGAGCCCTCTTGGTCAAATCATCCCATTGCCGCATCGCGGAGACGGCGTCGAGCAGTGACCGATCTCCGGTGATTTCCGCGAGCAGGCTTCGTGCGATGGCGGCCTCGCTTCGCCGATCGACGACCTCGGCAGCCTTGAGCGCCTCCTCGGCCCGCGCGCGGGCGCCGGCCACATCACCAAGCTGCAGGTCGCGCTCCGCAAGAAAAACGAGCGCGTAAGCGAGCTCGCCTTTGCTGTCGATCTGTCGCAGCGACTGCAGGCAGCGCTCGACATCGGAACCATCTCCGGCGATCAGGTTGGCGAGCGCCGTCAGCATTTCGGTAATCGGTCCTTCGCTTCCGCCGCTCATCTTCGCGGCGATCGGACCGAGCCGCTCGCACAGTCGCCGGGCGACGGCGGCATCTCCGCGCTCGAGAGCGATGGTCACCAGGCGGGAAATCGCGATCCATTCGCGCCAATGGTCCTGATCTCGAGTTGCGATCGCCTGCGCCCGTTCGAGCTGCGGGATGGCGCGAACATCGTCACCGACGTGCGCGTAGTAGAAGCCGAGTCCGAGGGGAATCTCCACGTACTCCGCGCCGGAGGTCGCCGCCAGCTTTTCCGCTTCTTCGAGGAGCAGGCGCGCGCGCGGCACGTCGCGTTGAACGAAGAGCAGACAGCGGCCGGTATTGGCGATCACGCCGGCAGCGGTGGCGGGATCGGCGTCGCGGATCAGCTCAGCCGATTCAATGGTCCGATCAGCGGCGCCGGCGAAGTCTTCGCGGTCGGCGTTGAACAGCGCCAGGATGTGGGCGCCGAGCGCGGCCTCGCGCATCATCTTTCGCTCGCGGGCCTGCGCCAGCAGCATCTCGACTCGGGGCTGCCAGCCGATGCGCTCCTTGATCGAGATTCGCGAGAGTGCGATCACATGCAGCAACTGCATTTGATGGCTGATGCGAATCTCATTCGGAAGCGAGTCGGCAATTTGCAGTCCCTGCCGCGCGACGGCCATCGCTTCCCCGTACGCGAAGAGGCGCAGACAGCGGTGACCGGCAGCCGCCGCGGAATGCGCTGCCAGATGCAGATCGCCGCCCAGCGATGCGTGATGGACGATCTCGCCGGCCAGCGCGGAATCGGGATCGTGGGTGGCTTGAAGCGCCTGAGCGATCTGCCGATGGACGAGAAACTTTCTCGGGCCGGAGAGCTTGTGATAGGCCGCGCGGCGGATGAGGTCGTGCGTGAAGTCGTAGCGGTTCGCGTTCGGCGCGGCGCGCAGGATGGCGCAGCGTTCTAGAGTTTCCAGCGCCGTCATCATCTCGCCGGACGGCATTCCGGTCGCGCGGCCGAGGATCTCGACATCGAAGTGACGTTCCAGCGCCGCCGCCCACGGCACGAGCTCTCGCGCGCGCGGGTCGAGATCCGCCAGTCTGTCGGCAAGAAGCTGATCGAGAGTCGTCGACTCAGACGCCGTCGTCGCTCGGGCCAGCTCGATTGCGAAGAGCGGATTGCCTGCACTCTCGGCGACCGCGCGCTCGACGTCGGTTTCCACCGCGATGCGCAGCACCAGTTCGCGTGTTTCTTCGGCGCTCAGCGGCTGGAGGTGCAGTTGAAGCAGCCGTCGCTCGCGGCTCAATTCCCGGATGACGCGGCAGGCAGCTTCGTTCGAGTCCAGCTCGCCGCTCCGCGCGGCAAGAAAAATTCGCGGGCCGCGAATGGCGCGACTGGCATAGTGCAACAAAGCCGCCGACGCTTCGTCGAGCCACTGCAGGTCATCGAGGGCCAAAACCGCTCGCCCCGAGTTTTTCACGATGTCGACGACGCGATCGAAGAGCCGTGCCTGATCGGATGTGTCGGTGGGAAATCCGCCCGAATCCGCCAGGGCATCGATCCAGATGCCGTAGGGCCGAATCATTTCAGCGGCGAAAGCGCGACCGTAGATCGCGTTTCCTCCGCAGATTTCGCCGAGCAGCCGGCTCTTTCCGATTCCCGGCTCTCCGGTGATCAGCACGATCTTGTCGTTCGCCTGCAGAGCAGATTCGAGTTGCTCGCGACGGCCGATCAGCGGCTGTTCGGTGTAGGGACCGGCTCTGGCCGGTCCGGGCCTGCTGGAGCCGGCCATTACACCCACCGCCCGGCGTGCGTTCTCGACCGCTTCCGACGGTCGGCGCCCAAGCTCACGCTCGAAGAGCAGGCGGCAGTGTTCGTATTGACGAATCGCCTCCTGATTGCGATTGAGTGCGCCCAGGATTCCGATCAGAGCAATGTGGGCCTCTTCGCTGAAGGGATCGATCATGGCGCGGCGTCGCGCGTACGCCAGAGCGTCCTCAATCGGCCCGAGCTGCTGGACCAGGCGCGCGAGCACCGCCACGTGAGTCTGGCGCAAACTCTCGCGTTCTCCCTGCAACCATTGCTGGAACCGATAACAGGCCGGCAGCTCGAGGCCTTCGAGAAACTCTCCGCGAACGAGTTGCGCTGCGCGGTACAAATCGTGGACCGAAGCGTGTTCCACGCCGCGGCCGAGCAATCGGCTGAATTGGTGAAGATCGATCGTGGCGCCTTCCGGATGAAACTCGATGCGTTCTCGATCGGCTGCCAAATGATCTTCCAGCGGCAGGCGCAGCTTCGAAAGACTCCATCGAAGCTCGGCGCGCGGGTCGTCGGGGCCTTCCCAAAGGAGCTCACAAATGCGATCGCGCAGTTGCGGCTTGCCGGAGGCGATCAGATACGCCAGCAGCGCGCGCGTCTTCTTGGAAGGAGGCAGCGGGACGGGGTCTCCGTCCCGCTGCACCTCCAACTCGCCGAGGAGTCGGATTTCGAGCATGGTGATGGTCGCTCGATTCTACGCCCGGGCCTCGAACACCAGGTTGAAGGGCGTTTCGGAAGCCCGGCGGAATCGTTTGAATCCGCCGCGGGTCGCCACTTCGCGAATCTTCGCTTCGCCAGCCTGCGCGCCGAGGGCCAGACCGACTTCCTGTGATCGCGACGCCGGAGTGCACAGCAGCGTCGACGCAGAGTAGTAGACGCGTCCGACCGGATTGAGGTTCTGCTCCACGCGATCGTTCGCGAAGGGCTCGACGATCATCCACGTGCCGTCTTTGGCCAGCGAGCGCAGGACGTGCGTGGCGGCACCGACCGGATCGCCCATGTCATGCAGGCAGTCGAAAAACGCCACCAGATCGTAGCCCGTTCCCGGATATGCCTTGGCCGCCGCCTGTTCGAACGCGATGCGATCGGCCACGCCGGCGCGTTGCGCCGACTTCCGCGCCGCTTCGATGGACGGTCCGTGGTAGTCGAAACCATAGAACGTTGATTTCGGATAGGCCTTCGCCAGCAGAATGGTCGAAGCGCCGTGGCCGCAGCCGATGTCGGCGACCTTCGCTCCGCGCTTCAGCTTCTCTTCCACGCCCTCCAGCGCCGGGATCCAGGAAGAAATCAGATTGCCGATGTAATTCGGCCGGAAGAAACGCTCCGTTCCCTCGAAGAGTCCGGGATCGTGCTCGTGCCAGCCGAAGCCTGCGCCGCTGCGGAATGCGTCCGCGATCTGCGGCTCGGCTTTGATCGCCGATGTCGCGAGTTGGAAGGCGCCCGGAAGGTAAGCCGGACTGTCCTCCTGCGCCAGCGTGAACGCCTGTTCTTCGGTCATCGAATATCGGCCGCTGCCGGCGTCGTAGGTCACGTAACCGCCGGCGGCCTGCGCGTTGAGCCATTCCCGAACGTAGCGCTCGTTTGTGCCGGTCTTGTTCGCCAACTCGGCCGGCGTCATCGGAGCTGAAGTCGCGAGCGTTTTGTACAACCCGAGCTTCTCGCCGATGAGGACAAGCCCGGCGTGGAGCGTGGCGCCGATGTCGATCACGGCGCGGCCGAGGAATTCGTTGAGTCGATCTTGATTGAGTGACATTGTCTTTTCTCCTTACTTTGCGGTTGCTTTGATCCAGTAGTTGCGGCGAACGAGCAGCTTCCTGCAGGCGAACGTTCCCTCCAGACTTCCGTTGCGAATCGCTCCTTGCCACTTGATGGTCCCGCTGCTCTTGCTTTCGGTGGTGGCCGTGAAGGTGATGACGTCACCATTGCGCACGGCGGTGTAGGGACCCGGGCCGAAGCCATAGGCATCGCATGCCGTAGAGCGAAGAGTGCCGTTGGCGAAGATCAGATCGTCTTTTCCGTCGGCCGCCTTTCCCTTCGGTCCGATGCTTCCGCTGAATGTGCGGCCGTCGAGAATGCCCGTCGCGGCGACTGCCGGAAGGGATCCGATGGCCAGGGCCAGGGGTATCAAAACTGCGAGTTTCAACATGGTGCTGCCTCCTTTTTGAAGTGCCCTCAAGGTAGGTCGTGGCCGTGGGAGTGCCCGTTGGAGGAAGCGTTGGAATTACAATGCGCGGCTATGTTTCGCAAACTTGCACTTGTATTGCTGATTGCAGTTCCCGCTTTCGCCCAGCGTACGCAGAAGCCGCCCCTCCACGGATCGCATTGGATGGCGGTCACCGGAAAACCGCTGGCGGCTACCGCCGGGGCGATGATTTTTCAAAAGGGCGGCAATGCCGTCGACGCCGCAGCCGCGATGATCGCGGCGACTTGCACGATGTGGGACACGCTAAGTTGGGGCGGCGAGACGCAGGCGCTGATCTACAACCCGAACACTCACCAGGTCATCGGCATCAACGCCCTCGGTGTCGCACCAACCGGTGCGACGCCCGAGTTCTATCGATCGCACAACTACAAATACCCACCCGAATTCGGTCCGCTCGCCGCCGTGACGCCCGGAACTCCCGGCGGCGTGATGACGATGATCGCGGAATTCGGCAAGCTATCGCTGAAGGACGACCTCGCGCCCGCGATCGAGATGGCCGATGGCTATCCGATCGAGGCGCAGGCCTCCAACACCATCGAGCGCGACAAGGCCCGCATCAAACAGTGGCCGTATTCGAAGGCGCTCTTTCTGACACACGCCGGTTCACGCCGCGAGGCCCCTGAGCCGGGCGAGATGTTTCGTCAGCCGGACCTGGCCGCGACGCTGCGCAAACTCGTTGAAGCCGAGCAGACCGCGCTGAAGCAGGGCAAGTCTCGCAAGGATGCGATCTACGCCGCCTACGATCGCTTCTACAAAGGCGACATCGCGCGCGAGATCGTGCGCAGCGTGCAGGAACAGGGCGGGCTCTTCACCATGGACGATCTCGGCAACTGGAAAGTGCGCATCGAAGAGCCGGTCAGGACAAGCTACAAAGGCATCGATGTCTACAAGCTGACCGCCTGGACGCAAGGTCCGGCCATGCTGCAGTCGCTCAACATTCTCGAGAATTTCGATCTGAAGGCGATGGGTTATAATACATCACGATATATCAATACGATTTATCAGACGATGAGCCTGGCCTTCGCCGATCGCGATTTCTACTACGGCGATTCGCGCGACGTGCCCGTGCGCGGCCTTCTGTCGAAGGATTACTCGAAAGAGCGGGCCAAGCTGGTCCGCGCGGAGCGCAATGATCCGACCATCACCGCCGGCGATCCCTATCCCTTTCAAGGCGGACAGAACCCGTTTCTCGAGCTGCTGAAAGCCTGGCCCGCGACCGCGAATCATCCGGCTCCGACACGCACCGCGGCCAGCCAGGATGCGAGCATCCAGGAATCGAGTTTCTACGCCGGCACCACTTCGGTCGAAGCTGCGGATGCGGAAGGGTGGGCGGTTTCGGTGACCCCGAGCGGCGGCTGGCTGCCGGCGGTCATTGCTGGACACAGCGGCGTCGGACTCAGTCAGCGCGCGCAGAGCTTCGTGCTCGACCGCGCCGAAGATCCTTTCAATGTCGTCCAGCCCGGGCAACGCCCGCGCGTCACCCTGACGCCGACGCTGGCCCTGAAGGACAGCCTGCCGTATCTGGTCTTCTCGGTGCAGGGCGGTGACAGTCAGGACCAGAACCTGCTGCAGTTCTTTCTCAACATCGTGGAGTTCGGGATGACGGTGCAGGAGTCAACCGAGGCGGCCAACATCAATAGCTTTCAAATGCGGAGCTCGTTTGGCAATCACGAGATCCAGCCCGGGCGAATTCTCCTGAATTCGGAGACCCCGCCGTGGGTCCGCGGCGAGCTGCGCCGGATGGGCTACACCGCAGTCTTCGAAGATCGCACGTCGGGCCCGATCAACGCCATCATGTTCGATCGCGCGCACGGCACGCTGTGGGGCGGATCGAGCAATCACGGCGAAGACTACGGCATCGGTTGGTAGAGGAGGGCATCATGCGCGCGTTCGCGGTCATCACCGTCCTTTTTCTCGCGGCCTGTGCGGCCATCAGCCAGCAGAAATCGCAGCCGCAGGTCGCCGACAATCTCCAGTTTCACAATCTGCAGATATTCCCCCCCAACATCACGCACGACGAGCTCATCTCGACCATGCGCGGCATCGCGCGGTCGCTGGGCACGCGATGCAATCACTGCCACGTTGCGAATCCGGAAGGCGCGGCAGAAGAATTCAACTACGCCTCGGACGAAAAGCCGGAAAAGAAAGTGGCGCGCACGATGTTGCGAATGGTTCGCGACATCAACGCCAACTACGTTTCAAAAGTCAACGCTCATGGACAGACGGTGACCTGCTTCACCTGCCATCGCGGGCGCACGGTCCCCGAGACGATGCCGGCGCAAGCCGAGCCTTCGTCGCCGTAGCTGCCCTTGATAGTTATCGGGCGTACAATGCTCCCTCCGATTTTCCCGAGCATGGCGCGCCACCAACAACGAGACGATTCCTACGATCTCCTGAATCAATATCTCCAGGAAATCGCGCAGATTCCTCGGCTGACGCCCGAAAAAGAACGTGAGCTCGGTCGCCGCGTGAAGCAGAACGATCGTGCCGCGCTGGAGGAGCTGGTCAAGGCGAATTTGCGCTTCGTCGTCTCGTACGCCAAGCGTTATCGCAACTCGCACGTGCTCTTTCTCGACCTGATCAACGAGGGAAACATCGGGCTGATGCACGCTGCCAAGAAGTACGACCCCGACAAGAACGTCAAATTCATCACTTACGCCGTGTGGTGGATCCGCCAGGCGATCCTGCACGCGCTTTCCGAGCAGGGGGGCGCATTCCGGCTGCCGCCCAAGCGCGCCAATCTGATGTATCGGCTCGAAAAGGCGATCGCCGCCCGCATCACCGACGGCAATCAGATTCCGACGGCCGAAGAGCTGGCCAAAGAGCTCGGCGTCACCGTCCGCGAAGTGCAGACACTGATGCACGCCGGCAACGACAACTTTTCACTCAATGCCGAGCTCGACGACGAATCGCACACCGAGCTCGCGGATGTCATCGAACAGACTCAGGTTCCTTCCGCGGAAGACGAGATGCAGGAGCAGTCGCGCCGCGATGAGCTGCTGGCACACATGTCGGAGCTCTCTCCCAAGGAGCGACTGGTGCTGACGCTGCGGCATGGGGTCACCGACAACCTTCCCCGAAGCCTCCGCCAGCTCGCGAATTTTCTGAATCGCACGCCCGAGAATGTCTCGGGCGTCCTCGATTCGGCGGTCAAAAAAGTTTCGGAGGCGCTGGCCATCACATCCAGCGAATTGGCGACGCTGCTTCTCTACACAAACCCGAATCCGAAAGCGAATCTTCACTTCTGGCTCGAGCTCGACGATCTCGCTGAGGGAATGTCGTCTGACCTCGAGCCCGACCGCGTTCGGATGCTGGAGTCGCTCAAGCAGCAGGGCTCGGTGCAGAAGACCGTCGAAACTCTGACGCTGGAGGAGAAGACAATCCTCAAGCTGCGTTACGGCGTGCTGCAGGATGACGAGCTCACCCTTCGCGACATCGGCGAAATCCTCGGCCTCTCGCGGGAGCGCGTGCGGCAGATCGAGTCGCGTGCCGAGGCCAAGTGCAGGCGCAGCGTGCGGCGAGGCAGCGTGAGGCCGTCTTGAGCGAACCGACAGTGATGGGTCGGCTCGACGCCGTGGACATCGGATCGAAAAAACTCACCGTCCAGACCGAATTCTTCACGCGCCCCAGCTGGCGCATCGAAACCAAGGTCTACCTCGGCGGCGCGTTAAAGAAGGTTTACACCGAGGATCTCGCCTCGACGCCGCCAGCGGAGCTGCAGAGAACCGTCGACACCTTCCATCAGACCAAGATGGAGGAAATCGTGAACGGTCTGCGACGATTGTCGCAATGAAAGTCCTGAGTCCTGAGTCCTGAGTGCGGCTCGAAAAGCTCAACGCATCAGATGAAGAAAATTGGCGGCAGCAATTTGCGCGTCAGAATTGGATTTTCGGCGCCATCTCGCTCAGCGTCACCCTCCCCGAGTTCGCCGGCGGCACGACCGAAAAGCGCACCATGCACTTCGGCTACTACCTGCAGCCGCTGCATCTGAATGCCGACGATCGCGAGGACCTGCCCCGCAAAGTCCTGCACGTGCTGGCGCGCCAAAGGCCGCCGCTCGATTTTCTGGAGCTGAGCGGTGCCGGCATTCGCATTCCCCATGCGTTTCCAAAAGGTTTCACGCTGGAGAAGGTGCTGCGCATCACGCTGCAGCAGATCAAGCGAATTCCGTTGCGCGAACCGACGTTAGAATGACGAGTTCATGACCCCGCTCCGCCGCCTCATCTCTTATCTACTGCGTCACAAGAAATCGCTGGCACTCGGCGGCGTCTGTGTCGTCGGATCAGCGATTTTCTCGCTCACCAAGCCCTGGATCGTCGGCAACGCCGTCAACGAGCTGTCGAAGGCCGTGACGCGCGCGGTGCTGATCCGTTACGGAGTGATGCTGGTGGCCGCCTCGGCCATCGAAGGGCTATTCCTTTACCTCCAGCGCTGGATCATCATCAGCGCGTCGCGGCGGATCGAGTACGAGATACGCAACGATTTCTTCCAGCATCTCGAGAAATTACCGGTCCGCTATTACCACGGGCAGCGCACCGGCGATTTGATGTCGCGGGCCACCAACGATTTGGCGTCCGTGCGAATGCTGATCGGTCCGGCCGTCATGTATACCGCGTCGTCGCTGCTGGTTGTCACGGGCGCGTTCATCATGATGATCCGCATCGATCACACCATGGCGCTGATCTCGCTGGTAACGCTCCCGATCGTGGCCGGCCTGGTCAAGATTTTCGGTCAGAAGATCCATCTGCGCTTCAAAGCGGTGCAGGACTACTTCGGCGACATCTCCGCCCGCGTGCAGGAGAACCTGGCCGGTGTTCGCGTCGTGCGCGCATTCGGCCAGGAAGAGAACGAGATCGGCAACTTCAAGCGAATGAATCACGAATACGTCGAGCGCAACCGCTCGCTGATCAAGCTGACCGCGACGTTTTATCCCGCGCTCCACGGCGTGATCGGAGTCATGTTCGGCATCGTCTTCTTCATGGGCAGCCGGAAGATGATCTCCGGCGCGATGAACATCGGCTCCTTTGTCGCGTTCCAGTTCTACCTCGGCCGCATGATCTGGCCTCTCATCGCCATCGGATGGGTCATCAACCTGGTGCAGCGCGGCATGGCGTCGATGGTGCGGCTCGATGAGGTTTTGCGCGTGCAACCGGACGTGCGTGGAGCGCCGGCGACCTCGCCGGCCCGCGCCGCCGCGGTCGGCGGCGCCCCACACATCGACATCCGCAATCTCACCTTCGCCTATGCCGATCATCCCGTCTTGCGCAACATCTCGCTCAGCGTGAAGCAGGGCGAGACGGTTGGAATCGTGGGAAGGACCGGCAGCGGAAAATCGACTCTGCTCTCGCTGATCACCAGAACGTTCGAACCGCCGCCGCAGACAATTTTCATCGACAGCCATCCGGTCGAGACGATCTCGCTGCACCAGCTCCGCGAGTGGATCGGGATGGTGCCACAGGAAACCTTTCTCTTCTCCGAGTCGATCGCCGAGAACATCCGCTTCGGACGAGCCGAAGCGACGGCGGAGGAAGTGCGAACGTCGGCGGAGGAGGCGGGGTTATCGGGCGATGTGGCGACCTTCGGCCAGGGACTCGAAACGATCATCGGCGAGCGTGGCATCACGCTGTCGGGCGGGCAGAAACAGCGGACGGCGATCGCGCGCGCACTCATTCGCGATCCGCTCATCCTGATTCTCGACGATTCGTTGAGCGCAGTCGATACGGCGACCGAGGAGCGGATTCTGCGGGCGTTGCGAGAGATCCGGAAGGGGAGGACAGTGCTCATCGTGTCGCACCGCGCTTCGTCGGTGAAGGACGCCGATCAGATCGTGGTGCTCGACAGCGGCAGGATCGTCGAGCGCGGCACGCACGATTCGCTGCTGGCGCACGACGGCTACTACGCCGATCTCTATCGGCGGCAGACGATCGAAGAAGAGTTGGAAGAGATTGCTTGAAGCGGTTGCGAGGTCTCGAAGTTTCGAAGTCTCGGGGTAACTGCCCCGAGACCACGAGACCGCGCAACTCCGAAACCCATGGCTGAGATCGAAAAACACGAGGACGAAGGCGCCAAGGCCTTCGACAAGCACCTTGCGCGGCGGCTGCTGCGATATCTGAAGCCGTATCGCATGCGCGCCGCCACGTCGGTGGCGCTGGTGATTTTTTCATCGCTGCTCGAGATCGCCGGTCCGGCCATCATCGCCATCGGCGTCGATCTCTACGTCAAGCCGCTGAACGGCGCGAACACTGTCGGCATCAGTCAGCGCTTCGGAATCTGGCTGGCGGCGCACGGATGGAGTTTCGCGCCGCTGACCGGCATCAACATCGCGGCCACGCTTTACTTCATCACGCTCTTCGCCGACTTCGCGGTGCTCTACACGCAGATGGTGCTGATGAATCTGATGGGTCAGTACATCATGTACGACCTTCGGAAGGAGATCTTCAGCCACCTCCAGCGCCTGGACGTGCAGTTCTTCGACCGCAATCCGGTGGGGCGGTTGATGACGCGCGTGACCACCGACGTCGACGCGCTCAACGACATGTTCACGGCCGGCTTCGTCGCGATCTTCGGCGACATCTTCGTGCTGGTCGGCATCGTCATCGTTCTGTTCTGGATGAACTGGCGGATGGCGTTAGTGCTCTTTTCCATCACGCCGCTGATCGTGCTGGTCTCCATCTGGTTCCGTCGCGGGGCGCGCAAAACGTATCGTCAGGTCCGTGTGCGCATCGCCGCCATCAACGCCTTCCTGCAGGAACACATCTCCGGGATGTCGACGGTCCAGCTCTTCAATCGCGAGGCGCGCGAGGCGCAGAAATTCGATGCGCTGAACGCGCGCCACCGCGACGCCAACATCGACGCCATCTTCTACTACGCCGTTTTCTATCCCGTCATCGAGTTGATCCAGACCATCGGAATCGCGCTGATCGTCTGGTACGGCGGCGGGCAGGTGCTGCGCAACACGCTCTCGGTCGGCGCGCTGATTGCGTTCTTCCAATACGCGCAGCGCTTCTACGAGCCGATCTCCGACCTTTCGGAAAAGTACAACATCCTGCAGGCGGCCATGGCGGCCAGCGAGCGCATCTTCAAATTGCTCGACACGCCGGTCCACATCAAGGACGAGGGAGGGCGGACCATCGACGCATTTCGATCGATCGAGTTTCGCAATGTGTCGTTCGCGTACAACGACCAGGAGTGGGTCCTGAAGAACGTCTCGTTCCGACTCGAGCGCGGCGAGCGCGTGGCGCTGGTCGGTCACACCGGGGCAGGCAAGACCACCGTCACCGCGCTGCTGCTTCGATTTTATGAGCCGCAGCACGGCGAGATTCTGGTCAACGGGGTCAATATCCGCGAGTATTCGCTGGAGTCACTGCGCTCGCTCTATGCCATCGTGCAGCAGGATTTCTTTCTCTTCACCGGTACGGTGGCGCAGAACATCTCGCTCGCCGATCCCGAGATTGCGCCGGAAGCCGTCCGTGAAGCTGCTCGCCGCGTGCAGGCCAGCCGCTTCGTCGACCGCCTGCCCAACACGTATGACGCCGAAGTGCGCGAGCGCGGCGCAGGATTTTCGGTGGGCGAAAAACAATTGTTGTCCTTTGCGCGGGCGCTGGCGTTCAATCCGCCGGTGCTGATCCTCGATGAAGCGACGTCGTCGATCGACACCGAGACGGAGCGGCTGATCCAGGAAGCGATTCAGACCCTGATGGAAGGGCGGACGTCAATCGTGATCGCGCATCGGCTCTCGACGATCCGTTCCGCCGACATGATTCTCGTTTTCCATCACGGCGAGATCCGCGAGCGCGGCACGCACGAAGAGCTGATGCAGATCGACGGGCTGTATCGCAAGCTGTACGAAATTCAATATCGCGAGGCCGTTACCGCGTAGGCGGTCTCGAGGTCTCGCGGTTGCGAGGTCTCGCGGTGCACGACTCCGAGACCGCGCAACTCCGAGACCACGAGACCAGTACTTATTTGACCTACGCTCGAAAAAGGCTTACCGTTTGCTATCGTCCAAAAACGGTGCGAGCTCGGGCGTGAATGAGGAGGGGAGGATGACCGTAAGGTTTTTCCCCGGAAGCCGAAAACAAAAAACGACACTGATTCAGGGATTTCTCTCCAAGTACCGCGTTGCGCACGAGCTGGCGCGCCCCGAGGAGTACCAGAGCAAGATCTTTCACCTGGGGACCGATCCGGCAGTGGAAGTCGACGGGCGCCTGTTCGTCGATCCCAACGTCGACGCGCTGAAGAAAATCTTCCACGTAGAGTAGAGTCCCCCGCGTTTCCTTTCCTGTGCGTACGTCACTGCCCGCGAAGCTGACGGTAGGGAAACTGCTGCGATCGTCACTCCTTTCACCAGAATCTTCGCCGGAAGATTAGCCCACACAGTTCGCGCAGGAGGAATGAGTGAGCAAATGTGATCAGCGGACTTACGCATTTGCGGATGTCGTGTTGGCCATCGACATTACAGTCGACGGCAAGCGCACGAGCCAGCCGCGTCTCGCATTTCCTCGGATATCGTTGCGGGATCCAGGCGCCCCACCGCCAAATCTAAAATCGGCCGGAGGGGTATCGAAGACTACTCAGCCTAACCGTTCGAGCGGCAGAGCAGAACTTCACGGACTCTTCCCGCTGGGCGCGAGTGTTTCCGGTTCGATCGACTCTCAAGTAACCCTGCGCATTTCGCCCAACTTCTACTGTGATTGCGACGGGCCGTATTGCCTGAAGGGCAAGCTGCACGACATCAAGCTGCACCTTACCTTCGAGGATCCCACACACACTTTTCATCCTCGATTTTGCGATATCGACCACTCGTTTGAGACGTTATCGTGGGACGGGGGCTGCAAACCGCCCGATTGGCGACTCTGCTGTCAGGAGAATGACGTCGAACTGGAGCTGAAACTCGATCGGTTCGCGGTTACGAACTCGATGGAGCTCACGATCTCGGGCAGTGCCAGGATGGACTATGAGGTCTGGTACCGAGCTACCGGCAGTTCGACGGAGGCGTCGACGGCAACCTATGGGAAGGCAGGGACAAACAGCGATGGCTCCATGAAATTCGCCCTTAAGTCGTCATCGGTGAACGTATCCGTTCAGGTGCCGGCATCGCTGGGCGGCGGCCAAGTCAGCATCACCGAAGCGACTGGGTTTGCCACAGTCGCACTTGGCGATACGCGAGGGACGTCGCGCGAACTGATCGTTCGGGAGCTCGACCTCACGGCACCCGCCGTGAAGCTGCCCGATGGACGCTCAACTGGACAGAATCACGTCACGCTGGCGCCGGGAAGCTTGTCGCTGGGATACATTGACATTGGCAGCGGTGTACTCGCGCTGGAGTTGCACGAAACCATTACGAACGATCTCTTCAGCCCGGAGAACCCGATCGTCGTGAACAGCCAGGTTGTAGGTGTATACGACTGGAACACAGACGAAGCGCGTATTGTCGGACTTGCACACGATCAAGTGCCTTCTCTCGATCAACCGCAGCGACCAAGAAAGTGAGGCCCACCCATGTGGACCAAGAGCACGTTTACGATTGACTACACCTATTCGTCGGCGGCTGCTAGCGCTGTGCTTCGCCTGACAGTTGAGTGGGAACACAATGGGGAATGTCTGATCAAATCACGCCGAGCAATTCCTGCTGTCGTCAACAAGGCCTTCTTGGAAGTCGAGCAGGTTACGATTGACTACGATGATACCTACGACGACAAACCCGGCTGCGAGGATAGTTCCAAGCGACAGGATGCGTGGGATGTCCGATCGGCCACCGCGACGTTCCTTGTGAAGTCGAGTGTTCCAATTCCGATCTACTTCCCGGGGCCTGGATTCTTTACGGTACCGAATCCTTTTGCGACTGCTTCAGTCATCCAGCTGCAGATGACAGTCTTCCCGGATGGCTCACATCGTCGGGATGATGTGTTTGTCGACGGAGTGAAACAGCCGTAGAACGTTAACCCATCGCGCGGAAACAGAATCTATCCTGCGTAGATCTAGGCGTGGAACATCGTTTCCGCTTCTCTCTCGATCTGGCTCTTGATCCGCGGCTCGAACGGCTTTGCGAGAAGCGGAAGCTTGCCGTCGATGATCACTTCATCGTCGGTGATGTCGACTGTTCCGTTGGCCTTCATCCCCTTCGCTTTGCCTGAGAAAACGAGTCGGTCGCCTTCCCATCGATGCTCGACGTCGGAGAGGTAATGGCCATAGGTCGTCAGCAGTTGATGCAGGCGGCTTTCGATCTTCTGCCGCGCGGTGCTTCGATCAGTTTTGTGCGGAACGGCGATGCGCATGCGTGACTTTTATCACGAGCCGAGGTAGCCTCGGATCGGGGAGGGACCGCATGGCGATTCCGCCATGCTGTCCAAAGTTTGGTCGGCCGCGACGCTGGGCATCGACGCGGTGCGCATCACCATCGAAGTCGATGCTGCCCAGGCATCGCAGCCCGGCTTCACACTGGTCGGCCTGCCCGACGCCGCCGTCCGCGAGGCCTATTCGCGCGTCCGATCCGCTCTCCACAACTGTGGCTTCTGGCTGCCGCCGCGCCACATCACTGTCAATCTCTCACCCGCCGATGTGAAAAAAGAGGGTTCCGGATTCGATCTCCCCATCGCCCTCGGAATCCTTCACGCATCGGAGCTTCTTCATGAGGATCACATCGCCGGACGCGTCTTCGTGGGCGAGCTCTCGCTCGACGGAACCGTTGCGCCGGTCCGCGGAACGCTATCGATCTCGGCGGCTTTGGCGCACGACACGAACATTCGCGAGCTGATCGTGCCTGCCGCAAACGCGAACGAAGCCGCGGCCGTGCGCTCGCTGCGGGTCATCGGCGCGCCGCACCTGCCCGGTCTGCTGCGACATTTGCGGGCTGAGGCGTGCATCGTGCCGGCGAGATCGCCGAATGGAACGGATCCGCCGGCCGGCGGCGCCGACTTCGCCGACGTCCGCGGGCAGGCGCAGGCGAAGCGCGCACTCGAGGTCGCCGCATCCGGTGGTCACAACATTCTGATGATCGGCCCGCCCGGCTCGGGAAAGACGATGCTGGCAAAGCGACTGCCGTCGATTCTGCCGCGCCTCGCGCTGGAGGAGTCGATCGTGACGACGAAGATTCATTCCGTCGCGGGAGCTCTGCCGGCGGGAAGCGGTCTCTTGACGCGACGCCCGTTTCGCGCACCGCATCACACCATCTCGACCGCCGGTCTGGTGGGAGGAGGAACGCCGCCGCGTCCGGGTGAAGTGAGCCTCGCGCATCACGGCGTTCTTTTCCTGGACGAGCTTGCGGAATTTCGTCGCGACACGCTGGAGGTTTTGCGTCAGCCCATGGAGGATGGGATCGTCACGATCGGACGCGTGACGCGAACGGTGACGTTTCCGTCGCGCTTTACGCTGGCGGCGGCACTCAATCCCTGTCCGTGCGGGTTCTTCAACGACGGCCGCCGCGAATGCATCTGCGGTCCCATGCAGATCGCCCGCTACCTGGGCAAAATCTCGGGTCCGCTGCTCGATCGCATCGATCTGCAGGTGGAAGTTCCGGCGCTAACCGCCGAGGAGATCGGCTCGACCACCGCCGGCGAGGCGTCGAGCGCCATTCGCGAGCGCGTCGAATCGGCGCGCGCGATTCAGCGCGAGCGTTTCCGCCGGTCCAATGCCGAGTCAAACGCCGAGATGAGCACGCGACAGTTGCGGCGCTTCTGCGAGCTTGCGCCGTCATCGCGCCGGCTTCTCGAGCATGCGGTGTCGCGGCTCGGACTCTCGGCGCGGGGATACGATCGCGTGCTCAAAGTCGCGCGGACCATCGCTGACCTGGCAGGCTCAGAACGCCTCGACAGCAGCCACATCGCGGAGGCCGTTCACTATCGCGCGCTCGACCGGGCGTACTTCCGAACCGGCTGAATCGAATCATTTAGCGTATTGCGCTTTGGCCGTCCAGCCGTCGCCTGTCACGTTGTCTACGGACGATCCATATCCACTCCAAGAGACGGTCGCAGAATCGGGGGTGATTTGAAGGATCAGAGGACCGTAGTCTCCAGGCGGAATTGCGGTCTGGTTCATTGACAGACCGGGAAGGGTCATGGAGAACGAAGTACTTCCTTTCACTCCATTCACACTGACCGTGAACGTATGTGAGTCGCTGGAGTAGTTCACGATGCCGACGTTGGTCCTGAAGCTGGCGTCGGCTCGCATGCCGAGAACGAATGCTGAATCGGTGCTCCCGCCGAGATCGGTGGTGAAGATGCCAGGAAATGACTGGGACACGGTTCCGTTCACTCCGGGCTGCGGTGTCCAAATCCGAGAGAAACCGTCAATGCGCGCGTCGAAATCTCGGAAGTTTGATCCCGGCGGCACTGCTTCCACTCGAATGGCCCCAAGTCCCGATTTCTGCAGTACGGTCCCGAGTACGTCGTTGTAGGACACGAATGTGTTGGCCGGGATGGTGATTCTCGCCACGGGGTTGAAGTCATCACCGGACGACCCTCGAGGAAACCAGAAGAAGGCGATGTCCTGCGGCACATTCCTGTAGTTGACAATCATGAGATCAGATCGAAAAAACGTCCCCCCTCCGCCTGCCGCATTTCCGGTCACCGGAATGATGAACGCCGAATACGCTCCGTCCGAGATGATCACGTTCGGCCGCAAAGATAGCCTCCCCATCAGTGGAGACGCCGCGGCGAGAGGGAACGCGGACAGAAGAATTGAGAGTGATACGAGTGCGCGCACTGTTGACTCCTTTCCGCTTGTATGGAGGGAGATTTAGGTTCGGCCTTTCCAGCATGCTGTGTCGCGTCTCACACTTCCAGCGCGCGAAAGGACGTAATAGCCCATGGGTATTTCCGCACGGGCTAACCCGTCAGAACAAACGAGAGAGGATTTCTGCGGGGACGGAGTTTCGAAGTCCAGGACGACTTTCGATGAGACGGGCAATGTCTGCAAGATCCTTTTGACGCTTGCTGGGGCGGCGTTGTGGATCTTGAACCGCCCAGATTTTTTCGCGAAGCACATCTTCGATACTCGCAACGGGGAGCATCAGTCCGAGCAACTCGTGCGGCTCGGCGCGTTCCACAAATGGGAAGTATCGCGGGTCTGTTTGGAGCTGGACGCGGAGTTTCGAATCGCCCGCTGCGACGCATTTCAGGAGCGATTCAGCGCGGGCGAGGGCGTCAGCGACGACCGCCAAATCAAAATCGAGTGTTACTACGGGTTCCGCGTAAGCATTGACCGCTACATCGCCCACCGCGCAAAACCGCACTCCGCCGCTGCGCAGGGTTTCTATCACTCGCTCGAGGAAATCGCCCCGGTCGAGGGCAACCTCTTTCCAGAAGTTGAGTGCCTTCATGAACCTAACCCAAATGTATGCTTGAACATAGCGCGTTTATGTGTACGAATAGGGCCGTCCGAAATAGCGTCAGGATAAGGTAAGTCAGAATAAGTTTTTGGATGGAATCTGTTTATCGCATGCGGTTAATTGTTGACAAAATCCCATCGGATTTTATGATCGTAAGACATACGCTGCACACGCGGTCGGTGATGGGTGAGGAGTCGGACAATGGCTTTAGAGAAGTGGGAGCCGCAACCTGAATTCGGGCGCTTTCCTGCCTCAGCGACAATCGTTCAGTCACGCTTGATTCGCCTGCCGTCCTCGGTGGCGTCGCTGCTGAAGCTGCGCGGCAAAGCGAATGCGCATCTCTTTTACGACAAGAAGCGCAAGGTCATCGGCATCAAGCCGGTCGACCGCAAGGAAGAAGGATCGGCCAAGATCCGCCAGTCGGATAAGTCGACTTCCATCCACGTTCCGAGCTTCTTCCGCTTTTACGAAATCGAAGTACCAGGCATCAAGCGCTTTCACTGCTGGTACGACGAGAAAGAGCGGATGGCCATCATCGATATCTCGAAGCCATCGCCACGCGGGAGACCGGCAGGAACGTAGAGCCGTTGTAGCACGGACACTCTTGTCCGTGCCGGGACAGACAAGAGTGTCTGTCCCACACAGGCCTCAGTGCACGACGACGCGCGCTCGCCGCAGTCTGGGCGCGAACATCAGCATCTGCTCCGCCGCTTCTGCGCTCACCTCGTAGGGCATCCCCGGCAGGAACACCAGGCCCGAACTCGTCGTCGCAATGTTGTTGGCCAGGAACTGCGTCAGCGGCGCAAGCGGGACGTTCGACCCGTAGGCGTTGTTAATCGTTTTGATGAATTCATCGGCGAACAAGGTGTAGCCGATGTCGGTGAGATGGAATCCATCGAGGCTGAAGAATCCCCCCGTGATGAATGAGGCGCTGAGCGGAATCGGCCCCACGAACATGCCGGGCGCCACGCGATCGAACAGGCCCTTGACATCTGCCACCGGGATGTCGCGCTGCTGGGCCGCCTGCTGAATCACGGTGTTGAAATCATCGACGCGCTGCTTGATGACGGCCTGCTCGGCCGGCGTCAGCACGTCGCTGTCGGCCAGCGGTTTGCCGACGTTAGGCAATTGATTAAAGGGCGGGATCATGGCGAGCGTCGACGGAATGCCGTAGCCGCTCGCGATCTTCGCCGATGCTGGAAGCAGCACCAGGCTGCCCGCGGGCAGTTGTCCGATTGTTCCGCCACCGAGGTCGGCGACCAGCGAGATGGGCTGACCGTTCGGGCCGATGACCGGCCTGCGCGTGGCCGGATCAATCAACACCGGCGGCACGGTGGAGAGATAAGGAAGCGCCAGGACGTTGTTGGGAATGTTGCCGACCACCATGCCCGCGCCCGGCGCTCCGGCCGTCAGCTTGTCGAGCATGCTGTTGTACGACGTCTTGAACGCATCGAGCGGAGTCAGGACCGCCGGCGTCCCCGCCAGCACCGCGCCGAGCGCGTCGTTGCCGCCGATCCACACCGCGATGAAGGTCGGCTTTTGCACCAGCGCCTGGTCGACTTCCGTTCCCAATCCGCGGAGAACGAACTGCGCGAACGCGCGAGCGGTCGACGTGGCCGACTCCTTGCCGGTCAGCGTGATCACGTCGCCGACGGTCGCGCCGGGTACGCTGAGATTGTTGTACGGCCGCGGCAGATTCAGATTGATGGGCTGTCCCATGCCCGCTGCCGGCAGAATCGTGGGCGGAAATTTAATGATGTCGACCAGCTGCAGCTCGTTGCCAACGCCGGGAAAGCTGACCAGCGGTTGCTGAAAATCAACGACGCCTGCCTGCCGCGCGATGACCGCCGGCCAACTGAAGGGCTGATGATTGAGATTGAGCGAGCCGCTCTCGACACCCGCGCCGTAGCTGTCGCCGATGGCGACGAAGGTGGTGAATTTCGCACTCCCTCGAGCGGCGAACAGCGGCGCCGCGACAAAAACGATGAGCAGCAACATCAAGGTTCGAATGCGCGTCATGAATGTGGTCTCCTTTGGTCAGAACCGGTAGCCGAGGTTGACGGTTATCAGGTTCGCGTCGGTTTGGTATGTACCGTTAAAGTTGTCGTAGTTCTGTCCTTGTGAGCTGCGCTCTTTGAAGTGCAGAACGAATTCGGTGGCATCGACGATCCATGGGCCGCGGTGATAGCCGACGCCGAAGCTGACGCCGATGCGATCGCCGTCGGCCAGGAGCGGGCTGACAGCCGCCGGCGACTGCGGGTTCTTGTCGTACAGCGTACCGAGGCGGATGTCCCAGTCATCCGTCACGGGATGATTCGCGCCCAGCCGGTACGACCAGGTGTCCTTCCAGTTCTGCGGGCGTGTGAAGCTGGCCGCCGGAGTCGTCAATAAGTCGACTTTGATCTCCTTGAAGCGGCTCCAGTCATTGCGGACGGCATCGAATTCGATGTTCCAGTTCGTGATCGCCGTGGTCGACGCAGCCAGGTAGAGGAATGACGGCATGGGCACCGAAGTCGTCACCGGCTGCGATGGAGGAAGTTGGGTCGCGACCACAGCGTCGAATTGCGCGTTGCCGGTCGGAATCTGCGTGATGGTCGCGCGGCCGTTGAAATCAACCGTGACCGGCGCGCGATACGATGCTCCCAGACGCCAATTTGCGGTGGGCTTGAAAAGGACGCCGACGTTCCAGCCCCAGGCGTGATCCCAGTCGCTGGAGAGGTAGGAGTTCGCAACATCGACGAAGCGGCCGGTGAACGGATTGATCGCGCCGTTGTTGCGCACCAGAATCACCTTCGCGCGCCGATACTCCGGACCGCCGCCAATGGCCAGTCTTCCGTCGGATGTCTGCCAGGCAATGGCCGGCTCGAGCGAGACGGTCCTGATGTTGGCGTCCGATGATACGAAACGCCCGATCCACGGCTGCCTCCAGTTGGTGCGCAACCCGAACGGTGCGAATACGCCCACGCCGAAGGTCAGATTGCTTCCGATCGGAACGACGGCGTAGGCGCTCGGAACCATGAAGGTGTGCGCGCGATAGAGCCCGCCTTGCGTTCCGGCGGTGAAGAGATCGTTCGGATCGCCTTTGAACTGATTTTGAAACGTGATGGCCGTGCTGCCGAACATTACCTCGGTTCGGCGCAACTGCGCGATGCCCGCGACGTTGTAGAAGATCGCGCTCGGATCGTCGGCCGTCGCGGCGAATGCGCCGCCCATGGCGACCGCCTTCGCTCCTGCCTCGAAGAGCGCGAACCCGGAGCCGAATGCGGCGCCGGTGACCAGGAGCATCGCGACGGTGATCAGGAGCCGGAAAGGACGCAAGATGAACCTCCTAAATACCTCGTTTTATGCGGGAAAACCGGCGCGGGATGTTATCACAGGCATTTCCGCCGAATTCCGGCGTTACCATGCTTGCCATGAAACGTTTTCTGACTCTCTGCGCCCTTGTTGCGATCGCGTCTTCGGCATCGGCCGCCCTCACCTACAAATTTCAAAGCAGCACCTCCGGAGGCCGCTCCTCGACGATTGCCGGGACGGTTGCCGTGGATGGATCGCGACTTCGGATGGACATCGCCAGCGGCGATGGCATGCTCCTCAAAGACAATTCTGTGGTTCTTTCAAACGATGGCGGAAAGACGATGTCGGTATTCGATGCGTCGACGAAAAACTATTTCGATTTCCAGATCGAGCAACTGCTGTCCAGCAGCACCTCCATGCTCAACAGCCTTGGCGGCATGGTCAAGATCGACTTCAAGAACCCGCAGGTCAACGTGCAGGACGCCGGCGACGGCGGAACGATCGAGGGCTATCCCACCCGCAAGTACGTCCTGAGCGCCTCGTATGACATCGATATCGATGCCATGGGTCAGAAGATGACGATGCATTCCGTGCTCAACAGCGAGAACTGGATGACGGAGCGGCTGTCGTCGGAGGCCACCAGCTTCATTCAGACCCGCGGGTTGCGCACCGGTATCGACGTTGTCGACAAGATCATCGAGGCGCAGACCAGCTCGATGAAGGGCTTTCCGCTCAAGCAGGTCGCTACGGTCAAAGTCAACGACATGACCATCACCACCACGTCTTCGGTGAACAACATTCAGCGCCGTGACGTCGACCCGTCCCAATTCGCCGCGCCCGACGGCTACACCAAGGTCGACGATCCGATCACGAAGATGATCAAGCAGATGAAACAGTAGTCTCGCGGTTGCGGGGTTGCGCGGTCTCGCATTGCTGCGCTCCCAGACCCCGCAACTTCGCTACTTCGCAACCGCGTCCAACATCTCCCTCAAGATCGAATTGGCTAGCTCCGCGTTAGCTTTCCCCCGCGTCTCTTTCATCAACTGACCGACAAGGAACCCGAATACCTGCGCCTTGCCGCCGCGGTACTGCGCGACCTGGGTCGGATTTCCGTCGATCACGCGGCGCGCAGCGTCGCGAATTAGAGTCGGATCGGCGATCTGCGAGAGTCCGCGGCGCTCGACGATGAGGTCCGGCGATTCTCCGGTCGTCGTCATCTCTTCGAAGACCTCCTTGGCAACTTTGCTTCCGATCGTGCCCTTGTCGATCATGGTGATCAGCTTGGCGAGCATGGCCGCGGGAACGCGAACGTCGCGGAAGCGCAGCACCTCGTTGCGCACCCAGTTGGCGGCGGCTTTCGGATTTGAGCTGGCCGCCACTTCCTCGAAGTAATCCGCCAGCTCGCGCGTCGCGACCAGCGCCTCGGCGTCGACGGTCGAGATCCCGAGTTTGGTGTAGCGTTCGATCCGCGCGTCGGGCATCGGGGGGAGCTTGCGCGCGACATCGTCGATCCAGGCGCGGTCGACGCGCAGCGTGAATAGATCCGGCTCGGGAAAATAGCGATAGTCGTGCGCTTCCTCTTTCGATCGCATGACGCGCGTCTCGCCGCTCGGGACGTCGAACAGGCGGGTCTCCAGCGAGATCGTCCCCCCTTTTTCGAGAATGCCGGTCTGCCGCGCGATTTCGAATTCGATGGCGTTGCGCAGAAACCGAAACGAATTGAGATTCTTGATCTCGGCGCGAGTGCCGAGCGGTTCGCCGTGGCGATGCATGGAGACATTCGCATCGCAGCGCAGCGATCCCTCTTCCATGTTGCCGTCGCAAATCTGGCCGTACATCAGAATCTGTCGGAGACGGGTGAGGTAGGCGTCGGCCTCCGCGGCCGAGTGCATGTCGGGCTCCGAGACGATCTCGATCAGCGGCACGCCGGAGCGATTCAGATCGACCAGCGACGCGTCGGCAGCGTGGATCAGCTTCCCGGCGTCTTCCTCGATGTGAATGCGGCGCAGCCGGACGTTGCCGACGCGTCCGCCCGTCGCGAGCGGCCGCTCGAACTGCGAAATCTGGTAGCCCTTGGGAAGATCAGGATAGAAATAGTTCTTCCGCGCAAAGATCGAATCCTCGTGGATGGTGCATCCGGTCGCGAGCGCGGCGCGCAGTGCCAGATCGACCACGCCGCGATTGAGCACCGGCAGCGCGCCCGGGTATCCGAGGCACACGGGACAAACCTGAGTGTTGGGAGGCGCGCCGAACGCGGTCGGGCATCCGCAGAAGATCTTCGATCGCGTCAGCAGACGCGCGTGGACCTCGAGGCCAATGACTGCTTCCCAATCCGGCACGCAGCCGTGATTATAGGGAGGTGACGCTGACGGCATTGGTCGCGTATTTCCTGCGACTCGGCACGACCGGCTTCGGCGGACCGATTGCGCTTGCGGGCGCGATGGAGCGCGATCTGGTCGAGCAGCGGAAGTGGTTCACGCCTGAGGAATACCTGCGCGGCCTTGCTTTGGCGCAACTGGCACCCGGTCCTCTGGCCGCCCAACTGGCCATCTACCTCGGCTGGGCGCGGGGAGGAATCCTCGGCGCGACCCTGGTCGGCATCGCGTTCGTACTTCCGTCGTTTCTGATCGTGCTGGTGTTGTCGATGCTGTACATCCGCTTTCATGGGCTGGCGTGGATGCAGGCGGTGTTCTACGGCGTCGGCGCGGCGGTCATCGGCATCATCGCGCGCAGCGCCATCAAACTCACGCGCTTGACGCTGAAGCGCGACGTGCTGCTGTGGATCGTGTTCACGATCGTGGCGGCCATGACTGTCGTCACCGAGAGCGAGATCGTGTGGCTCTTTCTATTGTCGGGCTTCGCTGTGTTTGCGCTCCGCCGTGGAGCGCTGCCGCGTGGAGCGCCGCTGACCTCAGCGGCCGTTCTCGCGCCCTGGCTCTTCGCCGGAATTCGCGGCATCGCCGACTGGCCGCTGGTCTGGCGAATCTTTCTCTTCTTCACCGAGGCCGGCGCGTTCGTGTTTGGGAGTGGATTGGCGATCGTGCCGTTTCTCTACGGCACGGTGGTCGAGCAGTATCAATGGTTGACCCAGCGCGAATTCGTGGACGCAGTGGCGGTGGCCATGATCACGCCGGGGCCGGTGGTCATCACGGTCGCGTTCATCGGCTACCTTGTGGCAGGGCCGATCGGCGCGACCGCCGCCGCCATCGCGGTTTTCTTGCCGTGTTATCTGTTCGTCATCATTCCGGCGCCCTATTTCGAGCGCTACGCGAAGAAGAAGGGAATCGCCGATTTCGTCGATGGCGTGACCGCGGCTGCCGTCGGCGCGATCGGCGGAGCGGCGATCGTGTTAGGCCGTCGCGCCATCATCGATTGGAAAACTGCCGCCATCTGCGGCGTAGCGTTCGCTGTGGTGATGTGGACGAAAAAGATCCCTGAGCCGGTCCTGATCGCGGCCGCCGCGATTGCGGGTCTGATCCTGCGATAATCGCGAGCCATGAAATCGATCGTCCTCGCGTTTTTCGTCACTACATCTGCGCTCGCGCAATCGATCGACTCGATGATCGATCGCGAATTGCCCGCGCTGGTCGACACCTACAAGGCCTTTCACGTCGCGCCGGAGTTGTCGAAGCAGGAGGAAAAAACATCCGCGACCGTCGCTGCGCGGTTGCGGGCACTCGGATACACCGTGGCGGACCATGTTGGAAAGTACGAGGACGCCGGCTCGACGTGCTACGGCGTCGTCGCGATGATGAAGAACGGCGACGGCCCCGTCCTTCTGGTTCGCACCGACATGGACGCCTTGCCGGTGCCGGAGAAAACCGGTGTGCCATACGCGAGCCAAAACGCGAACGTGATGCACGCCTGCGGGCATGACATCCACATGACCACACTCCTCGGCACCGCCAGCATGCTGGCGCAGCTCAAGAGTCGCTGGCACGGGACGGTGATGCTGGTCGGCCAGCCGGCCGAGGAAGTCGTACAGGGCGCGTCGGCAATGATCCGCGATCGGCTTTACGAACGATTCCCACGTCCCAGCTTTGCCATCGCACTGCACGACAACGCTTCCATGGCGGCCGGCAGGATCGGCTATTGCCCGGGATACTTCATGTCGAACTCCGACTCGGTGAACATCATGGTTCGCGGACTCGGGGGACATGGCGCGTCGCCGCAGAGCACCAAGGATCCGATCGTGGTGGCGTCGGAGGTTGTCCTGGCGCTGCAGACGATCGTGAGCCGCGAAAACTCACCGCTCGATCCGGTGGTGGTGACCGTCGGAGCGATTCACGGCGGCGCGAAACGCAACGTCATTCCCGATCAGGTCGAGCTGCTCCTGACGGTGCGCACCTACAAACCGGAGGTGCGCCAGCGCGTGCTGGAGTCGATTGGACGCATCACGAGAGGTATCGCGCTCGCGGCCGGGATTCCGGTCGATCGCGCGCCGATCATCGAAGTGCAAAAAAGCGAATCGGCGGAGGCGACGTACAACGATCCCGCGCTCACCGAACGGCTCGCCCGCGCGCTCAAGCGCGACATGGGCGCCGACAACGTCGTGCAGATCGATCCGCTGATGGTCAGCGAAGACTTCGGCCGCTTCGGCCTCGAGCGTCAGATCCCGATCTGCATGTTGAACGTCGGCGCGGTCGATCCGGCGAAAATCGCGTCGGGCGCCCGCCTGCCATCGCTGCACTCGAGTGAATTCACGCCGCTGCCCGAGCCGACCATCCGGGGAGGGGTGAAGGCGATGACGCTGGCGGTGCTGGAGTTGCTGCGCTGACTACGTCAGCGCAGCGTTATCGGTCGTCAGTTGTCGGTTGTCGACGCTTCGCGTCGTTTGACGTACGCGATCAGACCAGACAACGGTTTCGCGGCACGCTTGATTGACGATCGAAGCCGTCGATACGAGTCATCGTCAAGGAATTCGAGTCTGTTTGCTGCGATGGCCTGAGCTTGCACCTCGTACAAAGACCCTCGAGCGTGGCTCAATGAGTTTCGCCACTCTCCGTCACTTAGTCGGCCCTGACCCTCGGCGATATTACTGACCACCGAAACCGAGGCTCTCCGAATTTGCGACGTAAGACCGTAACGTTCTTCGATTGGGAAAGCCGCACTTGCTCGATACACATCCACCATCAAGTCGACAGCATGCTGGAATGCATCCAGCTCTTCGAAATTCTTCATGTGATTGTTGGTGCCTGGACGGAGGCGAAAAACGTGTGGGCCGTTGGATTATACGACAACCGACCACTGACAACCGATAACGCGCGCCGCTAGGCGCGCAATTTATGCACGCATCGCAACACTTCCGCGACGCTCCACGCTTGCGCGGCGCAGCCGCGCCGGTGGTAGGGCGGTTCGGCGTCGAAGATTTCGCTGATCGTTCCGATGCAGGCGTCGCCGAGGTGGGGTTTGAAGCCGTCGAGAAGATGGAGAGCGCCGTTGTTGTCGCCGGGATGCACTTTCAGCCAGGCATCGATGAACGGTCCGATGAGCCAGGCCCACACCGTTCCCTGGTGGTACGCCGCATCGCGCGCCCGCAGATCGCCGTCGTACGCCGGCTTGTAGTCGGGATGGTCCTGGGCCAGCGACCGCAGGCCGAAGGGCGTGAGCAGCTTGTCTCGCACGACCTCGACGACACGCTTCCATCGCGATTCGTCGAGGACCGGATAATCGAGAGAGACCGCGAAGATCTGGTTAGGCCGGAAGGAGGAATCGTCGGGATCGACGACATCGTAGAGATGTTGACCTGAGGCGTACCAGAAACGCTCGTTGAATGACCTCCTGGCGCGGACGGCGTACTCGTCCATGCGGCGCGCCGTCTCGACATCATCGTGAATCACGAGTAACTGCTCGAGGATTCGCAGCGCGTTGTAATACAGCGCGTTGATCTCGACCGCCTTCCCGCGCCGTGGCGTCACCACCCACCCGTCCACCTTCGCGTCCATCCATGTCAGCTGGTACCCGTCGGCGCCTTGTGTCAGCAACCCGTCGTTCGGATCGACGCCGATGTTGAACAGCGTCCCGCGGATGTGGTGATCGATGATGTCGATCAGCTTCGGGATCAGAACGCGCATCGTGTCGTGATCGTTGGTGGCGATGAAATAGCGCCACACCGCGTGGAAGAACCACATCGTCGCGTCGGCGGTGTGATACAGCCCCGCGTGCTCGCCTTCCGGAAAAAGATTAGGGATCAGGCCGTCTTTGATGTAGGAGGCGAACGTCCTCAGGATGTTGCCCGCCTCGCGATAGCGTCCCGTCGCGAGCGTCAAGCCCTCCAGGCTGATCATCGTGTCGCGGCCCCAATCCGTGAACCAGTGATAGCCCGCGATGATCGTGCGCGGTTCGTCGCCCGCCGCCCGCACGCGTGCCTCGTCGGCCACGCGCGTATGCGGATGGACTAGAAACTGATCGGCAGCCAGCGCGAGCTGGGCAGGAAAGGCCTTCTCCGGATTCACGCTCGCAATCGACAAGAGTCGCTGCCGGCGTTCGATCTCGGCATCATTGGCGTCTGCAAACGTGAGCGCCTTGATGATTTCCCATCGCTCCACCGACGCCACGATGCCGGCGTCTTCGTCGATCTTCAACTCCGTCTCGACGACACCGGGACTCCACAGCGGACCTTCGTATTCGTAGCCGCGACTCTTCTCGATCCGATACAGCACGTGTTCGAAGACCCTGATGTCTTTTCGAAGCCGGGTATTCGTACCGAGGAGCAGGAGGCGGAGGGCGGGAAAGGTGCGTTTGTCGTAGATCTCGAGCGCATTGCCCTGCACCTCGCGCACGCCCCAGGAGTCGGAACGATCGGTCAGCAGGCCTTCGTGCGGACGAAAGTGCAGCGAAGGCCGGACTTTCAACTTCAGCCCAGCGGGCCCTTCCAGCAGTCGATAGACGATAAAGGTCGTGTTCTGGAGATGCGGCATCATCACGCGCTTCTCGATGCGGATGCCGTTCTTCGAGAATCTCCACACCGGCAGACCACACTCCAGGGCAAACTCCTCCAGGAATCCCGGCTCGGGATAGGCAATCTCTTTTTCGCCGCCGCGCTCGTCGCCGCTGAGGCGATAGCAGATGTCACCCGCCTCGATGACTTCTTCGAGATGGTTGAGCATCATGGTGCGGGCCAGCGGCGCGGGGAGGGCGGCGATCAGATGTCCGTGGAAGCGCCGCGTGCATGCTCCGCCGACGGTCCCCGTGGCATAGCCGCCGAGGGCGTTGGTGACGAGCCATTCGCGAGTGAGAAGCGCGTCGAGCGGATCGCCTCGCTTCCATCCGATCTGCAACGGTTGCGTGGCCGTCTGAGTAACTTTATTCATCCTGTCACGAGATTTGCGTGCTGAACTTGTGCCCGCTCTCTTGCCGGAAATCGTATTCGGCGACAAACTTACGCTATGGGAAGGCGATTCGCGGTACCGCTCGCGCTGCTGTCGCTCGTTTTTCTGACCGCGCAGTCGCCCGCCCCTGACGATCTGCTGCAGCGCGGACGCGACAACTATCGATCCGCCCATTACGCCGATGCGGTCAAAGATCTCTCGGCCGCCGCTGACGCGTTCCTGTCGCCGGCGCAAGTTCAGGCCTATGTCACGACCGGGCAGCTTCCTACGCTCGACAAATTCGAGACCGCCGTCATCTACCTTGGGATGGCGTATTCCAGGATGGGGAAGGATGCCGAGGCGGCCGAACAGGTTCGGCGTCTGGTCGCGGCCGAAGCCATTGCACCCACCTACAGGAAGTTGGTATTGCCGCCGGACGTGGAGGAGTTCGAACAGCTCGCGCAACGTGTCGCGCCTTCAACGCCGATTCCCCCGAAAGCGGCCCCACTGCCGGGCCCGCAGGTCGCGCAGGCGCCTGCACCACCGCCGTCACCGCCGCCCGCACCCGCTGCCACTACCGAGATCGCCGCTGCGCAGCGTGAAGCCGATCAGCGCGTCGCTGCCGCACGCGTGACAGCCGAGCAGGAAGCGCAGCAGCGGATCGCCGCGGAGCGCGCCGCGATTCAGAAAGCGGCGGATGAGAAGATCGCCGCCGAGCGAGAGGCGATCCGCAAGGAAGCCGACCGGGTCATCGCGGAGGCGCGAGCGGCCGCAGAGCGCGAGATGCAGGAAAAAATCGCAGCAGAACGCGCGGCGATGCAGAAGACGATCGAAGAACGCATTGCGGTCGAGCGCGCGGCGCTGGAGCGCGAGACGCAGGAGCGCATCGCAGCAGAGCGCGCCGCGGCGCAGAAGCAATTCGAATCGAATCCATTCACTGTCCTGCGCCGGGCGGAAACGCTGGCGAGCTCCGGTCAGGTCGATGAGGCCAATACGACCTACCTACGGTTATTGAATGCTCCCGATGTCTCGCGCGACACGGTCGCGGCAGTCGCTACGGGCCTCTATCGCACCGGCGATTATCGCAACGCGCTGCGCGCGCTTCAGAAGCTCGGCACGTTTCTGAGAGGGGAGGAGGACCTCCGCTTCTACAAGGCAGTCGCACTTTATGAGACGGGGAGTTACAACGAAGCGAAGAAAGAGCTGGCGTGCGCGCTTCCCTATATTCAGATGACCGACGACGTGTCGCGCTACCGCGTGAAGATCGAACAGACCACTCCATGACTGTAGAATGATGGCAGTGCGACGCCCGGCCACGTGGTTCGCCCTCGTCGTTGCCAGCGCAGTCGGCGCGTCCGCTCAACTCAATCCGACAGTCAAGGTCCTCGACAAGGCACGGGCCCCTGTGCCGCCGGAATGCGCGGAGGGGCTGATCACCGCCCCGCCGCGTGTGATTGCCCAGGCGCAACCGCCGGCGGAAACGCGGCGAGCTGCGGCGCCGCCGTCTCTCGATCTCAAGACGCGATTGCGCGCCGTGCAGGTGGCAGCCGAGCAAAACGACCGCGACGTATTCAAGGCCGCGCTGGCGGATGCGCGCTCGGCCGCCGCTTCATATCCGACCGGTGGCGAGCGTGACGCCGCCAGCGATGTGATCGGCGTGTACAGCGATCTCGAACGCCTGTGGGATTACGCATTCACTGCGCCGGCGGGAGCGTTCTTCGACTCCAGCACCGACTTCGTCAGCATGATGCGGCGCTATCCCGATTATCAGAAGTTCATCAGCGACTCGACGCTCAACGTCGGCGGACAGATCGTCTATCCGTCGCGCGAGACGCGGCAGTTTCTCACTTCCGAAGCCTCCCGCCGCCTAACGCGACTGGGCGTCCGCACTCCGACGCGAATCACGGAAGGGCCGCCGCGGGTGCAGCCGCAGCCGCTGCCCAGGGTCGTGCAACCGCAGCCGAAACCAAAGCCGACACCTGCGCCTCGCGTTGCCACGACAAAACCAAAAACGAAGCACGTGACCACTGCGAAAAAACCCAGCCACCGGAAACCGGCAACCAAGATGGCGCGCGCGACCACGACGTCGCCGCAGCCGCGGCGGTCGCAGCCCCGACCCACGCCGCCACCCGCCCCTGTGCCTGCGCCGATTCGCAAGCTGACTCCGACGCCAACGCCTAAGCCGGCGCCAACGCCTCAGCCGAAGCCAACTCCGCAGCCGCCACCTCCACCTCCGCCCGCGCCTGTTCCCAAAGTGACGCCGACGACCGCACCGGCACCGACTCCGGCACCGACTCCGGCACCTGCGCCAGTTCCTGCGCCGGCAGTCACCACGCCGCAACCTGTGCCTCTGCCACAACCGACAACCACGACATCAGCGACAACGACCACGACGACCAATCCACCCGCTGAGCAGCCCAGCGGGGGGAAGATGAATCTGCTGCTGGCGATCATCCTGATCATCGTCAGCATCGGCGTTCTCATCGTATTATTCCGCGCCTCCGACTGAGATCATATGAGAAAACAAATTCTATTATCATCACTAATATTCGTGTCCGTTTCTTCGATGGCTGCCCGGCTGCCCACGACCGTGATGCCCAATCACTACGCCATCGCGATCACGCCCGATCTGGCCGCCGAGACCTTCCACGGCGAAGAGACCATCGATGTCGACGTGAAGGAGCCGGTGGCGGCGATCACGATGCATGCGATCGGCTTCACGTACCACGATGTCGCGGTCACTTCCGGCGGCGCGACCACGTCCGCCAACGTCGGCGAGAACGCCGCCAACGAAATGATCACGCTGGCGCTGCCGCAGCCGATCGCGGCCGGCCCGGCGTCGATTCACATCGCGTTCGACGCTCCCATCAATAAGCGGCTCCGCGGCCTCTACCTCAGTCACACCCAGACCCGCAAGTACGCCGTCACGCAATTCGAGGCCACCGATGCGCGGCGCGCGTTTCCGTCCTTCGATGAGCCGGCGATGAAGGCGACCTTCGACATCACGCTGGTCGTCGACAAGGGCGACACCGCCATCTCGAACGCCCCCATTCTCAGCGACACAACGGAGGGCGACACCAAGCACCGCATTCGCTTCGCGACCACCAGGAAGATGTCGACCTATCTCGTCGCCATGCTGATCGGCGACTTTCAATGCATCGAAGGAGGCGTCGACGGAACGCCCATTCGCGTCTGTACCACGCCCGGCCGGCAACAGAACGGCCAGTTTGCGCTCGAAGCAGCGCAGGCCGCCGTCCGTTTCTACAACCGCTACTACGACATCAAGTATCCGTTCCAGAAGCTCGATCTCATTGGCATCCCCGATTTCGAAGCGGGGGCGATGGAGAACGCCGGCGCGGTCACCTTCCGCGAGACGTCCTTGCTGATCGATCCGGCAACTGCGTCGACCGGACAGCGCAAGGGAGTGGCCGGGACGGTTGCGCACGAGATCGCGCACATGTGGTTCGGCGACCTGGTCACGATGAAGTGGTGGGACGACATCTGGCTGAACGAAGGCTTCGCATCCTTCATGACGTCGAAGCCGATCGAGGCCTGGAAACCGGAGTGGAACGAGAAGCTCGATACCGTCGGCTCCTCGCTCGGCTCGCTCGGGCTCGACTCGCAACGCGCCACGCGGCCGATCCGCACGCCGGCCGAGTCGAGTGAGGAGATCGCCCAGCTCTTCGACGGCATTGCCTACGGCAAGACCGCCGCGGTCCTGCGGATGGTCGAGCAGTGGATGGGCGAGGACGCCTTCCGCGAAGGCATCCGCGCCTACTTGAAGAGATTCTCATGGAGCAACGCTACCGCCGAAGATTTCTGGGGAACCATGGCCGCGACGTCGAAGAAGCCGGTCGACAGCGTGATGAAATCATTCGTCGACCAGCCCGGCGCGCCGCTGGTCCACGCCACCGACTCGTGTTCTTCGGACGTGCGCGCGGTCACGGTGCAGCAGGACCGGCTGCTGCCGCGCGGTCAGGACGTCGCGCAAACGTGGGCGCTGCCGATCTGTCCAAAGAACAGCGACAAGTGCACCGTCATGTCGACGCCGAAGGAATCGCTGAGCGTCATCGGATGTCATGCGCCGCTGTTCCTCAATCGCGACGGGCGCGGGTATTACGTCACCGACTATTCGGCGCGCGAGCGTCAGTTGCTGCAGGTCAATCTGAGGAATCTGAATACCGCCGAGCTGATGACGCTCCGCGCCAACGAGAGCCTGCTGGTCGCTCTGACTCGTCGCGACATCGCCGACTACCTGGCGCTGTTACGAGCGATGCCGCGTCCGGCCGAGCGCCCCCTGGCCGAATCGATCGCGGGCAATCTGGAAGGCCTCGATCGTCAACTCGTGAATGAAAAGAATCGCGGGCAGTGGCAGCACGCCGTCCGCACGCTGCTTACCGGCTACGCGCCGCCGACGTGGGAGACTCCGGCCGGGGAGACGGAAGAGGGCCGCCTCATCCGCGCCGCGATTCTCACCGATCTCGGACTCCTCGGCGCCGAGCCCAAGGTCATCGCGGGAGCGCGCGAGATCACCGATCGCTATCTGAACGATCCGGCCTCGGTGAATCCAACCCTCGCAAGCCGCGCGCTCAATATCGCTGCCAAGTTCGGCGATGCCGCGCTGTTCGATCGTCTGATGTCCCTTTACGAAAAAACCGACAACCCCGCCCTGAAGAACAACTATCTGTTCTCGCTGACGCAGTTCCGCGATCCGAAGTTGATCGCGCGCGCGATCGAGTACGCATTCAGCGGGAAGGTGCGCACGCAGAACCTTCCCGGATTTCTGGCCAGCCTCCAATTCAATCCCTTCAGTCGCGACGCGGCCTGGACGGCAGTGAAAGCGCACTGGGGAGATCTGCAGCGTGACATCCCCACCGCCCTTGGCGGCCTGACCGGATCTCTGGGCGGCTACTGTGATGCCGCCGCCAAGAAAGACATCGAAGACTATTTCGCGACTCATCCGGCCGGGACGGGGAGTCGCAACCTGCGCCGCACGTTGGAAGGGATCGATCGTTGCATCGCCTTCCGCGCCGCGCAGCAGGCATCGTTCGATAAAGCGATCGCGACGATGCAGTGAGCAGGGAATACGATGTGGCACAGACACTCTTGTCTGTGTCGTTGCGCCCATAGCTCAGTTGGATAGAGCGTCAGCCTCCGGAGCTGAAGGCCGCTGGTTCGAATCCAGCTGGGCGCACCAGATCGCCTGATCGCTTACGTCGCCGAACGCACTGCGCAAGAATGCAGGCCCGGCTCGTGCCGTCCGACGCCGCATCGGGGCGCAGCGGTTCCTTTTCTGTCGTACCCGTGCAATATTCAGCATACAAATGATCGCCGAACGGATTGGGCGTTACCGCATTGTGCGACCCCTCGGCAGCGGCGGATTTGGTGAGGTCTATCTGGTGGAGGATCCGAATCTGCAGCGGCCGGTGGCGCTCAAGATCCTCTCTCAGGCCGACGAGAAAGCGAAGCGCCGCTTCGTGCGCGAGGCGATCACCGCCTCGAAGCTCTCGCACCCGAACGTGGCGGTGGTCTACGAAGCTGGCGAGGCGGATGGCACGGCATTCATTGCCATGCAGTACGTGGAGGGGGAGACGCTGCGCGAGAAGTTGCGTCACGGACCGCTGACCGTTCAGGAAGCAGTGCGCATCGCCGGCGAGGTGGCCGACGCGCTCGACGATGCGCACAAGCACGGCATCGTGCACCGCGACATCAAACCGGGCAACATCATGATCGACAGCCACGGTCACGCCAAGGTTCTCGACTTCGGCATCGCCAAGGTGATGGAGCTCGATGCGCTGACCAGCGACTCGACGGCGGTCGCCGAGACGACGGCCGGCAAGTTCGTCGGCACGCTGCAGTACGTCAGCCCGGAGCAGGCCGGCGGCGGGGGAATCGACGGTCGCAGCGACATCTTCAGCCTCGGCGTTGTGCTGTACGAGATGCTGACGGGGATGAATCCCTTCGCCGCGCCGAATTTCCTTGAAACCGTGCGGCGCATTCGGGAAGTCACTCCGCCGCCGATTAGTGGCCCGCCGGAATTGCAGCGGATTGTTTCAAAGTGTCTGGAGAAGGACCGCGAGCGGCGCTACCAATCGGCAAGGGACCTGGAACTCGATCTGGAAGGTGTAGGACCGGCTTCAGCCGGCCGTCGTGACCGGCCAAAGCCGGTCCGCACACTTGCCGTTGCCGCGCTCATCATCGTGGTGGCCGTCGCAGCAGCCGTGCTGTGGCCGCGGAAAGCGGCGGCGCTCTCGCAGCAGGACACGATCCTTCTCGGAGATTTCAACAATCGGACTGGAGATCCTGTCTTCGACACCACGCTGCGCGACGCGCTGTCGATCCAGCTCGCCCAGTCGCCATATCTGAATTTCTTTCCCGAGAGCCGCATTCGCGAAACGCTGCAGTACATGGGGCGTTCCCCTGACGAGCGACTGACGCCGCCGGTCGCCCGCGAGATCTGCCAGCGTCAAGGCGTCAAAGCTTTTCTCGACGGTTCGATCGCGCCGCTGGGGTCGAAGTATGTGATCACGCTGGAAGCGATTCGCGGCGACACGGGCGACAGCCTGGTGCGCGCGCAAGTGGAAGCGTCGCGCAAGGAAGAGGTGCTGCACGCGCTCGGTGATGCGGCGTCGAGCTTCCGGCGCAAGGTGGGAGAGTCGCTGCCATCGGTGCAGCGCTTCGACGCGCCCATCGAGCAGGCCACCACCAGCTCGCTCGAAGCTCTGCGTGCGTTCAGCCTGGGCGATGAGAGGTCCAATCACGGTAAGTTCGCTGAGGCCATCCCGTTCTACAAGCAGGCCATCGACCTCGATCCGCAGTTCGCCATGGCCTGGGCACGCCTCGCTGTAATGTACGCCAATACTCTCCATCCGGAACTACAGGTACAAGCGGCGACGAAGGCATACGAGTTCCGCACGCGGACAACGCAACGCGAACGGCTCTACATCGAGCAGCTATATTTCCGTGACGTGACCGGAGAGCTCGAGAAGGCGATCGAAATCCTTCGCTTATCGATCGACACCTACCCACGTGATTGGCGGGCACACGGGAATCTTGCAGTAACAATGGAAAACCTCGGCATGTACGAGCAGGAGCAGCTCTCTGAGGCTCGCCAAGCGATGGTGCTCGCTCCCCAAGCTGCTCAGCCCTACTATTTGGTGGCGACTGCTCTGATGGGTCTCAATCGCGGCAGCGAAGCGCGCGCGGTTCTGCAGAAGGCGGCGGCGATGCAGTTTTCGATTCCTGTCATTCATTGGAGATTGCAGCAAATCGCTTTCGCCGACAATGACCAGAAGAGCATTGAGAGGGAACTGGCGTGGGCGGAGAAGAGCTCGGTGGGCGATTGGATCATTCAGGAACACGGCATGATCGCCCTTGACCGAGGTCACCCTGCAGCAGGGGAGGGCGATTTTCGGCACGCGGTCGATGTCGCGTTACGCCGGGACTCCCGTGCCGACGCAGCGCGGCATTTGGGCGATCAGCTGCTCGGCCTCGCTTTGCTGGGCCGCTGCGCGAACACGCCATCGATGTCGCGTCAGGTGCTCGCGTGGTCCGATCGCCCGGACATCGCTGGACGCGCGGCAATGGCGCTCGCGCTTTGTGGTCGCGGCGATGAGGCCGTCTTGATCGGCGAGAAACTGGGGCAGACACGCCCGAGGGACACGCTCGTCAACAGCATCTCGGTCCCCCTCATCCGGGGAGCTGCGGCTTTGCAGCGCGGGGAGCCAGCGAAAGCCGTTGAGTTCCTAAAACCTGCGCTTCGGTACGATTTCTCTTGGCAAGCGAGCGGATACCCGAATTACATTCGCGCTCTGGCCTACCTCGCGCAGCGCGACGGCCAAAACGCGCTCGCGGAATTCAACAAGATCCTCAGCCATCGCTACCTCTACGCCATCGAGGCTCAATATGCGCTCTCGCAGCTCGGCGCGGCGCGCGCCGCGGCGCTCATCGGCGACACGGCGCTGAGCCGGCAGCACTATGAGGAGTTTCTCGAATCGTGGAAGAACGCCGAGGCAGATCTGCCGCAGCTCGCGGAAGCGAAGAAGGAGTTGGCCGCGTTGAGATGACTGTCGTGCCGGCCACTTCAACCGACTGAGCCACACCCAAGGAGTCACATGTTTCAAAGTGTCCAAGCGGGTGTCTAATTCTCGAGACTACGGATATCCTCGGATGACTCGCGACGACCGCGGAGTAGAATCAATTCGCCAGGGCTAGTCGAGCGTAAACTCACATCAGCGCAAACTTTTCGCGTTGCGGACATCAGCTTCCGGAGCTGAAGGCCGCTGGTTCGAATCCAGCTGGGCGCACCAACGTCGGTAGTAGAAAAGATTGTCAATGAGTCCGCTGGCACGAGGGTCATACGCTTTGCCGATCATTGGCCTCTCCTCGCTTTGTCTGAGTGGTTGGAACGCATTGTCACAAACTGTGCAGCCGCGTGCTGTCGGATCATTCTTCGCCACGGGCAGTATGGCGACTGCCCGCGCTTCGCAGAGCGCTACTCTGCTACCGAATGGCAAGGTGCTCATCGCGGGCGGAATCTCAAACGGCCCGATCACGCATCTCGATTCAGCGGAGCTTTACGATCCCGCCACCGGAGTCTTTTCCGCAACGGGTAGTCTTACCAGCACGCGCGCCGCGCATGACTCGACGTTGTTGCAGAACGGTAAGGCGCTGATTGCGGGAGGAGACGACAGTTCCTTCCGTATTCTTGCTGCAACGGAAATCTACGAACCTTCGACAGGGACGTTTTCCGCGAGCGGAACTCTCGCGAACGAACGCCTCGGCCATACACAAACGTTGCTTCCGAACCGCCAAGTGATCTTCATTGGCGGAGACAACAACCGCGGCCAGATTGTCGGTCCCGCAGAATTGTATGACCCTACCTCCGGCACATTCTCCGTGACCGGCAGCCTGGGGACTGCGCGGGATTCCCACACGGCGACGCTACTGCAGAATGGGAAGGTCCTCATCGCTGGGGGTTTCAATTCAGTCCGTCTCGCGTCAGCGGAGCTCTACGATCCCTCGAGCGGTATCTTTTCAGCAACGGGAAGTCTGAACACCCCTCGAACAGGACACACCGCAACTCTTCTGCCGAATGGCAAAGTGCTGATCGCTGGAGGAGTCGGCAATTCCGGATGGATCGCCGCGACCGAACTTTACGACCCGACGGCCGGAACATTTTCGTCAAGCGGCAATCTGATCACAGCGCGTTACGCACATACCGCGACGCTGCTCCCGAACGGCAAGGTGCTTATCGTCGGCGGAATCGGTAACTTCACACCTCGACTCGATTCGGCTGAGCTCTATGACGTCTCTACCAGAGGTTTCTCTGCGGCGAACGCTCTTGTTTCCTCGAGAGCTTCTCACACGGCGACGTTACTTCCGAATGGGAAAGTGTTGATCGCGGGCGGCGACGACAACTCTGGTCGCGTCGTAGCTTCAGCAGAGCTCTACGATCCAAAAGCGCCCGCATCGCGGCGTCGCGCAGTGCGGAAGTGAGGAGCTGAAGACCGCTGGTTCGAATCCAGGTTTGGGCACCACCTCTTGTCCAAAACGCGATCGTCAATGGGGGAAATATCGCCTCGGCGTTGACCCGAGTTGGCGGCGAAACATCGAGACCCTCGCGGTGCTGTAGCCTGCACAGGCGTAAACGAACGTGTTCGCATCGTCCCAAACGAATGGCAAGGCCGAACGGTTGATCCAAACTCTGCTTCGCGAATGCGTCTACCGCTTGTCGTACGACAGTTCCGACCAACGCCGTGAGGCGATCGGTCGCTACGTCCACTTCTATAATCACCACCGACTCTCATTCATCGTTGAACGACGACGCGCCGATCTCTCGCCTCGTTGGGAACAACGTCTTCAAACGCCACGTCTAGTTCGCACTCGCCGGACGAATCCAGACAAGTCCAGATGGTCGTAAAATACTGAATCGCGTATGTCTCAAGACAAACGCGGAAATCGCACTCACGAGCTCATCACTTCGATGTCGATAAGTCCTGTACTCGTTCATTCAGGTCAAAAAGGATCGACGTTCTCCTTTCGCCGGGGTGTCTAACTGGGTGTCTAATTCCGCGACCTACGGACATCCGCGGACATCCTGCGACGACCGTGAATGAGCTAGAATCAATCCGATCGGGCCGATCGCGCGCAAGCCCGCATCAGCGCTCACTTTCAGAAATGCTGAACATCACTCTCTGGAGCTGAAGGCCGCTGGTTCGAATCCAGCTGGGCGCACCAACATTCGGCGACGCGATTTCACCTCGCCGGATCCACGCCGGCGAACCGCGGCCTGCTTCACTGTGGCATCACCAGCGCCGGTGCGAAACCGTTGGCCATTCGCCTAGAGTGGCAGCCGCTCGCCGCGCTTCAGTCGGTCAAGAAGCTCTTGCACCGACATGACCGGCCGCCCCTTCAGCTCCGGGTGGATCTCGAGCCACTCCGTGATTTCCTCTTTCGAACTGAAGAGGTTGTTCACCCCTCAACCGCCCCCGAGGAAGATTCTTGTGGTCGAGGGTTGTAATTCCGTCACCCGTCCCTTTTCAAAGACGAGGTGGATGCGCTGCCCACTAAATTGCGACGCATCGTCTACCGTGACCTTCTTGTCTCTCCATTTCGCGTTGACCAACGCGATAAAGTCGAGCGCTCAATAGGTGTCCAGCGGGTCTTGTCCTTCGATCTGCACGCGGTGGTACATGAAGTCGATCTTGTTCGTACCTTCCCAGTTGACATAATCGTCATTGGCCATCCAATAGCCCACGCCGCCCGCTGTGGCGTCCGCGCGCACGATGCCGAACCGTTCCAACATTCGCAGACTCTCCCTGATCACCGCCGGGCGAGCTTCCACGGCACGGGAGAGCTCGGCCATCGTCGGCGCAGATCTCTTCTCTCGCTCCGCCCGACTGAGCAGACGCGCGGTCACTTTCTCCTCGCGTGTGAGCGCCACAGGCACCCACCCGAAAGTTCGCACGACGCGATGGAGCTCGGGATGCTCACGAATGTACACAGCCAACGAATAGCGATCCTCGGTCGTGTAGCGGCCGCCCACGATCTTCATGCCGAGGTCGATGCCGGTCACCGCAGTGTCTCTGCCCCAGTGCGCGAGCAGATAGTCCAAGACTTTTTGCTGGTCAGCAGTAAGCGTCGCCTGCGGGGCTTGGGCCGCGGCTGACACCGACAGCATGAACAAGACAATTGTCGCGGTAAATGCTTTTCGCATGGCCTCCGGTTTACTGTTCTGAGAGCAGCTTCTGAATGTCCGCTTCGATCTGTGCCGCTTTTTCGGGATACTGCCCGGTGTATTTCTTGTAGATCTTGCCACTGCGGTTGACGAGAAACGTGGTGGGGAAACCGAATACGCCGCCGAACTCGCGTGCCACCTTGTCGTTTCCGACCACCAGCGGATAGTCGATCTCCAACTTTGCCTCTTTGATGTCTCCTCGAATGTCGCTCGCCCAGCCGGATTGCACTGTGACGCCCAGCATGGTGAAGCGTTTCGAGGCGTAACGCTTATACAAATGGTTCCAGGTCGGAATCTCCTGGAGACAAGGCATGCACCACGTGGCCCAAAAATCTACGAGCACAACCTTGCCGGAAAGGCTGCTGGAGGAAAACCGCTTGCCGTCCAGCGTCTCCAAATCGAGCGGTGGCATCGGCCGGAGTCTTACCGCAGCAGAGGATGTGTGCGAGCGGACAGCCCCTCCGTCGACTCCCTGCGCGGCGAGCGTCGCGCTCAGCGCCATCGCGAAGAGTGTCGCGCCCATGCCGAGGATTATCCCCTCCGGTGGATGGCTGGGAGTCAATCATCAGCAAACAATCCCCATGAAATTTTCCTTCGAGCATCGGCTTTTCGGTCGACGACACATCCCCCGCCGGGGGATATGAAGGAGGAAAAAGTATGACCAGGAAGTTTGACCTGGTGACAATAGGAACGGGATCAGCAGCGTCGGAGGTGGTGTCTCGCTGCCGCTCTGCCGGATGGCAAGTGGCAATTGTCGATTCCAGACCGTTCGGCGGTACGTGTGCGCTGCGCGGATGCGATCCCAAGAAAGTGCTTGTGGGGGCTGCTGAAGTTGTTGATTGGGCCCGACGGATGAACGGCAATGGGATTCGCGCCGAGCAATTGCGCATTGATTGGTCCGAGTTGATGCGCTTCAAGCGCACGTTCACTCAGCCGGTTCCCAGAAAAATTGAAGAGGCCTTCACGAAAGCTGGCATCGCGGCATTCCATGGTCGGGCTCGCTTCGTTGGGCGATCTACAGTTCAAGTGGGCGCGGAGGTCTTGGAGGGTCGCTACGTGGTCATCGCCAGCGGCCAGAGACCCGCAGACTTGAAGATACCGGGTGCGGAACACCTCACCACGAGCGAACAGTTCCTGGAGCTCGATGAGCTTCCGCGACGAATCTTGTTTATTGGTGGCGGGTACATCGCTTTTGAATTTGCTCATGTGGCGGTGCGTGCTGGATCGCAAGTCACCGTCGTGCATCGTGGCGCAAGTCCTCTTCCGCGCTTTGACCCCGAGCTGGCCGACCAAATTGTTCTTCGAAGTCGCGAGCTTGGCGTTGACGTGCAGCTCGGGACTCGAGCGGAAGGGATCGAACAGAGCTCCGGTCAATTCGTCGTTCACGCTGCGACCTCGGGTCATCAGCGGACGTTCGAGGCAGATATGGTGGTCCACGCTGCGGGTCGCGTACCGGAGATCGACGACCTAAATTTGGACGCCGCCGGAATCGAATGGGATGGTCGCGGGGTAACGGTCAATGAATTCCTGCAGAGCGTCTCGAACCCGGCGGTGTACGCAGCGGGCGACGCTGCTGCAAGCGGAGGCCTACCTCTTACGCCGGTGGCGCACTACGATGGCATCCTCGTCGCGACGAACTTACTGCACGGGAATCACAAGAAGCCGAACTACCTGGGGATTCCGACTGTGGTCTTTACGATTCCTCCGCTCGCCTCGGTGGGACTTAGTGAGCGAGATGCGCGCGAGCAGGGCCGAAAGTTTCGAATCAGGAAGGAAATGACTTCCAACTGGTACTCCTCTCGCCGCGTTGCAGAGAAATATTCTGGTTACAAGGTGATGGTCGAGGAAGGAACGGATCGCATCCTCGGAGCGCATCTGCTTGGTGACCACGCCGATGAAGTCATCAATCTTTTTGCGGTAGCCATACGGTCCGGGATGACTGCCACCGATCTGAGACACATGTTGTTTGCCTACCCCAGTCACGGATCGGATGTACCGTACATGCTCTAACCGTTCGAAGGAGTCGGCGCTACTGTCGCTTGACATCCCCCATGGGGGATGAGTAGCTTGTGTCGATGACGATTCGAACGGGGCTTCGGGTGGTGATCGTCGCCTCCGCGATCATGATGATCCTGGCGGTCCTCCTTTCGTTCTGGTGTGAGTCTGCGTCGTATTTTTCCTTTCGGGTCGAGGACCTCACCAAGCAGCCGGTCGCGCGATTTCCGATTGGACAGTTCAAATCCACTCTTCCAGGCTTCTTCGATTTTCTGGCCATCTTCATCCTCGCTGTTCTGATTCTGCGCCGGACGGAGCTGGCGATCCTTGGCGTCCCCGTCAGCCACGCAGCTCTGGCGTTGGCCATTCTCGGCCTGACCGCGTGGAACGTGCTCTTCGCCGGGTTCCTAGTCACCCTTGAATTCCGATATCTGCAGCCGTGTCCGGTATGACTGAGCTTCGACATCGTCCTGCTCGTGCTGGCAGGCTCGGTCATCGCGTCGTTCTTCTCCAGCTTCGCGCCGCCTCGGCTGAAGAGCTTCACCACCCTCGATGAGTAGAAAGGAATTTATATCCCCCCAGGGGGGATTAACTCGGATGATGGACAAAGAGAAATCCTTCACCAGAGCCGGGCTGGCAACCGCCGTCATTGCTGCATTTGCCGCCTCGATCTGTTGCATCGGGCCAATCCTGGCAGCCTTTCTCGGGCTGACCAGCCTCGGCGCGTTGGTGAAATACGAGCCCTTGCGACCTTATTTC
>Ga0137388_10000012_pt1 | contig 148929 bp, 129 predicted proteins | sample 15con2h14AmetaG_FD_104644 | JGI IMG/M metagenome (GOLD analysis project Ga0137388, IMG submission 104644) | Vadose zone soil microbial communities from Angelo Coast Range Reserve, California, USA - 15con2h1.4A metaG | ecosystem: Environmental > Terrestrial > Soil > Vadose zone > Saprolite...
CCTGTACAGAAGCGGGGCGGGGAAAGCAGATCGAGACGCAGGTCAATCCTTCCTCGGACGTGGAATCACCAGCGTGCCGCCGAGTCGCCGTGCTCGCGCGGCCTCAAACTGATCGTGCACCCGTAGGGCGCGCCGCACTCGTCCCGGGACGGGCCGCATGCGTCACAACTGGCCCAAGAACACCCGACCTGGCGATCAGTTCGGAGCCGGCAGCGCCTTCTGGACCATCTGGTCGAGCTTCGACTTCGGGACCGCGCCGACCACCTGGTCCGCCACCTGGCCGTTCTTGAACAGGATGAGGGTCGGGATGGACATGATCCCGTACTTCTGCGGGACGTCCTGGTGTGCGTCGATGTCCAGCTTGCCCACCTTGAGGCGCCCCTTGTACTGCCGGGCCAGCTCCTCAACCGCCGGCGCGATCGCGCGGCAGGGTCCACACCAGGCGGCCCAGAAGTCGACCAGGACCGGCGTGTCCGAGCCCAGGACCTCCGCCTGGAAGTTGTCGTCGGTGATGGTGAGGACGTCCGCGCTCGCCATGGTTTCCACGCTCCTTGTCGGGGCCGGCCTCGGAATCTGCACGACCAACCGCCTCCGCGCAACCGGGTTCCGAGCGGCCCCTAAGCCCCGGGAAAGACGATTGCCCATGAGTCCCCTCGCTGGTATTGCTCGGAGACCTCCGCAGTAGATGCCGCTTGGCGCGGAGCGTTGCGCGATGGCCGACTACCTCTTCGTCCCGCAGAGCGTGCTCGACCAGTGGTCCGAGAAGGGCCGCGTCGAGGTGAAGGGCCACGTCCTCATCCTGCTGCGCGAGAAGAAGTCGTTCCAGCTGACCAGCGCGGTGCGTTTCCTCAAGATGGAGGCCGGCGAGGACCTCAAAGGGCTGCTTCACAAGGTGAAGACCCTCGATGCGCTCAAGCAGATGGGCGCCGAGCACTACCGCGAGTCCGTCATCCTGGGCGAGTCCGCCTACCAGGTGCAGCAGGGGTTCCTCGCCGATGCCAACGCCCTGCGCCGCGCGGCCGGCGTCTCGCCTGGCACCGAGAAGGCGGCCGGCGAGACCAAGAAGCAGCCGAAAGAGAAGGAGGGCGAGGAGGATTTGCTGGCGCAGTTCCTTCTCGACAACCTGCAGTGATCGCCACCGTCCTGGTGCACATCGCTCTCGTCGCCTACGCGGCGGCTGCCGCCGCCTACCTGGGCTGGCTGGTGAAGCCGCGGGACCGGCTGGTGTCGGCCGGGCGGTTGCTGCTTTTCGCGGGACTCGTCCTGCACCTGGCCTCGTTCGCGGCCGCCGTCTCGGTCTCCCACGGCGAAGGCCTGGCCCGCGCGGGATTCGGCTCGGATGCGTGGAAGGGCGGCCAGCTGTTCAGCATCCTTGCGGCGGCCACCGTCGCCGGGTACCTGGCGCTCGATCTGCGCTACCGGCTGCCGGTCGCCGGGGCCTTCGTCGCGCCCGTCACCGTGGCCGTGATGGTCCCGGCGCACCTCGTCCACGGCGGAACGCGCGCGATCGCGCCCGAGCTGACCCACTCGACCGCGCTGGCGCTGCACGTCTTCTCCGCCGCCGCGGGCACCGCCGCGCTGGCGCTCGCCTTCGCGCTCTCGCTGCTCTACCTGGCCAGCGAGAGGCAGCTCAAGTCGAAGCACCCCGGCAGGCTGTTCGCGCGCCTGCCCTCGCTGGAGCTGATCGATCGGGTGGGATGGCACCTGTCGGTGTGGGGGTTCGTCTTCCTCTCCGTCGCCATCGCCACCGGATCGCTCGTCTCGCGCGAGGCGAGCGGCTCGGCATTTCCCCTGGCGCCGAAGCAGGGCTTCGCGGTGCTCGCCTGGGCGCTGCTCGCCGGCCTGATCCAGGCCAGGCTGGTCGCCGGCTGGCGCGGGCGGCGGCTGGCCTTCCTGGTGGTGGCGGGGTTCTTGCTGCTGGTCGCGACGTACGCGGGCCTGCTGGCCGCGCCGCAGCACATCACGGCCGCCGCGGCGGCGCTGCTCACGCCGGGGAGGGGCTGACCGTGGCGGTCCTTTTCTGCGTCGGGCTCTCGCACAAGCAGGTGTCCATCGCGGTTCGCGAGCAGCTCGCCGTGTCCGCGGAGGACCTGCCCGGCCGGGTCGCCCGGCTGCGGGCGTTGCCGGGCGTGCGCGAGGCGATGCTCCTCTCCACCTGCAACCGGATCGAGGTGTTCGCGGTGGCGGACGCGCGCACCGCCGCCGACGACGTGCTGCGCGACCTGGGCCCGCTCGCCTCCGAGCATGCGCAGATCCGGTTCGAGGAGGAGGCGCTGCTCCACCTCTTCCGCGTCGCCGCGAGCCTCGACTCGATGGTGGTGGGCGAGGCGCAGATCCAGGGGCAGGTGAAAGAGGCCCACGCGCGCGCGCAAGAGGCGGGGGCCGGCGGCGCCGCGCTCGCCCGGGTCGTCTCGGCGGCGCTCTCCGCGGCCAAGCGGGTCCGCACCGAGACCGCCATCGCCCGCGGCGCGGTGTCCGTCTCCAGCGTGGCCGTCCAGATGGCCCGCAAGGTGCTGGGGGATCCGGCGGGCCGCGCGGTGCTCTTGATCGGCGCGGGCGAGATGGCCCAGCTGGCCGCCCGGGAGCTGCAGGCGAGCGGCGCGGAGCTCCTGGTCGCCAACCGGACCGGGACCGCCTCCGAGGCGCTGGCCGCCGAGGTGGGCGGAATCGCGGTCGGCCTGGGCGAGCTGCCCGCGCTGCTCCAGCGGGCGGACGTGGTGCTCTGCTCGACGGCCGCGCAGCAGCCGCTGGTCACTCGCGAGGTGGTCGGACGGGGGATCAAGGCGCGGAGGTTCCGGCCCCTGTTCCTGATCGACCTGGCCCTGCCGCGCAACGTGGACCCCGCCGTGAACGAGCTGGAGAACGTCTACGTGTACGACCTCGACGATCTGGAGCGCGTCGCCGCGCAGAACCGCGACCTGCGTGGGCAGGAGGTCCAGCGAGCCGAGGCGATCGTGCGCGAGGAGACCGTCGCCTACGCGCGGGCCAAGCAGGAGCGGGCGGCGGTGCCGGTGCTGGCCCGGCTGCGGGCCCACGCCCAGGCGCTGGCGGACGCCGAGGTCGAGCGCACCCTGGCGCTCCTGGGTCCCTTGAGCGAGCGCCACCAGAAGAGCCTCCGCTCCATGGCCGGCGCAATCGTCAACAAGCTGCTGCACGGCCCCACCGCCCGGCTGCGCGGCGAGCACGGCGGACCGCTGGCCGATGCCGCCGCCGAGCTGTTCGGCCTCCCGGACGCCGAACCCGAGGCGCCAAGATCCGAGAACTCTTCCCCGGCGGCTTCGGGCGAACCGCAAGCCGCGAGCCGGGATCCGCAAGCTGGAGCGGACGTTCTCCCCCTGACGGGCCGCAAATGAGCGCTCTGCGCATCGGGACGCGCAAGAGCCCGCTCGCGATGTGGCAGGCCGGGCGCGTGCGCGATCTGCTCGCAACCCGCGGCCACGCCGCCGAGCTGGTGCGCATCACCACCACCGGGGACCGCATCCTCGATCGGCCCTTGGCCGAGGTCGGCGGGAAGGGGCTGTTCGTCAAGGAGCTGGAGGAAGCGCTGCGCGACGGCCGGGCGGACCTGGCGGTGCACAGCGCGAAGGACGTCCCCTTCGCCCTACCCGAGGAGTTCGGACTGTGCGCGTTTCCCGAGCGCGACGACCCGCGCGACGCGCTGGTGGCGCCCCGGGCGCGCACCTGGGAGCGCCTGCCGAAAGGATCGCGGGTCGGCACCAGCTCCCTCCGGCGGGCCGCGCAGCTGCTCTCGCTGCGGCCCGACCTGGTCATCGTGCCCGTGCGGGGCAACGTGCAGACCCGCCTCTCCAAGGCCGTGCCGGGGCTGGCGGGGGGCGTTTCGCGCGAGCCGGCGCGAGGCGACCCGCAAGGGCCCCTGGACGCCGTGGTGCTCGCCCTCGCCGGCCTGCGGCGCCTGGGCCTCGAGGAGCACGTCACCGAGGTGCTGCCGTTCGAGGTGTCGCTTCCGGCGGCGGGGCAGGGAGCGCTGGCGATCGAGGCGCGGCGCGGAAGCCAGGGTTGGACGGCGGCCGCCCCGCTCGACGATCCGCAGATCTCGGCCTGCGTCCGCGCGGAGCGCGCCCTTCTGGCGAAGCTGTCGGGCGGGTGCACCCTTCCGCTCGCCGCCTACGCGGCGCGGGACGGGAAGGCGCTCCACCTGCGCGCCGCGCTCGGCGGAGCCGACGGGCGGGGCGGAGTGCAGGTGCTGCGCGCCGAGGCCCGCGGCGAAGAACCCGAGGAGCTGGGTGCGCAGGTGGCGGCGAAGCTGCTCGACGCCGGAGCCGCGCCCCTCCTGGAGGCGGCGCGCGCCCAGGGCGGTGGGCTCCCCCCGGCGAAGCGATGAGCGCTCTGGCGGAGAAGCGCGTGCTGGTGACCCGGGCCGCGGAGGACCAGGCCGAGCTGGCCGCGCTGCTCTCGGCGCGGGGCGCCCGGCCGGTGGCGCTGCCGTGCATCGCCTTCGCGGACCCCGCCGATCCGGCCCCTCTCGAAGAGGCCCTTCGCCGCCTCCGCACCGGGGCCGCGCCGGATTTCGTGGTGCTCGCCTCTCCGCACGCCGCCGAACGGTTCCTGGCCCGGGTCGACCTCGCCTGGCTGCGGGGCGTGCGCATCGCCGCCGCCGGGGAGGGGACGGCTCGACGTATCGTCGAGCGGGGCCTTCCGGTCCTCGCTCCGGCGCGGGGAGTGGGCGCCGACACCCTGGTGGAGATGCTCGCCGCGCTCGTCGCGGGCAAGGACGTCTTGCTGCCGCGGGCCGAGGGGGGAAACCCCGCGCTGGCTGCGGGCCTCGAGCGAGCCGGGGCGCGGGTGTCGTCCCCGGTGCTGTACCGCACGGTCCCCGCGCCGGCCCCGGATCCCGAAGGGGCGCGTCTCTTGCGCGCAGGCTCGATGGACGCCATCGCGTTCGCGAGCGGCAGCGCGGCGCGCGGGTTCGCCGCGCTCTTCGGCCCGGAGGCAGCGGGGCTGGCCGGCCGCGCGCTGGTGGCCTGCATGGGGCGGACTTGCGCCGGCGACGCACGGGCGGCCGGCCTGCGCGTCGATGCGGTCGCCGACGGAGGCCTCTCCGAGCTCGTCGAGGCGCTGGAATCCGCGCTGCTGTCCACAGGCCGACCAGGGTCCCGAGGGTAGCCATGGCAAGGCGCGCCGCCAGGGAGTAGCTTCCTCGCCGGATGAACGAGCGGCCCTCCATCCTGGTGGTCGAAGACGACGACGACTGCCGGACCGTGCTCGTCGATCTGCTGGAGATGTCCGGGTATTCGGTGCTTTCTTGCGGCGAGGCCCACCGCGCGGTGGAGATGGCCCGGCAGCATCAGCCCGCGCTGGTGCTGGTGGACTTCATGATGCCGGACGCAGACGGAGGGTGGCTGGTGCGCTCGCTGCGGGCCGAAGGGGGCAATCTCGCCGATGTGCCCGTGGTGCTCACCACGGGATCGAGCGCGGGCCGCGAGATCGCCGATTCGCTCGGGGTCCGATCCTTGGAGAAGCCGTTCGACCTGAACCGCCTGCTCGAGTTGGTCCAGACGCTGGCGCCCATGTCCTGAGGGCCTCGTTGAAGCGCGCGATCGGCCTCGAAGCGATCATCGACTACAAGCTCCTCAAGGCAGCGGTGGAGCTCGTGCTGGGCGTCTTGCTGCTGGCGCTGCTCCTGCGGGGGACCGAGGCGGGCGCCGCGACCCTCGCCCAGATCATCCTCGACCACGTCTCGCGCGCGTGGGCCCTCCAGGCGGCCACCGCGATAGTGCTCACCGGGACCACGGGGCACGTGAAGCTCGCCGCAGCCGGCGCGCTCGCGGACGCCGCGCTCTCGACGGTGGAGGGACTTGCCTTGCGGGCGGGCCGGTGGTGGGCGCCCTGGTTGGTGGTGGTGGCCACCGGAGCGCTCCTGCCCTTGGAGCTGATCCTGGCGGTGCGCAAGCCAGGATGGTTGCGCATCGGCCTGTTGGCGGTGAACCTCGCCGTGGTCGTCTACTTGCTGGAGGTCACATGGGCCAAGAAGCGGGCGTGACCGAGTCCGAGGTAACGTTGCGGGGCGCGGACGGCGCGGCCATCCCGTGCTACCTGGCCGAGCCGACGGGATCGCCGCGCGCCGCCGGGGTGGTGATCGCGCCGGAGATCTTCGGCGTGAGCGCCTGGATCCGTTCCTGCGCCCGCCGGTTGGCGGAGTTCGGCTTCCGCGCCGCGGCGGTGGAGGTGTTCGCCCGCGACCCGTTGCCGGACCCGGACCACGCTCCCATGCCCGTCTTGATGGAGCGCCTGCAGCGGCTGGGCTGGCTGGGGGCGCTGGACGATCTCCGCGCCGGCGCCGCCTGCCTGCGGGAACGCGGAGCGCGCGGGATCGGGTGCCTTGGCTTCTGCATGGGTGGGACGCTGTCGCTGCTCTATTCCGCCGACCCGATCGATGCGGCGGTGGCCTGCTACGGGCGGCTGCGCCATCCGGCCGAGCCTCTGATCGCGGCGCGGCGCGGGCGGTGCCCGGTGCTCGGTATCTACGGCGCGCGCGACACCAGCATCCCCCTGGCCGACGTGGAGGAGCTGCGCCGCACCATCGCCCACCGCGCGGGCAGCGAGGTGCACGTCTTCGACGCGGGGCACGCCTTCCTGAACGACCACCGCCCGCAGCACCACGACTCGGAGCAGGCCGCGCTCGCCTGGGCGAAGATCGAAGGCTTCCTGCTGCGCAACCTCGGGTGAGTGCGGGCAGTAGCTTCTCGCTTTCGGGCGCGCAAGCGAGCTCCGCGTCCGAGCATGAGTTGGCGTCGATCTCCGTTTGCTTTTCGGGTGGCCGCCCAGCGTAGTCAGGCGAAGAGTGGCTCGCCCGGGGCACCGGGAGGCACTTCCGGCCACCCTGGCTTGACGCATCGCGACCCGCCCCAGGAACTGATCATTCGTCACTTTTCGTCTCGGGCACGCCAGCCAAGTTGCGGATCGGTGGCGCATTCTTACGTTCGAGGATGCGCGACGGTTGGTCTCTGTTGCTTTCCAAGGGAGCGGAGCGCTGGCGAGGAGTTCAACTCGCACACTCGTCCCACTAGAGCCGCTGCCTCCCGGAAGTGTCCCTGGTCAGACGCAGTGCGTTCGTCGAGGTTTGGTTCAGCCGGCTGAACCAAATGTCTTTCAGTGAACTCGACTTGGAAGACGAGGCCAGTCTCGTCCAGGTCGACGCGGCAACGCTTTCGCGACCGGATTGCGGGCCGTCCGTGCGCCCGACGCCCTTGTAAAGCAACCGAGACGCGCGTCGATTTGTGCTGGCAGGCGGAGAGTTCGATCTCCTGCCTCCGAACGCCGTTCGTGCGCGCGACTGGAAAAGTGATGAATCGTGAGCCCCAGGACGAGTTGAACCATTCATCGTTACGCGTCTCGACTCGTTCCGGGGCGGGACGCGACGCGTCGAGAGCGGCCAGGCGCCAGTTGGAGCTACCCGACCATCCGAGCAGCTCACCCTGAAAAGCAATGGAGACCAAGGGTCGCTGTTCCTCGGACTGGAAGTTCGCGAGGGCCCGCTGAAAGAGTGCTGAACGCGTGCCGGGGCATTCGCCGCCGTTGGCTAAGCGCCGGCCCGGTACAGGGCGTACACGCTTGCGCAGCCGATGGCGAGGAGCACCACGAAGACGAGCAGGGCGAGGCGCTCGAACCAGGTCTGCGCGCTCTTGCTGACCGCGATTCCCCAGCCCATCGTGGCGAAAGACCAGAGGCCGTTCGCCAGGTGGTAGGAGATGGCCAGGATGCCCAGCACGTAGACGATCAGCGTCGGCGTGTGGTGGTGCATCTCCCGCGCGATCTCCGCGAACGGCTCGGGCCGGCCCGCCACGAAGCGCGGCTGGATCCAGGCGAGCCACAGGTGGGCGCCCAGGAAGGCGAGCAGGCCGAGCGCCGAAGCGCGCTGCAGCCAGTAGCGGAGGTTGGAGACGTTCCTGACGGTGCTGCCGCGGGTCTTGGCCAATCGCACGATCCCCCAGCCCACGTGCCAGACGAGCGGCACGATGACCACGGTGAAGGTCAGGGTGGCGGTGGCCGGACTCGAGTGTGCCGTGACCGACTGCTCCCAGGTCCGCGGACCGGCGAAGGCGGCGAGCTGGTTCCACAGGTGGTTTGCCGTCCACACCCCGAGCGGGAAGAAGGCCAGGAAGGAGCCTAGCCGGGCGAGGAGGAAGTTCCGCGCGATGGCGCGCTGCGAGGGCGCGACCGCGCGGTCGGGTTGATCGGTGGTGAGTGGCAGCGCCATGGCGGGCGCGTGCTTAACACGGTGATGCCCGTCACGGAAGCTGGGCCTGCTCGAAGCCCGTGCAATACGTCGCCTTGAACTTGCCGAAGAGCTCGCGAGGAAAGCCGTTCCCGTCCGCGACCACAACGTCGAAGTTGCCGATCGCCTCGCCGCCCACGCCGGTGTTGAACTGGCTCACGACGATCTCCCCGTTGAACCCGGTGACGCCCGAAAACTTGAAAATGGCCGGCGTCCCGCCGGCGGGCGTGCTCCCCAGCACCACCTCGGTGTTGTTCGAGGACGGACCCTGGAAAGTTCCGATGAAGAAGGCGCCGACTTGGCTGGGGATGAACCAGAAGAGGATGGCGCTGAAGTTCTCGGTCGCCGTCTGGAAGTAGGCGGGGTTCGCCGTCACCTTCGTACAGAGGTTGGGGGCGTCGGTCATCGCGACCACCCACTGCGGGTGCTGGACGTTGCTCGAGTCCGTGAAGGTCACCGCGGCGGAGATGGAGCTGCGCACCGGCGAGATGATCACGCCCGGAAACCCCGACGTGACGGTGTTGTCGTCGGAGCCGCAGCCGGCGAGCGCAGAGGCGATCGCGATGGTCAGGGCAAGCACGCGCATGGGCCGGGGACCCTAGCATGGGTGCGCGGGCGGCGGATTGCGGTTGCGTGACGCGTCGGCGGCCGGTACAGCAAGAGGCCATGCCATGGGAGGAAATCGCCGGGCAGGATCGAGCGGTGCGGCTCCTGCGCGGAGCCCTCGAGCGAGGCCAGCCGCACCACGCCTATCTGCTGACCGGCCCCGCCGGGGTGGGCAAGGAGCTGCTCGCGCGCCTCTTCGCGCAGGCGGCGAACTGCGAGTCGGATCGAGCAGAGCAGCCTTGCGGGTCGTGCGCGGCCTGCGCGGCGATCGCCCGGGGGAACTACCCCGACGTGCTGCGGGTGATGCCCCTGAGCGAGGCGGTGGCCCGGGGGCTCCTCTCCCGCGCCGACGTGGACGGGCCGCCGTCGAGGGAGATCCGCGTCGACGAGGTGCGTGCGCTTTCCCGCCGGCTGGCGTTCGTGGCGGCCCGCGGGCGGCGCAAGGTGGCGGTGGTGACGCCCGCCGAGGCCATGAACGAGCGGGCCCAGAACACGCTGCTCAAGACGCTGGAGGAGCCGCCGCCCGCGACCACCTTCCTCCTCGTCAGCGAGCAGCCCGATGCGCTCCTCGCCACCGTGCGCTCGCGCTGCGCGCGCATCCAGCTCGCGCCGCTGTCCGAGAAGGTGATCGTCGAGCAGCTGCTGAAGCGGGGTGCTCCCGCCGACGAGGCGCGGAGAAGGGCCGCCCGCGCCGACGGCAGCCTGGGGCGCGCGCTCGCCTTGGACCCCGAGGAGCTCGGGCGCCGCCGCGAGCTGATCGAATCGGTCGAATCGGCCATCTCGGCTCCGGACGAGCGAGACGCGCTGGACCTGGCCGAGGCGGCGGGCGAGCGGGACGCGGCGCGCACGGTCGCCGGCGCCGTGCAAGCCTGGACGCGCGACCTGCTGGTGACCCAGGCGGGCGGCGCGATCGGAATGCCGGAGCTGTCCGGGGCCGCCGCCCGCGTCGCGCAGGCGGTTCCACCGCCCGTACTCCTGTCGCAGGCCGGCCTCTGCGACGAGGTGACCCTTGCGCTCGATCAGAACGGCAACGGACGGCTGCAGCTCGAGCGCTTGCTGCTCGGGATCCGGGAGCTGCGCCATGGCTGAGCTGGGAGAGCTGCTGGAGGCGGCCGCGCAAGGCAAAGGAAAGCCCGTCTACCTGGTCGAGGGAGACGAGTTCCTCGCGCGCGGGGCGGCGCGCGAGCTGGCCGAGGCCCTGGTCCCCGAGAAGGACCGCCCGCTCAACCTGGTGCTGCTCGACGCCTCGGTGGGTTCGCGCGAGATCGTCTCGCACCTGGTGACGGTCGCCATGTTCGCCGCTCCGAAGGCGGTGGTGGTGGAAGGCGCGGACGCGTTCGCCGAGGAAGTGGATGCGGAGCGCGAGATCGCCCGCGCGCGCGAGCTGTGGCAGGCGAAGCGGCAGCGCGATGCCGCGCGCCGGCTGCTGAAGCTCGTCCGCGGAGCGGGTTGGGGTGCAGCCGATCTCGCCTTCGGGACCCGCAGCGCCCAGGCCGCGGCGAGGTGGCGCAAAGAGATCGGCGCCGCGCCGGACGAGTCGGACAAGGTCTGGCTGCAGGAGCTCTCGGCCTGGGCGGAGGAGCAGCGGCTCTCCGCGCCTCCCGAGGACCTCGAGGCGCTGGTCCAGACCGTCGAGCGCGGGCTGCCTCCGCGGACGCACCTCATCCTGGTCGCGGAGTCGCTTCCGCCCAAGCACGCGCTGGTCCGTCTCGCCTCGGCCGGCGGCGCCCACTTGCGCCGCCGGGCGGAGAGGCGAGGGCGGGGGATCGAGTCGCTGGACATCTCCGAGCTGGTCTCCACGGTGCTGCGCCCGCACGGCAAGAAGCTGGCCCGGGACGCCGAGCTGGAGCTGAAGCAGCGCCTCGGCGACGATCTGCGCCTGATCGCCGCGGAGCTGGAAAAACTGGCGCTGCACGCCGGTGAGCGACCGCTCGTCTCGCGCGCGGACGTGGAGGCAGTGGTGGCCCCGGTGCGGGAGGAGGAGTTCTTCGCGCTGGGCGAGGCGATCGGCGAAGGAGATCTGGGGAGCGCGGTGCGGCTCTTCCACGACGAGCTGCGCCGCAAGGCGAACGCCACCGCGGTCGCGTTGCCTTTCCTGGGCGGGGTGGCGGCGGCCGTGCGGCGCGCGCTCGCCGACCACGCCCGCTACTCGGCGCTGCCTGCCTCGAGCGGCCCCCGCGAGCTGCGCTACGACGAGTTCCAGCGCTCCGTCTTTCCCGAGGTCGAGGCGGAGCTGTCCGGCAAGGGCCAGAAGGTGCCCAATCCTTACGTCGCGTATCTGGGTTACCGGCGGGCGCGCCGCAAGATGCGCGGGCACTGGCGCCGCGCGCTGGTCCTCTGCGCGGAGGCCGACGCGGCGCTCAAGAGTGGCGCCGACCAGCGGCTGCTCCTCGAGCGGCTCCTCACCGAAGTCTGCGCCTAGCCCCGCCGGGCAACCGTGAGATTTTGGGGGGTCCAGGGGGGAGCGAGCTCCACCCTGGTGGAGGCGCCGAAGGCGCCGGATCGAAGAGCGTGGGAACGAAGGTACAGCGTTCATGCCAAGCGAGCGGTAAGGTGGATGTGGTATCCCCGCGAGCCATGCGGACGCTGGTGACCATGGCGCTGCCGTACGCGAACGGCAGCTTGCACCTGGGCCATTTCGTGGAAGCCGTCCAGACGGACGTCTACGTCCGGGCGCTGCGCGCGATGGGGCGGGAGGTGGCGTTCATCTGCGCCGACGACATGCACGGCACGCCCATCGAGGTGAATGCCGCCAAGGCTGGCGTGTCGCCCGAGGAGTTCGTCGAGCGCTACCACCGCGAGCACCGGCAGGACTACGCGGCGTTCGGCATCTCGCACGACGAGTTCTACAAGACGCACTCCGAGGAGAACCGCGTCCACACCGAGCGGATCTACCGGAAGCTCGTCGAGCGCGGGTCGATCGAGCGGCGCGAGGTCGAGCAGCTGTACTGCGAAGTCGACCGGCGCTTCCTGCCCGATCGGTACGTCCGCGGCACCTGCCCGGTGTGCGGCGCCAAGGATCAGTATGGCGACGCGTGCGAGGTGTGCGGCTCGACCTACGAGCCGGTGCAGCTGAAGGACCCGTATTGCGCCATCTGCTTCGATGCCGGCCGCGGCTTCGTCCGGCCCGTCGTGCGCAGCAGCGCGCACTACTTCGTCAAGCTGTCCCAGTACCAGGACTTCCTGCGCAAGTGGACCACGGCGCCCGGGCACGTGCAGCCGGAGATCCGCGGGTTCCTCGCCCGCTGGCTCTCCGAGCCCCTCAAGGACTGGGACATCTCCCGCGACGAGCCCTACTTCGGGTTCGAGATCCCGGACCGCCCGCCGGGCGAGGAGAAGAAGTACTTCTACGTCTGGCTGGACGCCCCGACCGGTTACATCGCGTCCACCGAGCACTGGGCGCGCAAGCGCGGCCAGAAAGTAGAGCAATGGTGGGGCGCCGACTCGGACACCGAGATCGTGCACTTCATCGGCAAGGACATCGTCTACTTCCACACCCTGTTTTGGCCCGCGATGCTGCACGCTTCTGGTTGGCGCGTCCCCTCGCGCGTCCACGTGCACGGGATGCTCACCGTGGAAGGCACCAAGATGTCCAAGACCCGAGGCACCTTCATCAATGCCCGCGAGTACCTGGACGCCGGGCTGGACCCGGAATGGCTTCGCTACTACTTCGCCGCGAACCTGGGGCCCACGGCGAGCGACATCGACCTCTCGCTCGGGGAGATGAAGAACCGGGTCAACGGCGAGCTGCTCAACAGCGTGGGCAACCTCGCCAACCGGGCGCTCTCGATCCTGTGGAAGAGCCTGTCGGGGAAGCTGGGGCTCCTGCCCGGCGACGCGGAAGCGGTCGCGCTCTGGAACCAGGCGAGCCTGGCCCGGGCGAACGCGATGCAGGCCTACTTGAAGGTGGATTCGCGCGCGGCGGTGCAGGCCGCCCTCGCCCTCGCGGCCGCCGCGAACGAGCGGCTGCAGCGCAAGCAGCCGTGGAAGGCGATCGCCACCGACCCGGAGGACGCGCGGCGCGAGCTGACCCTGGCGGTGAACGTGGCCCGGACCTGCGCGACGATGCTGGAGCCGGTGGTGCCTCGCTTCGCCCAGGGCATCGTGGAGCAGACGGGAGCGCCGCTTCCCGCCGTGACGGACAACAAGCCGCTCGAGGAGGCGACGATCCGCGAACCCAGGCCCCTGGTCCGCCGGATGGAGGACGAGGACGTCCGGAAGCTGACTTCGCGGTTCGTCTCCGAAGCTCCGAAACCCTCGCCCTCTTCCTCGACCTCGACCTCTCCCTCAACCTCTCCCTCGACCCCGACCTCCCCCTCGACCTCGACCTCCCCCTCGACCTCGACCTCCCCCTCCTCCTCCGAAATCTCCATCGACCGGTTCGCCGAGATCGACCTCCGCGCCGGCAGGGTCCTTGCGGCGGAACGCATCCCCAAAGCCGACAAGCTGCTCAAGCTGACCATCGACCTCGGCGAGGGCGCGCCGCGCACCATCGTCAGCGGCGTGGCGCAGGCGTACCGGCCGGAGGAGCTGGTCGGCCGGACCGTCGCGGTGGTCGCGAATCTGCCCAAGAAGCCTCTGCGCGGCGTGGAGTCCCACGGCATGGTTCTCTTCGCGACGGGAGGCGCGCGGGGCCTGACGGTCGTCGAGCTGGGCGAGGAGGTCGCGCCGGGATCGAAGGTGAAGTGATGGGTCTGTTCACCTGGTTCAAGAAGGGAGCTGCTCCGCAGGAAGAGCCGGAGCCCGTCGCTGCCGCCGCCGCGCAGGAGACGGTGGAGGAGCTGGCCGGGTCTCTCGACGGAGCTGACGGAGCGGTCCGGGTGGACGCCGCCCGCGCGCTCCTCGACCGCTGGCGCACAGGCGACTTGCAGGCGGCCGAGGCGATCGTCGGCCGGCTCGACGGTCTCCTGGAGGACCCGGAGCCACAAGTCAGGATCACCGCGCTCGCGGCCGTCCGGATGATGCGGAAGCCGGAGAATCTCGAGAAGCATGCCAGCGCGGTGCTGGCGCTCCTGGTCGATCCGGCCGCGCAGGTGCGCACCGCGGCGGTATGGACGGCGGCGCGATTGCCCGGCCCGGCCGCCCGCGAACAGGTGAGGGCGCTGCTCGAGTCCACCGAGGAGCCGATGCGGTTCGCCGCCGCCTGCGCGCTGAGCGATCAGCGCGATCCGGCGGCGCTGCCGGAGCTGCTTGCCGCGCTGCGTGAGGACTACCGGCGCCAGGAGGCGCTCTCCGCCCTCCTTTCCCTGGGCGATCCGGGCGCGCGGGAGGGCGTCGCGGAGCTGTTCGAGGACGAGTCGCTGGGCGAGCTCGACCGGACGCTCGCTGCGGCGGCGCTGGTCCGGCTCGGCGATCCGCGCGGAGCCGCGCACCTGGTGGAGCGCGTCGCGGCCGGCGGCGATGACCGCCCGATCGCCGCCGAATGGGCAGGACGGCTGGGTGTCTCCGACGCCGCGCCCGCGCTGGAAGAGCTGGCCTCCTCCACCGGGGAGCCCGCGCGCGGCGCGGCTTTGCGTGCGCTGGGCCGCCTCCGCGCTCCCGGTGCGGAAGATCGGCTCCTGGGAATCGCCACCTCGGCGGACGAGCCGGAGGACCTCCGCATGGACGCCGCGGAAGGCCTGGCCGAGCTGGGCTCCCCCGCTGCAATCGAGGCGCTGCGCGGGCTCGCCGCCGAACCCGGTGAGCTAGGCGCCCTCGGGCAGGAGCTGCTAGCCGAGATCGCTTCGAGCCAGGCAGAAGCAACCTCGACCTCTCCCTCAACCTCCCCCTCAACCTCCCCCTCGACCTGAACCTCGACCTCGACCTCTCCCTCAACCTCGATGCCCCTCATCGATTCGCACGCCCACCTCGACTTCGCCGACTACGGCGACGACCTCCCCGCCACGCTCCGTCGTGCCCGCGAGGCCGGCCTGGTGCACGTGGTGGTGGTGGGCCAATGGCGCGAGCCCGACCAGCGCCGCCCGGGAGCGCGCGGCGGGATGGCGGCGGCGCGGGACGCGATCGATCTGGCGCGCACCGACCGTTCGTTCCTGAGCGCCACCGCGGGCATCCACCCGCACGACGCGGCGCGCGCCACCGCCGCAGATCTGCGCGAGCTGGAGACCCTCTGCCGCGACTCCGACTGCGTGGCGGTGGGCGAGTGTGGACTCGACTACCACTACGACCGGTCGCCGCGCGAGGCGCAGCGAGAAGTGTTCGCGGCGCAGGCGCGGCTGGCGAAATCGCTTCGCAAGCCGTTGGTCGTCCACACGCGCGAGGCGGACGTGGACACCGCCTCCATCCTGGAGCGCGAGCTGGGCCCGGAGGGCGGGGTCATCCACTGCTTCACCGGGGACTGGACCGCCGCGCAGCGATACCTCGCGCTGGGGATGCACATCAGCTTGAGCGGCGTCCTCACCTTCAAGGCAGCGGATGCTCTGCGCGAGGCGGCGCGGCAGATCCCCTTGGAGCGGCTCCTGGTGGAGACCGACTGCCCGTTCCTGGCGCCCGTGCCGCATCGCGGCAAGAGGAATGAGCCCTCTTGGGTACGCCTCACCGCCGAGAAGCTCGCCGAAGTGCGCGGGATCCCGATCGCCCAGGTCGAGCGCGCCACCACGGAGAACGCACGCCGAGCCCTCGGGCTTCCGCCTGAATGAACGTGGGGCACCGAGCGTCCAACTTCCCAGGAGGTGCCGGTCTGTTGACAGGGGCACCGCCTGCCTGGATGCTCGCCCACCTCCTCAACCCTCGAGGGATCTCATGAAGAAGCTCTTCGCCTTCGCGCTCGCCGCCGGCCTCTCCAGCGCCGCGCTCGCCGCCGAGAAGACCGAGACGATGAAGGTGTCCGGCTGGCACTGCGCCGGATGCGCGGCGAAGACCGAGGCCGCCCTCAAGGACGTGAAGGGCGTGACCGCCGTCGCCGCCGACAAGAACAAGAAGGAAGTGAAGGTCACCTACGACGACGCGAAGGTGAAGCGCGCCGACCTGGAGAAGGCGATCGCCGACTCCGGCTACGACGTCGAGAACTGACGTCGAGAACCAGCAGCTCGCTTCTCAGCCTTCCCAGGAGAGCCACTCGTCGCCGATGCGGTCGTCGTCGTCGGGCTCGGTCTTCCACCGGCCCTTCCATTCGGCGACCTCCCAGCCGCGCCTCAGGGCCTCGGCGCGGAAGGCCGGCTTTGGATTGACCACCACCGGGTGGCCGACTTCCTCGAGAAGCGGAGTGTCGGCCACGCTGTCCGAGTAGAGGTAACTGCGCGAGACGTCGATGCCGTGGCGGGCGAGGACCTCCTTCACCCGCTCGCGCTTGCCCTCCTTGAACACCAGCGGCGGCACCAGCTCGTCGCTGGTCACTCCGTTCTTGATCACCGCGCGGGTGCCGACCGCCTCGTGGGCGTGGAGGAACCGGCCCACCTCGTCGATGATGATCTGCGGCGAGCCCGAGGCGACGATGACCAGGTGGCCGGAGAGCAAGTGCCGGCGCACCGCGCGCACCCCCTGCTGGGTGATGCGCTTCTTGACGTGCTTGTCGAAGCAGCGGCGCGCCAGCTCGCGCAGCTTGTCGGCGGGGATCCCCTGCAGGCACTTGCTGCCCAGCGCGACCATGTCCGCTTCGCTGAGGCGCTTGCGGGCGTAGTCGTAGAGCGCGCGGGGGACCTGGCCGCGGACCTGCGGCGCCATCTCGCGGTTCGAGTAGAGGAACCAGGTGAAGATGGTGCCGGCGTTGCCGTCGAGCAGCGAGTCGTCGATGTCGAAGACCGCAGCGGTGCGCTGGAAGGGCTGCATGACTCGCGGAGGGGACACCATGCAATGGTGTCCCCCAATGTCAAGGCTCTTCAGCCCTCTTCCTCGGCTTCCACCTTGGCGCCGCCCCTCTTCTTCGCCTTCTCGGCTTCCTCGGCTGCGATCTCCTCGGCGGGACGCGGCTCCAGGGTGTAGTCCGCGATCTTCCCCTGCGCCTTGAGCGAGCGCAGGCCCTGGTCCAGCGCCAGCCACCGGGTCTTGGCGCGCACTTTGATGATCACCGGCGCCGCGGGGCGCTGGATGAGGCTCACCGGGTCGTACTCGCCCGACAGGATGCTGACGCTCCAGTTGCTTTCGAGGTCGGAGTCGACGCGCACGTCGCACTCCTTCCCGTCCCAGGTCGCCTTGGCCATGGCGGCCTTCTACCAGCTATCGGGGGACGGCGCGCACCGCTTCCAGGCGCCGGCGCACCAGCGCGCCTCGCGACCTGCGGCGCGTGACCCTTCTGGCTCCCGACGGTCAGCTCGCCGACCGCATGACGCACCAGGAGCTTCATCCGGGGGCAGGGTGGCCATGCCTCTCCGGAGAGGCAACCAGGCGGACGAACGGCCGGCAGTTCCTGCGCCCCCGGACCCCGGTTTGCCGCGGCGCGGTGCGAAGAAAGTTGCGCGGTGCACACGCCATTGGTCCCGAAAATCGCGTGGACGGGTTCGCACCGCGCTGCGCTGCGGCTTGCATCTTCGACCGTAAATGGTTGAAATGTCTGGAATCGTAAAGTCGGCAGGCAGGTTGCACCCCGGAAGCGCTGCTGCTTCCTCCAGCGAGGTGCATAGTGTCGGAAAAGCTCGCCCCGCAAGATCCAGCGACAGACGGAAAGAGCTCCGTTCCGCTGGACCGTTCCGCAGGGGCCCGCATCCTGGCCAGGTCCTTCTACAAGGAGCTCCGTTCCAGCGGATACACGCCGCGCCAGCTGCTCACGCTCTCGACCGAGTTGATCGAGCTCATCACGCAAGATCTGCAGAAGGAGAGGCGTGAGGCGGTGAAGGGAGCTGCATAGAGGGGCCGGGACCGTAGACCCCCCTGCCGCCGACCCCCAACGGGCCCCGCTCCTCGGGGGCCCGTTCTGTTTTCCGAGCGGAAATCGCGTGCGGCCTTCGCTTGACGCTCCGCATCCCGCAGCCTATGTAGCCCCCCAATCCCAGGGAGGTTTCATGGCTCGCATCGCGATCAACGGCTTCGGGCGCATCGGCCGCAACATCCTGCGTGCCGCCATCAAGCGAGGCGCCCAGCTCGACGTCGTCCACGTCAACGACATCGACAAGCCGAAGACCCTTGCTCATCTGTTCAAGTACGACTCGGTCCACGGCGTCTTCGACGGGACGGTCGAGTCGACCGAGGACGCCATCGTCGTCAACGGCAAGAAGATCGCGGTCACCGCCAAGCGCGATCCCTCCGAGCTGCCGCACAAGCAGCACGGGTGCGAGGTGGTGCTGGAGTGCTCGGGCCGGTTCACCGACCGCGCCAGCGCCGAGAAGCACATCGCCGCGGGGGCCAAGAAGGTGATCATCTCGGCTCCGGCGAAAGGCCAGGACTTCACCATTGCGTACGGCATCAACCACGAGAAATACGACCCGGCCAGGCACAACGTCCTCTCCAACGCCTCCTGCACCACCAATTGCCTGGCGCCGGTGGCCAAGGTGCTCCTGGACGCCTTCGGCATCGAGCGCGGGTTCATGACCACCGTGCACAGCTACACGAACGATCAGCGCATCCTCGACCTGCCGCACGAGGACTTGCGCCGGGCGCGCGCCGCCGCGCTCTCGATGATCCCGGCTTCGACCGGCGCCGCCAAGGCGATCTACGAAGTGATCCCGGAGCTGAAGGGGAAGATGAACGGCACCGCCATCCGCGTGCCCACGCCCAACGTCTCGCTCATCGACTTGACGGCCGAGCTGTCCAAAACCGCCACGGTCGAGTCGATCAACAAGGCGTTCCAGGACGCCGCCAGAGGGTCGCTGAGGGGGATCCTGCAATACAACACGGAGCTCACGGTCTCGGTCGACTACAACGGAAACCCCTCCAGCGCGATCTTCGACTCGACCCAGACCGCGGTAGCCGAGGGCGGCAAGCTCGCCAAGGTGTTCGCCTGGTACGACAACGAGTGGGGCTTCTCCAACCGGATGGTGGACGTGGCGCTGCTCGTCGGCAGCAAGCTATAGGCGCGGTCATGGTCCGATCCATCGAGCAGCTCGATCTGGCCGGGAAGCGCGTCTTCATCCGAGTCGATTTCAACGTCCCCATCGACAAGAAGACCGGCGCGGTGAAGGACGACTCGCGCATCCGCGCGGCGCTGCCCACTCTGCGGTACGCGATCGGGAAGAAGGCCAAGGTGATCGTCGCCTCCCACCTGGGAAGGCCGGACGGGAAGGTGGTCCCCGAGCTGTCCCTGGAAAACGCCGGCGAGCGGCTTTCACAGCTGCTCGGGCAGGACGTCATCTTCGCCTACGACTGCGTGGGGGACGGAGTCCGCAAGCTCGTCGCCGACCTGCGCGAGGGACAGGTGCTCCTGCTCGAGAACCTCCGCTTCCACCCGGAGGAGGAGAAGAACGACGAGGACTTCGCCCGCCAGCTCGCCTCCATCGCGGACGTCTACGTGGACGACGCGTTCGGCACCGTGCACCGCGCGCACGCCTCGACGGTGGGGATGGTGCGCAACGTCGCGCAGCGCGGCGCCGGCTTTCTGGTCATGGCCGAGCTGAAGCACCTCCAGCCGCTGCTGAAAGGCGCCCGCAAGCCGTACCTCGCCATCCTGGGCGGGGCCAAGGTGAGCGACAAGATCAAGGTCATCGAGCAGCTCCTCGCCCGGGTCGACGCGCTGCTGGTGGGCGGCGCCATGGCCTATACGTTCATGACCGCCCGCGGAGTCTCCGTCGGCTCGTCGCGGGTCGAGAAGGACAAGACCGACCTCGCCCGGCGCTTGCTGGAGAAGGCCAAGCAGTCGCGCGTCGAGCTGGTCTTGCCCGTCGATCACGTGGTGGCCCGCGAACCCAAGGGAGGGATCGAGACCCGAACGGTCGGCGACCCCATCCCGGAGGGGTTTCTCGGCCTGGACATCGGGCCCAAGACGGCAGCGAGCTACCAGGAGCGCATCGCGCGCGCGGCGACCGTGTTCTGGAACGGCCCGATGGGGATGTTCGAGACGCCCGAATATGCCGCGGGCACCCGCGCCGTGGCCGAGGCGCTGGCGCAGGCCACGGCGCGCGGCGCGACGACGGTGGTGGGCGGCGGCGACAGCGCGGCGGCCATCGCCGAGATGGGCCTGGCCGGCAAGGTGACCCACGTCTCCACCGGCGGCGGCGCCTCGCTGGGGCTCCTCGAGGGGCGCGAGCTGCCGGGAGTCAAGGTGCTCGATGATTAGAGCGCATGTCGTCACCTCTCCCGTCGCCAGGACGCGCGACCCCCGACGGGGTCGCGCTCGGCCGATCCGCGGCGCATCGCCGCGTCGCTCCTCGTCGCAGACGACCCGGTCTTGCATCCTCGTCGCTCCTTGCGCTGCTTGCGGCTCAGCCGCCGGGCTCGGTCCGAGGTGACGACATGCGCTCTAGGCGTAAGTTCGTCTGCGGCAACTGGAAGATGCACAAGACGGCCGGGGAGGCCGTGCAGCTCGTCCGCGAGCTCCGGCAGAACCTGGAGGGCGCCGCGGCGCAGGTCGCCGTCGCGCCGCCCTTCACCGCCCTCTCCGCCGTGAAGCAGGCGCTGCAAGGATCGGCCATCGAGCTCTTCGGTCAGAACTGCCATCACGAGAAGCAGGGCGCCTTCACCGGCGAGGTGAGCGCGCCGATGCTGAAGGACGCCGGCTGCGACGGAGTGATCCTCGGGCACAGCGAGCGGCGGCAATACTTCGCGGAGACGGACGAGTGGATCGCGAAGAAGCTCCGCGCCGCGCTGGCAGAAGGGCTCCACCCCATCGTGTGCGTGGGCGAGACGTTGCAGGAGCGCGAGGGCGGCAAGACCTCGGAGGTCGTCTCACGCCAGGTGCGCGGCGCGCTGGGCGGCCTCGACGGCGCGGCGCTGAAGCTGGTCACGCTCGCCTACGAGCCGGTGTGGGCGATCGGCACCGGCCGCACCGCGACCACCGCGCAGGCGCAGGAAGTCCACGCCCAGATCCGGGCGCTGCTCCGCGAGTTGGGCGACGCCGCGGTAGCCGGGGCCGTGCGCATCCAGTACGGCGGCTCCGTCAAACCGGACAACGCCAGGGATCTGCTGTCCCAGCCCGACGTCGACGGCGCCCTGGTCGGCGGCGCCTCGCTCAAGGCCGCCGACTTCGCCTCAATCGTCTCCGCGGCGGACTAAGAACGTTTCACGCAGAGGGCGCGGAGGAGAGGGAGAGCGCGGAGGATCTTTTTTGACGAGCACCAATCTCCTCCGCGCCCTCCCCATCCTCTGCGCCCTCGGCGTGAAACGTCTTGGTCGGTCTAGAGGCGGAGGAGGCCGTAGTCGCCGACGATGGAGAAGCCGAGGGATTCGTAGGAGCGGCGGGCGGGGAGATTCGACTCGGGAGTAAAGAGAATCGAACGCCGGACTCCTTGGGATGCGGCGGATTGGAGCGCTCCGGCCACCACGGCGCGGGCGTATCCCCGGCGGCGCAGCGGGACGGGGGTCCAGACGCCGCCGATCTGGACCGCTTCCGTGGTGCGCGCGTTGTAGCAGCAGTATGCGACCGGCCGGCCGGCGTCTTCCAGGACGAAGTCCGCGCCGTCCGCGTGCAGCAGCTCGACGGCGACTGCGCAGCGGGCGCGCAGGTCCGGGCCCGGGTCCTCGACCTGTGCCTCGAGCACGTAGTCCGCGCGCCAATCGGTCAAAAGCGGCAGCTCGGGCTCGCGCGGGCGCCGCCAACGCACCCGATTCGAGGCGAGCGCCTCGGGGATGCGCAGCGCGCGCAGATCCAGCGCGTAGAGCAGCTCGCGGCCCTCGTGCGCGGCCTCGCGCGCGCCGAGCGCCTCCGCCGCGGCCCGAGCCTGGTCGTAGGGTCCCAGCACTCCCGTCGTCCTCCGCCCGGAAGCCGCCACCGCGGCGCGCACCACCTCGGCGAGGCGGACCGGCGCCTGGACCAGCACGGTGCCGAGCCAGGAGTGGGCCGCCACCGCGACCATCCGGCCGCCTTCGAACGCGGCCGCGTACGTGGCCTGGAAAGGCAAGCCCCGGTCCAGGAGGCCCGCCTTGCGGGAGTTGGCCAGCAGGAACATCGAGCTGTCCGCGCGGGAGGCGAGGAACTCTTCCAGCGCCGGCTGATCGCCTTCACCGAGGACGCGGATCATGCCGTACGACGCTACTGCACCTTGCAGTTGCGTGCGCGGATAAGAGGGTGCTCAGTTGTCCCGCCTTCTTCGCGGAAGGACGAAGAGGGATGCGGAGGATCGATGATCTGGCGGTTCAGTGCGGCCCACCAACTCGCTTGCTCCGGTGCCGTTGCGGCGTTTGCGCTCGGCCTGTCTGCTTGCCGCGGCGGTGATCCCGTTCTCGTTGACCAAAGGAAGGTACCCGGAACGTACTCGATGACCGGATCAGGGTTTACCGACGAGCTCGTGTTGAAAGCAGACGGTACGGTTACCAGGACGGCGACGCGTACGAGCGAGCGCTGGACACAGGTGGGCCATTGGACGACGCGAGAGCTGAGGACTTCTCGCCCCTCACCAAACACGCTCGTGGAGTTCACCGACCTTCAGCCTGAGTGCGCAATCGGCGGCGGGCCGCAGTCGAAGCCATTCCCTTGGGCCGTCCCAGAAACCCCGCTGTGCGCGCGTTCGAGGATTGCCTTCTTTTGCTACGATCAAGAGCGGCTCGCCCTCTGCTTCGATGAGAGCTTGAGCTATCGCTTTCATCGGAGGGGATGGTTTCCGCCGTGGCGATGATGACCCGCGGGTGGTTTCCGCCAGGCTCGACATGAACTTGTTCTGAGGCGGGCCGCAGCGCGTCAAAGCGGGTGGTCTACGTCCGCAGCTTGTAGCCGCGGCGGAGCAGCTCCAGCGCCACGCCGAGCATTGCCACTGCCAGGAGCGCCATGAGGCCGAAGCCCTGGGCGGGCGGGATGTGGCTGCGGCCGATCAGCGCGAACCGCATCGCCTCGATCATGTAGTAGATGGGGTTCAGGTGCAGCAGCGCCTGGAAGCGCGGCGAGAGCATGGTCGCCGAGTAGAAGACCCCGCCCAGGAACGTCAGCGGCGTGATCACGAAGGTGGGCAGGAAGTTCACTTGCTCGAACTTGTCCGCCCAGAGCGCGACGATCAGACCGCACGCGGCGAAGCAGGCCGAGACGAGCAAGGCGGCGGCGAATGCGAGGAAGAAGTGCGGGAGCGCCGTCCCCACGAACAGCGCCGCGGTGGCCCAGGTGAGCGCGCCCACGATCAGCGCACGCGTGCAGCCGGCCCCGACGAACCCGGCGAGGATCTCCAAGTAGGAAAGCGGCGTGACCAAGAGGTCCACGATGGTGCCTTGCAGCTTCATGATGAAGAGCGACGAGGAGGTGTTGAGGAAGCTGTTGTTGATGAGGCCCAGCATGACCAGGCCGGGCACCAAGAACAGGCTGTACGGGATTCCGTCCACCTCGCGCAGGCGGCCGCCCAAGGAGTAGCCGAACACGAGGAAGTAGAGCGCGGTGGTGATGAGGGGCGAGAGCAGCGTCTGCCCGGGGACGCGCAGGAATCGCTTCACCTCCTTGCGGAAGAGCGTGCGCATCCCGACGAGGGGCTCGGTCGGGTCGGCCGGAGCGAACGGCTGCGGCCGGGAGGGGACGTCGTCGATCGCGGGGGCCGAGTGCTCGGGGTCGTGGTCGCGGAGCAGCTCGACGATCACGCTCTCCAGGCGCGGCTCGCGCGTCTGCACGTCGGCCACCTGCAGGCCCTCCGAGGCGACCGCCCGCAGGGGCGCCACCAGCGACTCGCCCGCGCCCGCGGAGAGCACCAGCGACTGCCCGCCGTCATGCAGCTCGGCTCCCGCCGCCAGCAGGCGCTGCGGTACCTCCGCGACCGGCGCTTGCAGCCGCAGCCGCACGGTGCGCTTCCCGTAGCGCGCCAGGAGCTCCTGCTTCTCCTCGACCACCAGGAGGCGGCCGTTCTTGATCACCCCGATGCGGTCGGCCAGCTGCTCCGCCTCCTCGAGGTAATGGGTGGTGAGCACGACGGTAGCGCCGCCGCCGGCCAGCTTGCGGACGTAAGCCCACAGGTCGCGCCGCAGCTCCACGTCGACTCCCGCCGTGGGCTCGTCGAGGAACAGGACCGGCGGGCGGTGGACCAGCGCCTTGGCGATGAGCAAGCGGCGCTTCATGCCGCCGGAGAGCGCGCGGGTGTTGGCCTTGCGCTTGTCGAGGAGCCCCAGCGCGGTGAGCAGCTCGACCAGCCTCTCCTCCGAGAGGCGGATGCCGAAGTAGCCGGCCTGGAAGATCAGCGTCTCCTCGACGGTGAAGAAGGGGTCGAAGTTGATCTCCTGCGGCACCAGGCCCACCGCCCGGCGCGTGATGCGGTAGTCGCGCACGACGTCGTAGCCGAGCACTTCCACCTTGCCGGCGGTGGGGCGGGCGATGCCGGCGACCAGGCTGATGAGCGTCGTCTTGCCCGCCCCGTTGGGCCCGAGCAGGCCGAACACCTCGCCTCGGCGGATGTCGAGGGAGACGTTGTCCAGGGCGGTGAAGTCGCCGTAGCGCTTGGTCGCGTTGCGCAAGCGCACGGCCGGAGTGCGGTCGATGAGCATCGGGCTCTCGACAAGATGCCACAGGCGCGCGGAAGTCGCGCACGCGGCGGCCGATCTGGCGTAGAAGGAGCGGCGAAGGAGATGGACATGGGCAACCGGCTCTACGTGGGAAACCTGCCGTTCGACGCCACCGAGAAGCAGGTCCGTTCGTTCGTGGAAGGGGAGGGGCGGACGGTCACCACCGTCAAGATCGTCACCGACCGGGACACGGGGAGGTCGCGCGGGTTCGCCTTCGTCGACCTGGAAAACGCCGACCAGGCGCAAAAGGCGATCGCCGATCTGAACGGAAAGGACTTCGGCGGCCGGGCCCTGGTGGTGAACGAGGCCCAGGACAAGGGTCCGAGCAAGGGCGGCACCGGGTTCCGCACCGCCTTCTCCGACAAGGCGCATGCGAAAGATCAGGCAAAGGGCGGTTTCGGCTCGAGGGGACCGATGCAGCAGATGCCGCGCGGGAGCCAGCGCGGCGGCGGCCGTGGCGGCACGCGCGGAAGCTGATCCGGCCGGCCGGGGCCGGCGCCCGCTGCGCATCGCGGGGGCGCAAGGCGGACCGCGGGCGCTGCGCGAGCTGCAGGCGCGGATGGTCGAGTGCCGCGCCTGTCCGCGCCTGGTCGCCTGGCGCGAGGAGGCGGCGCGGGTCAAGGTGCGGCGGTTCTGGGAAGAGACCTACTGGGCGCGGCCCGTGCCCGGGTTCGGCGATCCCGAAGCGCGGCTGGTGCTGATCGGGCTCGCTCCCGCGGCACACGGCGGCAACCGCACCGGGCGCATGTTCACAGGAGACCGGAGCGGAGACTTCCTCTATGCGGCGCTGCACCGGGCGGGGTTCGCCAGCCAGCCCACCAGCGTGCATCGCGAGGACGGGCTGCGCCTGCGAGACGCGTTCATCGTGGCGCCGTGCCGGTGCGCTCCGCCTGCGAACATGCCCCGGCCCGACGAGCTACGCCGCTGCAGCTCGTGGCTGGACGGCGAGATGGCGCTGCTTCCCCGGGCCCGCGTGGTGCTTGCGCTCGGCGCCGTGGGCTGGAACGCCGCGCTGCAGCACTTCATCCGCCGCGGAATCGCCGTGCCCCGCCCCCGCCCCCGCTTCGGCCACGGCGCCATCGCCCGTCTTCGCTCCGCCCCGGTCCTCCTCGGCAGCTACCACGTCAGCCAACAGAACACGAACACCGGCAAACTCACCCCCGCCATGCTCGACGCCATCCTCGCTCTCGCCCGCGATTTCCTGAGTAGTGACTCAAGCGTTTCACGCAGAGGGCGCTGAGGAAAGGGAGAGCGCAGAGGATCTCTTCAAGGGAAAAGTCTCCTCCGCGCCCTCCCCATCCTCCGCGCCCTCTGCGTGAAACGTCTTAGTCCTGGCGGATGCCGGAGGGGGTCCAGGTGGAATGGGTGCGGCGGGTTTCGGCGAGCAAGGCGCGATTCGTGGCGATGACGAGGGGATCGACGTAGGGGCGATCGTGCCAGAGGTGGAAGACGGGGGCGGTGTAGCGGATCGAGTAGCCGCGGATGCCTGCGTTCGTCAGGCGTTCGCCCAGCTCCTTGTCCTCGGAGCCCCAGCCGAATCGCTCGTCGTATCCGTTGACCCGGAGCACGTCTTCCAGGAAGGCCGAGGAGTTGCCGCCCTTCCAGGGAGTCCGGCGCGGAGAGGCGAGCTCGAGGAGCCTGCCGAGCGCCGCCGGGAGCGCGTAGCGGCGCTTGTCGCCTCCGCGCGCCCCCTCGAAGGCGCCGGCGTCGACCGCTTCGCCGGTCAGCGCCGCGGATGCTTCGCGGGAGAGGCGGACCACTCCTCCGGCGGCGAACCGCCCGCGCCGGGCGACTTCCGCGTGCCGCGCGAGCAGCCCGGCCGCCGGCAGGCAGTCTCCGTCGGTGAACAGCGCGAACTCGCATCCCAGCTCGCTAGCGCGCCGGATCGCCCCGTTGACGGCCGGACACTTGCCGAACCGCCCGCCGTCGCGCTCGCGGCGGACGTGCTGGGCGCCCCAACGGCGCACGACTTCGGCGGTCTCCGGGCCGCTGCCGTCGTCCGCCACCAGGATGAAGTCCGGACGCAGCTTCTGGCGGGCCCAGGCGCGCAGCGAGAGGTCCAACCAGCGGGGCTGTTCGTACGTCGCCACGATGACGGCGGTGCGCACGCGAGTGTAGTGTAGCACTGCTTTTCGTTCCCTTCGGCGGAGCATGCGGGCCCGTGACGCCTCGCTTGCACGGCGTGCGGCCCGTGCAAATGGTCCGTCGATGGAGGAGACGCCATGCTGAGGGAGAACCAGGTGGAGCTCGAGGGCGCGCCAAGCACGGCGAAACGGCTGCGGGGCAGGGTGGCGGTAGTGACCGGATCGTCGCGCGGGATCGGCCGCGCCATCGCCCGGGCGCTGGCTACCGAGGGTGCGTCGGTCGCCGTGCACTACTGCCGCGGCGAAGAGCAGGCCGCCTCGCTGGCGGCGGAGATCGAGCACCTGGGCGCCAAGGCGCGGCTGGTGCAGGGCGACCTGGGCCGCCCGGAGGACTGCCACAAGGTGCTGACGCTCGCGGCGCGCGAGCTGGGCCCGGTGGAGATCCTGGTCAACAACGCTGGTGTGAACCGGGATCGCACCCTCCGCAAGATGACCGCTGCGGAATGGGACGAGGTCATCCAGGTCAACCTGAACAGCGTCTTCCACTGCACCAAGGCGGCGCTGGAGCCGATGATCGCCCGCGGCTGGGGCCGCATCATCAGCATCGCCAGCATCATCGGGCAGACGGGCGCGCTGGGGCAGGCGAACTACGCGGCCGCCAAGGCGGGCATCATCGCCTTCACCAAGAGCGTGGCGCAGGAATTGGCCCGGTTCGGCATTACCGTGAACGCGATCTGCCCCGGCTTCGTGGAGACGGACATGCTGGCCACCATGCCGGCGCCGGCGCGAGACGCGGTGAAGGGGCGCATCCCCCTGGGCCGCTTCGGCCAGGCCGACGAGGTGGCCCGCCTGGTCCGGTTCCTCTGCACCGAAGGGGACTGGATCACCGGGGCCCAGCTGAACATCAACGGCGGGCAATACATGTAGGTCGACCGAAACTTGTGGGTTCGCTCCGCTTGCCCTAGCGTGACTGTTCGATGGTTTCCGAGCACGAGGACGAGCGGCGCAAGTTCCGCCGGCTCAAGGCGCCGGTGTTCTACCGCCCGGTGGGACTGTCTCTTTTGCGGCGGCTGCGGGGAAAGGACGACCGGGAGCGCACCGTCGACATCAGCCTGGGCGGTGTCCGGATCTACAGCGACGACGAGCTGAAGGTGGGGTCCCGCCTCGAGCTGGACCTGTTCCTGCCCGACGACACCACGCTCGCCACCAAGGCGGTGGTGGTCTGGGTCCACGAGCTGCCGGAGGGCGGTCCGGCGAAGTACGACGTCGGCGTACGCTTCGACGCCATGGACGACGCCGACCAGCAGCGGCTGTCCCACGTGCTCGACGAGGAGGGCGCATAGAGGTCGTCGCGCAGGACGGAGCGCGGCTGCACGTCCTCGACCAGCGGCCCGCCGACGCTTCGCTTCCCGCGGTGCTCTGGTTGCAGGGACTGAACGCGCCCGCCGCCGCCTGGGCAGTGCAGCTCGCGCACTTCTCGCGGACCTACCGGTGCATCGCTCCCGACGCGCGCGGCGTGGGCAAGAGCGACGCGCCGCCGGGTCCGTATTCCACCCGCCAGCTGGCAGACGACGCGTTGCGGGTCCTCGACACCTGCGAGGTGGACCGCGCCCACGTGGTCGGTCTGTCGCTCGGCGGCGCTGCGGGGCAGGAGCTGGCGCTGGCCCACCCAAGCCGCGTGCGCTCCCTCGCCCTCCTGGCGAGCTTCCCCCGGCAAGCTCCCCGGTCGCGCGCCCTGATGGAATCGTGGCGGCTGCTGTACGCGGTCGCGGCGCAGTCGGCGGAGCTGCGCGAGGCGTGGGAGAAGCAGGCCTACGCGTGGCTCTTCAGCGAACGGTACTGGCGGAACGAAGCGGCGGTGCGCGCCGCGCTCCGCTTCGCCGGCTCTCAGCCGTTCCAGAGCGTGCAAGGTTTCCAGGGCCAGATCGACGCGGCGCTCGCGCACGACGCTGTCAGCCGGCTGCCTCGGATTTCCATCCCCGCCCTGATCGCCCAAGGGTCGCTCGATCAGCTCGCTCCGGTCGCCGGCGCCGAAGAGATGGCGCGGCTGATCCCCGGCGCCCAGCTCCTCGTCCTTCCCGAGGTGGGGCACGCGGTGAACCTGGAAGGGCAACGCGCCGTCAACTCCGCCCTCCGCGCGCTCTGGTCGCGCGCGCCGTAGGGGCGCTCCGCTTCTGCTCCACGGAAGCGCGGCGGAGCAAAATCGTCACTGCATTCCTTGTCCTGTCGCGGGGATTTCCCACCCTGGCACACAGCTTGCTCAAAATCCTCGCGACATCGTCCGCAGGGGGCGGGTCAGAAACCCTGACAGGCTTCTGTTCGATTGGAGCCGGTCAAAAGTGGTGGAGCGGAGACCGATGGAGCCAGCCAACCAGGTGCTCGTGATCGATGACGACGAAGCCGCGCGGGAAATCCTGGTCGATTTGTTGGGACGGGTGGGGTACCACGCGTTCGCGACTCCGGAGGGCCGCTCCGGGCTGGAATGGCTCGCGGGCGCCGCGGCGCCGCCGCAGGCCGTGCTGCTCGACTTGCGGATGCCCGGGATCGACGGCTTCGAGATCCTGCGCAGCTACCGCGCGCAGGGCGGGCTCGCCCCGGTCATCGCGCTGTCGGCCATGGACGACAAGGAATCGGTGGTCAAGGCGATGCGTCTGGGCGCCAGCGACTACCTGGTCAAGCCCATCGAACCCGAGGAGCTGCGCGAGGCGATCGAGCGCTGCAGCGCCTCGGTGCGCGCGCCGGGCGCGGAGGAAGTGCCGGCCGTCGTGGCTCAGCGTTCCGACCCGGTGCCGGCGGTGGTGGTGCGCGAGACCGGAGCGCCGCCTCCCGTCGCGCCCACGGCGGGATCGCGCCGCGGGCCGCCGGCGGACTTCGTATCCGTGAGTCCCGCCATGATGGGCATCTGGGACATGGTCGACCGGGTGGCGGAGACCGACGTCCCGGTGCTCATCCGCGGCGAGAGCGGCGTGGGCAAGGAGGGAATCGCCCGCGCTCTGCACGAGCGCAGCCCGCGCCGCAGCAAGCCCTTCGTGAAGATCAACTGCGCTGCGCTGCCCAGCGAGCTGCTGGAGAGCGAGCTGTTCGGCCACGAGCGCGGCGCCTTCACCGGAGCGACCAGCGAGAAGCCGGGCAAGTTCGAGCTGGCCGACAAGGGCACCATCTTCCTGGACGAGATCGGCGAGATGCACCCGGCGCTGCAGGCCAAGCTGCTCCAGGTCCTGCAGGACGAGGAGTACTACCGGGTGGGCGGCAAGCGCCCGCTCCGGGCCGACGCGCGCGTGGTGGTAGCCACCAACCGCGTCCTCGAGGAGGAGCTGGCGCGCGGCAACTTCCGCGAAGATCTCTACTACCGGCTCAACGTGGTCAGCGTGCACGTGCCTCCCCTGCGCGATCGCAAGGAGGACGTGCCTCATCTGATCGATCACTTCCGCCGCAAGTACGGCAGCAAGTACAAGAACGGCGCGATGGAGTTCTCGCCGGACGTGACCCGCCGGCTGCTCGGGTACGACTATCCGGGGAACGTGCGCGAGCTGGAGAACCTGGTCCGGCGCCTGGTGGTCCTGCGAGACGAGCGCTTCGTCCTCGACGAGCTGAAGGCGACCCAGGCCCGCAGGCCGTCGCTGCAGCCTGCTCCCAAGACGGGCTCCGCCGGCGGCGCGCTGCCGCCTGCCAGCCAGGGGCAGCCTCGCCCGGACGGGGCGGCCTCGCAGCCGCCTGCTCCGGTGGTGCCGATACTGAGCGCGGAGACCGTGTCGCTCAAGGAGATCGCCCGCCAGGCGGCGCTGCGCGCCGAGCGCGAGGCGATCAGCGCGATGCTCGCCCGCACCAACTGGAACAAGCGCAAGGCGGCCGCGCGCCTGCAGATCAGCTACAAGGCGCTCCTCTACAAGATCAAGGACTGCGGCCTCACCGACCCGCGAATCACCGCCGGCATCCCCGACCTTCCCTCGGTCGGGATGGCCGCCAACGACCTCACCCGCACGAACTGATCGGCCCGCCGGCTACGGGTGGGCTTCGCGATGCGGAACCAGATGCGGCGCCGGCTCGACGGGCTCGGCCGCCCGCCTGGTCCGGCGGCCGTGCGGAGCGAGCAGCTTGCCGAACAGCAGGAAGAGGGTCCCCATCGAAAGGAGCAGCAGCGGCTCTTCGAAGGGTCCCAGCGATGCGCTGTGCAGCGCGAAGGCGGCGACTGCGAACACGATGGCTGCGGCGGCGATGGTGCGGTGCATGAGCTGCGGCGTCCCCGCTGGATCCTCGATCGTTGAAAAGCGCTCCGCTCGAGGCGAGTCAGCAGGATCCAGGCCAACGTTTCTACCGAGCCACCCGTCCCGCCGCGGGTGGGAACGGCGCTTCCTTCGGTGTGGAACCGGACGGAGTGGGACCGGCCGCGAGGCGCAGAACCGCCTGGCTGCTCGCAGGCGCCGCGCCGCAGGGAGGGCGAGGTGGGCTTCCCTGGACGCCCGGCGGACTGGCACGCGCCGTGCTCCTGGAACGCGCCCGAGACCCGCCTGTCCGGCGATGGCGGAGGAGGGATTCGATGTCGGTGAGCTGCAAGTGGTGGTGGGCGCCCGCGGCGTCGCTGCTCGCGTTCGGGCCCGGCTGCGCGCACCACGAGGTGGGCCAGCAGGACGACGCGCAGCAGATGGTGCAGGAGTACCGGCTGGCCAAGGAGGACGTGGTCGAGATCTCCGTCTGGAAGGAGCCGGACCTGTCCCGCACCGTGCCGGTGAGACCGGACGGGAAGATCACCCTGCCGCTGGTGGGGGACCTGCCGGCCGAGGGCCTGACGCCCGCGCAGCTGGAAAAGAGCGTGCAGGACAAGCTGTCTCCGCTGGTCCGCGACCCGCGCGTGACGGTGATCGTCCATGACGTGAACGGCAGCCGCATCTACGTGACCGGGATGGTCACCCGGCCCGGCGCCTTCCCGCTGCGCAGCCACATGACGGTCCTGCAGGCGCTGGCGATGGCCGGCGGCCTGGCCGAGTTCGCCGACCGCGGCGAGATCACCGTGCTGCACGCCGACGGGACCCGGCACGTGGTCGACTACGACGACCTGGTGAACGGGAAGGTCCGCCGCCAGCTCTCGGCCGGCGACACGGTGGTGGTGCCCTAGGTGAAGCCCATGGCGCCGCGCCTCCACCTTCCGATGCTCGCGGCCCTTTCGGTGCTCGCCGCCGCGGGGCCGGCGCCCGCCAAGGTTTATCTCGAGGTGAAGCCGCGAGTGTCGCTGCTCGCCGGCTACAACGACAACGTGCTCCTCGACGGGTCGGGGGCCGACGGCTTCGGCCAGGCGCGCCCGGGCCTGCGGCTGGACTTGTACGGCGATCACGAGCTCCATGCCGATCTGGACTGCCAGGCGGGCATCGGACGCCTGCTCCACCCGGACCGGTTCGCCCAGGACGGAGGCGCGTTCGCCAGCAGCGAACAGTGCGTGGCGCGCTACCGGGACCACTGGTCGCCGCGGACCGCCATGCACCTCTTGCTGCGCAGCACGTACGCGCAGGACCCGTTCGCCATCTCCGGGTTGGGGCTCTTGCTGCGGGCCGGGCAGACGCAGGTCTTCAGCACCCAGCTCTCGGCGGAGGTGGACCACTCCGTCAGCCCGCGCGGGCAGTGGCGGTTCGGATTCGACTCGCAAGTGCTGGCCTTCGGGGTCGACGATCCCGGGAACGGCGCCGTGTTCACGCCGTCGATCGGCTACTCGTACCGCACCACGCCCTACGACAACGTGACGCTGACCGGGCGCGAGCAGCTCTTCTATTCCTTCGGCGCGACGCCGCAGGCGGGCGCGCCCCAGGGAGTGCAGGGGGGATTCGTCACCCAGGCGCACAGCCTCCAGCTCGGCTGGGAGCGGCGGCTGCGGCCGTGGGCCACCCTCAAGGCGAGCGGCGGGCCGCTCTACGTGACCGGGCAGAACGGCGGCCTGTTCTCGCCCACGGGGAAGCTGACGATCGAATCGGTGACGCCGCGGCTGGCTGCCCGGCTGATCGTCTCGCACGACCTGATCATCGGCGCCTCGCGCGCCGGGGCGCTGGTGGGAGACCTGGTCGAAGGAGCCACGCTGGTCACGGTGGGGGACTTCACCGGCGGAGTGCGCCTGGGGGTCTATCGCAACTCGGATCTGCCCTCGCAGTTCCAGGCGATCGGGTCGGCCGGATACTCGGGCGAAGTCTCCCTCGAGTACCGCGTCGGCCGCGAGTGGACGGTGGCAGTCGCGGGGCTGCGCGACGCGCGGCTCGACGACAGGGACCTGATGCCGCAGGTGGACCGCGACGTGGTGCAGCTGCGGCTCACCTGGGAGCGGTTCAGGCCCTTCTGAACCTTTCTGAGGAGGAGAGAATGGAGCGGACGTACACGGTGGATGAACTCCTCGGCGCGATGAAGCGGCGCTGGAAGTGGATGGCCGTGGTGGCGGGGGCGGTGTTCGCCGTGGCGGCCCTGGTGATCGCGCGGCTTCCCAGCGAGTACCGGGCGCGGGCGCTGGTGATGGTGGAGCCTTTGCACCCGCATCCCGACCTGGTGGTGCCGGTCATCTCCAGGACGCTCGAGGAGCGGGTGAAGTCGGTGCGTTCGCAGGTGTACGCCCGGCAGCTGATGGCGACCGCGATCGAGGAGCTCGACCTCTATCCCGAGGCCCGCGAGAAGGACGGCATGGACGCCGCGGTGGAGGCGCTGCGCAACGACACCGAGGTGCACGGCGAGGGCGACGACGCCTTCAGCATCACCGTGCGCTCCCGCGACGCGGCGCTGGCCGCGAAGACGGCCAACCGCCTGGCCGAGCTGTTCATCGAAGGCAATCTTCAAGTACGCGCCGGCCAGGTGGCCCGGACGCGCGACGTGATCTCCGAGCAGCTGGCGCAGATGCGCGCCGAGCTGGGGAAGGCGGAGGCGAAGATCGCCGCCTTCAAGCGCGCCAACGCGAGCACGCTGCCGGAGCTGAACGAGGCCCGGATGCGCGAGCGCGATCAGCTGGCCAAGCAGATCGAAGTGGAGACGGGCTTCATCCAGACGGCGCAGCAGCGCATCGACCTGATCGGCGTGCTGCCCGCCGGCCGCGAGACCGAAGTGGGCCGCATGGAGCAGCAGGTCGACGACCTGCGCGGGAAGCTCGGCGCGGCGCGCTCCGCGCTCCTCCCGGATCACCCTGACGTGCAGGCGCTCTCCCGCGAGCTCGGCAATGCCCAGGCGCGGCTGGAGCAGGCCCGCGCCCGCGCGGCGGCCAACGACCTCGAGCTGCGCCGGATGACCGAGGCGATCAACCGGGGCCGTCGGAACATCGCGCAGTCCCAGGCCCGCATCGCCGAGGTGGACAAGCTGATGGAGGCCGCGCCGGTCACCGCCGCGCTGCTGGCGGAGTTGGATCGCGACGCCGAGATGCTGAAGGTGAAAGTGGGGCAGCTCGTGTCGAAGAAGGCGGAAGCGGAGATCACGGCGGACCTGGAGGCGAAGAGCGCGCCGGTCGAGTTCCGCGTGCTGGAGTCGGCCACCGCGCCCACGCTGCCGGCCAGTCCGAACCGGCCGCAGATGCTGCTCCTGGCGCTGCTCGCGGCGCTCGCGCTGGGCAGCGCCGTCGCCGTCGGGCAGGAGCTGTCCGACCGCACGCTCCGCAGCGAGGAAGAGGCGGTCGTGCTGGCGCTGCCGGTCCTGGCCATGGTCCCGCGGCTGCACGCCGGGGGCTCGGGGCGGGTGCTGGCCTTGCCGGCCGCGCAGAACGAACAGGCCTGAAGCACCCGGGTCGTCCCGGAGAGAGAGGAGAACGTCATGACCAGCATTCCGAAGACGGTAGCGGGGACCCGGACGCCGTTCCTCGAGCGGATCGAGGGTGGCGGGGCCGAGGTGACCATCGACGAGCGGCTGGTGCCCTTGACCGATCCGCAGGGCGCGGCCGCCGAGCAGTACCGGATGCTCCTGCACCGGCTGCGACACGCCCGCTCGCTGCGGGGCGCCGCGCAGGGTGGAGCGGTGATCGCGGTGACCAGCGCGCTGCGCGAGGAGGGCACCAGCCTCACGGCGGCCAACCTGGCGCTCACCGCCGCCCGGGCGGGCGATTCGCGCGTGGCCCTGGTCGACTGCGACCTGCGCCGGGGCACGCAGGCGGCGCTGTTCGGCATGGGCGCGCGGATGGGCCTGTCGGAGCTCTTGCAGGGCAAGTGCGAGATCGGCGAGGCGCTGGGAAGGTTCCACGAGGGGCAGATGGCGGTGATCGCCTCCGGCAAGGCGCCGGTGGAGCCGGCCGCGCTGCTCTCCTCGCGTCGCTTCGTCGCGGCCCTGCAGACGCTGCGCAGCCTGTTCGACGAGATCGTCCTCGACGTGCCGCCGGCGCTGGCGACCGCCGACGCCTCGATCGTGGCGCACCGTTCGGACGGCGTGGTGGTGGTGGTGCGCGCGGAGGCGACGCCGCGCGACCAGGTGGCGAGCGCGGTGCGGTCGCTCTCCGGGGCGCCCGTGTGGGGAGTGGTGCTGAACGGCGTCGATCCGGCGCGCGTGCCGACACCGCTGCCGGTCGTGAAAGGACAGCTGACGGCGGGCAAGTAGGTTTGACGCAAGGGGACACCATGAAAACGTGGTGTCCCCACCGCGAGTGGGCGGGTCGGGAGGCGAACGGTGCGGCAGTTCGCGGGACACTGGTACAGCGGAAGGGCGGCGCGGCTCTGCGCCGTGGAAGCGGCGCTGGTAGCTCTTTCGCTCTGGGTCACCGGGCGGCAGGCCGCTGGCAACCTGCGGGCGCTGGCGGCGCTGATCGGCGCCGCCGCCTGCGTGCCGGCGGCACTCTATCTGGCCGACCTGTACGACCCGCAGGTGATGCGGAACGACCGGGCGCGGGGGAGCGGGACCCTGAAGGCCCTGGGCTTCGCCGCGCTGTTCGCGGCGATCATCGGCGTGGTGGGGGGCGGCGCGCTGCCCAAGGGAGCGCTGATCGGCACCTTCGGCGTGGCCAGCCTGGGCGTCCTCCTGGCGCGCGCCGCGCTGGTCACCCGCACCGACGAGGACGCGCACAGCCGGGTGCTCATCCTCGGTTCCGGTGCGCGGGCAGACGAGACGGCCCGGCTGATCCGGACCCAGGCCTTCGGCGAGTACCAGGTCGCGGGGATGCTCGATCCCAGGCTGGACCTCGCCGCGCCGGCGGACGACGACGGCGAGGTGCTGCGGGCGGTGGCCGGGGTGGAACCGGCGCCTCCGCCGCCGCTGGTGACCGTGGCGGCCGAGCCGCAGCCGGGGGAAGTCGCGCTCGCTCCCGTTCCGGCGGTTGTCCCGGGGACGCAGCTGGTGGTGGCGGCGCCCTCGGCCTCGGTCGAAGCCTCCGTCGCTGCGCTGCCCGCGCAGCCGCGCAAGGAAGGAGCGGACGGAGGACCGCTGGCCCCGGTGGTGCAATTGCCCGCTCCCGCGGCGCAGTCGCTGCAGATCGCCGCGCGCAGCCTGCCGGAAGCGGTGAAGCAGCTGCGCGCCGACACCGTCGTCATCGCCACCGACGACCCACGAACATCCCTTCCCATCGACGAGCTGATCCGGGTCCGGCTCCACGGCGTCACCGTGCTTCCGGCGCACCGTTTCGCCGAGCGCGTTCTGCGCCGGGTCCCGCTCTCTCTGCTGCGGCCGACCGATCTGGCGGTCGGCAACGGGCTCACTTCGCCCATGTCGCAGGCCGGCAAGCGCGTCTTCGATCTGCTGATGAGCTCGCTGCTCTTGATCTGCACCGGGCCGCTCCTCGCCGTCCTCGCCGCCCTGATCAAGCTCGACTCCAAAGGGCCCGTCTTCTACGTGCAGGAGCGCACCGGCCGCGGGGGCAATCCGTACCGCGTGCACAAGCTGCGGACCATGCACAAGGACGCCGAGAAGATCTCGGGACCGGTGTGGGCTTCGCAGCGCGACCCGCGAGTGACTCGCCTGGGGGCCTTCCTGCGCAAGACGAGGCTGGACGAGATCCCGCAGGTGTTCGCCGTGTTCCGCGGCGACATGAGCTTCGTGGGTCCGCGGCCGGAGCGCCCCTTCTTCGTGCACCAGCTCAAGCAGCAGATCCCCTTCTTCGGGCTGCGCGAGGCGGTGAAGCCCGGCATCACGGGCTGGGCGCAGATCCGGTACCCCTACGGATCGAGCATCGACGACGCGAAGAACAAGCTGGAGTACGACCTCTACTACGTCGAGCACCGGTCGCTCTTCCTCGACCTGCTCGTCTGCTTCCACACCGCCAAGATCGTCTTGTTCGGTCGCGGCGCCAGGTAGGAGCCCCCATGTCCGTCGCCGTCGCGGTGCGAGAAGGATCGGTGGAGCGGGCCCCCGAGCCGCCGCTCTCGGTCGAGATGGTGGAGGGGCGCGAGGCTTTCCAGGCGCTGGAGAGGGAGTGGAACGCAGCGCTCTCCCGCGGGCCCCGCGACGAGCCGATGCTGCGCCATGAATGGCTGCGCGCCTGGATCGAGAACTTCGCTCCAGGAGCGCCGCTGCGCACGTTCCTGGCCCGCGCGGGCCGCGAGCTGCACGCGGCGATGCCGCTGCTCGAGACCAAGGAGCGGAACGCAGACACCTGCTTCCTGCCGTTGACGACCTGGGCAACGCCCCACAACGACCACTCGTTGCGCGGCGGCATCCTGCTCAGCCGGCGAGGCACGGAGGCGCTGCCGCTCTTCTGGGACAAGCTGGCCGGCCTGCCGGGCTGGGACCGGCTGCGCCTCCGCGATCTGCCGCACGGCGCTCCGGAGTGGAAGCTCCGCGACCTGGCCGAATCCGCCGGTTTTCCTTGCGGCCTGTGGACCTCGCTGCGCTCTCCCTACCTGACCTTGCCTCCGATCGAGCCTCCGGTTGCGGTGGTCGACGCGAAGAAGCCCGCCGGCCGCCAGCCGCCGGCCGCCAGCCGGTACGAGAAGGTCGAGTCCGGCCTCGACGCCAAGTTCCGCCAGAACCTGCGTCGCCGGCGCCGGCGGCTCGCCGAGCAAGGGGAAGTGAGCTACGCCCTGGTCCCGGGCAAGGACGCCAAGGAGCTGGACTGCGCCTTGGCCGACTTCTTCGTGATCGAGGCGAGCGGCTGGAAGGGCCGCGGTGGGACCGCGATCGCGCAGCGGCCGGAGCTGGTGGGCTTCTACGCGCAGATGGCGCGCGACGCGGCCAAGCGGGGAGCGCTGGCGCTGGGATTCCTCGAGCTGGCCGGGCGGCGGATCGCCGGGCACCTGAGCGTCGTGCACGCCGGGCGCCATTACCTGCTCAAGCTCGGGTACGACGAGTCGTTCCACGAGCACAGCCCGGGGCAGCAGCTCACCTCGGAGATGATCCGCGACGCCTGCCAGCGAGGCCTCTCGGAGTTCGACTTTCTCGGTCCGTGCATGGACTGGAAGCTGGACTGGGAACCGGCCTTGAGGATTCACACCTGGCTCACCATCTTCCGTCCGACGCCGGTCGGACGGCTGGTGCACGAAGCGCGCTACACGGCCTGGCCGGTGGCGCGCGCGCTGGCCGGGCGCTTGCTGCGGCGGGCGCATTTGGGGGACGCGGGCAAGGGGAGCTGATGAAGGCCGCGCTGCGGATGCGGGTGGAGACGGGGCTGGGGGAGCACGCTCCTCCGCCCAGGCGCGCGGTGCCGTGCATGCAGACGGCGTGGCCGCACATGCTGGTGCCGCGGCCATCGGCGGCGGTCCCCCTGGTGTTCCCGTTCGAGCACCCCGGGCTGCGCTATCGATACTTCGCGCGCAACGCCGTCTGGGACGCGGTGCAGCTCCTGGAGCTCTCGGGCAAGCAGGTGCTGATGCCGGCCTACCACCACGGCGTCGAGCTGGAGACTCTGCTGGCGGCGGGCGTGCGGCCCGTCTTCTTCCGCGTGGACGCGCAGATGCGCTGCGACTTCGAGGACGCGCGGCGGCGCGCCTCACCCGAGGTGCGGGCGCTCTACGTCATCCACTACGCCGGCTTCCCGCAGGACCTGGATGCGGCGCGCCAGCTGGCCGACGAGCTGGGCGTGCCGCTGGTGGAGGACTGCGCGCTGGCCTTGCTCTCCCGCAACGGCGACAGGCCGCTGGGGTCGACCGGCGACCTGTCCGTCTTCTGCCTGTACAAGACGCTCCCGGTGCCCAACGGCGGCGCGCTCCTCGCGCGCGGCCGCTTCCGCGACGAGCTGTACCGGCTGGCCGAGGTCGAGCCTCCCGGCTGGGCATCGACGGCGTCGCACCTGGCCGGCAGCCTGCTCTCGAACCTCGAGCTGCGCACCGGTCCCTTGGGGCGGCGGGTGCGCGACGCGGTGCGCGGCGCGGGCCGCCGGCTGGTCCGCTTGGCGGGCGTCGAGCGCGTCTCGACCGGCACGCAGCACTTCGATCCGGCGGCGGTGAAGCTGGGCATGAGCGCCCTGAGCCACCTGGTGTTGCGCAACCAGGACTGGCCCCTGATCGTCGAGCGCCGGCGGCGCAACTACTTCCTCCTCTACGCGGCCCTGCGCGACGTGGCGCCCCCGGTCACGGGCGAGCTGAAGCCCGGGGTGTGCCCGCTTTTCTACCCCATGCCGGTGCGCGACAAGGCGGCGGCGATGGCTCGCCTCCTGGCCCGCGGCGTGGAGACGGTCGACTTCTGGCGCCTGCGGCATCCGGTGGTGCAGCAGGGCGACTTCCCCGAGGTAGACTGGCTTCGCGAGACGGTGCTCGAGCTGCCCGTGCACCAGGATCTCTCCCCCGCCGATGCCGAGCACGTGGCGAGCTGCGTGCGGGAGCTGCTCCCGTGAGCGCCGCGGCGCGGGCCATGGAGGCGCCGGGCCCCCTGCGCGCGGAAGTGGTGCGCGACGCGGCGGGCCTGCTCCGCCTGCGCGCGGCTTGGAGCGATCTGTGCGGCGAGGCGCGCTCCGGTTGCCTCTTCCTCTCGCCCGAGTGGCTGATCCCCTGGTGGGAGCACTTCGGCGATGGGCGCCAGCCGAGCTGCATCGCGCTGTTCGAGCAGGACCGGCTGGTGGGCTTCCTTCCCTTGTTCTCGGAGTCGGTCCGGGTCGCCGGCGTTCCCGCCCGCCGGGTCGCGTTCCTGGGGGACGGCGCCACCGGCTGCGACTACCTCGACCTGCTTGCGGCCCCCGGGCGCGAGGCGGAGGTGCGCTCCGCGGCGCTGGGGGCGCTGGGCGAGCTGCCCTGGGACGTCTGCGATCTGGACGGCTTGTGGCGGGACAGCCCCACGGCGCTGCACCTCGCGCAGCTCTTTCCCAACAGGCGCGCGGTGCGGTCGTCGGCCGCCGGGCTGGGGGGCCCCTCGGCCGAGGTCGTGCGAGACGCGCGGCTCCGGTTCGTCTGCCCGCACATCCCCCTGCTCGGGTCGTACCAGGAATACCTGCAAGGGCTGGGGCGGCGCGAGAACCTGCGCCGCCGCGAGAAGTGGCTCTTCCGGCAGCCCGGGGTCTCCATCGAGGTGGCGCGCAGCCCCGAAGAAGCGCGCGTCGCCGTGGAGCGGTTCCTCGATCTGCACCGCGCGCGCTGGGCGGTCGAAGGCGGCTCGGACGGTCTCGCCGACGTTCGGCACGAGGCGTTCCACCGCGCGGCAGTGGATCGGCTCGCCCAGCGCGGGTGGCTCCGGCTGTACACGCTCTTCGCCGCCCGGCGGCCGGTCGCCTCGGTCTACGGCGTCGTGCACGCCGGGAAGTTCCTCTACTACCAGTCGGGATACGACCCGGCCTGGGGCTCGAAGAGCGTCGGCCTGGTGCTGCTGGCGCGGACGCTGCAGGACGCATACGGAGAAGGGCTTCGCGAGTTCGACTTCCTCCGCGGCGACGAGGCGTACAAGGCACAGTGGGCGCGGGCCGAGCGCTGGACCATCCACATGCGGCTGTTCCGCGGCGCACGCGGCAAGGCGGTGCGGGCGGCGCAGCGGGCCGCGCTGTTCGCACGCGAGTCGGTGAAAGCGGCGCTGCCCAGGGTAGCGCTCCAGACGGCGCGACGGGCCCGGCGCCTGCTCCGTACAGGAGGGGGAAGATGAAGCGGCTCAAGGACGAGGCGGTGCAAGTGGCCCGCAGGGCGGTGAAGGGAGCGGCCGCGCTCGCGCTGCACTACACCGGCGCGCAGGAGCTCATCTCCGCGGTGCAGCGGCGCGCGCTGGGCGGCGTGCGCGTGCTGATCGTCAGCTACCACCGGGTGGTGGGGAACTGCCAATTGGAGTCCGAGCGCGGGCTGCCCACGCTCAACATCGGCCGGGACACCTTCCGCAGGCACCTGGAGGTCCTCTGCGAGAGCCATCAGGTTACGCGCTTGGAGGACGCCCTGGAGGTGCTGGGCGGCAGGCGGACGGCGCGGCGGGACCTGGCGGTCATCACCTTCGACGACGGGTACCGCGACGTCTACGAGAATGCCTTCCCCGTGCTGCGCGAGATGAAGCTGCCGGCGGTGGCGTACGTTCCCTCGTCGTTCATCGGGACGGCCCAGCGGCTGGCGCACGATCGGCTCTGGGCCGCGCTGATGGCGATGGAGCGGCGCGCGCTGGGGCCCATTTCGGTGGGCGTGGGCGGCGACTACGAAGGGCTTTTGCTCCGCGCCTTCGAGAGGGCCGAGACGCCCAACAAGATCCTCGAGCGGCTCATCGCCGACAACCTCACGCCGGTGCTGTACGGGCTGGCCGAGGCGCTGGAGGATCGGCTGCGGATCGACCGGGCGGAAGCGCCCCGCGGGCAGCTGCCGATGACCTGGGAGATGCTCCGTGAGATGGGCGCGCACGGCATCGAGACGGGCGCGCACACCGCCGAGCACACCGTGCTCACCAACCAGCCGCTCGACGAGGCGCGCCGCGAGATCGCGGCATGCAAGAGCGTACTGGAGAAGGGCACCGGCCGGCCGGTGCGCCACTTCGCCTATTGCAACGGCTGGTACAGCGCCGGGGTGGCCCAGGCGCTCCGGGCGGAAGGGTTCGTCAGCGCGGTCACCACCGAGGACATGCCGAACATGCCGGGCGTCGATCCTTACGCCCTCAAGCGCAAGGTGCTCTGGGAGATGTCTTCGGCAGGCATCCTCGGCGGCTGGTCCAAGGCCCTCGCCTCCTGCCAGTTCAACGACACCTTCGGCATGCTCGCCTTGCAGAAACCCGTCCTGGGCGCCCGCCCCACCCATTTCGCCTCGACCCTTCCCACCGACACCCTCCAATCCGCCCACGCCTGAGAGCCGAACTCTCGTCTACAAGCGTTTCACGCGGAGAGCGCTGAGGAGGGGGAGGTCGCGGAGGTGAATTCTGTTTTTGAACCCAAGTTCCTCTGCGCCCTCCCTTCCCTCCGCGCCCTCTGCGTGAAACGCAGTAGCCGGGATTCAGTCCAAGTCCGGTAGGCTCGCGAATAGAGGGACTCCGGGGGATTCGGTGGCGCGGGCGCCGCACCAGTTGCCGAGGAGGATGGCGCGAGGGATGGGCCAGTTGCGGAGGAGGCCGATGGAGAAGCCGGCCAGGAAGCAGTCCCCGGCGCCGGTGGGATCGACTTCGTGTGCAGGGAAGGCGGGGACGCGGGTCTCGCCGGCGGAGGAGAGGACGGTGCTGCCGCGGGGGCCGTCGGTCACCAGAATTGTGCACGAGCGGCGCAGGCGGGGGAGATCCAGCGAATCGGCCTCGGCGCGGCCCACCTTCAAGTAATCGACCCGCTCGAGCGCTTCGAGCATGTCCGGCGGGGGCGGCCGGTGCAGCACCCGCCCCGACGGATCGAATCCGCGCACGAAGCCCTGGGCATCGGCGACCAGCACCCGCGACAGCTCGCGCAGCCGGAGGAGCGTAGGGACCGGGATCTCACCCGCCACCGCCACGGCCATCCCCACGGCGCAGGGCTCGCGCAAGTCCTCGGGCGCGAGCGCCGGCGCCGCTGCCAGCAGCGCCTCGATTCGGTCACCCCTCCGGTAGTCGTGAACGAAGCTCGTGGTGCGCGCCCCTGGGACGACCAGGGCGGGCGGCACGCGATCGGCGTAGCGAAAATCTTCTCCCACCTTGGCCACCACCGCGAAGTCCACGCCCGCGGCCCGCAGCACTGCCGACGCATAGGCCGCGGATCCGCCCAGCTCGCCGCGTTCCTCCGCGCCGAGGAGGCTGTCGTGGCAGTAGTTGCCGGCGACGACGATGTCGCGGTGCACCCGGACAGGGTTCACCAGCCGACGCCCGCGGCGCAACCAGAGCAGCGCCGGAGGGGCGGAAGCCCTTGCGCTGGCAGGGAGCGCTCCACAGGTTGCATCCGGGCGCTCCCCGCTCGGGGGAGCTATCCGCGCTGACCGGTAGAGGCCGGGGGGAGGCGGGGCATGCGCTGCGCAATGCGTCGGGTGGCGTTCGTCGGCGATCTCCCGTTGTCCGTCGTGGAAGCGCTGCGAGCCCAGGGCTGCCGGGTGGAGAGCATCGACGGCAGCTCGGTGGTGGCCGTCGCCCGGGACTTGATGCGGCTCCGCCCGGCCGTGGTCCACGCCCGCGCCTCGCATCTCAAGCTGGGGCTGGTGGCCCGGCTGCTCAACGTGCCACTCGTGGTGCAAGCCGGGCGGGGGGACGTGAACGCGACCACGGCGCGCGCGGCGCGCGCCGCCGAGCGCACGCTCTGCCCGACGGTCTCGCTGCGCGAGGCGCTGATCGAGCAAGGGGCTCCTGCGTCCACGACCACCGTGATGCGCGGCCTCCTGGACCCGGAGGCGGACCTCACGGGCGGCGGCGTCTTCCCGCCGATCCTCGATCAGCGCTTGCGCTGGGTGGTGAGCGCCGCGCCTTGCGACGGACCGCACCGGGGCCACGCCGATCTCCTGCTCGCGTTCCTGTCCCTGGCGCGCACCCGCCCGCGGCTCCATCTGCTGATCGCCGGAGCGGGCGCCGAGGGGCGGGCGCTGCTCGAGCAGGCGGATCGCGCCGGAATGCGCGGCAGGGTCGTCGTGCATCCCCTGGCGCTCGACCAGCTCCCGGGCGTGCTCACCCAGGCAGCGGCGGTCGTGGCGCCGAGCCGCACCGCCAACCTGCCGGACGCCGTGCCCGAGGCGCTCGCTCTGGGCGCCCCGGTGGTGGCCACCGCGGTCGGGCAACATCCGGTCTGGATCCGCGAGGGGCGCACTGGCTTCCTCGTCCCGCCGCGAGCGCCGGCGGCCCTGGCCACGCGGCTGGGGCATGTGGTGGACGACCCCGCGCTGGCGGCACGCGTGGGCGCCGCCGCGCGCCAGGCAGCGCTGGAGCTGACGCAGCCGCACCTGCTGGGATTCGAGCTGGCCCGCTGCTGGGCGACGGTCTCGCGGGCGGGGGCTCCCTCGTTCACGGGGCTGTACCTGCCGGAGCCTCCGCGGGCGCGCATCTGAGGGGGCACCAGATTCGGGGACACCATACGCAACTCATGCCAAGGCTGGATGGGACGAGTTACGTATGGTGTCCCCGTAACTTCAGCACCATTGCCGGGCAGCCGGGCGCTGCACAGGTTCCTGGCCAATCCGGTTCACCACCATGAGCGCCGCGCCCAAGGTATTGATCGTCGGGGATTTTCCCCCGCCGTATGGAGGAGTGGCGGTCCACGTGGAGGTCCTCCAGCGGGCCGTCCGCTCCCGGGGCGGCGAGTGCACGGTCCTCGACATCGGCAAGGGACAGCTGCCGGCGGACGGAGTCGTGCCGGGGGGCGCGTATCCGAGCTTCGTCGCCCGGCTCTTCGGGCACGCGCTGCGCGGCTACCTCATCCACGTGCACACCAGCGGCGCCAATCCGAAGTCGTGGGCGCTGGCGGCCGTCTGCGCCGCCGCCGGCAAGCTCGCCCGCGTGCCTCCGCTGATCACCTTCCATTCCGGGCTGGCGCCCGGCTGGCTGGCCGCCGATCCCGCCTGGGCGAAGGTGGCCGGGGCGGTGGGCAACGCGTTCGGCAAGGTGATCGCGGTGAGCGAGGACATCCGCGAGGCGCTCCTTTGTTGTGGCGTCGCGAGCGCCCGCACCGAGGTGGTGCCGGCGTTCTCGCACTCCTTCTTGCAGCCAGGCACGCCGCCACCCGGTTTCCGGGAGCTGCGGGAAGAGGCCGCGCCGCTCTACTGCGCGATGCTCGCGCCCGGGCCGGTCTACGGGGCGGAGGTCCTGCTGCGCGCATTCGCCGAGGTCCACCAGCGCAATCCGCGCGCGCGCCTGGCGCTGTACGGACCCGGCACCCTGGAGATGGAGCCGCTGCGATCCGCCGGCAGCGCCGCGGGAGCCGTGCGCGGGTACGGCGAGCTGCATCGGCCCGCCGCGCTGGCGGTGATCGCGGCGAGCGACGTGTTCGTCCGGCCCACGCTGGCCGACGGCGACTCGGTCTCCGTGCGCGAGGCGGTGGCGCTCGGCCGGGTAGTGGTCGCGACTTCGGTCGGGGCGCGCCCCCCGCAGGCGCGCCTCGCGCCGCCGGGCGACCCGGCCGCGCTTGCCCAGGTCCTGCTCGAGGCGGCCGGGAGCAGGCCCGTGCTCCGGCTGGCGGGCGGCGACGGCCAGCCGGACGGCGACTGCGTGGACCGGCTGCTCACCTTGTACGGATTCCGCTCCGGCGTGGAGCCGGCGCCCGCCGCGGGGGAGGTCCCCGCGCGCCCCTTGGGGGAGGGGCCCGCATGTGCGGCATCAGCGGCTTCCTGAACCGCGATCCCGCGCAGCCGGCCGACCGCGACCTGGTCGAGCGGATGACGGCCGTGATCGCCCACCGGGGTCCGGACGGGAGCGGCGTGCACGTCGAAGGCCCTCTGGCGCTCGGCCACCGGCGTCTTTCGATCATCGATCTGTCCTCCGCCGGCGCGCAGCCGATGACCAACGAGGACGGCAGCGTCTGGATCACCTTCAACGGGGAGATCTACAACTTCCTGGATCTGCGCGCGGAGCTGATCGCGCGCGGCCACCGGTTCCGCAGCCGGTGCGACACGGAGGTGCTGGTCCACGGTTACGAGGAGTGGGGCGAGGCGCTGCCGGAGCGCCTGTGCGGGATGTTCGCCTTCGCCATCTGGGACGCGCGCAAGGAGCGCCTGTTCCTCGCCCGCGACCGGCTGGGCAAGAAGCCGCTCTACTACCACCTCGGCCGCGAGCGCCTCTCCTTTGGCTCGGAGGTGAAGTCCCTGCTCTGCGATCCGGCAGTGCCCCGCGAGCTGGACGAGGACGCGCTGGACCTCTACCTGAGCCTGCGCTACGTGCCGGCGGGCCTTACCGCCTTCGCCCGGATCCACAAGCTGCCGCCAGCCTCTTGCGCCACGTACGAGGGCGGCAAGCTCAGCGTGCGCCGCTACTGGCACACCGTCTTCCCGCCCGAGCCCGACCCCCGCTCCGACGACGAGTTGGCCGGGGACTTCTGGGAGCGCCTGCGCCATGCGGTGGAGATCCGCTTGATGTCCGACGTGCCGCTGGGCGTGTTCCTCTCCGGCGGCCTGGATTCCTCGTCGATCGCGGCCCACATGGTCGACCTGCGCCGCGAGAGCGGCGGCGACCGGGTGAAGAGCTTCTCGGTGGGATACCTCGTCGAGGACGGGTCGTCCGAGCTCGACCAGGCCCGGCGGGTGGCGCGCGCGCTGGGCACCGACCACGCCGAGGTGGTGGTGACGGCGAAGGACTTCGCCGACTTCCTCCCCGGTCTGGTCTGGCACCTCGACGAGCCGGTGGCGGACGCGGCCTGCGTGCCGCTCTACTACCTGTCGAAACGCACCCGCGAGGACGTGGTGGTGGTGCTCTCCGGAGAGGGCGCCGACGAAGTGCTGGCCGGATATCCCATCTACCGCACCATGCTCTACCTCGAGCGTGTGCGGCAGGCTGCCGCCGGGGCGGTGGATCGCACTGCGCCGCTCGCCGCCCGCGCGGTGAAGAACCCGAAGGTGCGCAAGTACCTCTACTGGTCGACGCTCCCGCTGGAGGAGCGCTACCGCGGCGTCTCCTGCGCCTTCGTCGACGAGGAGAAGTCGATCCTGCGCGGCGAGAAGGGCGGCATCGTCCCGCCGCGCAAGATCCGCGCGAGGCTGGTCGACCGCCTGGCGATGCACTGGGCGGAGACGGAGGGGCTGCCCACGCTGGAGCGCATGCTGGAGCTGGACCGGCGCGTGTGGCTGCCGGACGACCTGCTGGTCAAGGCCGACAAGATGACCATGGCCACCTCGCTCGAGCTGCGAGTGCCGTTCCTGGACCACCAGCTGATCGAGTGGTGCGCGGGGCTCCCCGAGCGGGTCAAGCTGCGCGGGCGGCTGGGCAAGTGGCTCCTGCGCCACGCCGCGCACGAGCGGCTGCCTCCCGAGTGCACCGCGCCGGGAAAGCGCGGGTTCACGGTCCCCGTCTCCGGATGGTTCCGCAAGCAGCTGCATCAACCGCTGCGCGAGGCTCTGCTCGCCCAGGACGGGTTCTGCCGCCAGCGGTTCGGGGAGAAGCCGCTGCGCCGGCTCCTTACGGATCACAAACACGGCGTCAGCGACCGCAAGGAAGAGCTGTACGCGCTGTGGGTGTTGGAGCTGTGGCTCAGGCAGCACCAGGTGGGGTGGAGCGCGCGGGCGCCTGCGCCGGGCGCGCCCGAGGTGAACGCGAGGAGGAATGTGTCGATGGGCGGAAAGCTTCAGGGGCGGGACATCGTCTGCTTCTCCAACGACTGGGACGGCGATCCGCTGTCCAAGATGCACGCGATGAAGATCCTGGCGCGCGAGAACCGCGTGCTGTGGGTGAACAGCATCGGCAACCGGAGCCCGACGGCGTCGGCGCGCGATCTGAAGCGGATGGTGAAGAAGGTGCGCGGCGCGATCGAGGGGATCCGCGAGAGGCATCCGAACATCTTCGTGGTGACGCCGCTGGCCATCCCGTTCTACGGGTCGGAGCTGGTGCGCGCGGCCAACGGCGCCTTGCTGCGAGCACAGGTGAAGCGCGCGATGGACAAGCTGGGCTTCAAGAACGTGATCAGCTGGTCCTTCCTGCCCTCGTCGGCGCCGGTGTCCGGCACGCTGGGGGAGGAGCTGGTCGTCTCCCACTGCGTGGACGAGTTCAGCGCTTTCTCCGACGCGCCCGGGCAGCAGATCCGGGAGCTGGAGCGGCGCCTGCTGGCCAGGGCGGACGTGGCGATCTGCTCGGCGGAGAAGCTGTGCAAGGACAAGGAGCGCTTCAACTCCAACGTGTACCTCGTGCAGCACGGCGTCGACCTGGAGCACTTCGCGCGGGCCTTCCACTCCGCGACGACCGTGCCGGACGAGGTGAAGAACTTGCCCGGCCCGGTGATCGGTTTCTGGGGCCTCGTCGCCGACTGGGTCGACCTGCGGCTCGTGCGCCATGTCGCCGACGCGTTCAGCGGCGGGTCCGTGGTGCTCCTGGGGTCGAGCGTCACCGACATGTCGCCGCTCGAAGGCGCCCGCAACGTGCACTTCCTGGGGCGCAAGCCGTACCAGGACCTGCCCCGCTACGCCAAGGCGTTCGACGTGGCCCTGATGCCGTTCAAGGTGAACGAGCTGACCCTGGCCTCGAATCCTCTCAAGGTGCGCGAGTACCTGGCGGCGGGCCTCCCGGTGGTGTCGACCGCGATCCCGGAGGTGGAGCGCCTGGGCCTCTGCCGCATCGGCAGCGACGCCGACTCGGTGGTTGGCGAGATCGCCTCCGCCATCGCCGCCGGTCCGGGGCCCAGCGAGGTGCGAGCCGCCTCGGTTCGCAGCGAGGGCTGGGAGGCGCGCGTGCTGGAGATGCAGGACATCGTGGCGGCCGCCCTGGCGTCCCGGAAGAAAGCGGCCTGAGCATGGACCTGGGCTACTACGCCTACCTGGCGAGCACGGTGCCGCCGCGCCAGCTGGCCCGCGCGGTGGCCGCCCGTGCACGGCGCGCCCTGCGCGGCGGCATCCGCCAGGTGCTGGGTCCCGTCGCCCGCCACCCGGCGCTGCGCTCGCCTTTCTTCATGCAGGTGCCCGAGCAGCGCAGGCGGCCCCAGTTGCGCGGCAAGCGGCGGTCCATCCTCGATCCGTCGATGCGCGAAGTCACCGCGCGCCTCTTGCGGGAGCGCTTCCCGGAGGCGTGCAAGTTCGTGCTGCAAGAGGCGGAGGCCTGCCGGCGCGGCGAGGTGCCGGTGTTCGGGAAGTGGAAGGACTGCCGCAAGCACGCGCTGCAGACGGTCCCCGCCGACGTCGCTCCACTCGACTACGACCTCGACCCCATCGGGCACGGCGTCCGCTACGACCGGCGGATCCCCGGGACGCGCATCGATCACTTCGTGTACGGCGCCGACGTGAAGGCCGCCTGGGAAGTGGGGCGCCTGCAGCAGCTCTGGCGATTCGGGCAGGCGCGCTGGCTGGCCGGCACGGCCGCCGAGCGTTCCGGCTGGGCGCGCGCGTACATGGCGACCGTGCGCCAGTTCCGCGCGGATTGCCCGGTCGGCATGGGGGTGCAGTGGTCGTGCGCCATGGAGGTCGCTTCCCGCGCCTTCCACGCCGCCCTCGCTTTCGCCTACGTCCAGGACGACCCCGCGGTGGACGGCGCCTTCGCCTCCGAGCTGGCCGAGATGTTGGGCGAGCACTGCGAGTACGTCGAGGAGCACCTCGAGGACACGGGGGCGGTGCGGAACAACCACTACGCCGCCGACCTGGTCGGCCTGGTGGTGGTGGGGTGCCTCTTTCCCGAGCTGCCGCGCGCGCGCATCTGGCGGGAGGGCTTCGGACGCAAGCTGTGGGAGGAGATCCCCAGGCAAGTGCGCGGCGATGGGACGCACTTCGAATCGTCGACCGGCTACCAGCGCCTCACCGCCGAGCTGTTCCTGGGCGCCGTGCTCGCCGCGCGCGCCGCCGGGACGCCTGCGCCGCGCGACGTGGAGCTGGCGACGGCGGGGCTGTTCCGCAGCATCGGCCACCTGCTCAAGCCGAGCGGGCGGATGCCTCAGATCGGCGACCTCGATTCCTGCCGCGGCCTGCCGTTGATGCCGCGCGCCGCGCTCGACTGCGGGTACCTGCCGGCGCTCGGCGCGGCGGCGCTGGTCGATCCGACGCTCAAGCTGCCCGGCGCGCCCTGTCCGGTGGAAGTGGCATGGCTCCTGGGCGCGCCCGGCGTGGAGCGCTTCGATCTGCTGCCCGCGCACGGACACACCTGCAGCTCGCTCCTGCCCGACGCGAACGTTGCGGTCCTCCGGCAGGGGCGCGGCTACCTCTGCCTGACCGCTGGCCCGAACGGGCAGGGCGGCTGCGGCGGGCACGCGCACAACGACAAGAACTCGGTCGAGCTGTCGTTCGGCGAGGTCGACCTGGTGCTGGACCGGGGGACGTTCGTGTACGCCCGCGATCCGCGCGAGCGCGACCGCCGGCGCGGGACCGCCGCGCACAGCACCGTCCAGGTCGACGGCGTCGAGCAGAACCGCATCATCCCCGGACGGCTGTTCGCGCTTCCCGACACTTCCCGGGCCCGCATCCGCTGGATGGACCGGCCCAACGGCCACGTCATGGCCAGCGGCGAGCACTGGGGATACCAGCGGCTCCGGCAGGGTGTCGTGCACCGCCGCCTCGCGGCGCTGAGCGACGGGTTCGCCGCGTTCCAGGACGAGGTGTTCGGAGACGGCGCGCACGTGCTCGAGGCGCGCTGGTTCGTCCCTCACGCGGAGGTGGTCCAGCGCCGGGCCGTGCCCGGCGAGGCGCGCCTCCTGCAGGCGGAGGCGCCCGCGGGATTCGCCCCGGAGGGCTTCGACGCTTCGCGCTGCGTCGAGGTCCGCGTGGACGGGAACCCGTTTGCCCTGTTCGCCTTCGCCGCCTCGTTACCGTTCGAACTATCGGTGGACGAGACGGACGTCTCGCCCGGTTACGCAGAGCGGACGGGTGCCCGCATGGTCATGGTGCGCTGCGCGGGCGACGTCCCGGCGCGGATCTGGACCGCCGTCCTCGTGCTGAAACGCGAGTGAGTGCCTAGTTTCCCCCGCACCAGATGGACCGGGCGCTCGCCTGGTGACGAGGGGTCCTTGGCAATGCTGCAGGTCACGGAGCCGACGCTGCTGGAGAAGATCCAGGCGCGTCAGGCGGTGGTGGGAATCTGCGGGCTCGGCTACGTCGGGCTTCCGCTCGCGCTCACGTTCGGGGAGAAGGGCTTCCCCGTGATCGGATTCGACATCGACGCGCGCAAGATCGCCGCGCTGGAGAAAGGCGAGAGCTACATCCGCCACATCGACGCGCGGCGGATCCAGAAGCAGAACGCGCGCGAGGACAAGCAATTCTCGGCCACGATGGACTTCCGCAAGGCGCGCGAGGCGGACGTCCTCATCCTCTGCGTCCCGACGCCGCTCAACGCGAACCGCGAGCCGGACATGACGTACATCGAGAACACGGCGCGCGCCATCGGCCCGCACGTGCGCTCCGGCCAGCTCGTCGTGCTGGAGAGCTCCACGTATCCAGGCACCACCGAGGAGGTGGTGAAGCCCATCGTCGAAGGGCTCTCCGGGCTCCGCGCCGGTCTCGACTTCCACCTCGCTTTCTCGCCCGAGCGGGAAGACCCGGGAAACCCGAGCTTCAACACCGCCACCATTCCCAAGGTGGTGGGCGGTTACACGCGGCAGTGCACCGAGCTGGCCTGCGCGCTGTACGCCTCGGCGATCACCAAGGTCGTCCCGGTGAAGGGCACCCGCGAGGCGGAGCTGACAAAGCTCCTGGAGAACATCTTCCGCTGCGTGAACATCGCCCTGGTCAACGAGCTGAAGCTCCTCTGCGAGCGGATGAACATCGACATCTGGGAAGTGATCGACGCGGCGAAGACCAAGCCCTTCGGGTTCATGGCTTTCTACCCGGGTCCCGGCCTGGGCGGGCATTGCATCCCCATCGATCCCTACTACCTGACGTGGAAGGCGCGGGAGTTCGAGTTCAACACGCGCTTCATCGAGCTGGCGGGCGAGATCAACTGGCAGATGCCCTACCACGTGGTCGACCGGACCATCGAGGCCCTGAACGAGCAGGGAAAGCCGGCCAAGGGCGCCAAAGCGTTGATCCTCGGGCTCGCCTACAAGAAGAACATCGACGATCTGCGGGAAAGCCCCTCGATCCGGCTGATCGAGCTGCTCCGGCAGAAAGGCTTCGAGGTCGAATACCACGACCCGTACTGCCCCCGGATGAAGGAGATGCGCCACCAGCCGAAGTACATGCTGGAGATGCAGAGCGTGCCGCTCGAGCAGGGCGTCGAGTGGGCGGACGTGGTGGTGATCGCCACCGACCACGACTGCATCGACTACCAGCAGCTGGTGCGCGACGCGAAGCTGGTGGTGGACAGCCGCAACGCCACCAAGAACGTGACGTTCGGGCGGGACAAGATCAAGACCGCCTGATTTCGACGAGCGCGCACCCGCACAAAGGTTGGGAGGTTACGCGTCCCTCGGCTGATACAGCGGGTATGATGGCGCCATGCTCGCCCCGGGGCGGGCCGCACTGCGTCACTCCGAATTCATTCCGGGGAGGCTCGGAAGGGAGGCCCGCTTCGCGCGCGCCCGTTTCATGAACTCGCGCCCGTACATCTCCTCCGCGGCGTGCTGGTTATGTGCACGGCAGAGCAACCGGATGCGGTCCATCCGGTGGATACGCGTTCGCGCGTAGCCGTCCAAATGATCGAATTCCAGACCACCGGTTTCGGGGCATCTGTGGCCACGGTCATCGGTGAAAGTGCAACGGCCGCCGTCGCGTTCGAAAACCGCGCGCTGGATCGCGGCGGGAACACGACGCGAAGAGGATGGGGAGCTCTCTTTGTTCGGGACCTGCCGCGCCTTTCGGCCCTGTGCGAAACGCTCCTTCTTCAGGTGCGCGATCATCAAGTCGAGCGACTTCTCGAAGATGGTCCCCACATCTCCGTCGGGAATCCGGTGCCGGAGCAAGTCCTGCGCCTGGCGGAGCTTGTCACGGCATGCGCGGGTCCCCGTGAACTGGAACTTGTAGGAGTCCTCGGCGAGCGGGGCAATCATGTCACGCCGCTCAGCGCGGCCTCGTACGGGCGCGGGTGGCGGCACAGAAGCGGGAGCGGGCGGCGGCTCCGCGGGTGACATCGTCGGGGCAGCGCCGAATGCAAGGGCCAGCGGCTCCTCCGGTGGCGCTTCGGGGCGGCCGGGAAGCTTGCGGACGACGGTCGCAACCGGCGGCTGGGGCGAGAGACGCGCGACCAGCTCCTCGATCTCCCGCTTGGACCTGCCGGCCGCCTCCGCCAGTACCTTGCTGTGGTTCTCGATCGTCAGGTGCGGCGCGAGCACTCGCAATCCGGCCAGATGCACTCGTCCGGAGCGCATCGCGTCCAGGATCCCCGGCATGCGTCGTGCCGCGCGGGCGACCATGATCCGGTTGTAGGCGACGTCCTCGGAGAAGCCGAGCTCGCCCACGCAGAAAGCGAACATCGAAGGGAAGCCCAGGTCGAGGTAGAGCTTCCGCTCGTCGATCTCGCCGAGATGCACGAGCAGCTTCTCTTCCAGGCATCGAGAGCTCTGCACGAGCTCTCGCGTGGCAGAGAGGAGATCGGAAGAGCTGAGCGATTCGACGACGGTTCTCGAGTTCATCATGCGCGTGGTCGTAGCACGGTGTTTTCCGGCGATCTGCGCAGGCCGCGCGCTCGCGCTGCACGACCGATCGACTCGCGAGGAGGTCTCGAGCCGGACGATCGCTCTCCACGCATCCTTGCGCGTCTGGAGGCGTTTCCTGACGACGCCGGCTGGCGCCGTTCGAGACGACGCGCCAGATCTGTCAAGCAGAAACGATTCGGGTACGTAAGTTGTCTGATGGGGGATTGGCGTCGAAGACGATCGCGCAGGAGGAAGACTCGCCCCGGGGCGGGCCGCACCGCGTCAAAGGAACGATCCGTGCCCCGCACCGGACGGCGCAGGTCCGGTGCGGGCGGGCCCAGGACGGCAGGCGAAAGATGATCTGACGCGACTCGCGCACGAGCATCAGCTCCGCGCTCAAACGCGGATCCGCGGTCGCAATGAGCGGCGCGCGTCTGAGCTCGAGGACCTGCTCGAGCGACCGGCCGACCCGGACGCACCTCCTCCTACAGCAGCAACATCCTTGTGTCGCGCCCGCTTGCGGGGGAAAACAAGCGGATGGCCTTCGCCTTGTTGCTCTGCTCGCTGCTCGCCGCCGCCCCGGACGGGAACGATCCGCGCCAGCGGGTCCTCTCCGCGCTGGTGGAGGAGTTGTCGCGCTCGCAGAAGGACCTGCGGCTGCGCGGCCACGAGGCGCCGTACTTCCTCTCCTACGCGGTCCGCGGGACCGAGGCGCGCGAGGTGGGCGCCAAGTACGGTGCCGTCTTCCTCGACCACTTCCGCCGGGAACGCCGGCTGCAGGTCGACGTGCGGGTGGGGAGCTACGACTTCGACAACACCGGCTCCCAGGAGATGTTCGACTTCGACGGGCAGGACTCCGGGTACAGCGCGGGGCGCGAGGCCCCACTCGACGGCGACCCCGCGGCGCTGCGCAACGCCCTCTGGCTGCTCACCGACGACCTCTACAAGAAGGCGCTCTCCGCCTATCTGAAGAAGAAGGGGAAGGAGGTCTACCGTCCCGACGACCCGGACCGGCCGTCCAGCTTCTCGCGGGAGGAGCCGTACGCCGACGTCATGCCCAAGGTCGAGCACCCCTTCGACGCCGAGGCGTGGAAGCGCGAGCTGAAGGTCCAGTCGGACCGCCTGCGGTCGCATCCGGAGCTGTTCGATTCGCAGCTCCGCGCCGGCGTCGAGCGGCAGGAGCGGGAGCTGGCCAACACCGAAGGGACCCGGCTGATCACCGAGCGCGCGCTCTACGGGCTGCACGTCCAGGCCTGGGCCCGGGCGCCGGACGGCATGCTCCTCGAGGACAGCCGCGACTTCTACGGCGCCGCGGAGTCGGAGCTGCCCCGGGGAGACAAGCTGGCCGCGAAGATCGACGAGATGGTGGGCGAGCTGCTCGCGCTGCGCGAGGCGCCGGTCCTCGATCCGTACACCGGCCCGGCGCTCCTGGCGCCCGAGGCCGCGGGGGTGCTCTTCCACGAGGCGGTCGGGCACCGGCTGGAGGGCGAGCGCCAGAACGACGACAAGGACGGGCGCACCTTCAAGGGACAGATCGGCAAGCCAATCCTGCCGGGCTTTCTCACCATCCTGGACGACCCTACCCTCGCCCAGTTCGGCCGGACGAGCCTGAACGGGGTCTACAAGTACGACGATCAAGGCGTCCCGGCCCAGCGGACGTTGCTGGTGGAGCGCGGGGTGCTCAAGACGTTCCTGCTCTCCCGCGCGCCCGTTGCCGGGTTCTCGCATTCGAACGGGCATGGCCGGTCCTCTCCCGGCCGGGACCCGGTGGCGCGGATGGGGAACCTGATCGTGCAGTCCGATAAGACGATGCCGCTGCCCAAGCTGAAGGAGGCGCTCCTGGCCGAGGCGCGCCGGCAGGAGAAGCCATTCGGACTGCTCATCCGCGACGTGACCGGCGGGAACACCGACACCAGCAGCTACGCGTACCAGGCTTTCAAGGGACAGCCGAGGCTGGTCTACAAGGTCGACGCGAAGACGGGCGAGGAAACTCTGGTGCGCGGAGTGGAGATCGTCGGCACGCCGCTCACGGCCCTGGGGAAGATCACCGCGACGGGCGACGATCCGCGCGTGTTCAACGGCTATTGTGGGGCGGAAAGCGGGTTCGTCCCCGTCTCCACCGTCGCGCCGACGGTCCTGATCAGCGAGATCGAGCTGCAGCGCACGCGGAAGGACAGCGGGCGGTCACCTGTGCTCTCGTCCCCTTGGGCGACGCCGCCGGTAAGCGCCGTGAAGCGTTAGTCGCCGCCTGCGCCGAGCGGCAGGCGGGGGCGGAAGGACGACGCCGAGTAGCCCGACCGGACGGCCTCGGCCTCGAAGCCCGCCAGCTGTTGTCCGGTTGCGGCAGCGAAAGCGTCGTCGAAGCGCGCCCCGGAACGCACGCTGCGCAACACGTCGCGGATCGCCTGGTCGCCGCGAAGCGCGACCAGCAGCTCGAAGGCACGGTGCGCGGCGGCGTACACGGCTTCCTTCTCCGTCCGGTACAGCTCTGCCGTGGGGCGCAACAGATCGGCTTCGGGGTGCGCGCTCTGCCAGAGCCGCAGCTCGGCCAGGCCGAGGCGGCGGTGTCCCTGGTCGGCGGTCACCGAGGCCATCCCCTCCCGGAACCAGAGCGGCGGCTCTTCGGGGAATCCCCCTTCGGCGGGTTGCAGGAGCTGGTACATGAGCGCGTGCGTCAACTCGTGCACCAGCAGCTCGGACATCTCCTCCTGCGCCGCGGCGGGCGGGTCACCCCAGCTGCGCGGGCTCTGCAGGAGGATCTGGTCCCCGAAGGCCCAGGCGCGCAGCCAGGGGTAGCCGTGCAGGCCGACCAGCGCTTCGAGGGCGTCGTGGTCCGGAAGAAGGCGCACGGTGACGCCGTGCCTGAACTGGCCCCAGCGCGACAGCCGCGGGCCTGCGGCGAGCAGGCCGCCTCCGATCCGCCCTGCTTCGGCGGCGTCCTCGCGCGGGTAGCGGACCTCGAAGAGGAGCCCGGGGCCGCGGACCTCGACCGCGAGCGGCGTTTCCTCCGCCGTGCTAGAGAGGCGCGGCACCGCGCAGGCCGCGAGGGCCGCGAGGCAGAGCATCCCCAGGCTGCCGCGCGAGCGCATGCTAGCAGCTTGCAGGACGGCGGGGTGCTGCGCAAGGAGGCGGTGTGCGCCAGGTGTGGATCACGCGCAAGGGTGGGCCCGAGGTGCTCGAAATGCGCGAAGCGCCCGACCTGCAGCCGGGGCCGGACGAGGTGCGCATCCGCGTCCGCGCGGCAGGGGTGAACTTCGCGGACTTGATGGCCCGGCGCGGGTTGTACCCGGACGCGCCGAAGCTCCCGTTCGTCCCCGGATACGAGGTGGCAGGCGACGTCGACGCGGGTCCTTCCGACCGCGTCGGCAAGCGGGTGCTCGGCTTCACGCGTTTCGGGGGGTACTCCGACGTGGTGGTGGTGCCGGCGAAGCGCGCGGTCGAGATCCCGCCGCGGATGTCCTATGCGGAGGCCGCCGCCATCCCGGTCAACTGGCTCACTGCCTGGCACATGCTGGTCGAGCTGTGCAACGTGAAGCGCGGCCAGCGGGTGCTCATCCACGCGGCGGCGGGCGGGGTGGGGACGGCAGCGGTGCAGATCTGCCGGAAGCTGGGCGCGGAGTCGATCGGCACCGCGTCCGCGTCCAAGCATCCGCGGCTGCGCGACCTGGGGCTCGCGCACGCGATCGACTACCGGAAGCAGGACTTCGAGGAGGAGGTGAAGCGCATCACGGGCGGGCGCGGCGTGCACGTCGTGCTCGACGCGGTGGGCGGCGCCTCGATCAAGAAGGGCTGGCGCTGCCTCGCGCCCACCGGGAAGCTGGTGGTCTTCGGGGCCAGCTCGGTCATGCAGGGACCCGTGGGAATGCTCTCGTCGGTCCTGCGGATGACGCCGTTCTGGCCGCTCAAGGTGATGCAGTCGAACAAGGCGCTGATCGGCGTCAACATCGGCCGCCTGTGGGGATTGGAGGACCTGCTCATCGCGGAGCTCCGGGCCATCCTGCAGGGAGTGGTCGAAGGGGCCTTCCGGCCCATCGTGGACCTGGAGGTGCCGCTGGCGGAGGCCCCGCGGGCACACCAGCGGCTGGAGCAGCGGGAGAACTTCGGGAAGGTGGTGCTGGTGCCCTGATGGCCTGTGCGCTTGATCCCGAGCTGCGGGTATCCTACTAGTCGCGGACTTCGCCATGGCCAGACGCGCGCTCATCACCGGAATCACGGGACAGGACGGCAGCTACCTGGCCGACCTGCTGGTCTCGAAGGGCTATGAAGTCCACGGCATGGTCCGCCGCTCCTCAGAGGAGAAATTCGAGCGGATCGCGCACCTCAAGGGGAAGGTGATCCTCCACCAGGGCGACCTGCTCGACCAGTTCTCGCTGGCGAGGCTGCTCACCGATCTGTGGCCCGACGAGATCTACAACCTGGCCGCGCAGTCGTTCGTGCCGACCAGCTGGAACCAGCCGGTGCTCACCGGCGAGTTCACCGCCCTGGGCGTGACCAAGATGCTCGAGGCGGTCCGCTACTCCGCTCCCAAGGCGCGCTTCTACCAGGCCTCGTCGTCGGAGATGTTCGGGAAGGTCCGCGCGGTGCCGCAGAACGAGGACACGCCGTTCTACCCGCGCTCGCCCTACGGCGTGGCGAAGGCGTACGGGCACTTCATCACCGTCAACTACCGCGAGTCGTACGGCCTGTTCACGGTGAGCGGCATCCTCTTCAACCACGAGTCGCCGCGGCGAGGGCTGGAGTTCGTGACGCGGAAGATCTCGGACGGCGTCGCGCGGATCAAGCTGGGGCTGCAAAGGCGGCTGGCGATGGGAAATCTCGACGCGAGGCGCGACTGGGGATATGCGCCGGACTACGTCGAGGCGATGTGGCGGATGCTGCAGGCGGACCAGCCGGAGGACTTCGTCATCGCCACCCACGAGACGCACACGGTGCAGGAATTCTGCGAGATCGCGTTCGCCCGGGCCGGGCTGGACTGGAAGGAGCACGTCCACGTCGACCCGGCCTTCGTGCGGCCGGCGGAAGTGGACATGCTCATCGGCGATCCCTCCAAGGCCAAGCGGAAACTGGGCTGGGAACCGACCGTGAAGTTCGAGCAGCTGGTCGAGCTGATGGTCGACGCCGATCTCGATCGCCTCAAGGCGTCCGGCCGGTAGCGTGCGCGTCCTGGTGACCGGCGCGAACGGATTCGTCGGAAAGCACCTCTGCGCGCACTTGCGGGGGCAGGGCGATGTGGTGTTGGAGGCGAACGGTCCGCCGGCGCCGGGCGCCGGCTCCCGTGGCACCTCGCTGGACGTGACCGATGCCGCGCAGGTGCGGGCGATCGTCGAAGACGCCCGTCCCGAAGTCGTGATCCACCTCGCTGGCCTCAGCTCCGTGGCGCAGAGCCATCGTGACCCTTCCCGCAGCTTCTTGGTCAATACGCTGGGGGCCGTGCACGTCCTGGCCGCGGCTCGAGACTCCGCTCCGCGGGCGCGGATCCTCTTGATCGGCTCGGCGGAGATGTACGGCCCGATTCCGGCAGGCGTCCGCGCCAGCGAGGACTTTCCGCTGCGGCCCTCGAGCCCATACGCCTCGTCGAAGGTGGCAGCCGAGGTGGCCGGTTTCCAGTTCCACCGCGCCGCCGGTCTCGAGGTGATTGCCGTCCGGCCGTTCAACCACATCGGGGCCGGGCAGGCGCCACATTTCGTCGTCCCGTCCCTGGCGCGCCAGATCGAAGCGATTCGCGCGGGAGAAGGGCGGCCAGTCCTCCAGGGCGGCGACCTGACCGTCGCGCGCGACTTCTCGCACGTCGACGACGTGGTGGAGGCGTATCGGGCTCTCGCGCTGCGGGCGACGCCCGGCGAGGCGTACAACGTCTGCAGCGGTGAAGGACGCACCATCCGGAGCCTGCTCGACGAGATGCTCCAGATCGCCGGCGTCCGCGCGGAGATCGAGGTCGACCGCGCGCGGCTCCGCCCCGCGGAGTTGCCCAGCCTGGTCGGAGATCCAACCAAGCTGCGGAAGCTGGGATGGCAACCTTCTCGCAGCGTCCGCGACGCTCTTCGCGAAGCGCTGGACGAGGCAGCGGCGCGCCCGGACTCGAAGGAATGAACGAGCGGGACGTGTCCGTCATTCGGGCTGCGGCCTGTGGCGGAGGAGCAGGCTCAGCCGGTGGACCGTGACGCCGTCGCCGTAGCGGAGGTAGAGGGTACGGCCGCTCAGCGCGTGCCACTGGGGACAATTCTCCATCATCACCCGGATGTTGCCCGAAAAAGGCGCGGCCACCCGGAAAACGAGTCCCCAGGGAGCAGGTTGGCTTTGCGCCCCCGATCCGTCAGCAGGAACGAAGGGTTGATCGGAAACGATTAAGATCGCGTTCCGGGAAACGTCGACGTTCAGTTCCAGGCCGCTCGAGCCGGGCACGAGGGTGCCGGCCGGAAACTCGAAGGGCGCGATCCGCTCCGCTTCTTCTACCTCCGCCTGGTCGACCCAGCCCCTCGCCGCGCCAGGGGCGACGGGGATCGAAGTGCGGCTGTCCAGCCGCAGATCGGGCGGGCCGTCGCCGCGAGACGGCCAGGTAGTCTCTAGCGGCGACGCCTTCCCGTCCTGCGAGATGCCGTATGCGCGGAGATCGTTCCACTGGAATTGCTCGTGATCGGTCCACTCCCGCGACATCGAGAACCCCGAGCGTTCCAGAGCCGCCGAGCCCAGCACGCGCGCGACGTCCGGGCGCTCCGACGCCGGGACAGTGCGCGCCAAGAGCATGCCGCGCGCGAACAGCATCACCTCCCGCGCCGGCTGCAGGGTACGGGCGTCCGCGGCCCAACCAGACACCGCCAGCCAGCGCGCGAAGGCCGGCTGCCGTTGCTCGGCGAATGGACCCGGGTCGAGCCAATCAGTCCGCATGAACCCGGGCGCATAGCCCCAGTTGCAGGCGCGCGCCCGTGCATAGGCGTCGGGAACCCGAAGGACCTCGAAAGACCTTGTCGGCGGCATGGGATCCAGCACGAGGTCGTTGCGTAGGTAGAAGACCTGTCCCTGGAGTCGAGCGAACGGCTTGTACCGGCGCAAGATATAGCTGCTCACCTCGTAATGCCGGACTTCGTTCGTCACGCCGTCCCACGCGGGCAGGCCGCCCGATTTGGTATCGAAGACCACCAGCTTCGGCCGCGCCTTCTCCAGTTCCTGGATCAGGTCGAGCTGGACGCTCCGCCGGATGGCCATCGACACGTGGTAGTAGCGGGTCGCCGGCTTGCGCCGAAGGAGATAATGATAGAGAGCCGGTTGATTGCTGAAGTCGAAGAGAGTGTCGCCGGCGTCGAGCGACGCGTCGAGGAAGCGGCGCAGCTCGGTCCAGCCGGCTGCCTGGTTCGCCATCGCTGGTTCTGACCACCCCAGTTCCGCCAGCACGGGCTGGTTGGGGACCACGCGAATGAAGTTGGACGGCACGCGCGAGAGGCTGTCCGCGACCCGGCCCGGCGTGAAGAGGATCGTGGCGAGAACGACGATCCCGGCTGTCGCGACCAAAGCGCGCCGGCTGCGTAGCCCGCTGATCGCCAGGATCTTGTCGAGGGCGTAATACAACAGCGGTAGCGCGGGACTCACGGCCTGCAGCAAGTGCCAGTCCGCCCGGCTGAGGAACTTTCCGTAGTAGAGAAGCGTGACGATGGCCAGGGCCGCCATCACCCAATCGCGCACGTCGAGCACCCAGCGCATGCGTACCGCCGCGACCGCGTACCAGAAAGCGAGCAGCAGGAGCAGCGGCGGCAGGAACATGTAGACCAGGAAGTTCCATTCCTTCCCGTGTGGAATCGCACCGGTCAGTGCATGATCGGGGGCAAACGCCGCGTAGTAGTCGAGGAACGCCGAGACGGCGTGGTGACGCGCCAGGTACGCGATCCCGAGCGCAAGAACGATCAATCCGGACAGCACGACTCGGATCGTCCGCGGCAAGTTGCCGAAGAAGCCACGATCGCGCTGGGCGTGGGTCAGCTCGAATCCCACCAGCGCGGCGCCGCAGGCCGGCACCGCAGAAGCGAGCTCGGGGACGAGCACGTTGGAAGCGACCAATGCGACGGCGAGCAGGAACGCCCGCGGCCAGGTGGCGCGCTCGAGCAGTGCGGCGAGCGCGAGCAGGATGAGCGAAAGAGGCGCGAAGCGCCAGTGCCCATCCATGTACGCCCCCAGAACCGGGTCGGCCACCGCGGCGATCAGGAGCGGCACATTGCGCCGGAAGAGGTAGAGGAAAAGGAGGTAGGTCGTCGTCCACCACAGCGGGGCGAGAAGCATGGCGGAGCCAGCGGAGCCGCCCCAGATGCTGTCGCCGAACAGCTTGAATCCCGCCAGCGGTGTGAAGATGTCCTGCAGCAGGCCATGGATGAAGAAGAGGTCGCGCCAGGGGAACGCGCCAGTGCTGAAGAGCCAGGCGCCTGCGATGAATTCGCCGCTGTGGAAGCTGTCCAGCCCACTGATGGCGAACGGCAAGGTGGCCGTATACAGCCAGAGGACGATGGGTACGGCTACGAGCAGGACGTTTTGCGCCTCGATGCGGCGGACCCGGACGAGCCCCTGCGCTCGCCGGAAGCGGCTGACCGTGACCGCAAACAGAACGGCCGTGGCCGCCGCGGCAAGCCATGCCGGCAACCACGGATAGGCTTGAACCGATCCGTCCGACGCGACCACGACTCGAGTCGCCCCGGACGCGGCATAAAGCGAGGCCACCGTGAACGGCGCGGCCAGTGCATTCAGGCGTGCCGCGATTTCGGCGAACCGCTGGACGGACGGGTCGCGTCGCGAAGCTATGGCTGCACCGACGAACACCGCCGCCGCGTAGGCGAAAGCTACCGCCGCGAGGTCAACCCAGAACCGGGCGGAGCCTCGGGGATCCAGGAGGATGAATCCCAGTCCGAAGGTGGCGCCGACGGCGAGCGCGCGGAGCCCCTGCTCCAAGACGACTGTCCTCCGCGGCGGCTCGTCCACCACTTCCGGGGCAGGCCGGGCTGCGGAGTCCGGCCAGCGCCACTGCGGCCAGCGAAGTCCGACGAAATGATAGACCGCGGCGGCGAGTGCGGGCGCGAAGAGGACGCCGAGGTAGTAGCGCCAGAAGTAGGGCTTGTAATTGAAATTGGAGTGGATCGGATGGCCGACGACGTCGGTGACCACGGAGAGCCGGCGCGGCAGGAGCCAGAAGACGAACGCAGTGACAGCTGCGGAGACGGCGATCGATATACCAAACCGAAGCGTGGCGGCCGCCCGGCTGCCCTGCGGACCAGGCGCGATGACCGTCGGCTCGGCGCCGCCGGCGAGATGGCTCATCGTCGTCCCGTTCCGGCCCCGCGATCGGCACGCCAGGGCTTGGGCGCGCGCGGGGGCCACGCCAGGCCGAAGTTCTCGCTGTGGAGCGTGAGGTTCGGGCTGTAATAGGGGTCTCGCAGCAGGCTCAATCCCCAGCGCGACTTCATGAACTCGATCTCGCGCGCGGCGCGCGCTCGCTTCTCCGTCGTGTTCTCGGTGCCCCGGCTGACCGACTCGTGGTGCAGCAACTCCGCGTACGGAGTCCAGACGTTGAGGTATCCGGCCTCTCGGAGTCGCAAGCAGAAGTCGACATCGTTGAACGCGACGGGAAGGTTCTCGGCGTCCAGCCCACCCAGCCGGAGATAGAGGTCGCGGCGGACAACCAGGCACGCGGCAGTCACGGCGGACAGGTTTTGCACGAGCTGTACCCGGGAGAAATACCCGGGTGCGTCGCCCGGCAGGTACCTGTGGCTGTGGTCGGCCACGCCACCCAGGCCGACGATGACGCCGGCGTGCTGCAAGGATCCATCGGGATAGTACAGCTTCGCGCCCACGGCCCCGATCCGGGGACGGAGCGCGTGCGCGGCCATCTCGGAGAGCCAGTCGGGGCTCATCACCTCGACGTCGTTGTTGAGCAGCCCGATCAGCTCCCCGCGGGCATGGGCCACGGCGAAGTTGTTGATCGCCGAGTAGTTGAAGGGACGATCGTAGCTGAGCACTCGCGCTCTCCCGGAAGCCCGGAGCTCCTCGAAGTAGCGGAGCGTTTCGGGGGCCCGCGATTGATTGTCGACGACGATCAGCTCGTAGTTCGAATAGGTCGTCTTGCGCTGGATGCTTTCGAGGCACTGGCGGAGCAGTCCACATTCGTCCCGGGTGGGTACGATCAAGGTGACGAGCGGTGGGCTCGACGGGAGAGGGCGGCGGACCCGGAACGTTCCCTGGACCGGGCCGGCCTCGACGTTCGCCGACGGCTCGTTCCGCGCGACGAACTCCTGCAGCGCGCGACGAGCCGCCTCGTCGGCGGCGGGAGTCCGGTGTCCGTCCCCGGCCGCCGCGCCGGCATGGCGGTGGTACAGAACGTAGGGCGAATGCCGGATCCGCTCCGGGGAGGCGTTCTCCACGAAGCGCAGCAGCAGGTCATAGCTCTCGCTACCTTCGAAACCCCCCCGGAAGCCGCCCGCTTCGCGGACGAGGTCCGAGCGAAGCGCGGTGAGCCGCGAAATGTAGTCGTGCGACGTGAGAAGGTCGGGGTTCCAGTCCGGCTTGAAGAACGGATCGAGACGCCGTCCCGCTTCGTCGATCTTGTCCTCGTCGCTGTAGAGGATCTCGGTCGCCGGGTCGGCGTTCAGCTCTTCCGCCACGACGTAGAGGGCATGGCGCGCCAGCTCGCCGTCCTGATCGACGAAGGCGACGTACTGGCCGCGGGCCAATTCCAGAGCGGCGTTGCAGACGGCCGCAAACCGCCCGTTGGCGGGCGGCTCGACGATCCGGATCCGTGCGTCTCGACCGGGAAGGCACTCGAGCGCGGAGCTGACGGCCGACCCGCTCGACCCGTCGTCCGCGATATACAGCTCCCAATCCGGGTAGAGCTGGTGCAGGACGGATTCAATCGCGCGGCGAAGTGCCAGCGCTTGGGCTCCGCGCACGGGTATCAGCACGGAGAATAGCGGACGCCGGGCGAGCGTCCGGATCCTCTCCGCGATGGCAACCGCATCGGAGGACCGCAGGGTGTCGAAGTCCTTGACCCAGGCCGAATAGGGAACGCTTCCCCAACGGAGCTTCTCCCGAGCGGTGTGCCACAGGCCCAGGGGACCGGCAGTCCGCAGAAGGCTCACGGCCTTCCCCAATGAGGTGCGCAGGCGGGACGGGCTGCGAAGTCGCGATGCAACGTTGGACAGCGCCAGGACGGCGCCCCTGGCTCCACGGTATCGCTGATCGGACCGTTTCACGCGCCATCTCTAGCTCAAAGCGTGTATCCAGCAGCGGCGGCATCGCGGTGGAACATCCGCACCGTATCGAGCGACACCTCGCCGAGATCCCGGCCGAGCATGGGCAGCTTCTTGAGCAGGTCCGGGGTCACCGTGATGATGTGGCAACGGATCTGGTCCGCCTGCACGACGTTGAACAGCTCGCGCGGGCTCGCCCAGATGATCTCGATGTTCGAGTACGGAGCGACCACCTCGAGCGCCGCCTTCATCACCGGAAGTGGGTCGACTCCGGTGTCGGCGATGCGCCCTGCGAACACGGAGATGATCGAACGTGGTCCCCCGGCGAGGGCGTGCGCGACTTCCTGCACCTGCGCGACCGTGAGCAGCGCGGTGGCGTTGACTTTCACTCCCCGCCGCGCGAGCCGCGCCATGACAGGTGCCGAGCTGTTTCCCCGCGTGTTCGTCACCGGAATCTTGACGTAGACGTTCTCCCCCCAGGAAGCGAGCCTCATCGCTTGGGCCTCCATCTCCGCGAACTCGTCCGAGAACACCTCGAAGGAGATGGGCCGATTTTCGATCTCGCGCAGCACGTCCTTGGCGAAGGCCTCGTATTGGGTGACGCCTGCCTTGCGCATCAGGGTAGGATTCGTGGTGAAGCCCTTGATCACCGGGTCCTTGCAAAGCTCGAGGATGGCGGCCCGGTCGGCGCCGTCCGCGAAGATCTTCACCTTGAGCGACTGCGCACTGAGCGTCATGTCAGGTCCCTTCATGGTGGACGGCCCCGAGGATCCAGGACACCGCTTCCGGCAGGCTGGCCACGGTGAGATCGGGCGAGTCGGGGCGCCGCTCCGAGTAGCCGTGATCAATGAACACCGTCTTGCAGCCGGCCCGCCTCCCGCTCTCGACGTCGCGCCAGCGATCTCCGACCATCACGCTCGTTCCGAGGTCGATGCCCCAGTCGCGGGCGGCCTCCACGAGCAGGCCGGGCGCCGGCTTCCGGCAGCCACAGCGATCGGCCTCGTCGTGGGGACACACCCGCACGTCGTCGAGCTCGAGCTCGCGCTGGACCGCTAGGTTGATCGCATCGACCGCCTCGCGCGTCTGCGTCCCGCGGCTGAGGTCGGGTTGGTTGGTGACGGCGATCAGGCGGAACCCCGCGCGGCGCAGTTCCGCGCAGGCCTCGGACACGCCAGGTAGAATCTCCAACTGCGCGAGCGTCCGCGGAGGAAAGGGCTTGCCTTCGTAGACGAGCGCCCGGTTCAGCACTCCGTCCCGGTCCAGGAACACCGCAGGCACGCCGCGCGCGGCCGCCGGCCGTGTCATCTAGAGCCGTCCCGCGCGGGCATCGTCCACCATCTCGGCCATCGAGGAGCGTAGCGCCTCCCGCGTGCTGCGCCGACAGGTCCACCCGAGAGCGCAGATGCGGCGAATGTCCAGCCTGACGACCGGCACGTCACCCTTCCACCCGCGCGGTCCGCCGGTGAACACGAACCGCGTCCCGCCGGGCGGCAGCTGCAGCACCTCGAGAGCGAGCTCGGCGATCTCGCGGACGCTGACGTAGTCGCCGGTAGCAACGTTATAGGCCTCGAAATTCTTCGGACACTTCTCGTTCGCGAGCAGGACGGCGTCGACCACGTCGCTGACGTGAATATACGACTTGCTCTGGGTGCCGTCTCCCAGGATCTCCAGCATGCCCGGTTCCTTCAGCAGGCGCCGTACGAAGTCGAACCCGACGCCGTGCGTCTGGCGCGGACCCACCACGTTGCCGAAGCGGAAGATGCAGCCGCTCAGCCCGGACATGTGGCAATAGGCGCCGATCAGGGCCTCACCGGCGAGCTTGCTCGCGCCGTAAGTGGAAATGGGGAGCAGGGGACCGTGGTCCTCGGTCGCTTCTTGCTCGCCGAGGTCCCCGTAGATGCCGCTTCCCGACGCATACAGGATGCGCTTGGCCCCGGTCGTCCGCATCGACTCGACGACATTGTGAGTGAGGAACGTCCCCTCGTGAAAATCGACGTCCGGCTCTGTCGCAGCGCGGGCGATGTCCGGGTTCGAGGCGAGGTGGATGACGACGTCGTGGCCCTCCATCGCATCGCGCAGGGCGGGAAGGTTCTTCACGTCGCCCCGCACGACCCGCAGCCGTTCGTTGTCCGCGTGGTGGGCGTAGTGCCAGTCGCGGCCGGAAGAGAAGTTGTCGAACAGCGTGACGCGCCGGACGGCGCGGTCGGAGAGCAGGCGGTCGGTGAAATGGCTACCGATGAATCCCGCCCCGCCCGCCAGGAAGAACCGCTCACCGCGCATCATTCCGCCGCTTCGCCGCCACAGCCTAGCGGGTCGATTCCCACTTGGTGGGCTGGGTCCTGAGCACCGGGTGGCTCACCAGGAGGTGCCAGAGCACGGCGCAGAGGCCTTCTGTATGCGCCGTCACCCGCTCGGCTTGGAGCGTCGGGATGACCGCACACGTTTCGGCGACCTGCTTGGTGAAGCCGCCGTCGCGCCCTACGATCCCGAAGATTCGGGCGCCGACTTCCCGGGCGAGCTCGAGCGCGAGGACCAGGTTCGTCGAGACCCGCTTCTCCCGGTTCCCACCACCGACGGAGAAGACCAGGACGGCGTCTTTCTGGGACAGCCGCGAGCCCTTCAGCCAGCGAGCGAAGGCGGTGTCCCAGCCGTCATCGTTCACGCGAGCCGTCAGCTCCGACACGTTGTCGGTGGGAGTGTACGCTTCGAAGTCGCAGATCTTCCGGAAGTCGTTGACGGCGTGGCTGGCGTGGCCCGCGGATCCACCGACGCCGAGGATGAAGAGGCGGCCGCCGCGGGCCCGCACCTCGGCGAGCCCGGCTGCCATCACGTCGAGGGCCGCCGGGTCGAGCGCCTTCAGAATGGTGGCGGTCTCGCCCAGGTAGCTCTCGCTGAAGGACGCCATGCGTTTCTCTGCTCCGGCAGGCTCAGGGCGGGCCATAGGATCGGTTGGCGAGTTTGGCGGCGGCATGGAGCAGCAAGGTGAAGACGAAGGAGAGGAAGCCGGCCATGGTCAGCAGCAGTCCAGTGACCGCCAGATGGGTCTCCCGCACGACCGGCGGCGGCAAAGACAGACCGTGCCGGATGTAACTCGCGATGAGCGGCAGGGTGAGCACCACGCCAGCCAGCGAGATCGCTGCGCTCGCGATCACCATCCGCGTGTACGGGAAAAGGGCGAGCAACCTCCTGCGGGCGGACCCGGTGAAGTCATAGAAGATGTGTGCGAGCCAACCCAGGTAGATGCCCTGCAGGCCGAGCAGGGTCGCGGTGACGCCGGCGAGCATCCAATAGATCGAGAAGGTGACCGGGCCCAGCTTGAACGGGCCGAACGTGAGCGGAATGGTGAGCATCACGCCCAGGGTCAACAGCAGCAGGCCCGGCTTGAAGACGAAGAAGTCAGCGCCGTAGATGAACATGGCGCGCAGGTTGATCCAGGCGGCTTGCCAGGGCGAGAACCAGCCGATGCGCTTGTGGTGGCTCAGCCGCCCGTGGCGATCTTTGAGGAACCGGACGGGCACTTCGGCGGTGCGCAGCTTGAGGTGGACCGACTTGAGCACCATCTCCGAGGCGTACTCCCAGGACTGCGACTCGAGTTGGAGCCGCTGCAGCGCATCCCGTGTGATGCCCCGCATGCCGCAATGGATGTCGGTGAAGTGTCCCGAGTAGAGGAAGTTCAGGACGCTGGTGGTGACCGGCGTCCCGAAGTAACGGTGGAGGTTCGGCATCGAGCCGGGCTCGATATAGCCGCGGAACCGCGAGCCCATCACGAACTCGAAGCCGGCGCGGAACTTTTCGACGAATGCGCCCAACTCGCGGAAGTCGTAGGTGCAATCCGCATCGCCCATGAGAACGTAATCGGCGCGGATATAGGGAAGGGCGTCGATGTACGCGCGGCCCAGCCCGCGCTGGGGGGCCTTCAGGACCCGGGCGCCGCGGGAGAGCGCGATCTCCGCGGTCTTGTCGGTTCCACTGTCGACGATGAGCACCTCGCCCGCCACGCCGGCCTTGGCGAACCCTGCGTGACACCAGTCGACGAACTCGCCGATGGTCAGCTCCTCGTCGAGCGCGGGGATCACGACCGAGATTTCCGGCCGCTCCACGTCCTTCTCGGAGAGCAAGAGCTGGACTTCCGGGTCCTGGCGTGGACTGGGCAGCGGACGCAATTTGTGCGAAACTCCAAGCGTCGACAAGCGAATCCTTCTCTCCCCGGCAGCTCGATTCGGCGAGCGCCAGCGCGCCTCAGCGGGTCCGGTCAGTACCAGACAAACGAAGCACGATCAACTGAGCCGCCGCGCTGCGTCGTCGTTGACAGCCCTGCGGAAACAAGCTCTTAGGCCTCGTCCGAAGCGGCACCTCCTGAAGAAGGCCACGCTGAGAAACGGCTCTATGCCGAGGTTGTCCCCTACACGCTGGTCTCCCCGGATCGATGCCACATCCTGTTCTCGTGCGCGCGTCAGGCCGCGGCGATCGACGGCGATTTCATCGAGTGCGGGGTCTACCAAGGCGCTACCCGCGCTTGAATCCCGGCGGGAGCCCGTCTGGACACTCGCACTGAAACATGGTTCACGAATCGCGTGCCCCAGCTTCAGGCTGGATCTGCCCGAGGGATCGAGCGTTCAGCAGGCGCGGACGCGGGCCAGCGCACTCGATCCTTCGGCGAGGGGTACCGCCTCACGCTTGTGGATCGATTCGGAATCTGGCTGTCCCGCCGCCAGATCGGCCGCTGGGTCGCGAGCCTCACCGGCAAAGTGTTCGGCGACTTCGGCTGCGGCTTCCATGCCCGTCTGGCGAGGTCCGTGCTCGACGAGGTCGAGCGCGCCTACCTCGTCGACGTCTCCCTCGCGCCAGATCTCGTCGCCCACCCGCGCGTCGTCGCGATCCAGGGCGCGCTTCCGGGCGCGCTGGCCGCCGTGCCGGACGGGTCCCTGGACATCGCCTTGTGCATCTCGGTACTCGAGCACTTGAGCGATCCCGATCGGTTGCTTCGGGAAGTGGTGCGAGTGCTCAAGCCCGGAGGCACGGCGCTCATCAACGTGCCCTCCTGGCGGGGCAAGGTGTTCCTCGAGCTCTCGGCGTTCCGCCTCGGCCTCAGCCCGGCCGCTGAGATGGATGACCACAAGATGTACTATGACGTCCGCGATCTGTGGCCCAGGCTCGTGTTGGCCGGCTTCCGCCCCAGCCGCATCCGCTGCTTCAGCCACAAGTTCGGCCTCAATACCTTCGCGGTGTGCCAGAAGGACCCGGCTTGAAGAGGACGGGATGGCGCCGGCCGATGGCGACAGGAAGGAGACCGCTGCCGGCTGGGACAGCCACTGGGCCAAGTATGACCAGGCAACCCGGCAGAATCCGGCCCACCGCTTCCGTAGGGCGCTGATCATCTCCCAGCTCGAGCGCTCGGCGCGGCTGCCGATGCGGATCCTCGATCTGGGATGCGGACAGGGTGATTTCCTCCGGGAGGCGCGGGAGCGCTTTCCGGATGCGCAGCTCGCTGGCGTGGACGGGAGCGCTGCCGGTCTGGAGCTAGCGCGGAGGCGCGTGGCAGGTGCGCGTCTGTTCCGCACAGATCTTGCCACGGACGATCCCTTGCCCTCCGAGCTGCACGGCTTCGCCACCCACGTCATCTGCTCCGAAGTCCTCGAGCACCTCGATGAACCGGCGCTTGCCCTGCGCAAGGCCGCGCAGGCGCTGGCCCCGCACGGACACCTGATCGTCACCGTGCCCGGCGGTCCGCGCTCCGCGTTCGACATCCACATCGGGCACCGGCGACACTACTCGCCCCGTGAGCTCGAGTCGCTCGTGCGCGCCGCCGGCTACGAGCCCATCGACGTACGGGGCGCGGGCTTCCCGGTTTTCAACCTCTACAGGTTGGCCGTGATCCTCCAGGGGCGCAGGCTGGCTCGGAAGGCCGACCAGGCGACGCCGCAGTCCCGCGCGTTCGTGCTGGCGATGACGGCCTTCGACTGGCTCTTCCGGCTCAGCGGCGACCGGACGCGGCTTGGGTGGCAGACCTTCGGCGTCTTCAAGGCCATCTCGCGCTGAAGAGAACCACTGTTTGACCCTCGCCGTAAAATCGGCTACTTGCCGCCTCGACGCTGCGGAGCAAGGAGAGAATGAAGCCGGCCATCACGATTCGGGAGGAGTCGATCGCGGTGCAGCCGACGCCACTCTGGCAAGCCGCGGCTGCCCAGTGCCCGCTGTGTGGAGGCCGCCGTCGGGAGTACTTGTTCGTCGTCGGGCAGTCCCGAATGACGCGTTGTCACGAATGCGGCCTTATCTCCTGCATGGATGGGTCGGGGAACGGCGCGCCGCGCTCGGCGAGCTCGTACCTGCTCGACGCCGCAGCCGCGGAGAGCCTTCGCGAGGGGCTGTCGGGGCGCATCCTCCAGGTCACGTTCGGCGGCCAGGGGCAATTGATGCTCGACCCGCGAGTCCCGCAGGTCGCGCTGGCACTTCCCAAGGATGCGCAAGCTCTCGAGTCCATCGAGCCCTGTTCGTTCGATTCTGCCTTCGTCAATGGCGTCGTCGAGCAGGTGCGCGACCCGGTGGCGTTGCTGCGCCAGATCCGGGCGGCGCTGAAGCCCGAAGGGACCCTTTCACTGGTGGTGGGATCGGGCGATCTCGCTCGACTGCCGTCCGACGAGGGCAAACTCCCCCGCTTCGTGTTCCAGCCCGCCACGCTGCTCCGTCTGGCGATTGCCGCGGCCTTTGATCCGCGAGCTTGCGGCCTTCTCGCCCGTTCCCTGCAGGGGCGCGTCGACGAGCGCGTCGACCTGCCGGTCAGGTTTTCGCGCATCCATCGCCTCCTCGGAGCGATGGGCAAGAGGACGGCGGTGGAAAGCGGACTGCTCGAGCTGCGCGCCAAGGTCGCCGAGGCGCCGCGTTCGCCTCGCCTGACCATCTTGATGCCTGTCTTCAACGAGGCGCGGACCTTTCGCGATACGTTCGATCGCGTCGCGGCCTGGCGGATGGACGGGCTCGAGCGGGAGATCGTCGTCATCGAGAGCAATTCGACCGACGGCTCGCGCGAGCTGGTCCAGGCCATCGAGTCGGAGCCTGGCGTCCGGGTGATCTACCAGGAGCAACCGCGCGGCAAGGGACATGCCGTGCGCGCCGGCCTGCGAGCGGCATCGGGCGACATCGTGCTCATCCAGGACGCCGACTCGGAGTATGACGTCTCCGACTACGACATCGTGCTCGAGCCGCTGCTGCGCCTGTCCGCTACCTTCGTGCTCGGCTCGCGCCACATGGGAGGCCGCACTTGGAAGATCCGGAAGTTCGCCGACTTCCGGGCGCTCTCCTGGTTGATGAACCTGGCGCACGAGTTCTTCACGCGTCTCGCCAACTGGGTCTACGACGCCGACGTCCGGGATCCGACCACCATGTACAAGGTCTTCCGCCGCGAGTGCGTCGAAGGGGTCGCCTTCCGGCGCGACCGCTTCGACTTCGACTGGGAGCTCGTTTGCAAGCTGATGCGCCACGGCCACACGCCGCTCGAGGTCCCGATCAACTACCGCTCCCGCACGTACGCCGAGGGCAAGAAAGTGCGCTTCTTCCGCGATCCGTTGACCTGGCTGGCGGCCATCCTGTCGAGCCGCTTCGAGCCGCTGCGCTAGATGAAGGCGTTCATCACCGGCGGGGCCGGATTCATCGGCAGCACGATGGTGGACCGGCTCCTCGCCGAGGGGCACGAGGTCACGGCTTACGACGACTTCTCCAACGGGCGCCGGGAGTTCCTCGCGAACGCACTCGATCGCCCGCACTTTCGCCTGGTGCAAGGGGATGTGCTGGATGCGGAGAAGATGGGCGCCGCGCTGCGCGGACACGACCTGGTCTTCCACTTCGCCGCCAACGCCGACGTGCGGCGGGGCCTCGAGCATCCGCGCAGGGATCTCGAGCAGAACACGATGGCCACCTTCACCGTGCTGGAGACGATGCGGCACGCCGGCGTGAAGCGGATTGCGTTCTCCTCGACCGGATCCATCTACGGAGAGCCGCGGGTCTTCCCCACGCCGGAGGACTGTCCGTTCCCGGTGCAAACCTCCCTGTACGGCGCCTCGAAGCTGGCCGGCGAGGGTCTCATCTCCGCTTACTGCGAAGGGTTCGGCTTTTCGGGCTGCGTGTTCCGGTTCGTCTCCATCCTGGGGGAGAGGTACAACCACGGGCACGTCCTCGACTTCTACAAGCAGCTCAGCTCCGACCCCCGCCGACTACTCATCCAGGGAGACGGCCAGCAGCGGAAGTCCTACCTGTACGTACAGGACTGCGTCGACGCGGTGTTGCATGGGCTGCGCGCGTCGCCTGCCGGGTTCCACGTGTTCAACCTGGGGACGGACGAGTACATCACGGTGAACGAGTCGGTCGCCGTGATCACACGCCACCTCGGCCTCGATCCGGAGCTCAGCTATACGGGCGGCGAGCGCGGCTGGATCGGGGACAGCCCCTTCATTTTCCTCGACACTCGCAAGATCCGCGCGACCGGCTGGAAGCCGACGCTGACCATCCGTCAGGCCGTGGAGCGAACGGTCGCCTACGTGGTAGCGCACCCCGAGCTCCTGGAGGAGGACGCCTGATGGCCGGCGTCTCCATCTGGGGTACCTGGCATCTCGGCTCGGTTCACGCTGCCTGCCTTGCCGCGCGGGGCAATCGCGTGCGCGCGACGGACCTCGATCCGCGGGTCATTGCTGGGCTACGCGAAGGGACGCCTCCGCTGTACGAGCCCGGACTGCCGGAGCTGCTCCGTGAGCAGCTGGAATCGGGCAGGCTCACCCTCCACCCGCCGGACGATCCAGAGCTCGGCGAGGCCGAGGCCATCTTCCTGACGTCGGACACCGACATCGACGAGGACGATGGCGTGCAGCTCGCTTCGCTCGAGGCGCTGGCGGAAGCCGCGGCGGGCTCCGTCCGGCGCGAGATGCCCGTGGTGGTGGCCAGCCAGGTTCCGGTCGGCACCACCGAGCGGCTCGTGATGCAGATGTCGCAGATGAGCGGCCGGGCATTGACCGCGGTCCACGTCCCGGAAAACCTCCGCCTCGGTACCGCAGTGCACGACTTCCTCCATCCCGACCGCCTGGTCATCGGATCGGCTGATCGAGGTTCTGCAGATTCGGTGCTCGACGTGTACCGTCTGGACTGCCCGGTCCTGCGCATGACGGTGCGCAGCGCGGAGATGTCGAAGCACGCGCTCAACGCGTACCTCGCGACGCTCATCAGCTTCGCCAGCGAGCTTTCAGACCTCTGCGAAGTCGCCGGCGCGGACGCGTACGACGTAGAGCGCGCCCTTCGCGCCGATGCGCGGGTGAGCCCGAAGGCGCCTCTCCGGCCGGGCTTCGGGTTCGCGGGGGGAACGCTGGGGCGGGACGTCCAGGCGTTGCGGCAGGTCGCAAAACGGTCGTCGGTCCCCTCGGCGTTGATGGACGCAGTGCTCGCGGTCAACCGGAGCCGGACCGGACGCCTGATGGAGCAGCTCTCGCAAGCTCTTGGCGGTCTCGCGGGTCGGGCGATCACATTATTGGGATTGACCTACAAGCCGGGGACCGACACGCTGCGCCGTTCGGTCGCGCTCGAGTTGGCGCGGGCGCTGAACGGCGCCGGTGCGCGAGTGACAGCCTTCGATCCACGGGTTTCGCGGCTGCCCCCCTCCGCTCCGGCGATCTCCCTGGCCCCGGACGCGCCAGGGGCGGCTCGGGGCGCGGACGCGGTGGTCGTCGTGACCGGATGGCCCGAGTTCGCTGCCCTGGATTGGGCACGGATCGGAGCCGTGATGCGGCGGCCCTTGGTACTCGACTTGCGAGGCGTTCTCGACCCGTCCACGCCGGGGATCGAGCTGCGCAGGATCGGAGTCGCTCCGTGAAGCTCGCAGGCAAGGTAGCCCTCGTCACTGGAGGAGGGCGTGGAATCGGAAAGGCGATCGCGCGCGCCTTCGCGGCGGAGGGGGCGCAGCTCGTCCTCGCGGCCCGCTCCGAGCAGCAGCTCGAGTCCACCGCTGCCGAGCTGCGTCGCGAAACCGGCGTCCGCTGCCTCGCGCACCGCTGCAACGTCTCCGATCCGGGCGAGGTGCAGCGCTTGGTCGACGCGGCGCGAGCGGCCCTGGGTCGAATCGACGTGCTGGTGAACAGTGCGGGCACGTATGGACCCATCGGTTTGCTCACCGACTGCGATCCCGATGAGTGGCGGCGAGCGATCGAGGTCAACCTGCTGGGCACCGTGTATGCAAGTCGCGCGGTGCTCCCACTCTTCCACGGCCTGGGCGGGGGAAGGATCTTGAACCTCGCCGGTGCCGGCATCGGAGGCCCTTCCGTCACGCCCCGCATCAGCGCTTACGCGGCGTCGAAGGCGGCGGTGGTCCAATTCACCGAGTCTCTGGCGAAAGAGGTCGCGCCCTGGAACGTCCAGGTGAACGCGATCGCCCCGGGCGCCGTGACCACCGAGATCACCGAGGCGGTCATCGCCGCCGGTCCGGAGCGCGCCGGTCGCGAATTCTACCAGCGGAACGTCCAGCAGATGGAGCAAGGCGGCGATCCTCCCGAACTGGCCGCCCGACTGGCGGTCCATCTCGCCTCCGACGAGTGCAAGCTGACCGGGAAGCTCCTTTCGGCGAAGTGGGACAGGCTCGACGCCATCGATGAATCGCGCGTGAATCGGGCATCCCTGTTCGCGCTCCGGCGCATCGACGGCGTGCTCTTCGCCGAGGTCGGAAAGCCATGATCATCGCGAAGGCGCCGCTGCGGATCACCCTCGGCGGCGGCGGGACCGACCTGCGCAGCTACTACTTCAGGCACGGCGGCTTCTGGATCAGCGCTGCCGTCGACAAGTACATCTACATCTCGATCCACGAGATCTTTCCCGACGAGATCATCCTCAAGTACTCGAAGCTCGAGCGGGTGAAGACGGTGGACGAGGTGGAGCACGCGCTGCTCCGCGAGTGCCTGCGGACGGTGGGCGTTCGCCAACGGATCGAGATCTCCAGTTTCGCCGATCTGCCGGAGGGGACCGGCCTCGGTTCGTCGGGCACCTTCACGGTAGCGCTGCTCAAGGGGCTGCACAGCTACATCCGCAGGCACATCAGCAACCGGGAGCTGGCCGAGGAGGCGTGCAGGATGGAGATCGAGCAGCTGGGCCGGCCGGTGGGGAAGCAGGACCAGTACATCGCCGCGTTCGGCGGCATCAACTGCTTTTCCGTCGCGCCTGGAACCGACCAGGTCGAGGTGGTTCCCCTGCACCTCGCCCGTCCGGTCCTGTATGCGTTGGAAGAGAGCTGCGCGTTCTTCTTCACGGGCTATTCGCGTCAGGCGTCATCGATCCTGGCCGAGCAGCACGAGAAGTCGAGCAGGGACGACGCAGCGATGCTCGAGAACCTTCATGCGGTAAAGGAGCTGGGATTGCAAAGCAAGGCCGCGCTGGAAAAGGGCGATCTCCGCGCGTTCGCCGCGCTGCTCAACCAGCAGTGGGCTCTGAAGCTTTCGCGATCGAAGTCGACGGTGAACTCCGACATCGCGCGCTGGTTCCAGCTGGGACTCGATAACGGCGCCTTGGGCGGCAAGTTGATCGGCGCGGGCGGCGGGGGGTTCCTCATGTTCCTCGCGGAGGACAAGGCAGCGTTGCGGAAGGCGATGGCGGCCGCCGGGCCGCAGGAAGTGCGGATGCGCTTCGACTTCGAAGGCGCGCAGACCCTGGTCGCGTGATGCGTGTCGGGATCCTGGGTTGTGGCCTGATCGGCGGAAAGCGCGCCGCGGCGCTAGGCGAGGACACCCTGACGGCGGTGTGCGATCGCGACGCAGCCCGCGCGCACGCCCTGGCGGCGCGCACCGGGGCGCGTCCGTGCGGGTCGCCCGCCGAATTGTTCGGCCTGTGCGACGCGGTGGTGGTCGCGACCACCAACGACCAGCTCGCGCCGCTCGCGGCGCAGGCGCTGGAGGCCGGCAAGCACGTCCTGGTGGAGAAGCCCGCGGCCCGCAACGCGGCCGAGCTGAAGCCGGTGATCGCGCTCGCGGCCCGGAGCGGACGTGTGGTGAAAGTGGGCTTCAATCACCGCTTCCATCCAGCGGCCATCCGGGCGCGCGAGATCCTGGACGCGGGCGACTGCGGCCCGGTGATGTTCGTCCGGGGTCGCTACGGCCACGGCGGGCGCGTCGGATACGACCGCGAATGGCGCGCCGATCCGGTCGTCGCGGGCGGAGGCGAGCTGATCGACCAGGGTGTGCACCTCATCGATCTCGCGCGCTGGTACCTGGGCGGCGAGTTCGCACGGGTTTCGGCCCAGACGGCGACTTTCTTCTGGAAAATGCCCGTCGAGGACAACGCCTTTCTCACCTTGACCACCGCCTCCGGTCAGATCGCGCACTTGCACGCGAGCTGTACGGAATGGAAGAACCTCTTCTCGTTCGAGATCTACTGCCGCGTCGCGAAGCTGCACTTGGAGGGGCTCGGTGGCAGCTACGGCCTCGAGCGCCTCCATCATCATCGGATGCGCCCGGAAATGGGACCTCCCGAGACGGTCATCCACGAATATCCGGGCCCCGACCAGTCCTGGGCGCTCGAATGGCACGACTTCTCGCGAGCCGCGATCACCGGCGGAGCCGTGCGCGGAGATCTTGGGGACGCGCTCGCTGCGCTGCGCATCGTCGACGAGGTGTATGGCCGATGATCCAGGTCGCGATCCTCGCCGGTGGTCTGGGTACGCGCCTGGGGCCGGCGACCTCGCGGATACCGAAGGCACTGGTCCCCGTGAATGGGCGTCCGTTTCTCGCCCACGTCCTCGAACTGCTGGAGGAGCATGGCCTGAAGAGGATCCTGGTCTGCGTCGGTCACCATGCCGAGCAGCTCGAGCGGGCTTTCGGGGACGGAAGCAGCGCAGGCGTCCAGCTGACCTGGCACCGCGACGGGCCGCACCTGCTGGGCACGGGCGGCGCCCTGCGCGCAGCTCTCGATCGGCTGGAAGACGAGTTCCTGGTTCTCTACGGCGATACGTACCTGGACATCGACTACGGCGCGGTCGTGCGCGCTTTTCGCGCTTCCGGGAAGCCCGCGCTGATGACGGTGTTCCGCAATTCGGGAAAGTTCGACGCGAGCAACGTCGTCTTCCGGAACGGTAGCCTCCTGCTGTACTCGAAGCGCCACCCGACGCCCGAGATGGATTACATCGACTACGGCCTCTCGGTGCTCCGGCGCGAGGTGATCGCCGAGCTTCCGGCCGGAGAGCCTTCCGACCTGGGGGACCTCTATTCTCGTCTCGTCCAGGAAGGGCGAATGGCCGGCCACGAGGTGTTCCGAAGGTTCTACGAGATCGGCACGCCCTCCGGTCTGGCGGAGACCGAGCGGTACCTCGCTGCCCGCCGCTAGAAAGCGGAAGCGGCCCCGGTCTCTGCGGCTGCGCGCGCTTTTCGAGCGATGATCAACATCGACCCGGCAAGAACCGGCACCGGAATCCCGCGCAGGGCATCGGGCGCGACGGCATGCAGGCTGCGGACCAGCGAGGAAAAGAACGGAGTACGGTAGGTCGAGAGCTGCCGGTGTACGTATGCCAGGTCGAGGTATTTGGGGAATGGCCGCGCCTCGAGCAGCTCGAATCCGGCGCGGGCAAGCAGCGCGCCCAGCGTGTCCGGATCGAAGTAGAAGAGGTGCTCCGGCTTGAAATCGGTCCAGTGCTTGCCGAGGATTCGCCGAGAGAGGGCGGCGACGTTCGGGGCCACGACGACCAGCGCGCCGGAGTCCGCCAGGCGGCGATGGGCCTGCCCGAGCAGGGCGGATGGGCTCCTCACATGCTCGAGCACGTCGCTCATCACCACGACCGAGAATGAGCGGCCTTGGAACGGCCCCCCGTCCAATGTCCCCTGATGGATCCGGTGGGCGCCCAGCTTCTGGCGAGCGAGGCGCGCAGAGTACTCGTTCAGCTCGACGCCGTACGGATCGAACCCGCGCGCCCGTGCCTCCTCGAGCAAGAAGCCCGTAGCGCAGCCGACGTCGAGCAGAGGTCCCTCGCGGATTCCGGTGCGGGCCCCCAAGCGCGCGAACAGGCTCCGAAAGGTGAGCTTCTTCAGCCGTTCGACGCCGGCGGCGTCCTCGGAGATGCCCCAGGGCTTGTAGTAATCCGCGCCATAGATGATTTCGAGCTGAGCGTCGCTCGGCTGTGGATCGAGGTAGACGAGCCCGCAGGCCCGGCAGCGTACGTAGGTCTCTCCCTCCTTGGTGAACAGGTGCGCGGCGTCGCGGCCGTGGCAGAGATCGCAGGCGACCGGCCTTCGGCCCGGTTCGGTCGGCCCGCTGCTCACGGCCCGTTGCGTACGAGCCTGCTGGCCGAAGCCTTGAGGAGTGGATGGACCAAGGGCATCTTCTTCACCGCCTTGTTCAGCGCGTCAGCCACCCTGTACCGCAGCGGCCTGGCCGCGATCGCCGCGTTCTTCTGGCGCAGCTCGGTCAGCGTGGCGGCGAGCGTCGCCCAGGGCCGGACCGAAGGGGGCAGCGGGGCGGGGAGGGATTCGAGGATCCGCGCAAGGAGCTGCAGGTGCCGTTCTGCGGTGACCTCGCTGATCATCGAGCGAGGACGCTTACGATAATGGAATTGGATGTCGTTGGTGACGAGGAAGCGATGTCCGGCGTGCGCCAGCTTCAAGTACAGGGACCAGTCCTCGTAGCTGTTCAGGGACTCGTCATACGCCCATCGATCGAAGAGCGAGCGGCGCAAGAGCGAGGTCGCGCAGGAGAGGCGGTTCGCCACCATCCCCAGGGACGGAGCGTCTCCCAGGAAGAGAGCGTAATCGCAGAAGCGTCGCTCGGCCAGGTCGACGTCGGTCGCGAAGTACGCGGCCGACGGGACCACCACGTCGAACTCCGGAAGGGCTTCCAACGCGGCGACCGCCAGCTCGACGAAGCCCGGCGAGATGCAATCGTCCGCGTCCAGCGGCAGCACGTACTTCCCGGTCGCCGCCCGGACGCCCACGTTGCGCGAGGCCGAGAGCCCGCGATTCACGGAGTTCCGGATCACCTTCACCACACCGCTTCCGGAGGCGGCTTCTTGCTCCAGCCGCGCAATCAGGGCAGCGTCGAGAGGTTCGGTGGAAGCATCGTCGACGACGACGATCTCGATCGGATCGTACGTGCTTGCGACCACGCTGGCGATCGTCTCGGGCAGATAGCTGCCGAGATTGTGGTTCGGGATCAACACGCTCACCAGGGGGCGCGCACCCGACGACCGGACGGGCGTCTTCGCCGGGGAGTCTGCCAGCCAGTAGGGCGGGTCGGCCGTCCATTGCACGCGTGCGAGCTGCGGCTGGCGATGCGCTCGCGCCAGGGTCGAGGCAAGGCCTTCCACGGTACCGTCGAACTTGTAGCAATTCTCGCCGTCGCGGAACGGCGATCGGTCGGCGAATGCCAGGCAGTTGCCGTTCAAGACCAGCGTAGCGCCGGCGGCGGAAGCTTCGTAAGCCGCGAGATTGCAACTCTCCCAGGCCGATGGGATCACCACGATCGACGTTCCCAGCAGCGCTTCGCGTTCGGGGCCGGACGGCAGGAACAGGAACCGCTCGCTCAGGTCTGCCGGCACCAAGGACCGGATGCGCTCGCGATACGCGGCGTCCATGGCGTGACAGGCGAGGACCGCCCGCCCGCGGAACCCCGCCGTCTCGCGCATGAACTGCGCCGCGCCGCGGACGAACAGCTCGGGACGTTTGAAGGGCTGCAGCTTGGTGGCGAACAACAGATCGCGCGGGGGGGTCGTCGGCCGCGCAGGGCTCGACGCCGGGTAGACGACCGGCGGGAACGACACCTCGACTTTGCCGAGCCAGGCGGGCTCGAACCCGTAGTGCTCCGCGTTGAATTCCGCGATTCCCGGGAGATGGGCAACGACGCGCTCCGCGTCGTGCAGCGCCTTCCGTTCCAGCTCGAAGCGTCCCAGCTGCTCCACCGTCGGCTCGCGTGGCTCGAATCGCTGCAAGATCCCGTCGGTGGAATGGATGCGGACGACGATCTCCGATTCGCCGAAATCCAGGCCCAGCAGCTTTTCCTGCAGCGTGCAGAGCGCCCAGCCCCGGTAGTCGGGGAACTCGATCACGTCGAAGTACAGGCCGAAGTCGAGGCGAAGCGTCTTGAGCGCGCGGAGGAAGTCGAGCGACTGCGCGTGCCACGCCGAATCGGTGAACGCTGCCGCGGGCGGATAGACCGAGCCGCCCTCGTATGCGGGGTCCCATCCCTCCCGCATTTCGGCGTAGTGAGGCTGCACGCGCCCGCCGAAGTACCCGCCGATGCGTTCGGCTTCGAAACCGAGGTTGCCCGGGAGCAGGAGGTGGAACTCGACTTCGGACGATCGCGCCAGCGAGTCGAGGACCAGGTTGTGTAGAAGCCGCCCGATACCGCCTCCGGTGAAGGGGTACAGCTCGTCGGTCACCAGGCAGATCCGTCTCATAATTCGAGGAACTCGGCGTAGCGCCGGAATGCCTCGGCGCAGAGCGTGCGCGAATAGTCGACCATCATCTCGTCCAGCTCGCCCGGAGAACGCTCGCGCAGATCGAGCAGGCGCTCGACTTCGTCGCGGACCTCCCGGACGGAGTCCACGGCCCGCACTTGCGTCAGCCGCTGGTACGGATGCAGGTCGAGATCTCCCAGGCTGAGCGGACCGGTCAGGCAGGGTGTGCCGAGCGCCATCCCTTCCAGGGCGGTCATCGGCTGACACTCGGTGAGAGATGCGTTGAGGATCACGTCGGAATCGCGCATCAGGCGGAAGACTTGCGCCCGCTCCGGCGGCGGGATGCGGATGATCCGTCCGCGCCGCGAACCCGGTAGCTCGCGGAAATCGGTGGTGACGACGATCCGGCGCAGGCGCTCGACGCGCTCTGCCGCGAAGAGATTGGTGTAGAAATTCTTGCGCCAATCGTTGGGGACGGGGATGAGCGCGCTGCCGCTCAGGCTCCCGCGCACCTCGAGACGACCCTCCGGGATGCGCGGGGGAAGACTGATGAGGGTCTTGGGAAAGATCAGATCCGACACCAGGTGCATGTCGGCCTTCACGCACGCAATGCCGTTCAAGACGCCTTGCCGCCGGCGGCGCAGTGCCAGCGCGAACATCTGGTGCTCGAAGTCGAGATGGAGCTGGGCGGTGTTGCCGAGCGATGCGAAACAAATGCGGACGCTGCTGCCCAGGGCCCTGCGCAGGACGCGCGCGAGCTCGTCGGCCGCGGCGGAATAGCCGTGGAAGACGACCACCCGAACGAGCCGATCGGCGCAGCCCTGCAGCACGCGCCGGTGCTCCTGCGTGGTCAGCGCTCGGCGGCAGCTGATCGCGAGCTTGTGACCGGGCGCGTATCCGGCGTGTGCACGGATGCCGTGCCATTCCTGGTGGAAGACGTGGACCACGCGCGAAAAGCTGGCGTCTTCCTGGGACCAATGCGTGTCGAGCGGCTCGTTCCACAAAACGGCGTCAGGCGGCGTCCTCGATTCCGCTTCGCGGAACGCAGGGGGCTGCGGATCAGGATTCGGCCGTGCCGACCGCAGTGTGACCAGATCGTCGGCCAGGGAAGACATCCTTCGCCGCCGCTCTTCGCGGCGCCGTTCGGCGCGCAGCATCTCCTCGAGCTCGGCGATCCGGACGTCGGACTGCGCGGCAGGTTGCTGGACCGCGCCTTGCACAGATTGCGCCCAGGCGCGGATCTTGGGGACGGACATGGCGTCGAGGTCGGTGCAGCTCAGCTCGTGGGGCGCGCCGTTGCCATCCGACTTCATGCGCAGCGCGAAGAAGCGGGTCCTGGCCCCGCCGTTGGGAGTGAGAAGGTACACGTCGTGCGTGCCGATGAGGTCCTGCCCGATGTGCAGGTCGAATCCCGCGGGCGCGAGCTCCGGATAGGAATGGAGCCAGCATCCTTGGTGCCATGCGTTTTCGAAGACGCTGACGGGCACCAGCTTGTTCTCGACGAGGCAGATGGTCCCCCCCGGAGCGAGGACCTGCAGCATGCCGTCGAGGAGCCTGGACACCGCCTGCGGCGGGTTGTGGATCAGCACGGAGACCGTGAAGACGGTGTCGAATCGGCGGCTGCCCACGGCCGCAGCGACGTCCAGGCCGACGAACAGCCGGTCGGCGATCGGCTCGAGCCCCGCAGGCGGATGCTCGCGCAGCGGCGCGACCATCTTCTCGGAAAAATCGTAGCCGTGATAGCGGACCTCCGGGAGGCTGCCCAGGTATCGCGCGTGGCGGCCGAACCCGCAGCCGAACTCGAGCAGCTCGAGGCGCCTCGCCACGCGCTCCTGCTCCGAGGCGATGAATCTGCGAAGAAAACCTTCCTGCTCCTGGTACGAGCGGTTGGCGTTCGTCTCCCGCTCGCGCAGCATCTCCTCGTACGTGGCGCCGTCCATCTCCCGCCAGTAGTCGTTCGAAGGCGCGCCGCCGCCGGAAACGCTCGTGATCTGCTCACCCATCGTTGTCGAAGGCATACGGAATGCGGTCGCAGCTCATAACATGCCCTCCGATCGAGGGACAACACGGAGTTGCGCGTGTGCGAGGAGCCCGTCCTCCCTTGACCCACGACGGTCGGCAACCCTATACGACCACGCTCACGGTGCCGATTCTCGCCGCGATGGAACGACCGCAGGAGCAGCCCTCCGCCCCTTCGTCCGAAACGTCCCCTGAGCGTGCGTGCTTCGCACGCGCGGGGCTCGCTTGCGCGGCTGCTGCGTGCATCGGACTCGCCGCGGTGGTGGTGTGCTTCCGCCCGGGATACATGAGCGCGGATTCGATCGACCAGCTGCATCAGGCGCGCAGCGGCGTCTACCTGCCCCATCACCCGCCCATGATGGCCTGGCTCTGGTCGGGCATGGATCGCATCGTGCCCGGCCCCCTGGGAATGCTCGTCCTGCAGAACGTGGTGTTCTGGTCCGGCCTCGCGATCATCCTTTGTTTGTCGGTCCGGCGGGTCGTTGCCGGTCCCCTGGTTCTCGCGCTCGGGCTGCTCCCACCTTGCTTCTCGTTTCTCGGCATCGTGTGGAAGGACGTGCACCTGGGCGTTTCACTGCTCCTGGTGGCGGCACTGCTCTTGTGGGCGAGCCGGCGCCGGCGGCCCGCTGTCGCATGGGCCAGCCTGCCGTTCCTGTTCTATGGAGGCGCCGTGCGGCCGAACGGCGTCCTCGCGATGTTGCCGCTCGCGATCTGGTTCGCGGCCATCCTGGTTCCGCACGCCCGGCGCCGTTCGAAGGCGCTGCTCGGGTTCGGCGTGGCCGCTGTTCTGTTCCTCGGGGCATCGGCGCTCCACGGTGCGCTGACGCGCGGCCGACCCGCATACGGTTTGCAGTACACGCTTCTGTACGATCTCGCTGCCATCTCGGTGGGCGCCGGCGAGAACCTGCTGCCGCCGCATCTGCGGGAGGGTCCTCGGGCGATCACACTAGGGCGCCTGCGCGAGCTGTACACGCCGGACATTCCTGATCCGCTCTTCTTCGGTCCGGAGCCGCACGTATCCGCGACGGATGATCGGCGACTGGTCCAGGCGATCGCGGTGGAGTGGGCGCGCGCGGTGCTCCACCACCCGGCCATCTACGCGCGCCACAGGTTGACGATCGTCGCGGGCCTCCTCGGCCTCAAGGAGATCGGATACACGTTCCACCACGGAATCGACCGGAACGATTTGGGAGTGTCCCTCACGCCGTCTCGCTGGAATCGGCTCGCCATGCGCTATCTCGACGCCACCGCGAGCTCGCCGCTCTTCCGGAGCTGGGTGTATCTCGGATGCATCGGGGTGGTCCTGGCGCTCCTGGTGCGCTCGGGGAGGCGCTTCGAGCCAGCGGTGATCGCGCTCGTGGGGAGCGCGCTCCTCTACGCAGTTCCCTACGCCGTCCTGAGTCCCTCGCAGGATTTCCGCTATCTGTGGTGGCCGGTGCTCGTTTCCCTGGTCCTTCCCTTCATCGCCTTCGGCCCATCCGCTCCACGAGCTCCCAGGAGCGTCGTCGTTTGACGTCGCTGGCCGATGCCTGCAGAACCCGAGCGGCCGGCGGCCGTATCGGCGCAGGTTGCGCTCCAGCCAGTCCGGCGAGGTGTGCTGGTAGAACCAGATATAGACGTGTCCAGTGTAGGGCACCCGCAGCACGGGTCCGAACGCGACGGTCGCATTCGCAGCCACGGTGAGCGCGCAGAGCGTCGCAACGCGCAACCGTGGGGAGCCTTGCTGCGCGGCTTGCGCCATCCTGGCGGCGAAGAACAGGAAGACCACGAACACGGGTTGGTACAACCGCGGGTACACGGTGCCGCGCACCTGGATACCGGGGTAAGGCGGCACCGCGTTGTTGAACAGGAAGAGCGCAGCAGTAGTCACGAGCAACGCGCTCTCCGCGACTTCGAGTCGAACGGCGGGTTGGAACCGGCGGAGCACGAGCAGTGCCAGGAAGAGCGCGGGAAGGAACAGGAAGTTGCTGTCGAAGTAGTTGACCAGGGCGTTCCAGGGCAACTGGGTCAGCAGCCGCCACCAGGCGGTCAGGTCGGTCGGGTGGAGCCAGCCGTGGAGAATGTCTAGATAGACACCGGTGTTGGAGTTCAACGGGGAGACCCCGAAGAAGCGGCCAAGCAGCAGCGCCCATGCCGCGGACGGCGCAAGCAGGCAGGCGAGTGCGATCGGAAGCCATCGGTACCGGCGCCTGATCGCCAACACCAGAAGCAAGGCGGGTCCGAACAAAGGGAGGAAATCGTACGAAAGGGCGAGCACACCCATCGCCGCGAAGAGCAAGCTGGCGCGTCCGAGTCGCTGCACCGATTGCGCCTCGATGAGCAGGATGAAGTTCAGCACACTGAAGGGCACGATCGTGGCGTATGCGTAGGGCAAACCAGCCCAGTAGGAGACTCCGGGATAGGTGGCGAAGAGCCACGCGCCGGCGATGGCGCCAATCTCCCCGACCCGCGAGCGAAGAAACAGCACCAGCGCTGAGAACGCCGCCCAATGGATCAGCACGCTCGCGAGCAAGCCGCCCAACTCGAACCCGAGCAGCTTCATGAACGGGTATGCGAGCACCGGGTAGAGGATGCGGCGCAGGACCACGCTATCCTGCCAGCGTTCTCGCGGTTCGCCATTCAAGAGCCGGAACGTCGCTTGGAAATGGTCGTGATCGCCGTTGTAGAGGTAGTCGCAGGGACCGAGAGGAAGCGGTGGGTTGGTCGTCGCCGCGTAGGGCGCCAGCGTTCCAGTGGACAGCCAGATCGAGGCGGTCAGGGTCAACCAAGCCAGGGCGGTGGTGGCGATGAACCTTCGCGAGATCGGATTCACCAGGGCGGTGGTGGCGATGAACCTTCGCGAGATCGGATTCACGGCGTTCCGGGCCGCGACGCCATGATCTTGATGCTTCCGGCCAGTTTGATGAGTGGCGTGCCTCCGATGAGCCGCTCGAGCCGGACAACTGGTGCGATCAAGGGCGCGGGCGTCGCCGGGTGCAAGAACTCGAACGGTGCCGCCGAGACGTTGACGAATCCGGCGCGGAGAAGGCTGGCGCGGATCTGGGACGGCGTGAAGGCGGACTCGTCCGGACTATCGCCCATGCGTCGCTTGAGCCAGCCCCAATTCTTCTGGAGGAAGATCTGCGGATTGGCCAGGTTAGGCTCCGAGAACCGCATCTGGCCGCCGGGCCTGAGGATGCGGCCGATCTCCTTCAGCGCCAGGTCCCAGTCCAGATGGTGGAGGACGCTGCATCCGAGGACGAGATCGAACGTCGAGTCCGGAAATGAAGTCGCATGGATGTCTTGCTTCTCGAAGTGCACGCCCGGATGTCTCCGCGCGGCTTCTGTCAGCAGCACTTCCGCGACGTCCACGGCGGTGAGGTGCGGGTATGCCCGCGCGAGATCTCCCGTGAACGTTCCCGTGCCGCAACCCACCTCGAGGACGTTCCAGTCTCCACGAGGCGGCGCGCCTGCGGTCAGGAAATCCACCCGACGTGCCCGGCGGATCAGTCCGGCAGGCGTACTCCAGCCCCAGTTGCTCTCGTTCTCCTCGAGAATCGCGTCCGCATGCCGGGTCTCCCGGGCGATTCGATCCTCGAGCTTGACGTGATTGGTTCTCATCCGAGATGAGCGGTCGACCAGCAACACTAGCGGAAATACGAACGCAAAGCCCAGCCAATCAGCTTATACAAGAGGCGGGCACCGACATTCTCGTCCCATTCCGTCCCGTCTCCCGCCGGCACGACTTCCGACAAGTCGAACCCCACGATCCGCCGCCCGCCCCGGGCCACCGCCCCGAGCAAGGCCGTGGCCATCTGGAAGGACAGCCCGCCGGGCACCTTGGTTCCGGTATGCGGGCACAGCGCCGGGTCGAGCCCGTCCACGTCGAAGCTGACATATACGTCCTGCGGCAGCGCCTCGACGATGCGCAGCGTTTGCTGCCCCCAGGTCTCGCCCGCGAAGCGGGACTCGGCCAGCTCGGCGTCGAAGAAGGTGCGGATCCGGCCTTTGGACGCGGCGATGCGTTCGATCTCCTCCTCGCAGACGTCGCGGATCGCCACCTGCACCAGCCGCGACACCTGCGGGATGCGCTCCACTACGTTGTCCATGATCGACGCGTGCGACCAGGTGAAGCCTTCGTAGGCATGACGGAGGTCGGCGTGCGCGTCGACGTGCAGGATGCCCAGCCCCGGCCAGCGCCGGGCGTGCGCCTCGATCGCGCCGAACGAGACGGAGTGATCGCCGCCCACCGTGCCGACGATCTTCCCGCGCTCCAGGAACAGCTCGACGGTTGCGCGCACCCAGGCGTTCATCTTCTCCATGTGCGCGTCCACGGTCGCCGCGGCGCCGAGGAGCGCCGGATCGCCGTGCGTCCCTCCCGCCGCGATCACGTGCGACGCGGCAGTTCGCGCGCCCAGGTCCCAGGCGCGCACGTCGGGCGACTCCTCCAGCATGGCAATGCCCTGCTCGTACGGCTTGCCGGTCTCCACGTCGAACAGGTCCACCTGCCGGCTGGCATTCAGGATGGCGCGAGGCCCGTTGGAGGTCCCCCCGCCGTAGCTCGTCGTGGCTTCGAACGGCACCGGAACCAGCACCACGCGCGCCTCTGCCGGCGAATGCGGCAGTCCGAAGATACCGCTGCCGGACGCGGCGGCGTTGGGGTCGAACTTCGTCACGCCAGCACCTCCGGGCACATCTCGCGCACCAGCTTGGGCCGGACTCGCGTCGCCGCGAGCAGGGACGACAGCTTGGCCCGGGCTCCCCGGTGCTCGCGGTGCACCCGTCGCGCGAGGATCAGCTCGTTCTTCAGCGAATGCTCCCACCCGGTGAGCTCCGTCACCGTGACCTGATAGCCGAACGACTCGAGCACCAGCGCGCGCACCACGTTGGTGAGGTGCGCGCCGGCTTCGCGGCGGTGGATGGGGTGCGCCCACAGGAGCGGCCAGGGCTGCGCTGCCGCGTCGGGCTGCTCCTTGAGCTGCCCCGCCACTTCGGCCTGGCAACACGGCACGACCGCGATGTGATCGGCGCCTCGGCGCAGCGCGACGGCGATGGCGTCGTCGGTCGCCGTGTCGCAGGCGTGCAGCGCCATCAGGAGGTGCACGCGGTCGGGCAACGGCGCCTGCGCGAGCTCGGCCTGGAGGAACTTCATCCGGTCGAATCCCAGCTTCCGCGCGCGTTCCTCGGCGCGGCGGCGGAGATCCTCGCGAGGCTCGATGCAGTACACGACCTCTCGCGCCTCGGGCTCGCGCAGGAACAGCTCGTAGAGCACGAAGGCGAGATAGGCGTTCCCCGCGCCCGCGTCGACCAGCACGCCGTCCGGATGGCGCTGCCGCACGTCCAGCAGCGCCGGCTCCAGGAGCTGCACCAGGTGGTTGACCTGCTTTAGCTTCCGCAGTGAGTCGGCGTGCAGCGCTCCGTCGCGGCCGAGCAAGTGCAGCTCGCGGAGCAGCTCCGGGGACTGCCCGGGGAGCAGCTCGCGCCGGACCGCTTCGCCTCTGGCCTGCCGGGGGGACATGGGGCTCGCCAGTATGGCCTGCGCATGGCAAGAGAGCACGCGAAATGGACCTGTTCGCGGTGTGCGCTCCAGGGCTGGAGCCTGTCCTAGCGACCGAGCTGGCCGTGCTGGGGGTTCAGGCGCGCTCGGTCTCCGGCGGCGCCGAGGTGCGTGGCGGGGCAGGGGATCTCGAGCGGATGAACCTCCAGCTCCGGACGGCCAGCCGCGTGCTCGTGCGGCTGGGCCAGGTCAAGGCGACCAGCTTCGCCGAGCTGGTGCGCAAGTCGCGCGCCTTGCCGTTCGAGACCGTCGCGCGGCGCGGAGAGTCTGTCGCGCTGCGCATCACCTGCCACAAGTCGCGCCTCTACCACTCCGCGGCGGTCGCGCAGCGGTTGCACGAGGCGCTGCAGGAACGCCTCGGCGGCGCCGTGCCGCTGTCCGATCACGACGAGGAAGAGGCCAATCCGCCCCAGCTCCTCCTGGCGCGCTTCGACCACGACGTGTGCACTGTCAGCGCCGACTCGAGCGGCGCGCTCCTCCACCGGCGCGGCTACCGGCTGCTGCAGTCTCAGGCGCCGCTGCGGGAGACGCTCGCGGCCGCCCTGCTGCTCGCAGCGGGCTACACGGGAAAGGAACCGCTGCTCGACCCGCTCTGCGGCTCCGGGACCATCCCCATCGAGGCCGCGCTCCTTGCGCGCCGCCGCGCGCCGGGACTCTTGCGCGACTTCGCCTTCCAGCGCTGGCCGGGGCACGACGCGCGCCGATTCGAGGCGCTGCTCGCCCAGGCGCGCGAGCAGGAGCTGGCGCGCGCTCCGGCGCCGATCGCCGGCTCTGATGCGGACTCGGCCGCTATCGCGGATGCGCGGGCGAACGCGGTGCGCGCCGGAGTCGCAGAAGACTTGAGGCTCGATCCGCTGCCGCTGCGAGAAGCCCACCCCGGAGCGCCTGCGCCGGGGCTGATCGCGACCAACCCTCCCTACGGCGTCCGCGTGCGGGCCGACCTCCCACGCCTGTTCGGTGAGCTGGGCGAGCTGGCCCGCCGCTCGGGCTACCGGGTCGTCGCGCTCGCCGCCGACCGGCGCGCGGCCAATCGCGCCGGACTCGCCTGGAAGTCTCTCCTTCGCACGCGGAACGGCGGCTTGAAAGTGGAGCTGCTCTCCACTTGAGTCTTCAGAGCAATCGCGAAGTGCGGTAAATAGCAGGGTCGAATGTCGGTCGCCCTCGTCACTGGTTCCGCGGGTCTCATCGGGAGCGAGACCGTCCGCTTCCTCCATGAGCAAGGCATGGAGGTGGTCGGCATCGACAACCACATGCGCGGGTATTTCTTCGGCGAGGACGGATCGACCCTCTGGAACAGTGAGCAGCTCAAGCGCACGCTCCCGCGATTCTCGCACCTGGACATCGACATTCGCGACCAGCAGGCGGTGTTCAAGACGTTCGCCGAGCTGGGTCCGCGCTTGAGTTTGATCGTCCACACGGCCGCGCAGCCAAGCCATGACTGGGCTGCCCGCGAGCCGCTGACCGATTTCACCATCAACGCGAACGGGACGTTGCTGCTTCTCGAGGCGGCCCGCCGCTCTTGTCCAGAGGCGACGTTCATCTTTACGTCGACCAACAAGGTCTATGGCGATCTGCCGAACTACCTGCCGGTCGTCGAGCACGAGACCCGCTGGGAGCTGGATCCAGCCCACCCGTACGCCGAGCACGGCATCGACGAGAGCATGTCGCTCGACCAGTCGAAGCACAGCCTCTTCGGCGCGAGCAAGGTGGCGGCTGACGTCCTCACCCAGGAATACGGTCGCTACTTCGGTATGAAGACCGGCGTGTTTCGTGGAGGCTGTCTGACGGGCCCCGCGCACTCCGGTGCCGAGCTGCACGGTTTTCTCGCGTATCTGGTCAAGTGCGCCATCGTCGGTAAGCGCTACACGGTCTACGGCTACAAGGGCAAGCAGGTCCGAGACAACATCCATGCCCACGACCTGGTAACGGCGTTCTGGCACTTCCACCGCGCGCCGAAGTCGGGAGCCGTCTACAACATGGGCGGCTCGCGGCACAGCAATTGCTCGATGCTCGAGGCCATTCCGCTGGTGGAGAAGCTTTCCGGACGCCGCCTCGATTTCACGGTGTCGGACCAGGCCCGCTCCGGCGACCACATCTGGTGGATCAGCGATGTGCGTCGCTTCAGGCGGGACTATCCAGACTGGGGATACCGGTACGATCTGAAGACGATCGTCGAGGAGATCATCGAAGCGACGCAGGCCCGGGTTCACACGGAGAGCGAGCGGCGGGCACACAGCAGGTTGACGTAGCCGTCGTCGCCGATCAGAGCCTCCAATTCCGCTCGCTCGACCGGGGCGACCCGCCCCGACCCGGAGAACAGATGCAAGCGAAAACCATGACGCGCGAGCAACGCGAGCACGGCTTCTGGATCGAAGCCCAGCTCGCGGGCGGCTCGCGGGCAGTGCTCGAGCGCGACGACGAGCTCGGACTGTGACACCAGCGTGCGCTCGGCTCCTTCGAGCACCGGCAGCTCGTAACCCTGGACGTCGAGCTTGAAGAAGCTCAGCGATTCGATCGCCGCCTCGGCGATGTACCCATCGACGCTCTGCATGGGCACGCTGACGCTGTCTCGAGGTTCGGGGGGGGCGAACGCCTCCGTGAGCACGCGGTGATCACCGTGGTGGTCCATGTTCACCCAGAGCCGGACGGTGCCGGGCGCACGACCGAGCGCCATCTGGTGGGCATGGACGCGTTCGCGCAGCCCGCGACGACCGATGTTGTCCAGAAGCTGTGCGTGGTTTCGAGCCTCGGGCTCGAACGCGTGAACGCGACGGCCCGGGTCCAGCGCGCGAGCGAAGACGACGGCGGTGTAGCCGATATTCGCCCCGACGTCGAGCACGTCGCCGCCGCGAAAGAGCTCTGGTGCGCGGAGCGTGAGGGCGTGAAACGGATCCTCGATGATTCGCTTGTAGGCGAAGTACGAGCGCGAGAAGAGACTCAACGTCACCGGGTGATTCAGCCACCCAGCACGGTTGACGTGGCCGTAGACCCGTACGAGCGCCGAGACGAGGGCCCGGCGTCCGGTTGCCAGGAGCCCCCCCCGGCGGAAACGAGGGGACGTCACCGGCCGGCCTTGGATTGAGCGTTGCAGCTCCACCCTCGCGGCAGCTCAGCGGGCGTAGCGCACATTCCAGAAGCCGTACCAGCACGCCCTGAGGAGATAGGCGGTATGCCGGAGCGCTTTCATCTTCGAGACGCCGCTCCGGCGCTCCTGGTAGTGAATCGGCACCTCGAGAATCTTGCGGGCGTACTGCGCAGCCCCGAACAGCAGATCGAAGTCGCCCCAAGGGTCGAAGCCCATCCGGAAGTGACGGTAGTCTTCCGAAAAGAAGGCCTTGGTGCCGCACAACGTGTCCGAAAGGTGCGACTGGGTCAGCCAGCTCATCAACGTGCCGAACAGCTTGTTGCCCACGTAGTTCTGCACCTTCATGGCGCCGCCCGCCATCGGGTACACCAATCGCGTGCCGTTGACGAAGTCTGCCCGTCCGTCGCGCAGGGGCCCGTAGAAGTAGGGCAGATCCTCGGGCGGAACGGTCATGTCCGCGTCGAGAATCATCAGGATGTCGCCCTTGGCCGCGTCGAAGCCGGTGCGGACGGCGTTCAGCTTCCCGCGGTTCGGCTTGTAGGAGACACAGCGGACCTCGACGTCCGGGTTCAGCTCTGGTCGAACCCGGGCTGCCGTGTCGTCCGCGGACCCGTCGTCCACCACGATGACCTCGGTCCAGATCCCCATCTTGGGTGCGCGCCGTACGCATTCTTCGATGTTGCCGGCTTCGTTATAGGCGGGGATGACCACCGACACGGAGCACTCCTGGACCTCCCCTGCCGGCCGCGCGATCACGAACTCCGCCGCGCAGAAGCGACGGGCTACGGGAAGGTGGGCACCCAGGAAGTTGACCGCCTCGGAGGCCAGCGGGACGTGCTTGGGGATGAGCATCCTCCGGGTCAGCCGGACCACCTCGAAACCGTTCAGCTCGAGCAGGTTCTTCGTGTCGACCGCGGTCACGAAGTTCCGCTTCGTGTCCGGGGTGGTGATTCCGAGCCTGGCGCCCGCCCGCTGCAGCGGTGACCAAAGAGGGTTGAGGGTGCTGACGAGCAGACGGCCGCGGCGAGCCAACAGCCGCCGGAGGTTCCGGAAGAGGCCCTGGATGTCATCGAGGTACTCGAGGACGTTGTTGAGCACGATGACGTCGAAGCGCTCGCCCGTGTCGAACGTCGTCCCGTCTGCACGAAGGAACGTCAGGTCTGGATGCTTGGCCTTCGCGACCTCGATCATCCGGGCAGACAGGTCGATGCCGACGCCTCGCTTCGGCGCGAGGGCGGCGAGGAGATCGCCGGTGGCGCAGCCCACCTCGAGGACAGCAGAACCCGGTTGCACGTGGGCTCGAAACAAGCTGCGAATCTGGCCGTGGTAGTAGCGGCTTCGGGCCTGGTACGAGTCCCACTGCTCGGCCATCTGGTCGAAGTAAGCGCCCAGCTCCGCGGCACGCCTGTGTTGCCGCAGCTCCAATACCGGGGGCTTCGCGTCTAGCCCGGCCACACGAACGGTCGTCTGCTTCACCGCGCTGACTCCGCCTGCACGAGAGGCCAACCGCCAAAAAAACCAGGCACTGATAATCGAGAGTTCCGGGAAAGTCCAGAAGCTCGAGCGCGGAGGGGGCGCCGGGTTTCCCGACCAGAAGATCGGGCTATTCTTGTGAAGCTGCTCGATAGAGCCGGATGCCGGACTCCTGCGACACGAAGATGCTTGTGTAGACATTGCGCGAAACCATCTCGTATCTCTGCGAGACGAGGAAGCCGTAGATCTTCGAGCTGTCAGGCCGGGAGAAGGCGAACTCGAAGTCCTCGACCGCGACGACACGCGGTCTCCATTTCTCCCAATCGCTCGCCCGAAGCACCTTCAAGTCCAGCGCCTCGACGTCCACGTTCAAGAAGTCGATGCTCCGGCCGTTGCAGTGTTGCTCGAAGATGTTTCCCAGCGTCTCGCAGCGCACCCGGATCTTCCTGGACACCTCGACGCTCTGGAGCTTGCTGATCTCGGCGGCGAAGGCGGAAGAGGCCGTATTGCTCGATGCCCAGTCGCTGAAGATGAAGAAATCGACCTCGGCGCCGGCCGAATCCGAAAGCGCGAGGTGCAGGTTAACGTCGCCCGGTCGCGCTGCGCGGTACTGCTCGATCATGAAAGGGTTCGGATCGATGTTGACTCCCCGCCACCCTGCGTCGAAGAGGAGCTTCGTGTTCGAGAATAAGGTCGGGTGGTAGCAACCGACGTCGACGTAGAACCCGTCGCGCTTTTCGTCGAGGAGATAGGAGACCACCAGGTCCTCGCCCCAGTGGGCATAGGCGGGTCTGCCCCCCAGCTCCTGCGGCTGCGGCGCAGGGGCGGGAGCCGGTGCGGGCGAGTCGTCCGTCAGCGCTTCGAGCGCGCGACCGAGCCGGGGCATTCGCTTGGAAACCGCGTTCACCAAGGCGCCGGCGAGACGCTCTTTCATGGAGTGCACTCTAGCCGCCGATGCGGATCATGGACCGCGCGTGCGCCGGTCCGGCGGCCTTCTGCGTGTCCTTCAGGACCTGCGCCGGGGCATGGCCCGCCCGCTTCTGCCCCAGGCCTTGCTCGATCAGGCCCGTCAGGTCCGCGTCCGTGGCTCCGGCGCGAAGCGGGGCGCGCAGATCGATCTCGCCTTCGTCCAGGAGGCACCAGCGGAAATGCCCGTCCGCGGTGAGGCGCGTCCGGTTGCAGGTGCTGCAGAACGGCTCGGTCATGGAAGAGATGATCCCGATCTGCCCCCGGAAGGCCCGCCCGTCCCGCTCGAACGCGTCGTAGACCTGCGCCGTTCCAGCGCCTCCGTCGTTCAAGCCGCGCGGCTCGAGGTGGAGCTGCTCCTCCAGCCGCTCCCGGATGCTGGCCGCGGGGAACATCTGCAGCTCCTCGCCCCAGCCGTTCCCCTCGAAGGGCATGTACTCGATGTACCGCATCTCGATGGGCAGGTCGCGGGCGAAGGCGCGGGCCAGGTCGACCAGCTCGTCGTCGTTGATCCCTTTCATCACCACCGCGTTGACCTTCACCTTCCGGAAGCCGGCGCCAGCGGCGGCGTGGATGGCGGCGATGGTCTCCTCGCACCCTTCCCGCCCGGTGATGCGCTTGAAGCGATCCGCGCGGAGCGTATCCAGCGACAGGTTGACCGCGTCCATCCCGGCCCGCAGCAAGGTGGGGATGTGCTCGCGCAGGAGCAGCGCGTTGGAGGTCATCATGAGGCGCTCGAGCCCCTGCGCCTTGAGCGCGCCGATGCGTGCGATCAGGTCGTCGATCCCGCGCCGGACCAGCGGCTCGCCGCCCGTGAGGCGGATCTTGCGCACGCCCAGCCGCACGAAGAGCGCCGCCAGGCGCTCGATCTCCTCGAAGCTGAGCAGGTGGTCCTTCGGCAGGAGCTGCACACCCTCTTCGGGCATGCAATAGCGGCAGCGCAGGTTGCAGCGCTCGGTCACCGAGATGCGCAGGTAGGTGTGGGCCCGTCCGAACCGGTCGAACAGCCCTTGCGCGCGGGCGTCTCCGCGCACCGTCAGCCCGTACGCTGCCGCGGTCTCCGCGTCCATCGGCACGGCAGTTGCCGACGCCATGACCGGCAGGCTCAGGCTGCGGGCGTCCACGCCGCCGGGTATATCGCCCGTCGGCCCCGGAGGAAAGGCGTACTCGCTTCAGTTCGCCCGCTCCAGGTATCGCAATAGCGCAGGGCGATCGGCCTTTCCAGCCGCGTTCCGGGGCAGCGCGTCAAGGATCGTGAACCGGCGCGGCACCTTGAACCCGGCCAGGCGCGCCTGACAGTGCTCCCGCAGCTCGACTTCGCCCACCGGGCGTCGGAGCACCACGGCGGCGCATCCGACCTGTCCGAACTGCTCGTCCGGCCAGGGGACCACAGCGCAATCGGCCACGGCAGGGTGCGTAAGCAGCGCCGCCTCGACCTCGGCGGGATACACGTTCTCGCCGCCGCTGACGATCAAGTCCACCCGGCGCGAGTGCACGACGAGCCTGCCGCGCGCATCCAGGGACCCCAGATCGCCCGTGCGGAACCAGCCGCGGAGCGGCGGCTCGCCCAGGTAGCCGTGCATCATGGTGGGACCCCGCACCTCGATCTCGCCTTCCACGATGCGCACCTCGGATCCGGGCAGCGGCGGGCCCGCGGTCGTTCCATCGGCGTCTCCGAGGCGCTCGGCAGTGACCTGGGAGGCGGCCTCGGTCAGTCCGTACGTGTGCAGGGCGGGGAGGCCTGCGGCGCGCGCGCGTGCGAGCAGGTCGGCCGGGACCGGACCGCCCCCGACCAACACGGCACGAACCGTCCGGGAGAAGCGATCCCGCAGCTCCAAGAGGCGCCCGAGCGTGGTGGCCACGAGGCTGGCGTGGCTGACGCCCGACCCGAGCGCCTCCGCGGTCGCGGCGGCGTCGAAGCGCTCGTGCAGCACCACGGCGGCGCCCGCCACGGCGCACCGCACTGCCGCGGCGATGCCGCCGACGTGGAAGAGCGGCAGGTTGCACAGGTAGGAGGAGTGCCCATCCATCCGAAGCGTCTCGATCGAGGCTTGCGCGCTGGCTTGGTGCGCCGCCACGGAGAGCTGAGCGGCCTTGGGACGCCCGGTGGTTCCCGACGTGAACAGGATGGTGTGCACGCGAGCTGGGTCGATCGCCGCCGGTTCGGCGGGCCGCGAGCCGGCGGCGAACGCATCGAGGGAAGCTCCTCCAGGCAAGTCCCCCAGGCGCAGCGCGGGACCGAGTCGATCGAGCAGCGCGGGGAGCTCCGCCTGGGTCAGGCGCGCGTTCAGGACGGCCAGCTCGACGCCTGCGCGGGCGGCCCCGTGCAAGAGCGCGATCAGCTCGGGCCGGTTCTCGGTGCGCACGGCGGCCCGCTGGGCGCCGCTCGCCGCCAGCGCGCCGTGCCAGCGGCGCACCTCGGCATCGAGGTCGCGGTAGCTCGACGCGCGGCCCTTCCAGACCAGCGCCGGCGCGTCGGGGCGCACCCGCGCCGCGCGCGCGACGGGGCACTCGCTCACGGCGCGCCCAGCCCCGGCGCCGAGGGAAGCACGATGCGCCCGCGGGTCGGAGGCGCGGGATCCTCGCAGACGTCGCGCTCGATCAGGCGCCCCGTGGCCAGGCCGGCGTCGGGCATGGGACCGGAGGCGAGCAGGGCGCCCGCGAGCTGGGCTGCCGCCAGCCTGGCGATCGTCCCGTCCAGCGTGGTGGTCACCAGCGCGCGCAGCCCATGCTCCCTGGCCGCCCGCGCCCAGGTCAGGGCGGGCAAGAGGCCGCCGAGCACCATCGGCTTCAGCACCACCGCGTCGACCGCGTCGAACAGCTCGCCGTTCGAGCGGGGCACCGACTCGTCGGCGGCGATGCAGACCGGCGTCGCGCCGCGGAGCCGGCGCAGCGTCGCCACGTCCGCGGAAGGCTGCTCGCACAGCTCGATGTCCAGCCTGGACAGCCGGCGCAGGGCGTCCAGCGCGGACGGCTCGTTCCAGCCGCCGTTCGCGTCCAGCCGCAGCCGCACGCCGGGACCGGCGGCGTCGCGCACCACCGCGGCGCGGGCGAGGTCCTCGTCCAGTGGCGCGTGCGCCACCTTGAGCTTCACGGTCCCGAACCCCTCCGCCGCCGCCCAGCTGGCCTCGCGCGCCAGCGCGGCCGGCTCGCGCGCAGCGAGCAGCGCTCCCACCGCGACCTCGTCGGCCGCGCGCGGGTGGAGCAGGCGCCGCAGCGGGACGCCGAGCCGGCGCGCCAGCCCGTCGAGCAGCGCCAGCTCGATGGCGTGCCGCGCGGCCGGCGTCGCCTCGAGCCACGCTGGGAGCACCACCTCGTCGAGGCTCTGCGGCGCGTGGGCGGGCGCGAGCGCCTCCGCGGCCGCGGTCAGGGCGCGCGCGCAGGCTGCCGCGTCCTCCGTTCCGAACCAGGGCAGCGGACACGCCTCACCGCGCCCCTCTTCCACCCGCACCAGGAAACCGTCCCGCTCGCGCAGCTCGCCGTGCGCGGTGAGGAGCGGCGCGCGGAGGCGCACGTGCGCGGGTGTCCAGCTCAGCTTCACAGCGCGAGCCCCAGGGCCAACAGAGCGCCGTACGCGAGGTGGAGCCGCGCCGTGGCGCCGAGCGCGGCGTTCAGCTCCGCTCCCTGCCCGCGGAAGACCAGCCGCACGGGTGGAATGGCGAGTGGGAATGCGGCGAGCGGCAGAAGCGCCCAGGGCCGCGCGAACGGCAGCAATGCGAAGGGCGATGCCAGGGCGACCGCGAGCAGCAGCACGTACTCGAGGCGGGTCCCGGCCGGACCGATCCGCACCGCCAGCGTGCGCTTTCCGGCCCGGGCGTCGGTGGCGATGTCGCGCAGGTTGTTCACCACCAGGATGGCCGTCGCCAGCGCCCCGACCGGAACTGCCGCGATCCAGGCGGGCGGCGGGACCGCATGGAGCTGCACGTACGCGGTGCCGGCAGTGGCCACCAGTCCGAAGAAGACGAACACGAACAGATCGCCCAGGCCGTGGTACCCGAACGGCCACGGTCCGCCCGTGTACGCCCAGCCGGCCGCGATCGATGCGAGCCCGGTGATGAGGATCGGCCAACCGCCGACCACGGCGAGGTAGATGCCGACGGCGAACGCGCCGCCGAAGGCCGCCAGGGCGGCGGCGCGGACGGTGCGCGGGGCCACCAGGCCGCTCTGCGTGACGCGCCGCGGGCCGACCCGCTCGTGCGTGTCCGCGCCCCGCTCGAAATCATGCAAGTCGTTGGCGAAGTTCGTCCCGATTTGGATGCAGACGGCAGCCAGGAACGCCCCCAGGGCCGGTAGCGGGCGCAAGCCCCCGTAGGCCGCGGCCACGGCCGTCCCCACCAGCACCGGGACGACCGCCGCGGTCAGCGTGCGGGGGCGCGCGGCCATGAGCCACACGCGGAACCCGACCGGGGCAGGGGCTGTGCGGGTCAGCGGTTCCATCAGGGCCGCCGCGGGAACTTGCCGAACTCGGGCTTGCGCTTCTCCTTGAACGCGTCGCGTCCCTCCTTCGCCTCCTCGGTCATGTAGAAGAGCAGGGTGGCGTTGCCCGCCAACTCCTGCACGCCGGCCTGGCCGTCCAGCGCGGCGTTGAAGGAGGACTTGAGCATCCGCAGCGCCATCGGAGAGAGCGCCAGCATCTCGCGGCACCACTTCACCGTCTCCTCCTCGAGCGCGTCGACGGGCACCACCGCGTTGACCAGGCCCATCTGCAGCGCCTGCTGCGCGTCGTACTGGCGGCAGAGGAACCAGATCTCCTTCGCCTTCTTCAGGCCAACGATCGACGCGAGCGTGCTGGAGCCGAATCCGCCGTCGAAGCTGCCCACCTTCGGCCCGGTCTGGCCGAAGCGCGCATTGTCGGCGGCGATGGTCAAGTCGCACACCACGTGCAGCACGTGCCCGCCCCCGATGGCGTACCCGGCCACCATCGCCACCACGGGTTTGGGCAGCGAGCGGATCTGCTTCTGCAGGTCGAGCACGTTGAGCCGCGGGATGCCGTCCTTCCCCACGTACCCCTGATCGCCCCGGATCCGCTGGTCGCCGCCCGAGCAGAAGGCTTCCTTGCCTTCCCCGGTGAGCACGATCACGCCCACTTCCGGATCCTCTCGCGCGTCGTTGAACGCCCAGGACATCTCGAACAAGGTCTGCGGCCGGAAAGCGTTGCGGACCTCCGGCCGGTTGATGGTGATCTTCGCGATGCCGTCCCATTTCTCGTACCGGATGTCCTCGAAACGTCGCGCTTCCTTCCACTGCGGCTTCATGTCCGCTCTCCTTCGCTCTGCCGGAAGAACCCGATCAGCGCCTCGACGTACGCGGCGGGCGCCTCCAGATGGGGCGAGTGGCCGCTGCTCGGCAGGAGCAGCAAGCGTGCGCCGGGGATGCGCCCGGCCATGCGGCGCGCAATCGCGGTGAATTTCGTGTCGCGCTCGCCGGCCAGGACGAGGGTCGGGGCATGCAGTCGCGGCAGGTCGTCCCAGAGAGGCGGCTGCGCCGCCGTCCCGAGATGCCTCAGCGCCGAGGCGAGCCCCGCCGCTGAATTCCGGAGCCGGCGAGCGTGGAGCGCCTCGGAGAGCGGCGCGGGCAGGTCCTGCAGGCCGGCGAGGGTCGGGTGCTCTTCCCACCGCGCGACGAACGCGGCGGCGCCCTCGCGCAGGGCGAGCCCGGCGAGCTGCTCGTCTTCCGCGCGCCTCTGCTCGCGCTCGGCGGCGGACTCGATGCCCGGCGAGCCGCTTTCCAGAAGCAGCGCGCGCACGCTCGACGGGTGGCGCAGCGCGAACGCTAGCGCGAGCCGCGCGCCCATCGAGTAGCCGGCCAGGAAGAAGGGCTCCCGCGGGAGCGCTGCGTGCAGCTCATCGAGCGCCTCGTCCCACCCAGTGGCCGGCGGGCTCTCCCCATGGCCCGGCAAGTCGGGGGTGACGCAGTGGAAGCGAGCGCCCAGCGGGTCGCGCAGGTGGTCGAATGCGCTGCCTGCGCCGCTGAATCCGTGCAGGAGCGCGAGCGGAGGGCCCTTGCCCCAACTGGTCACGGCGAGCGTCACGGCCCCTCCAGCGCACGCGCCACCAGCCGGTGCAGCTCGGCGTGGCGCTCGACGTTCGCGGAGCGGCTGGTGCGGACCTCGACCATCTGCAGGCCGTTCCCCAGACCGTGGAGCACGCGGGCGCGCAGCTCGGCGGCGTTCCGCGGGCGCGAGAGGCGCGCGCCGCACAGCGCCGCCGCGTGGGCCAGGTCCAGTCCGTGCGGGGTGGCGAACAGCTCCTCGAAGGATTCCGTCGCCTGCGCGACCGGCAGGAAGTTGAAGATGCCTCCCCCGTCGTTGTTGACCACGACCAGCAAGAGCGGCGCGCCGAGCCTCCGGGCGGCAAGAAGCCCGGAGAGGTCGTGCAGCAGGGCGAGATCGCCGATCAGGACCGCCGTGGGCTGCCCGGTCGCGATCGCGGCGCCCAGCGCGCTCGAAACGATGCCGTCGATTCCGTTCAGTCCCCGATTCGCCAGCACCCGCGCTCGTCCGGCCCCCGCCCATGCGTCCAGGTCGCGCACGGGCATGCTGCTGGAGACGAAGAGCAGCGCCTCCGCCGGCAGCGCGGCGGCCAGCTCGCGCGCCGTCCCCGGCTCGGAGAGATCCGTCTCCGCCGCGAACGATTCGTGCAGCGCCGCGCGCGCTCGCCGCTCCGCCTCCACCAGCGCAGACCCCGGGTGCGGCTCGCGCCGTTGAACGCGGCGGGCCAGCTCGTCGCAGGCGCGCACCGCATCGCCGCAGATCGCCAGCGACGCCGAGTGCCCTGGATCGAAGAGCGCACCGTCGTCGGAGAGGCAGACGGTCCAGGCGCCGCTCGCGTCCAGCCACTGCTGCAGCGTCTTGGAAGTGAGGCCCCCGCCGATGCGGACGACCGCGTCCGGGCGGGCGGCGTCAGCGAGGGTTTGGTGCTTCAAGAGGGAGTCGTAATGCGCGAGCGACTCGGGCAGGCGGAACCGCACCTGCGAAGCAGCCTCGGCGAGGACGGGATAGCCGAGCGACTCCGAGAGAGCGCGGACCGCGCGAGGCAGATCGTCCCATGCGTCGCGCGGGCCGCACACGATCACCCCGCGCGGACGCCGGGACAGCTCGCGCGCGGCGGCGTCCAGGGCCGCTTCGTCCGGCTCGAGCTTGCCCGGAGCGATGCGAATCGACCCTGGCCCGGCCGGCGGAGGCGGCGCGTCCGCCTCCGGCATCGGCGGCTCGCGGAAGGGCGCGTTGAGGTGGACCGGGCCCCGGGGCGTGCCGAGCGCGCGCGCGGCCGCGGCCGCAGCCACGGCGCGAAGGTGCCGGAGCGCCTCCGGCCCGGGTTCGGGCACGCCCAGGTCGGCGAAGAAGCGCACGTGCGTGCCGAAGAGGTGCTGCTGGTCGAGCGTCTGCGGCGCGCCGAATCCGTGCAGCTCCGGCGGCCTGTCTGCGGTGAGCGCGACCAAGGGCACGCGGCTCGCTTCCGCTTCGAGGATCGCCGGATAGAAGTGCGCCCCCGCGGTGCCGGAAGTGGCGACGACCAGCGCGGGCTTGCCGGTCGCTTTCGCCGCGCCCAGGGCGAGGAAGGCGCCGCTGCGCTCGTCCACGACCGACCGGACGGCGAGACGCGGCTCGGCCGCGCAGGCGAGCGCGAGCGGCGTGGACCGCGAGCCCGGGCAGACGGCCGCCGTCGTTGCGCCGGCCGCGCAGAGCTCGTCGACCAGCGCGCGGGCCCAGGCCCCGTTCAGGTGCCCTGTCACCGAGGCACCTCCAGCGCGTCCAGAAGGGCGCGTGCCTTGAGCTGCGTCTCCATCCACTCCGACTCGGCGGACGAGCCTTCCACGATCCCGGCGCCCAGGAACAGCCGCGCGGTGCCGCCCGCGATCCGGGCGCACCGGAGCGCAACGGCCAGCTCGGCACGCGAAGGTCCCACCAGGCCGATCAACCCGGCGTACAGCCCGCGGTCGAGCTTCTCGTGCTCGCCGAGGAACCGCACGGCGGCGGCGGAGGGGACGCCGCCGACGGCCGGGGTCGGGTGCAGCGCCGCCACGACCTCCGCCAGGCCCGCGCCGGGGCCCAAGCGGGCGGAGATGGGGGTGTGGAGGTGGGCGACCGTGGCTAGCTCCCGCACCGCCGGTGAAGGGGGCACCTCCACGGATTCGGAGATGTCGCGCAGCGCGCCGGCGATGTGGTCGACCACCCACTCGTGCTCGCGCAGGTCCTTCCGCCGGCGGAGCAACTCCTGGGCCTCGGCCGGGAGCGCCGAGCCTGCCAGCGCCTCGGTGCGAAGCTGCGAGCCGTCCAGGCTGCAGAAGTTCTCGGGCGTCGAGCCGACGAACGCCGCGCCGCCGTCCCCCCGCAGCTGGAACGTGCGGCATTGCGGGTAGGCCCGCTCGAGGTGCTGGAGCAGGACGTCCACCGGCGGCCCGGCGGGGACGTCCATGGCCCGGGCGATCACCACCTTGCGCAGCTCCCCCGCCCGGATGCGCTCCAAGGCCAGGTCGACGAGCCCGGCCCAGCGGGCACGGCCGTCCTGGACCGCCGCGGCGCGGGCAGCCCCCTGCGACGGCGAGTTAGGTATGGTGTCCCCGAATCCCAGCGCGGTCCGATCCCCTGCGGACGCGGCAAAAAAAATAATTTTTTTTTCTTGGGCCGGGGCATCCAGGGAGCGGCGCGCCTCGTCCAGCCGGGACTGCAGCGATGCGCGGGTTGCGTCCTTTTCAGCTGCGAATACAGCAACATGGCGCCGGCCGCCGTCGTCCCAGACGAGCAGCCTGGGCACGGCGAACCGGATGGGCGCGAACCCGCTCCAGGCGGCCCGGGGCGGATCGAATGCGACCGCGCCGAACCATGGTCCCGGCGGCCTGGGCCGCGCGTCCGCGGGGCCGTCCAGCCATGCGATTCCGTCCGCCCGGGATAGCGCAGAGAGCAGGGCGCCCAGCCCTGCCGCGTCCGTCTCGCGGCGCAGCGCCTCGCCGTAAGCGCGGACGCGCAGACCGCGCTCGGGATGCGACCAGAAGAAGCAGAGCGGGCCCAGGCCGGACGGGTCCACCGGAACAGAAGCCTCGGCGCAGAGGCCGGCGAGCCGGGGGATCGGGGCGCTGTCCTGCGTCATCGGGAGAGCCAGCTCCTTCCTCTTGCCCGCCGCTCCGGGGACCGCTACATACCACTTGTTTCAAAACGTTTTGAAGGCTCTGATGCAAGGGATTCGCGAAGAGGCCCGCCTGGTCCGACGCCGTCCCGGGTCTCCGGGGACCGTGGTCCGGCTGTCCGGACCCCGGGGAAGCATCGAGCTGGGCGGCCGGGCGTTCGTGGTCATGGCGGGGCCTTGCGCGGTCGAGAGCGCCGCCCAGGTCGAAGAGGCTTCCCGCGCAGTGGCGGAAGCCGGCTGCGCGATCCTGAGAGGCGGGGCTTTCAAGCCGCGTACCAGCCCCTACGCATTCCAGGGCCTGGGCGCCGAGGGCGCGCGGCTCCTGTTCGACTCGGCGCAGCGCAACGGCCTGGCCGCGGTGACCGAGGTGATGGAACCGGGGCAGCTCCCCGCCCTGGAGCGGGCCGCGCTGCTGCAGGTAGGGGCGCGCAACATGCAGAACTTCTCGCTGCTGCAGGCGCTGTCCCGCCTGCGCCGTCCGGTCCTGCTCAAGCGCGGCCCCGCCGCGACCGTCGACGAGTGGCTCCTCGCCGCCGAATATCTCCTGGCGGGTGGCAACGACCAGGTCGTCCTGTGCGAGCGAGGCATCCGCACGTTCGAGACGGCGACCCGCAACACGCTCGATCTCTCCGCCGTGGCCCTGGCGAAGCGCAGCACGCACTTGCCCGTGGTGGTCGATCCTTCGCACGCCGCGGGGCGCCCCGACCTGGTGCTGCCGCTTTCGCTGGCCGCCGCGGCCGCGGGCGCCGATGGGCTCCTGGTCGAGGTGCACTCCCGGCCCGAGGAAGCCCTCAGCGACGGCGCGCAGGCGCTGCGGCCGCGCGAGCTGTGCGAGCTGATGGACCGCCTGGAGCCGGTGCTGGGCGCGGTGGGGCGCGCACCGTGGCGGCCCGAGGGCGTGCTCCGGGCGGCGCTGCGTTGAGCGAGCAGGTCCGCGAGATGTTCGCCTCGATCGCGCGCCGGTACGACGCGGCGAACGAAGTGCTCTCGCTGGGCGTCCACCGCGGTTGGCGGCGCGCGGCGGTGCGGCTCTCCGGCGCCTTGCCGGGGGACCGCGTCCTCGACTGCGCCACCGGCACCGGAGACCTCGCGCTCTCGTTCAAGCGGGCCGTCGGCCTCACCGGCGAGGTGGTCGGCACCGATTTCTGCGCGGAGATGCTGGACCGGGCTCCAGCCAAGGCGCGGCGCGCGGGCCTCGACGTCCGGTTCGAGGTGGCCGACGCGCTCGCTCTGCCTTTCCCGGATCGCTCGTTCGACGTCGCCTCCATCGGCTTCGGAATCCGCAACGTCGACGATCCGGTCCGCTGCCTGCGCGAGATGGCGCGCGTCGTGCGCCCCCGCGGCCGGGTGGTGGTGCTCGAGTTCGGCCAGCCGGCCGGCCCGTTCGGGGCGCTCTTCCGCGTCTACAGCAGGCGGATCATGCCCCGGATCGGTGGTCTGCTGACCGGCAACCGCGCCGCGTACGAGTACCTGCCGCGCACCGCCGCCGCCTTTCCCGCCGGCGAGCGTTTCCTCGCCCTGATGGACGAAGCGGGCGCGTTCACGGAACGCGTCGCGCACCCACTTCTGGCGGGTACGGCATACGTCTACGTCGGCACGGTGCGCTAGACCGAGCCGGTCTGCAGCTCGTTCCCTTCCGCGCGGACCCGGGCGATCTCCTCGGCCAGCACCTCGATCGTCTCGCGGATCTGCTGCTCGGTGTGCGTCGAGGTGATGAAGAACCGCAGGCGCGCAGCGGTCTCCTCGACCGCCGGATAGAGGATGGGCTGCACGTTGATGCCGCGCTGCCGGAGCGCCTCGCTCACCTGGAGGCTGTGCAGCGAGTTGCCCAGGATGGCGGGCACCACCGCGCTCCCGCCAGCGTATCCGGTGTCGATGCCCCGCTCGCGCGCGAGCTTGAGGAACAGCGCGCTGCGCTCGTGCAAGCGGTGCACCTTCTCGGGATGCGCCTGGATCTGGCGCAGCGCCTCCAGCGCCGCCGCGGCATTCGCCGGGGAGATGCCGACGCTGTAGACGAATCCGGGCGCCGTGTACTTGAGGAAGTTGACCAGCGTCCTGGAGCCGGCCACGTACCCGCCGCAGGAGGCGAGCGACTTCGACATGGTGCCCATCCACAGGTCCACGTCGTTCCGGTCGACGCGGTGGTGCTCGCCCACCCCGCGGCCGGTCTCGCCCAACACGCCGATCGAGTGCGCCTCGTCGACCAGGAGCAGCGTCTTGTACTTCTTCTTCAGCTCGACGAACCGGGGCAGGGGCGTGATGTCCCCGTCCATGCTGTAGACGCCCTCGACCGCGATCAGCACGCGGCGGTAGTGGGGCCGCAGCTGCGCCAGCTGCTTCTCCAGGGCTTCGAAGTCGTTGTGCGGGAATGGCCGGCGCTTGGCCCCGGACAGCTTCGAGCCGCCCATGATGCAGTCGTGCGCCAGCGAATCGTGGAGGATCAGGTCCTGCGGTCCCATCAGGTGCCCGATCACGGTGACGAACACGCCGTGGCCGGACACGGTGACGACGGCGTCCTCGCAGCCGAGGAAGCGCGCCAGCTCCTGCTCCAGCTCGCGGTGCAGGGGCTTCTCACCGCTCGCGACGCGGCTGGCGGAGACGCTGGTCCCGTACCGCTCCACCGCCTCCTGAGCCGCGCGCGATACTTGTGGATCGCCCGAGAGGCCCAGGTAGTTGTAGCTGGACCAGTTGATCATCGTGCGGCCGCCGATGACCGAGGTGTCGTTGGTGACGCGCTCGTGCACGTTGAAGTACGGGTTCTTCAGCCCGAGGGCCGCCACCAGGCCCAGGCGCTGCTCGAGCTCCTGCACCTCCGGGAATTGCTCGATCCGGTAGTTGGATTCGTCGATGGACGGGCGGCCGGCGGCTGGCGGCTGGCGGCCGTTGCCATTCGGAGTCGCGGCCGGGGGGGAGGTCGGGGTCGCGGCGTAGGCCGGCTTGGTTCCGGGGCCGCGCGCCCGCAGGAAGCGCGGGTCCCGGTGACGGAACTCGCCTTCCACCCCGCGCGCCACCGCCACCACGCGGCCGTCGCGCCCCTCGAGCACGATGCTTCCGCTCACCGCCTCGCCGGCGGACTGCTCGAGCGTGAGCGTCGCGCGCAGGGGTCCCTGGGGCAGGGGCCCAGGCTGGACGTACTCCTGGATGCCCACCGGGAAGCCCGCGCGCTGCAGTTGCGTCCAGGCCCAATAGGCGGCGAGCTGGAACGCGCCGTCGAGGGCCAGCGGATCGACCGCCCACGCCGTCCGGTGAGGTTCGCGGATCCAGTCGGCAGGGCGGCTCGTCTTCACCCAGCCGACGATGCCGCCGGGCGTGACCTGCTCGATCTCCACGATGCCGCGCAGCCGCGGCCCGTGGAAGGTGTAGCCGTCGTAGAAGTCGGCCAGCGCCATCGGCAGCTGCGCGGGACCGGAGGGAGCCGGCGCGGGCGTCGCCGAGCCGAGCGCGGGCGCCACGTCGGCGCCGACGGTCGCGAAGCCGACGTAGCTGGGGATGCGCGCGGGCTTGCCGTCGACGGCGGCGGCGAGGCTCACCGAAAGCTCCGCTTGCGGGCGCTCGTCGCCGCGCACCGTCACCGCGAACTGCGCGTCGTTCGCGATGCGGATGGGCTGCTTGAGCTGGAAATCGCGAACCAGGATGGGCGATCCGGCGCTGCCGGTCGCCTCCAGCGCCGCCGCGGCCACCGCGTCCAGCGCGGAGGAGAGCGGCAGCACGGGCTGCCCGGCGAGCTGGTGATCGTCGAGGTACAGGTGATCGCGGCGGGAGACGGCCATCCGGGTGCGATGCGCGGTGCGCCGCTCGGGCCGGGCCGTCGCGAGCAGCAGCGGGCCCGAGGCTCCCGCCTGCAGCGCCGCAAGCAGGGCCTGCTCTCCCGTGCGGTCGTCGATGAACGGCACGCCTTGCTCGGCCAGGGCCGCGCGCGCGAACCCCGGGATCCGCGCGACCATCGCGGTGCCGTCCCAGGGAGGGTACTCGAGCGCAAGCGCGCGCAGTCCCGGCCGCAGCGCAGGCAGGAGCTGCGCGGCGCGCGAGAGGGCCGCGTTGGCCGCCGAATAGTCCACCTGGCCCGCGTTGCCGAAGCGGCCTGCCCACGAAGAGACCAGCACGGCGACCCGCAACGGATCGCGGGCGGTCGCGGCGAGCGCGTTGGAAAGGCCCGTCAGCTTGGGTCCGAGCACGCGCAGCACCGCGGCATCGTCCTTGGCCGCCGCGGGACCGTCCTCTGCAACGCCGGCGGCGTGCACCAGCGCGGTGAACGGCCCCAGCTCGGCCCGGGCCGCCTCGAGCGCCGCTCCGGCCGGAGAAGTCACGTCCCATTGCACGTAGGCGGCGCGGCCGCCTGCGGCGCGGATGGAGGAGAGCGTCGCCTCCACCTTGGCGTCGGCGGACCTGCGGCCGACCAGCGCGAGCGCGCATCCAGAGCCCGCCAGCGCGGTGGCCAGGCGCGCACCGACGCCGCGTGCCCCGCCGGTGACCAGCACGACGTCGTCCGGCCCGAACGAGAGCGGCTCTCCCGCCCCGGCTGGCTCCAGGTCGGGCTCGTACCTGCGGCCTCCCCGCAGCCCGACTTCGGGGGCGGCGTTGCCGGAACGCAGCTCGGCCGCGAGCGCGTCGGCCATGGCCTCGGCGCCGTCGGCAGGATCCAGATCGACGGCCTTGACCAGCTCCTCGGTGCGCTCGCGGGCAAGCCCCTTGGCGTGCCCGGCCAGCGCGGCGCCGAGGAGCGTCCCGGCCGAGGTTCCGAGCATTCCGTCCTGCGCGGTCGCCACCACGTAGGCGCCCGCGTGGGAGCGCGCCAGCCGCTGCGACCACAGGAGCGCGTCCCAGGATCCCGTGCCGTCCAGCGAGGGGCCGGGGACGAGGCCGGAGAGGTGGACCACCGCGCCGGCAGGTTGGGAGGCGGCGGCCACACCCGCCGGGGTAGCCAGGTCGGCGATTGCGACCGGGTGCCCCAGCCGCTCCAGACGGCGCGCCAGGGCCTCGGCGACCCCGAGCTGATCTCGAGTGATCAGCACGTTCGCCGGCAGGGGATCTTCCGCGGGCGGGGCGCTCTGGAGCGGGACCTCAACGGCGACAGGAGCGAAACGGAACAGCTCCGGTCCTGCGTCGGCCAGCGCTCCCAGGGCCGCGGACAGCATCGGCGCGGCAGGGGCAGTCCGGGGGCCCGCCAGCGCGGAGGCGACGTGATCGACCAGGTGCTGAACGGTGGTCTGCGGCCCGAGCAGCGTGCGGGGCAGGCCGCTGATGCCGGGCCACGCTTTCTGGATGTCCCCGTCCAGCTCCACGGTCATGAGGGAGTCGAAGCCCAGCTCGCCCGCGAGCGTCTGCGAGGTCTTGAGCGCCTCGACCGGGAAGGCGCTGATGCGGGAGACGAAGCCCAGGATCTGGCGGGCCACGTCCGATGTGTCGACTCGAGGGTCGGGGTCGGAGGTGGAGGGAGAGGTCGGGGTCGAGGTCGAGGGAGAGGTCGAAGCCGCCGCGATGGCGCTCGTCACTTCCGCGGGGACCGCCACTCCTCGATGGGCCAGGGCCTCGGCCTGCTGCTGCACCACCTTGGCCTGCGTCTGCAGCAGCGCGATCTGCTCGCGGAACAGCGCGACCAACGGATCCATGTCGACTCCATTCTGCAGCGAGGCGGGTGTCGCGGCCAGCGGCTCGGCGGAGGAAGCCTGCCGCTCGACGACCCAGTAGGGCTGGGTCTCGATCGGCGTCGGCGGAAGGGTGACCAGCCGCGCTTCGCGCCCGTCGAACAGCGCGAGCGGCTCCATCGGAGTGCCGATCGCCCAGAGCAGGCCGATGGCTTGCGTGAATCCGGCGAGCCCGTCGTCCTCGCGGCCTGCCAGGCCGAGGTGCGCAATGCGCTGCTCCGGGGGGAGCGTGGCCTTGGCGAACGCGGAGAGCGTCGTTCCGGAGCCGACGTTCAGCCACACGCGCCCGCCCTCGGAGGCGGCCCTCCGGAGCGCCTGCACGAAGTCGATCGGCGCGGTCGCGTGGTCGACCCAGATGCGCCGGATCTCGGCCGGATCCGCGGGGTAGGGCGCCGCGGTGATGCCGCTGATCACCGGCACCTCCGGCGCCCGCACGTCGACCTCGGCCACCAGCTGGCGCATCGTGCCGGCGATCCCCAAGAGAAGCGGGGAGTGGAAGGCATGCGAGACATCGAGGGGCGTGACCTTCACGCCCCGCGCTTCGAGCGCCGCGGACGCGCGGCGGACCGCCTCGCTGCCTCCGGAGACGACCGTCTGCCCCGGGTGATTCAGGTTGGCGAGCACTACCCCGTCGATCCCCTGGAGCGCGTCGCGGACCGCCGGCGCGCCGGCCGCGGCGCTGGCCATCGCACCTGGATCGGCGAGTTGCAGCGCCGCCATCGCCAGGCCGCGGCGCGCCACCAGGCGCACGCAATCCTCGTCGGACAGCGCACCGGCTGCGGCGGCGGCGGCGAACTCGCCCATGCTGTGCCCGAGCACCAGGTCCGGGGCCACTCCCATCCGGCGCAGCATCGCGTAGAGCGCGAGCCCGACCGCGGCCATCGCCGGCTGGCAGACCTGCGTCTCGGTGAGCCGGCGCTCCGCCTCCGGACCCGCAGCCGCGGGATGGAGGTACGAACGCAACGGGCCACCCAGCGCGGCGTGCAAGTCCGGACCGAGCGCCTCGTCCAGCCGATCGAGGGCCTCGCGGAAGGCAGGGACATGCTCGTAGATTTCGCGCAGCAGCCCGACCTTCTGCGCCCCCTGCCCCGGGAACAGGAAGACCAGGCCGCGGTGCGCGAACGGCCCTTGCGCGAACGCGATCCCCGGCGCGATCTGCACCGGCCCGTACGGCTCGGGTTCCGCATCGGGCTTGGACGGAGGCATCTCCGACTCGCGCACTTCGAGGGCGGGAACAGCCGCCTCGAGGCGCTCGCGGAGCTGGGCCAGGGACTCCGCGCTGACCGCCAGGCGCGCGTCACCGTGGGCGCGCGCTGCCAGCGTGCGCGCCACGTCCGCCGCGGTCGCGCCTTCCTGCTCGACCTGGACCAGCGCCGCGGACAGGTCCCGCGCGTGGCGCGCGATCAGCCCGGGCCGGGAGGCCGCCAGGAGGAACAGCTCGGAGCGCCGCTGCGCCGGGCGCGGACGGCGGGCCAGCGTCTGCTCGGGGCGCGGCGCCTCTTCGAGCACCACGTGCGCGTTGGTTCCGCCGAAGCCGAAGGAGCTGACCGCGGCGCGGCGGGGATGGCCGTCGCGCGTCTCCCACGGAGTCGCGGACCGGGGCAGGAAGAATGGCCCGTCGCCCAGCCCGAGCTTGGGGTTCGGCTCGGTGACCGAGGACTGCGGAGGCAGCGTGCGATGGTGCAGCGCCAGCGAAGCCTTGATCAGCCCGGCGATGCCGGCGGCAGACATGGTGTGGCCGATGTTCGCCTTGACCGACCCCAGGGCCGTGTGCGCTCCGTCGCGGGGGGTCCAGCCCTGCTCCCGGAACAGCTCCGTCAGCGCGCCCACCTCGACCAGGTCGCCGACGGTGGTGGCGGTCCCGTGCGCCTCCACGTAGCCCACCGATTGCGGCGGCACGCCTGCGTCCTCGTACGCCAGGCGGAGCGCCTCCAGCTGCCCGCCCTGGCGGGGCGTCATCGGGCCTTCGCTGCGGCCGTCGTTGTTGCACGCCGACCCGCGGATGAGCGCGTAGATGCGATCGCCGTCGCGCTCGGCATCCTCGCGCCGCTTGAGGATGACTGCCCCGACGCCTTCGCCCATCACGAACCCGTCCGCCTTCGCATCGAACGGCCGGCACTCTCCGGTGCGCGAGATGGCCCCGATGCGCGAGAAGCAGATCAGGTTGTCCGGCAGCAGGTTGAGGTAGACGCCGCCGGCCACGGCCAGGTCGATCTGCCCGGCGCGCAGGTTCAGCGCCGCCTGATGGGTTGCGACCAGGGCGGAGGAGCAGGCCGCGTCGACCGAGAGCGCGGGACCGCCCAGATCGAACTGCTGCGCGACCGTCGCCGCGGTCATGTTGAGCAGGTTCCCGGGCATGCTGAACGCCCGCGGCGGCGTCACGTCCTGCACCAGGGCCTCGAGCGTGCGGACCAGCTCCGGGTCGGGCTTGCGCCCGAACTGGCCGTCCAGCATCTGCATCGCGCGCAGGCGGCTGAGGTGCAGCTCCTTGTACTCGCTGACCGAAGCCCCCACGAACACGCCGGCGCGGCGGCGCGGGAAGGGCTTGCGCTCCCAACCGGCGTCCTGCAGCGCGCACCGCACCACGTCGAGCAGCAGGCGGTGCTGCGGGTCGGTCACCTGGACGCGGCGGGGGGCCAGGCCGAAGTGGAGCGCGCCGAATTCGCGGATCTCCTCGTCATCCAGGTACGCCCCGCGGGCGATGTAGGCCTTGTCGGGCGTGCGCAGCGAGTCGTCGAAGAAGACCTGGGCGTGGTTCCAGCGGGAGGGAGGGATGTCCCGGAAGGCCACGCGGCCACTCCGGATCAGTTCCCAGTAGGACAGCGGGTCATGCGCCTGCGGGAACCGGCAACCCAGTCCGACGATCGCGATGTCCAAAAAGCACTGCCTCCGGTCTGGCCGCCGCGGCGTCCTTAGCGGCTTTTGGCGCCTCACGTCAAGGTAACGGAATGCCTCGCTCCAGACCCGCCAAGTGTGCCGCAGGCCACAAGTAGATGCGGGAGCGCGACTGCGGCTTCTCGGGTACATTGCGCCCCCCATGCGGGTACTCCTGACGGGGGGATCGGGGTTCGTCGGCTCCTACGTCGCCGAGCAGCTGGCTGCGCTCGGCCACACGGTCCGCGCGCTGGTGCGCCCGCGCTCGTATTCCAAGCTGCTGAAATCACTTCCGAATGTGGAATTCGCCTCGGGTGCGGTCGAGGACCGGCCTTCCCTCGACGCCGCGGTACGCGGCGTGGACGGGGTGGTGCACGTCGCCGGGCTGGTCAAAGCGCGCCGGCCGGAAGAGTTCTTCCAGGTCAACACGGAGGGGACCAAGAACCTGCTCGCCGCGGCCGAGGCACACGCCCCGGGGCTGAAAAGGTTCGTCTACGTGTCGTCGCTTTCGGCAGTCGGACCCAGCGAGGACGGCAAGCCGGTCCCGGACGATGCTCCCCCGCGCCCGGTCACCCACTACGGCCGGAGCAAGCTGGCAGCCGAGCAGGCGGTGCTTGCGGCGAAGGACCGCCTGCCGGTTACCGTAATACGGCCACCCCTCATCTACGGGCCGCGCGACCGGGAGACGCTCGCCTTCTTCACCTCGGTGAAGAACGGCGTGTTGCCCGTGCTCGGCGACGGACGGAACACCCTGAGCGTCGTCTACGGCGAGGACTGCGCGGCCGCAATTGTTCGCGCCGCGGTGTCGAACGGCCCGAGCGGTCGCACCTACTTCGTCGAGGACGGCTCGGTGTACGTCTGGCGCGACGCGCTCGCCGAGGTCGAAAAGGCGATGGGAAAGCGCGCCTTCTTCCGCCTCGGGCTCCCCATGCCGGTGGTGCAGGTCGCTGCCGCCGCCTCGCAGCTGTACGGAAAGATGACCCGTTCTGCCCAGATGCTCACGCTGGACAAAGTCAACGAGCTCAAGCAGCGGCACTGGGTCTGCGAGGGCTCCGGCGCCCGCCGCGACCTCGGCTGGCACCCCCGCACCAACTGGTCCGACGGCGTCTCGAAGGCGGTCGCCTGGTACCGCCACTGCGGCTGGCTCTGAGAAGTCTCGCCGCGCTCCCGCCCCCGCTTCTGTACGGGTCGGGTAGGGGTATCGCCCGGGCCGACTCTGTACAGCTCGTACATGTCCGCTCCGGGCGTTTCCCGACCCGGTTCTGTACAAGTCGGGCAGGGGTATCGCCGAGGGCGACTCTGTACAGCTCGTACATGGCGCGCCCGGGGGATATCCCCCTCGCTCATGTACATCCTCCACTCTCCGGAGTGCTTTGTCAGAGGGGGAATGTAGAAGGGAAGAGAGGGCGGCGAGGGAGGGCGGATGAAGGAGTTTGAAATCAACGTCACCGAAGCGCGCACGCGTTTCGCCGACGTGCTGAACCGGGCGGCCTACGAGGGTGGTCGCGTCCTGATCGCCCGGCGCGGGATCATCCTCTGCGCGGTAATTTCCTGCAACGAGCTGACCAGGCTGCGCGCACTGCCACCGGAACCGGATCCGGCCGCCGAGGCGGAACGGTATTGGCAGGAAGGCAAACGTGCTCTCGAAGAAAAGCTGCAGCGACTGGCCGCGGAGCGCGCCGTCCAGCGCAAGGCGGAGGAAGTGAGGCGAGAAGCGCAGGAGCGCATCCTCGCGGCCGGAGAAGGCTAGGCGGCGACCTGGGTGCCGGGGGGGAGGAGGCGGGCGATCGTGTCGCGGAGGTCGCCGACGGTGCGGATGCGGCCGAGCTCTTCGTCGGGGATGCGGACGCCGAGCTTCTCCTCGAAGTAGCTGACCAGCTCCATGATGGCCACGGAGTCCATTCCCAAGGTGGCGATGACCGTCTCGCGCGTCAGCCGCGGCAGCTTGCGGTTGTCCACCTCGAGCGCGGCCTGCTTGAACATCTCGACGATGTCGATGGTATTCGCCATGTCTGGTCAGGCTCCGGTCAGCTTGCGCATCAGGCCGCGCGCCTCGTGCCTCGCCCGGCCGACGAGTGAATACGCCAGGTGCTTCGCCGCCAGCAGCCGGTTGCCCATCGCGCCCGGGCGACCGCCTTCCCGGCCCAGCGCGCCGCGCAGGTACATCTCGCGGGTCTTGCGGCGCTGCAGCTTGCCCGAGCTGGTCTTGGGGATGCTCCCAGGAGGCACCATCGCCACGTCCGCGACGGCGAGCTGCAGGTCCTCGCTCACCTTGGCCACGATGGCGCCGCGCAGCTTGTCGGGATCGCGCTCGCGCGTCTCGACCGCCACCACGACTTCCTCGGAAGCCTTGCCCGGCCGCGAGAAGACCACCGTCGAGCCGCGCCGCACGCCGGGCAGCTCCTCCACCGCCCATTCGATGCGCTGCGGGTAGTAGTTGCGTCCGTTGACGATGAGGATGTCCTTGAGGCGTCCCGAGATGTAGAGCTCTCCGTCAACCATGTAGCCCAGGTCGCCCGAGCGGAGCCAGTCCCCCGCGCTCCCGAGGCCCGCCGCGCGCGTCGCCTGGGGATTGTTCCAATAACCCGCGGTCACCGAGGGGCCGCGGAAGCAGATCTCCCCCACGCTGCGGTCCGGCAGGATGCGCCCGTCCTCGTCCTGGATGGACAGCTCGTGCCCGGGGAAGGCGCGCCCGCAGCAGACGACCTCCATGGTGGCCGCGCCGTTCGCGGAGGGGGCCGCCTTCTGGTCGGCGTGGTAGCGATCCTGGTCGATGCGATCGGTCTTGAACGCGTCGCCGAGCCGCAGGAACGACATCGCCAGCGTCGCTTCCGCCATGCCGTAACAAGGAAGGATCGCGTTGGGCCGCAGCCCGGCGGGCGCGAAAGCAGCGAGGAAGGCGCGGATGGTGTCGGGGTGGATGGGTTCGGCGCCGCAGCCGAACACGCGCATCTTCGACAGGTCCCAGCGGGCGATCTGCTCGGGCCGGGCGCGCCGGGAGACCAGCGCATAGGCGAAGTTGGGCGCGAAGGTCAGCGTCCCGCCGTGCCTGTGCATCGTCTCCATCCACAGCGTCGCGTTCTTGATGAAGGAGACGGTCGGGATGTAGACGGCCGGCATGTGCACCACGATGGGGCAGAGCACCATCCCGATGAGCCCCATGTCGTGGTAGAGCGGCAGCCAGGAGACGGTCACGTCTCCGGGCCGCCAGCGCAGGCCGTCGTGCAGGACCGCCTTCGAGTTCGCCTTCAGGTTGCCGTGCGTGACCATCACGCCCTTGGGCGCCGAGGTGCTGCCCGAGGTGAATTGCAAGAAGGCGACGTCGTCGTCCGAGGGGTGGGGCGGTGGATCGATCAGCGCCACGTCCGCCCGCAGCTCGGAGGTCAGGACGACCCGCTCCAGCGTGCTCACCTTGCCCACCGCCGACCAGAGCACCTTCCCGACTCGCTCGCTGGTCACCAGCGCCTTGGGCCGGGCCACCTCGAGGATACCCACCAGCGCGTCCATGAACGCGTCCAGCTTCCCCAGCGAGACCGGCGGGTAGAGAGGCACCGGTACCACGCCCAGCCAGAGCGCCGCGAGGAAGGTGGGGATGAAATCCTCGCCCTCGGGGATGACCAGCGCCAGCCGATCGCCCTTGGCGAGGCCCATGGCGCGCAGGTGGGTCGCGCGCCGAAGCGCTTCGAAGCGCAGCTGGTCGAAGGAGAGGGTCAGGTCTTCGCCGGGCCCGCGGGCTCCGACGAAGGTGAATCCCCGATCAGTGATCCCGCGGGCGGCGTCGAGCGCCTGGACGATTCCGATCATATGGGCGCGTCGTGTAAGGGTTCACGCAACCTGCGTCAAGCGTCGTGGCGCCAGGACTCCCACGCCCAGCAGTCCGGCCACGAACCCTCCGACGTGCGCCCACCAGGCCACCCCGCCCAGCGCTTCCGCATGGCCGAGGGAGGCGACGCCGAACAGAAGCTGCATGGCGAACCAGATGATCAGGTACGCGACCGCTGGGATCTCCACGATCCACGGGAAAATGATGATCGGGATGACCGTTACCACCCGGGCGCGCGGGAACGAGATCAGGTAGGCGCCCAGCACTCCGGCGATGGCTCCGGAGGCACCCACGGTCGGCACCGTCGAGTCGGGCGAGAGGGCCACCTGGGTGAGCGCCGCCACCAGGCCGCAGCCGATGTAGAAGAAGAGGAAGCGCCCGTGGCCCAGGCGATCCTCGACGTTGTCCCCGAAGATCCACAGGTAGAGCATGTTGCCGATCAGATGCAGCCACCCGCCGTGCCAGAACATGCTGGTGAAGAGGGGGAGGAAGCGCGCCGGATCGAGCGGGTTGCCGGACTGCTCGCCCCAGTGCACGAACGTATAGGGGACCAGACCATAGTGCTGGATGAGCTGCGGCAGGCGCGGGCCCAGCGCGGTTTCGTGGAGGAACACCAGCACGTTGACCGCGATCAGGCCGACCGTCACCAGCGGCGCGGTTCGCGAGGGGATCGTGTCTCGCAGCGGGATCACCTGAAGGGGTTGTAAAGCGCCGGCCGGAAGGGCGCCAGCGTCCCAGGTGCGGGTCAGCATCCGGCGGAGCGCCTCCCGCGAATCGGAAAACAGCGGCCAGGTGCCGGCCTCGGCGCCCATCCGGGCGGCGCTCACCGGGTCCATCCGCCGAACGCGGACCAGGCTTTCGGCGACGATCTCGGCGTAGGGGCGGAACCGCCTTTGCTCCAGATCGCCCTGCACGTCCACGATGCGGTCGAAGTCCGCCTCGCCCAGGCCTTTGCGCCAGTCGAGCACGGTCCCGAAGATGTCGAAGGTCAGGAGGGTCGGTTTCACCGGCCCTGGATTGACACGCCGCGTTCCCTCTGGCAACGGGGAGGCGCGATGCAGGAGATGAAGTTCTGCCCGAGATGCGCGGCTCCGCTTCGCCCCCAGACCACCGAGGGACGCGAGCGGCTCCACTGCTCCAGCGACTCCTGCGATTACGTTTTCTACGACAACCCGGTGCCGGTGGTGGCGGCCCTGGTCGAGCACGGCGGGACCGTGCTGCTGGTCCGCGGCAAGGGGTGGCCGGAGAAGTGGTACGGCCTGGTGACGGGGTTCCTGGAGAAGGGCGAGTCGCCCGAGGCAGGGGTCATTCGCGAAGTCCGTGAGGAGCTGGGGCTGCGGGGAGAAGTGATTTCCTTCATCGGCGCCTACCCGTTCGCGGAGATGAACCAGCTGATCCTCGCCTATCACGTGCGGGCGAACGGCGAGATCGCGATGGGCGACGAGCTGGCCGGCGTGAAGGCCGTTCCGCCCGACAAGCTCCGCCCTTGGCCCCTGGGAACGGGCCACGCCGTCCGCGACTGGCTGGAGCGGCGGGCGCAAGAACCCGGGACGGTCGCCTAGCTACTCCTCCACCGGCTCGGCGGCGCCGCCGGGCGAGCTCGCGTCGACTTCCTGCGCCCGGTGGGAGGCCGCGGTGAACGCTTCCCAGAGGGCGGCACGCAGGCCGGGCGGGCGGGGCGGGAAGGGACCTTCCATTGCGTCGATGGCGGGCTCCCGCGCCCAGGCGGACCAAAGAGCAAAGCAAGCCAGGCCCGCCGACGTCAGCACGGTGGCCGCGCGCGCGCCGGTCCAATGCGCCAGGGTGCCCCCGAGCAGATGCCCGAGCGGCAGCGCGCCAGTGTTCGCCAGGGCCAGGACGCTCATGCCGCGCCCGCGCAACTCGTCGGGGACCAGAAGCTGCATGGCGGTGTTCGACGAGGCCAGGGACCACACCCAGAACACGCCCCCGACCACCAACGCAAACCCGGAGAGGGCGAAGCTGTTCGAGCTGGCGTACAGCATCGCGCAGATCGCGAAGCCGAGCATCGAGAGCGGGATCAGGTGGTGCCGCGGGTACGTGCGCGGCAGCCTGGCCAGGGTCAACGCGCCCGCGATGGCGCCGGCCCCCAAGCAGGAGAGCAGCGCCCCATATCCGTGAGCGCCGACGTGAAGCAGCTGGTCGGCGTACACCGGGAGGAGCCCCTGCACCGGCGCGGCGAGCAACGCGAACATGAAGAGCCCGAGCAGGATCCGCCTCGGGCCCGGCCGGCGCATCGTCCAGGACAGCGCCTCGCGCACCCCTCCCTGCTTGTGCAGCACGCCCGCCCGGGTCGGTGCGTCCCGCAGCGGCTGCGCCGGCACGCGCACCAGCGCAAGCACCACCACGATGCCGAGGAAGCTCAGCACGTTGACGTCGAATACGGCCGCCGCGCCGGCCGCGGTGAGAAGCGCCCCGGCGATCATCGGGCCCAGGAGGCGGGCCGCGTTGAACTGGGCGGAGTTCAGCGCGATGGCGGAGGGCAGCTCCTCGCGCGGCACCAGCGCCGGCACCAGCGCCTGCCAGGCGGGCATCACCGAGGCCCAGGAGGCGCCCTCCAGGAACGCGAGCGTGATGATCACCGCCGGCGTCGCGTAGCCCAGGTGGGTGAGCCCGGCCAGGACCGCGGCCATGATCATCATCGCGGTCTGGCCCAGGAGAAGCAGCTTGCGCCGGTCGTGCCGGTCGGCCAGGGCGCCGGCGGGAAGGGCCAGCAGGGCGACCGGGATGAACTCGGCGGCGGAGAGCAGCTCGACCAGGAAGGGCGACTGCGTCTGGCGCTGGACGAGCCAGGCCTGCGCGACGGTCTCCATCCAGTTGCCGACGTTGCTGGTCAACGAGCCCAGCCAGATCCAGCGGAACGGCCCGTGCCGCAGCACCGCGAACCCGCCGCCGCCGGCGGGAGAGGGACGCTCGAGGTCCTTCCTCATTTCGAGACGTCGAAGTACAGCCGTCCTTCCGCCGCGGCAACCTCGGCCCTGCGGATGTCCACGTTGGCCCGGGCTTGCGCCGCCGAGCTCTGCGCCTGGAAGCGGTTCTGGTCGGCCACCTGCAGGTCGAGCGAGGTCGACACGCCGGCGCGCGCCGAGACGTCGATCTGCTGCTGCGCGCGCTTGGCCACCCGGTACTGCGCCTCGGTTTGCTCCAGCACGGCTTGCGACGACGTCAGGTTCGCGCGGGCGCCTTGCCAGTTCGCCTTGGCGCGGGCGCGGGTCGAGGCGAGGTTCGCCATCGCCTGCTGGAGCCTCGCCTGGTCCTCGTGCCTCTGCGCGTAGCGGGCGCCGCGATCGTAGAGCGGAATGCTCACGTTGACGATCAGGTCGTAGTACGTGTTCGCGCCGGTGAACCCTGCGTTCGAGTTGTAGCTGCCTTTCGCTACCCCCGCGACGCTGGGCAGCCAGAGGAAGTCGTCGTAGGTCACCGACTTGTCCGCGCCGGCAACCTGCGCGATCGCGCTCCGCACGGTGTACGTCCGCTCCCATGGCTGCGCGCCCTCGTCGGCCGGCTGCCCCAGCCCCGCGTCGCTGCCTTGGCCGGCCGGCAACGGCGCCACCGGCTCGCCGATCAGCGCCTCCAGGAGCGGCAGCAGGGACTCGCGCTGGCCGATGAGGCTGGCGATCTGGGCGCGCGCGGAGGCGGTATCGCTCTGCGCGCGTAGCAGGTCGATCTCGATCGCGGTTCCAGCGGCGATTCGCGCCTTGGCGTCTTCCTCGCGCCGGAGCGCCACCTTCTCCGCGTCCTGCGCTGCCGCGAGAAGGCCGTCGATTCCCTGCAGAGTCAGGTAGGTGCGGGCCACGCTGAGCAGGACCTGCTCGCGGGACTCGTCGGCCCCGCGGTCGGCCGCCTCGGCGAAGCTACGGGCGATGCCGGGTTGGAACAGCCCCTCGGGAGTCAGGAAGGGCTGGTTGAGCTGCAAGGTGCCGTAGCGCGAGTTCGGCGCGACGATGGTCAGGATCGGTCCAGACAGACCCAAGGCAGCCGGGTTGAACTCCTGCGGCGCGCTGGTGTGATCGAACGTGCCGGTCGCTGTCAGATCCGGCTTCCAGGCGGTGAACGCGCGCTCCACGCCCACCCGCGTGATCGCCGCCTGGGCGCGCGCGGCCGCGACGTCGGGTCCTTGCTTCGCGGCTAGTTGCAGGGCCTCGCGCAGCGGCACGGCCCTGCGCTGAGGCTCGGCCGTCGCCCCGGTGGCCAGGAGGACGGACAACGCCAGGAACACGCGGATCAAGTTCATTTTGTCTACCCTCATTTCTCCGTCCTAGACGATCGGATGGCACCCGGGGACCGGACGCTGGTCGATCAGCCCGAAAAAAAAAATTTATTTTTTTTCGCCGGTTCGTCCGGGCTGGCTCCCTGCGTCATATGTTGCGGATTTGACTAGGGGTTTCGCGGACCCTGCGTTCGGGCGGGTTGCCGCCCGGGCTGCCCGTCCACACCTCTTGTGCGCCGGCCGTACGGGCGGGCGGAGGGTGTGGGATGGCGAGGGGGATCCTCGCGCTGCTCATCGCGGCAGCGCTGGCCGGATGCGGCAACGGGCGCGGCGGCAGCTGCCCGGACGGCAACTGCAACCAGGCGCACGCACCTTGCCAGCGCGATTCCGACTGCGGCGGCGGCGGGAGCGTTTGCCAGGCCGACGGCACTTGCAGCATTCCCCGCACGGGATCGGTCCCGAGCTCGTGCGCGAACAAGACCTGCCCTGCGAGCTTCTTCTGCGCCAACGGTGACTGCCTGCCCTCGGTCCCGCAATGCAAGCCGGCCGATCCGACCTGCATCTTCATCCCCCACGGCGCCTTCGAGCCGCCCGAGCACGCCTGGTGGTGGCCCTACACCTCGCCCTTGGGACCCGACGATCCGATCGGCAGCTCGATCCGGACCGATCTCGAATTCCCCGACTTCGTGGAGGTGATGTCCACGCCGACCGTCATGCGGCTCCACGCAAGCGACACCGAGCCTGCGGTGGTCTTCAATTCGTTCGCCCGCGAGGGGAGCGGCGGGAACCTGGAGGCGCGCGGCGTGATGCGGGCCATCCGCGGGTCCGACGGCTCGCCCCTGTGGAGCGCGCCGAAAGACTTCTGGAACGCAATCAACGTGATCGGCGCGGTGGACGGGAACTCGTCGATCGCCGCCGGCGACTGCAAGGGAGACGGCCACGTCTGCTTCGTCACGGGCCGCTGGGACCCGGACGACGTGAATCCGAAGATGACCTCGAAGGCCCACCAGCACGGCGGGCTCATCGCATTCGACGAGAACGGCGACTTCCTCTGGCTCAACCGGGGCAACCCGCAGACGGGCGAGCCCGGGCCTTCGGTGTGGTGGGGCGGCCCGGCGATCGCGCGCCTCCTGCCCGACTCGAAGAGCGCGCAAGTCGTCGTCGGGAACGGCGTCTACGACGCGGCCACCGGCAAGACGCTGTGCGCGCAGACGTTCTCGCCCACCGGCACCGATCAGATCAGCGGGAACGGCGTCGGCACCCTCAGCTCCATCGCCGACATCGACCTCGACGGCGTGCCGGAGATCATCACCGGGAACAACGCCTACAAATTGGAGAAGGACGCCAGCTCGCCGACCGGCTACACCTGCCGCCCTCTCTTCGGCCAGGGCGTGCGAATCGCGAGCAAGCCGCCGAACTGCCTGTACGGAAGCACGAAGAGCACCATCACCGGCCAGCAGGTCTGCCTCTGCCCGGGCGGCTTCGAGGACCTGTGCCCCGACGGGTTCCCCGCGCTGGCGAACTTCGCCGGGTACGGCCTGCCGATGGGGATCAAGCCCGACGACAAGCACCCCCAGATCGTGGTGGCCACTCGAGGCTTCCTGCGAATTCACGACTGGACCGGCGGCATCCTGCTGAACCCGGTGCCGTTGCCGGCCAGCACCAACCCGGACTGTGCGTCCGAGACCAACATGGGCGGCGCGCCCACCATCGCGGACTTCGACGGCGACGGCCTGCCGGAGGTCGGCATCGCTGCCCAGGGGGGCTACGTGGTGTGGAAGCCGGGCAAGGGCTTCATCTGGCAGTCGCAGACGTTCGACTGCTCGTCGGCCACCGGCAGCTCGGTGTTCGACTTCGAAGGGAAGGGCAACGCGAGCGTCGTGTACAGCGATCAGTGCTTCTTCCGCGTGTATGACGGCAAGACGGGCGCCACGCTGGTGCAGGAGAAGAACGCGAGCTGCACCGCGTACGAGATGCCCATCGTGGCTGACATCGACGGCAGCGGGCGGGCCAAGGTGCTGGTCCCCAACAACAACGTCTGCCAGTACACCTGCAATTGGCCCACGGGCACCATGGAGATCAGCAGCTCGCCGTACATCGGCCTGAAGGCGCTGCGCTCGCCCAGCGACAAGTGGGTCAACACGCGCAGCGTTTGGAACCAGCACACCTACCACGTGACGAACGTGAACCTCGACGGGACGCTGCCCTTCCCCGAGCCGAACTCGTGGGACCCCGGCCAGTCGAACAGCTACCGGCAGAACTTGCAGGGGCAGGGCGTGTTCAGCGCGCCCGACCTCTCCGTCTGCGAAGTGGTGCCCGATCTGACGAGCTGCATGAGCGGGCAGGCGAAGGTGAGCGCGACCGTCTACAACGGCGGCGCGATCCCGGCCCGAGCGGGCGTACAGGTCGACTTCTATGCCGACCTCCCCGGCGGCAGCGTGCTGATCGGGAGCGGCTTCACCAAAGGCGTCCTGCAGCCGGGGTCGAGCGAGAAGGTGACCGTTCCCTGGTCCGCGCCCCCGCAGAGCACCTCGGCGCCGGTGCGCGCCGTGGTGGACCCGAACCAGAAGGTCGGCGATTGCCACCTCGACAACAACACCGCTTCCAGCACCGCGGTGAAGTGCTCGCCGATCGGCTGACCTGGATGAGAGCCGGGTGCAGAATCCGGGTCTGAGGCCGGAACGCTGATATCCTCGGGGCGTGAGCGAACCGACCGCGCCGCCGGTGGCGGCGACTCCGGCCGCGCCCGCGCGCGGACCCACGCGCGGCGGCGGAGCGGCGCTGGTGGCGGCGGGGATCCTGCTCAGCCGGCTGGCCGGGCTGATCCGGCAGAGCGTCTTCGGGCACTTCCTCGGCACTTCCGACGCGGCGGACGCCTACAACGCTGCGTTCAAGATCCCCAACTTCCTGCAGAACCTGCTGGGCGAGGGAGTTCTCAGCGCGTCGTTCATCCCGGTGTACGCAGCGCTGCGCGCCGGAGGGAGGGAAGACGAGGCCCGCAAGGTGGCTGGGGCCGTCGCGGGGCTGCTCTCGCTGGTCACCACGGTGTTCACGCTGATCGGCGTGCTCGCCACGCCCTGGCTGATCGACGCCATCGCGCCCGGGTTCACCGGCGCGAAGCGCGAGCTGACCATCCTGCTGGTCCGCATCTTCTTCCCCGGCACCGCGCTCCTGGTGCTGAGCGCGTTCTGCCTGGGCGTGCTCAACAGCCACCACAAGTTCTTCTTGAGCTACGCCGCGCCGGTGGTGTGGAGCGCCGCGCAGATCGCCGCGCTGATCCTCGGCGGCCGCGGCTTGCGGCTGGGTCCGGCGGACCTGGCGGTGGTGACCGCGTGGGGCGCGGTGGCGGGCGCCCTGCTGCAAGTGCTGGTGCAAGTGCCCGCGGTGCTGGCGCTGCTGGGAGGCCGGCTGCGCCTGTCGCTCGGGCGGGCCAGCGCGCACGTACGCGAAGTGGTGCGCAGCTTCCTGCCGGTCGTAGCGGGGCGGGGCGTGGTGCAGCTGTCCGCGTACATCGACAACGTGATCGCCTCCTGGCTCCCCAGCGGCATGGTGGCGGCGCTCGCGTACGCGCAGACGCTGTACACGCTGCCCGTATCGCTCTTCGGCATGTCCATCTCCGCGGCGGCGCTCCCCTCGATGTCCGCGGCGCAAGGCACGGGCGAGAAGCTCCGCGAGCAGCTCGTCTCCGGGCTCCGCGCCATCGCCTTCCCGGTGGTCCCGAGCGTGGTGGCGTTCCTCGCCTTCGGTGACGTGGCCGTGGCCGCCTTGTTCCGCGGTGGTCGCTTCGGTCCGCAGGACGTGCGCGACGTCTGGTTCATCCTGGCCGGATCGACGATCGGGCTTCTGGCCGCGACCTGCGCCCGCCTGTACTCGAGCACGTTCTACGCGCTGCGCGACACGCGCACGCCGCTCAAGTACGCCTCCTTGCGCGTCCTGCTCACCGGCGCGCTCGGCGTTCTCTGCGGGCTGTGGCTGCCGCGCGCGCTGCACCTCGATCCCAAGCTCGGCGCGGTCGGGCTGACCGCCTCGGCGGGGGTCGCCGGATGGGTGGAGTTCGCGCTGCTCCGGCGGGGGGTGGCGCGGCGGGTAGGAAAGGCCGACCTGCCGGCGGGGCTTCTGGTCCGCTTGTGGGGCGCGGCCCTCGGAGCCGGCGCAGCAGGCATCGGCGTGCGGTTCCTGCTCGCCGGCCTTCCAGCCACCCGGCTGGCAGCGGTCGCGAAGGCCGCCGCCGTGTTCGGCTGTTTCGGAGGCGTGTACCTCCTTCTGGCGCTCGTGCTCGAGGTGCCCGAAGCTTCTGCTGCGGTGCAGCGCGCCCGGAGGATGTTGCGCAGGTGAAACAGAATCTCCTCTTCACCTCGCCTGTCCAAGAAGTGTCCTTTCCTATGGGAGGACGCGTGCGACACGGGGTGCGCTGGGTCGTCGGTGCCGTGTTGGCCACCGCGTGCGCGCGGGGGGCCCGCCCGGACGCGACTCCCCTCGCGGCAGAAGCGCCGCAGGCCGCGGCCCAGGCGGCCGCCGCGCAGGACCCGGACGCCGGGGCGCCGCTTTCGACGCAAGAGCAGATCGAGCACGCGCTTTCGCGCGTCACGTTCGGCGCGCGGACGGTGGACAGGGAGCGCGTGGCGCGGGTGGGCGTCGCTGCGTTCCTGGAGGAGCAGCTGCACCCGGAGTCGATTCCGGATGAGACCATGGAGCAGCAGCTGGCGCGTTACGCGGTGCTGCGGCGCAGCCCCGCCGACCTGGCGCAAGAGATTGCGGCCTATCGGAAAGAGAAGAAGGAGAAGGCGACCACGGCCGGCCCGGCGTCTGCGAGCCCGGAAACGGAGATGGTGTCGGTGGCGCTCGACCCCAACCTCGCTTCGACCTCCTTGCCCGGGCCGGGACAGAAGGACCTGCGCAAGCAGCTCGGCAAGGCCGGCCGGGGCCCCGCTTTCGAGATGGTCGCCCAACTGGCGCAGGCGAAGCTCGTGCGCGCGATCGGATCGGAGCGGCAGCTGCAAGAGGTGATGGCGGACTTCTGGTTCAACCATTTCAACGTCTTCGCGGGGAAGGAGAACGAGGCGGCGCTGCTCCCTTCGTACCAGCAGGAGATCCGCGAACGCGCGCTGGGGAAGTTCAGGGACCTTCTCGCCGCGACCGCGCACAGCCCGGCGATGCTCGTCTACCTGGACAACTGGCGCAGCTCGACGCCCCTGCCGCCCAGGCGCGCCCCGCGCGGGCAGGCGCCGCGCCGCAACCCGAACCGGGGGCTCAACGAGAACTACGCGCGCGAGCTGCTCGAGCTGCATACGCTGGGAGTGGACGGAGGCTACACCCAGGAGGACGTGATCGAGGTCGCGCGGTGCTTCACCGGCTGGACCGTCGCGGAGCCGCAACGCAACCCGCGCTACGTCTTCAGGCCCGGGATGCACGACCCCGGCCCGAAGCACGTGCTCGGGTACGAGATCGCCGCGGGCGGAGAAGGGGACGGGGACGCGATCCTCGATCTGCTGTCACACCATCCCGCCACGGCCCACTTCATCTCGCGCAAGCTGGTCCAGCGATTCGTCTCGGACGACCCGCCCGAGGCGCTGGTGCAGCGGGCGGCCGAGACGTTCGCGCGCACCGACGGAGACGTGCGGGCCGTCCTGCGCACCATCTTCGAGTCGCCGGAATTCTGGAGCCGCCGCGCGCTCCGCGCGAAGGTGCGCTCTCCGCTCGAGCTGGTGGCGGGCTCCGTGCGGGCGCTGGGAGCGCGTGTCGACGATCCCATGGCGCTCGCCCGGGCGGTGGCCCGGATCGGGCAGCCGCTGTTCGCGGCACAGCCTCCGACCGGCTACCCGGACGACGCCTCCAGCTGGCTCTCCTCGGGCGCGCTGCTGGCGCGAATTGATTTCGGCCTCGCCCTCGCGGGCGGCCACGTGGAAGGCGTTCGGGTGGAGGTAGAGCCGCTCGCGCGCGACGCCCTGGGTCCGGAGGAGGTGCTCGACCGTGCCGTCGCGTCGCTCGGCATGCCGGAGCTCTCCGACCGGACCCGCCAATACGTCCTGACGCAGCTGCGCGCGGCTTCGCCGCGCCCGGAGGTGGTAGCTTCGCGGGCGCTGGGACTCTTGCTCGGCTCCCCGGAGTTGCAGAGGAGATGACGCGGCGCCACGCCGTCGACCAGGCGATCTCGAGGCGCGCCCTGTTGAAGGGCGGCGCCGTGGTAGGCGCCATCCTCGGCGGCGGTGCCCTGCCCGGATTCGTCCGGCGCGCGCTCGCCGCGGTGAACGAAGGGCCAGGCCGCCGCAAGGTGCTCGCATTCCTGTTCCTGCGCGGCGCAATCGACGGCCTCGACGTGGTCTGCCCGCACGGAGAGCCGCGGTTCGCGCAGCTGCGTCCCACGCTGGCGTTGCCCCCGCCGGGCGCGGAGCGGAAATCGGATGCCGGACCGGGCGCGCTGCTCGACCTGGGAGTTCCGGGATTCGGGCTGCACCCTTCCTTGGAGCCGCTGCTGCCTCTCTGGCGCGAAGGCACCCTCGCCTTCGTGCACGCGGTGGGCTCGCCCGACGCGACCCGCTCCCATTTCGACGCGCAGGACTTCCTCGAGCTCGGCACTCCCGGAGTGAAGGCGACGCGCGACGGCTGGATGGCGCGCGCGGTGGCGCAGGCGCCGGGCGGACGCTCCTCGCTGGAGGCGATCGCCGTGGCGCAGCGCCTTCCCCGCAGCCTGCAGGGCGATGCGGCCGCGCTGGCGTTCGCGAACCTCGATCAGCTGCGGCTCAGGCCGATGGCGGGCGCACCGGGAGGGGCGCAGGGCCGGACGCTCGCCCTGCAGACGTTCGAGGCGCTCTACGATCTGGCCCCGGACGGTCCGGTCGCCGCGTCGGGCAAGGAGGCCTTCGCGGCGGCGGAGCAGCTGGAGAAGAAGCTCGCCGGCCGCACCTTCCGCCCGGGCGAAGACGGGTATCCGCCCGCCCCGATCGGACAGTCGCTGCGGCTGCTCGCGGCGTTGATCCAGTCGGACGTTGGGCTGCGGGTCGGGTTCGCCGAGGTGAGCGGATGGGACACGCACGTGCAGCAGCAGGGCGTGCTGGCGCGCAACCTGACCGACCTGGGCAAGGCGCTGGCCGCCTTCCGCGCGGACCTGGGCGCCCGCCTCGACGACGTGGTGCTGGTCGCCGCGACCGAGTTCGGGCGCACCGTCCGCCAGAACGGAACGCTGGGTACCGACCACGGGCACGGCAGCGTGGCGTTCGTCCTCGGCGGGCGGGTCGCCGGCGGCCACATCCACGGCCGCTGGCCCGGGCTGGACGACGATCGGCTCTTCGAGGGGCGCGACCTCGCGGTCACCACCGACCTGCGCGCCGTCCTCGCGGCGGCGGCGCGGGCGCAGCTCGGGGCGGCGGACGTCTCGCGCCTGTTCCCTGGCTACGCGGGACCCGTTCTGCCCGGGCTGGTGCGCGTGTAGACTGAAGCGCGTGGCACGACGGTACTGGCTGCTCAAGACGGAGCCCTCCACCTTCTCCTTCGACGACCTGCTGCGCGCGCCGCACAAGACGACCGGCTGGAACGGCGTGCGCAACTACCAGGCGCGCAATTTCCTGCGCGACCAGATGAAGAAGGGCGACGGGGTCCTCATCTACCACTCCAGCGCGGAGCCCACGGCGGTGGTGGGCACGGCCGAGGTGGTGCGCGAAGGCCATCCCGACCCGACGCAATTCGAGCGCGGCGACGATCACTACGATCCCGAGTCGAGCCCGGACGATCCCCGCTGGTTCCAGGTGGACGTCCGGGCGGTGGAGAAGCTGCCCCATCCCGTGACGCTCGAGCGCATCAAGCGGACCTCTGCGCTGGCGGGGATGGGGCTCTTGCGCAAAGGCAACCGGCTGTCGGTGCAGCCCGTCACCGAGGAGGAGTTCCGCGCCATCGTGAAGTTGGGGCAGACGGCGGGATGAGCTCGTTTCTCCTGGCGCTGGCGGCCGTGTGGCTGGCCGCGGCGCTCCATCTGCTTCGCGACCCGTGCAGCTCCGCGGCGCTCTTGCCGGCCCTGGTCCTGGGTCTCGGCGCCGCGGCGTGGCGCCGCCGGGATTCGCCACTGCCTGCGCAGGTCGCGCTCGGCGCGGGGCTCGCGGGCGCGCTGGTGATGCACTTCCTCTTCCCGCCGGCCGAGCTGCCGTTTCCCCGCCTCGCCGGGTACCGCGGATTCGCTGTGATGGGCCTGGTGCTTGCGTCGGCCTATCTGTGCCTCCACCTGCGGGCCTCGCTGCAGCGGGCGCGCTTCGTTCTGCTGGTGGCGTGCTTCGTGGTCCTGGCGCTCGCCGCGGCGCCCTCGTGGAGCTGGGCCTTCGAGGCGGTGGGGCTGATGTTCGCCGCGCTGCTCTTGGGCCAGCTCGGCGGGCCCGCCCCGCAGCTCGCCGCCGCGCTGATGCTGTTCACCGCGCCACTCGGCGCTCCCTACGGCGTCGCGGCCGCGGCCGTGCTGACGCTGTGGTCGGCGCTGCTCTACGTGGACCGGAGCGCGCGCTGGCCGCTCCTGGTCGCGCCGCTGGCAGGCTCCGCGTACTGCGCGGCCGGACTGCTCTGGCCCGGCTCGGTGTGCGAAGTACCGGCGCTGGGCGTCGGCCTCTTCTGCGCGGCGTCGGCGGTGGAGGGACTGTCCTGATCGGTTTTGCGAGGCGTAACGCGGCGCGTCCCGCCCCGGGACAAGTTCCTTGTGGCTTGCGCCAGCTTGCCCCGTGGTGTACTCCCCGTCCCCCGCAACGGGCGCTTAGCTCAGATGGATAGAGCGTCGGTCTCCGAAGCCGAAGGCCACTGGTTCGAATCCAGTAGCGCCCGCCATTCCACTTCGGCGGAAGAAGGATCTTTTTCCGGAGCGAATTCTGGCGCGCAGCGTGCCGTCTCGCCCGATGGTAGCAAAGGACCCCGAAACCGGTTGCAGCCGCAGCCGATCGATCGCGTCACGCAGGAATCCCGGCACGAGGTGGCCGTAGATCGTGGGTGTCATCCTCCGCGGTCGTCGCATCCCTCCGTTTCGGCCAGCATCACGGGCCTGGCGAAATAAGCGGAGCATCGATCGACCCCGAGCGTCCAGGGTGGTGCATCGCTCGCCGGAAACGACTCGGCGAGAACGTCGTCGATCGCTTCCTCTACCCTGGTCGCCTCGTCGATACCCCCAGACGGAGTACGCGACTGCTTCACGCAGCCTGCCTCCCCCACTACTCGTCCGGGGAGAGGTGCGCCTCGACCATCCAGAGCCATTTGTCCACGCCTCGCGAGATCTCGATGAAGATGTCGTTGGTGTCGTCGTCGCCGGCGCGATCGCTCTCTTCGATGGCGCTGCGGATGACCTTGCCGAACGCGGCCAGCGCGGAGGAGAGGGCGTCGACGTGCTGCCGCCCGGTCCCCGTCTTCAGAGGGTACTCGGCGAGCGTCGATCGCCTGGCGACCGAGCGCGCGGTGCCCTCGACCGCTCCACCGAGCTGGACCGCCCGCTCGGCGATCAGGTCGACGTAGTCCTCGATGTCCTCGTTCACCTTGTCGAACAGCTCATGCAAGGCGATGAAGTGCGGACCTTTCACGTTCCAATGCGCCTGCTTGGTCTGCGTCTGCAAGTCGATGGCGTCGGCGAGCCGCGCGTTGCACAGCTCGATCATCTTCCGCCGCGTCGTTTCGGGTAGGTCGTTCTTCGTCGGGTACATTTGCTCGCTCCTTCAGGTGAATCGTCGATGCCTGAGCGGCCGAGTCGATGCGGCGTCGACCGGCCCAGGCCGAAGCTGTTCACGCGCGGCCGAGCGCCCAGAGCAGTTGCGCCCGCGCCGTGGCGAGTTGGAAGTCCGTCTGGACCACCTGGGCGGCCGCGTTCGCCGCGGCGATCTGTGCGTCCCCGAGCTCGATCACGCTGCCGCTGCCGTTCTGGTAGCGCCCCTCCGCGAGCGACAGGCGCTGGCGCGCCGCGACCAGCGCATCCCTCGACGAGGACAGCGCCGCCTTCGCGGCACGGATCCCCAAGAGCGCCTGATCCACGTCCACGCGCACCTGCTGCCGCAGCACGTCGAGCTGAGCGGCGGCAAAGCCGAGGTTCCCCTCCGCTTCGTGGACCGTCCCTATCGTGAGCCCGCCCTGGAACAGGTTCCAGGTCAGGGTCACTCCCGCGGCCGCGTTCCAGCCCACGTAGTTGGAGCCGGTCTCGGTCGCCTGTACGAAGGTGGCGCCAGCGGAGATCGACGGAGCGTAGGCTCCACGCGTGGATTTGATGAGGAGCTGTTGCGCCTTGACCTGCTCGGTCGCGGAGGCGATCTCGGGGCGAGCCTCGAGCGCGGCTGCGAGCAGCGGGTCGAGCGCGCCGTCCTCGCCGGCCTGGGGGGGCAACGCCTCGCTCGTGACGTCGTAGTCGATAGGTCCTTCCACGCCCATGGCCTGGTTCAGCAGCACCTTGGATCGCTGGTAAGAATTGCCCGCGTTGATGACCTGCACCTCCGCGTTGGCGAAGTCCGCCCGCGCTTGCGACAAGTCGATCGGCGGCCGCGTGCCCTCCTTCACGAACCCCTCGATCTGGACGAGGTGATTACGCTGGTTGGCCAGGGTCTCCCGCGCGACGGCGAGCAGCTCCTTGAAGGCGACCGCGTTGAAGAAAGCGACGCGCACCTGCAAGACCACCTGCAGCCAGGTGGAGCGCTCCTGATCGGCGGTGGCGCGCGCGCTGGCCTGCGTCGATCGCCAGCGGTTGCTGGTCTGCCCGAAGTCCCAGAGGAGCTGGGAGAGGGTCACGCTGCTGTCGAAGATGTTGACGCCGCTCCAGGAAGTCGTCGCTCCCGAGCGAGGGGTGACCCCCGGTCGGAAGAGGAAGTTGCTGGTCGCCCGCTGGTAGTCGGCGGCCGCCGAGAGTTGCGGCAAGAGCCCGGAGCGGGACTGCTCGACCCGCCCCTCCGCAGCCTGTGTGTTCCCTCGCGCCGCGCGGAGCTGCGGCTGGCGCTCCTGGGCGACCCGCTGCGCTTCCCCGAGCGTCAGCACCCGCGCCGGCGCTGCCTGGGCGAGAAGGATGGCAAGGAGCGCGATCATCCCGCGCTCACCCCTTGGACCTGCATGCCGTCCGCCACGCCGCCCGGCGGAGCCGCGATCACCTGCTCCCCGCCCGACAGGCCGGCAACCACGTCGATGGTGGTGCCGTTGTCCAGCCCCGTGGTCACGGCGACGAGCTGCACTTTCCCGCTCCCGTCCACGACTGCGACGTGCACGCCCCGTGAATCAGCGATGATCGCGCTCGACGGCACCCGGACCACCTGGTGCGAGAGGGCGACGTCGAGCGAGACGTCGACGTACATCCCCGCGAGGAGCTCGCCCTTGGGATTCGGCAGATCCACCTCGGTCCTGAGCGTCCGCGAGGCAGGATCGAGCGCGCCGGCGGTGCGCGTGACGCGCCCGGAAAAGACGCGGCCGCGGAAACTCCTCACTGCGATCTTCGCGTCCGCCCCGACGCGGACGGTGGGCGCGAACACCTGCGGCACGTCCACGTACGCGAGCATCGGATCGGTCGCCGCGATTTCGAAGAGCGCGGCGCTGGTCGTTCCAGCGCCTGCGTTCACCAGGGTCCCGACGTCGACCAGCCGCCGCGTGATCGTCCCGTCGTAGGGCGCGTACACCTTTCCGAAGGAGACCAGTTGCTCGAGCTGGCGCACGTTCGCGCGCTGGGCTGCGACGTTGGACTTCGCGGCGTTGACGTTCGCATTCCAGACGGCGGCTTGCGTCTGGGCCTGGTCGTTCTCCTGCGCGGAAATGAGCAACTTGGCGAAGAGCGCGGCCTCGCGCCGTGCGGTGATGTCGGCGTACTCGCGATTCGCCTCGGCCTGGGCGAGCGCGGCGACCGTCTGCGACAACGAGGCGCGTGCCTGCGCGAGCTGCTGGTCCAGCTCGGGAGTGTCGAGCTGGACCAGCAGCTGGCCCTTCTTCACGCGGTCGCCGATGTCCACCAGCCAGCGGCTTACGTATCCGCTGGCCCTGGCGTAGACCATCGTCTGCTGATTGGCGACCAGCCCGGCGGGAAGCGTCAAGACGCGGCCGGCGTCCACCGGCACCGCTTTGACGACCGAAACGCGCGGTGCGACGGGCGCGGTCGGAGTCGCGGCGGCGAGCTTTGCGCGAGCGAGCCGCCGCGGCAGGTACCCGGCGAGAAAAGCGGCCGCGAGCACCAGCACCGCGACCGCCGCGATCCCGAGTTGGCGCCTGCTCCACCTCGGCCGCGGGATCAGGGTTTGGGAAGTCGTGCTCATGCGATCCCCGGGGCTGGTTCGGCTTCGTCGACCTGGGCGGGCGGATGATAGCCGATCGCGCTGAGCACCACCGGAACGAAGAAGAGCGTGGACAACGTGGCGAAGACGAGCCCGCCGATGACGGCCCGGCCCAGTGGCGCGTTCTGTTCGCCGCCGTCGCCCAGGCCGAGCGACATGGGCAGCATGCCGAGGATCATCGCGGTCGCGGTCATGATCACCGGCCGCAACCGGGTGCGTCCCGCATTGAGCGCCGCGCTGACGGAATCGGCTCCCTCGCGGAGCCGCTCGATGGCGAAGGTGACGACGAGGATGCTGTTCGCGGTGGCGACGCCGATGCTCATCAGCGTTCCCATCAGGGCCGGGACGCTCAGGGTCGTGCCGGTCACGAAGAGCCCCCAGACGATTCCCGCCAGCGTCCCGGGAAGCGCCATCAGGATGACCATCGGCTCGGTCCACGACTGGAAGTTCACCGCCATCAGCAGGTAGACGAGGATCACGGCGGCCACGATGCCGATGCCGAGGCCGGTGAAAGACGCGCTCATCGCCTGCGGTTGCCCGGTCAGGAGGATGGTCGAGCCGCGCGGCAGCTTGGGCCGCACCTCGTCGATCAGCTTCTGCACGCCGGACGCGACGGAGCCCAAGTCCGCTCCGTCGACTCCTGCTTGCACGTCGATGGTGCGGGCGATGTTGTAGTGGGTGATGTTGGCGGGACCGAGCAAGTGCGAGACGTTCGCCACGCTGGAGAGCAGGCTGGGCCGAAGGGTGCTCGCGAGGGTAGGAGAAGCGAGGGACCCGGAGGAGGCCAAGGACGCCGAACCGCTGGTCAAGGGAGTCGTTTCGAGAGATTGGATCGAGTCCACCCGGACCTGAGGTGTCTGGATGGCGACCGGGTATTGCACGCCGGTCTTCGGATCCATCCAGAAGTTCGGCGCGGTTTGCGAGCTCGAAGAGAGGGAGATGAGCAGGTCGCTGGCGACGTCGCGCATCGTGAGCCCCACGTCCTGCGCGGCTGTGCGGTCGACGTCCACGAGCAACTCCGGCGTGTCGGTCACCTGCGCCAGGTGCACGTCGACGGCACCGGGAATGGTGGCGATCCGCGACGCCAGGTCACGGGCAATGGCCAGGTTTGCCGCCTGGTTTCCGGCCGGACCGGTCAGGCGAACGTCGACCGGCGAGGAGAGCCCGAAGTTGAGGATCTGGGTGGAGATGTCGGCAGCCAGGAAGAAGAACGTCGCCTGCGAGAACGTCGAGGCGAGATCCTTTCGGAGGGCGTGCACGTACTCGGCCGTCGGACCGTGCTTGGGCTTCAACGAGATCAACATCTCGCCGTCCGCGCTGGAGATCATGGACGGATCGCCGAGCGTCAGGTTGATTCCGCTGACCGGCACGCCGATGTCGTCGATGATCACGTCCAGCTCGTCCGCGGGCACGATCTTGCGGACGCGTTCCTCGACCGCCGCGAACAGCCGTTGCGTCTCCTCGATCCGGGTCCCCGGAGGGGCGCGCACGTGCAGGCGCATCTGCCCGGCGTCGACGCTGGGAAAGAAGTCTCGCCCGAGCAGGGGAACGAAACCGAGCGAAATGGCGACGAACGCGACGAACGAGGCCACGAAGACCTTGCGATGGTGGAGCGCGGCCTGCAGCGCGCGGCCGTACGCGTCGCGCAGCCGCTCGAACCCTCGTTCGACGCGGGCGCTGAGCCACGCGATCGGACCGCGCCCGCCGCCGTGCTCCTCCTTCGCCAGGAGGTAGCGGATGAGGGTGGGAACGAGCGTGCGCGAGAGGAAGTACGAGGTGAGCATCGCGAACACCACCGCCATCGCGAGCGGGATGAACAGCGAGCGAGCCGCGCCGGAGATGAGGACCACGGGAACGAAGACGATGCAGATGCAGAGCGTCGACACGAGCGTGGGGACGGCGATTTCGGCCGCGCCGTCGAGGATCGCCTTGCCGAGCGGCTTTTTCATGCTGCGCTGGAGATGGTAGTTCTCCAGGGTCACCGTCGCGTCGTCGACCAGGATCCCGACGGCGAGGGCCATTCCGCCGAGGGTCATCGAGTTCAGGGTCTGGCCGAATCGGTCGAGGACGATGATGGAGACGAGGAGCGAGAGGGGGATCGAGATCAGCACGATCAGCGTCGAACGCCAGCTCCCGAGGAACAGCAGCATCATGATGCCGGTGAGCGCCGCCGCGATGACGGCCTCGCGCACCACTCCGCCGATGGCGCCCTTCACGAAGATCGATTGGTCGAACAGCGGCGTGATCTGGAGCTGAGGCGGCAACGTCGCCTGCACTTGGGGCAGCGCCGCGCGCACTCCCGAGACGACGCTCAACGTGCTGGCCCCTTCGGCGCTGAGGACGGGTATCAGCGCGCCCCGCGTCCCGTTGGTCAGGACCACGCTCGTCTGGGGCGCGTAGCCGTCGCGCACGTGCGCCACGTCGCGAAGGTAGACGGTCGATCCGTTGATCTTCTTCAGAGGAAGGTCGTTGAGGCCGTCGGCGACCGACGGGCTCCCATTGAAGACGATCGGGTACTCGAGCGGTCCGATCTTCGCCGTTCCGCTGGGCAGGATCACGTTCTGCGTGTTTACCGCGGTGGAGATGTCCGCCGGAGAAAGCCCCCAGGCGAAGAGCTTCTGCAGATCGAGGTCGACGACGACCTGGCGCACCTTGCCTCCCACGGGCAAGGGGAGTTGCGCGCCCTGCACGGTCGCCAGGCCGGGTCGCAGGAAGTTCATCCCGAGGTCGTAGATCTCCTGCTCGCTGAGGGTGGGGCTCGACAAGCCGAGCTGGAGGATGGGGACGTTGGAGGCGCTGTACGCCATGACCAGCGGCGGAGTCGCGCCCGGCGGCAATTGCTTGAGGATTGGCTGCGAGACGGCCGCCACCTGGGCGACGGCGCCAGCCATGGAGGTGCCCGGTTGCATGTAGATCTTCACGACGGCGACGCCCGCCAGCGTCTGGCTCTCGATGTGCTCGATGCCGCTGACCGTCGTGGTCGAGGCGCGCTCGAACTGCGAGGTGATGCGCCCTTCCATCTCCGTGGGAGGAAGACCGGTGAACTGCCAGATGGCGGCGACGACGGGGATGTTGATCTGGGGGAACATGTCGGCCGGCATGCGCAGGACCGTCGAGACGCCCACCAGCACGATGAGCATCGCCAGCACGATGAAGGTGTAAGGCCGGCGCAGGGCGAGGCGGACGATCCACATCGGTCAACGCCTCGGCTCTTCGCCGGTGACTTCCCGGTACCAGCGAGGATGGTGGAGCCGCGCCCAGCTCTTCGTCACTGTTCCGCGGATCATGGAGCGGAAGGTCCCTGGCTCGGCCGCGGTGCCCAGGTAGATGTGGCCGATGATCATCGCGAAGAAGAGGCTGAAAGCGGCGTCGTGCACGAGGTAACTCGCCTCGCGGAGCCACTGCCCGAAGACCGGCTGCGGCAGCCACATCACCACGCCCGAAACGAGCAGGCCCGCGGTGCCCAGCGCCGCGGCCCAGAAGAGGAGCTTCTGCCCGCCGTTGTACTTGCCGACCTCGGCGTCGTCGTTGCGGTACTGGAAATATCGAAGGAGGCCCCCAGGAGTGAGGAACTCGCGATCCGCCGGCGTGAGCTTCATTTGCGAAACCCACTGCACGAACATGAGCACTGAGGCGGCGGCGAAAGCGATTCCCGACCACGGGTGGAGCACCCGGCAGACGTGCAGGCCGCCGAACAGGCTGCCCAGGAAACCGAGGTAGGGCGTCCAGATGGGCAGCCCCGTGAAGAGGCAGACGAAGAAGGTCAGGGCGACGGTCCAATGCACCACGCGCGCCGACAGCCGTTCGCGGACGATGTCGTCGCCCACCACCACGTCGTCGGTCCTGCGAGCGCGCGCCGTCGCGGGGTCGCCCATCCCGCCCCGCGCGGTGCGATCCGGAATCGCGAGCTGTCTCATGGCCGTCCCTCTCCTTGCGGCTTCTCCGCGCCGTCCTTCGGCTTCTTCGGCCCCATGGCGAGGTAATGACCCACCATCGTGAACAGCGAGGCGGCGATCGCGAGCGCGCCCAGCGGGCGGAGGACGCTCTTCCAGAACCGCACGCCGGTGGGGACTTGCGGGTCCTTGGGCAGGCCGTACCACTCCGGATGATCGCCGTGCGCCAGGATGGTGATGACGGTCGTGCCGCCCACGCCCGGCGGGTCGTACAGCGCCGCCTTGGCGAAGCCGTTCTGCTTGAGCTGCTCGACGCGGACGTTCGCGCGCGCCACCAGCTCGGTCTTGTCGCCGAACTCCAGGCAACCGGTGGGGCACGACTTCACGCAGGCGGGCTCCAGGCCGACCTGGCCGCGGTCGACGCAGAGCGTGCACTTCGACATCTTGCCGGTCTGCTCTGAGTAGCGGGGGATGTCGAAAGGACAGCCGGTCTCGCACATCCTGCAGCCGATGCACGCATCGGAGTTCACGTCGACGATGCCGTTCTGGTACTGGACGATGGCTCCCGGGGCAGGGCAGGCCTTGAGGCACCCGGGATCCCCGCAGTGCATGCACCCGTCCTTGCGGAGCAACCAGGCGAAGTCGGGACCGATCTCCTGCTCCCGGAACTGGATCAGGTTCCAGTAGTTCGCGTCGAGACCCGGCATGGTCTGGTACGTGCCCGTCTGCGTGGTGGGCACGATATGCAGATCGTTCCACTCCTGGCACGCCACCTCGCACGCCTTGCAGCCGATGCAGGTGGAGGTGTCGATGAGCTTCGAGACCACCTTGAGGTTGCGCAGCTCGGTCTTCGATCCCCAAACGCTGGCGGACGACTGCCGCACCTCCAACGCGTCGGCGTTCATGACACTCGCTCCCCGGCCTTCTCGAGCCGGACGAGGAAGGTCTTGAACTCGGGCGTCCACGTGTTGGGATCCATCGCCGAAGGCGTGAGGAAGTTGGCCAGTGGCCCGACGTGCTTCGGATCGCCCTCGTAGCCCCAGTGCAGAGGGAAGCCGATGTGCCACACGACCTTGCCGTCGATGGTCATCTTTCGCAGGCGCTTGGTCACCATGGCGACTCCCTCGACGGAGCCGCGCGCCGAGGTGACCCTCGCCCGCGAGCCGTTGGCGATTCCTTTCTCCCGGGCGAGCTCTTCCGGGATCTCGATGAAGAACCCGGGCTGCAGCTGGTTCAGCTCGTTCGTGTGATGCGTCCAGTAGTGGTACAGCTCCGTGAGTCGGTACGTGCTGCACACCACCGGGAATTGATCGCGGGTGCCGTACACGTCCTTGTCGGAGCGGAACCGGATGGAGGCCGGGTTCGACGTGACCTTTGGATGGAGCGGATTCGCGATCGCGGCCTCGATCGCTTCGTAGTGCTCGGCGAACGGCCCGTCGTTGAGCGACGGCGCGTAGAGGCGTCCCACCCCTTCCGGAACCATGATGAGCGCGCCGTACTGGCCCGGCGGCGAGTTGGGCGCGATGTCGGGCACGTCCCCTCCGACCCAGGCCGTGCCGTTCCAGACGATGCCCGGGCGGGTGGGATCCCAGGGCCTGCCCTGCGCGTCCGCGGATGCCCGGTTGTAGAGGATCCGCCGGTTCGCGGGCCACGCGAACGTCCAGTTGGGATAGATCCCGAGGCCGGTCGGATCGTCGGTGCCCCTGCGCGCCGCGTTGTTGCCCGCCTCGGTATAGACGCCGGAATAGATCCAGTTCCCGCAGCTCGTCGACCCATCGTCCCGGAGCTGCCCGAATCCATCGAGCTGCTGGCCGGCGACCTTGACCACCTTGCCGTCCTTGTCTTTCAGGTCGGTGACCGCCTTGCCGTTGAGCTCCTTCAGCACCTCGGCCAGGGGTGGATTGACCGGATTGCTGTAATTCCACTCGACGTTCAGGACCTGCTCGGGAAGCGCGCCGCCCTCCTTCGCGTACAGCTCGCGGACCGCCAGGAAGATGCGGGCGAGGACCTCCTGGTCCGTCTTCGCCTGGCCTGGAGGATCGAGCGCCTTCCACTTCCACTGGAGCCAGCGGGCGGAGTTGGTGAAGCTGCCGTCCGTCTCGGCGAATCCGGAGCAGGGGAGCTGGAACACCTCGGTCTGGATCTGGTAGGCGTCGGGCCCGCCGTACTCCTTGGGCGCTTTCCAGAAAGTCGCCGTTTCGATCTGATAATTGTCGCCGACGACGAGGAACTTCAGCTTCGACAAAGCGTTGAGCATCTTCGACGTGTTGGGTCCGACGGCCACCGGGTTGAAGCCGAAGGTGATGAGCCCCTCCGGACCGGGCTCGGTGCCGCCCGCGCGCTGCGAGCTGCCCCGGTACATGTCATCGTAGATATAGAGCCAGGAATAGTTGCCATCGACCTTCGGCAGCCACTGGTAGCCCCAGTCGTTCTTCTTGGTCGCCTTCTCCCCGTAGAGGGACTTGAGCAGGCTGACCATGAACTGGGGGTAGTTCTGGTAGTAGTTCATGCTCGGCCACGGTTCTCCGTTGAGGGTCGTCGGCGTCATCGCCTTGAGATAGGTGCGCAAGTCGACGTTCTCGCTGCGAGGCGTGGCCAGATAGCCGGTCAGGCTGTCGAAAACGCCGGCGATGTCGGTCGAGCCCTGGATGTTGGAGTGGCCGCGCATCGCGTTCACCCCGCCGCCCGGCCGGCCGATATTGCCGAGCAGGAGCTGCAGCGTCGCCGCAGCGCGGATCATCTGGACGCCGACCGAATGCTGGGTCCAGCCCAGCGCATAGGTGATGGTGCCGACCCGTTGCGCATTCCCCGTCGAGGTGACCACCTCCGCCACCTTGAGGAACGACTCCTTTGGAGTGCCGCAGATCCGCTCGACCATCTCGGGCGTGTACCGGGCGACGTGCTTCTTGAGGAGCTGCAAGGTGCAGCGCGGGTGCTTCATCGTCGGGTCGACCTGGTACGCCTTCGTCTTCGGATCGGGCTGGTAAGCCCAACTCGACTTGTCGTACTGCGAGCGCGCCTCGTCGAAGCCGGAGAAGAGGCCGTCGTTGAAGTTGAACTTGTCGCCGACGATGTAGGGGCCGGCGGTGTGGAGCCTGACGTACTCCTCGTGGTAGCGGCCCGTCTCGAGCGCGTAGCGGATCATGCCGTTCAAGAAGGCGATGTCCGTTCCCGGCCGGATCTGCGCGTAGACGTCGGACACGGCCGCCGTCCGGGTGAACCGTGGATCGACCACCACCAGCTTCGCGTTGCGGGTCCTTTTTGCCTCCACCGTCCACTTGAATCCGCACGGGTGGTTCTCGGCCGGATTGCCGCCCATGACGAGGATGACGTCGGCATTCTTGATGTCGACCCAGCCATTGGTCATCGCGCCTCGGCCGAAGGTGGCGGCCAGACTGGCCACCGTGGGACCGTGTCAAACCCTTGCCTGGCTGTCCCGATAGGTGACGCCGAGCGCGCTGATGAACTTCCACTGCAGGAAGTTGAACTCGTTGGTGTCCGTGCACCCGCCTACGACCGCGATGCCCGGCGTGCGGTTGACCGTCTGTCCCTGCACGTTCTTGGCGACGAAGGTCCTGTCGCGCGTGGTCTTGATGTGCCGCGCGATCCCCTGGATGGCGTCGTCCCAGGAGATCTCCTCCCAGCGATCCGAGCCCGGCCGCCGGACCTTGGGTGTGAGGATCCGATTCGGGTTGTCGATGTCGTACTTGAGGGTCGCGCCTTTCGGGCAGAGCGTGCCGCGGTTGGTGGGGCAGTCCGGATCCCCCTCGACGTGTACGACGGTCGGCGCGACGTTCTTCGCCTTGTCGCCCAGGGTGTGGATGATCACCCCGCACGCTACCGCGCAGTACGGACAGATGCTTCGCGTCTCGGTGGTACGCGCGATCTTGAATTGCCTCATCTCCGCGCGCGCGCGCGACACGTCGAACCCGATCCCGACGGCCGCGCCCGCGATCGCCGTGCCCTTCAAGAACGTCCGCCGCCTCATGGGACCTCCAGATCGCTGGGGCTCAGCCGAGCAGCGTTCACGATCCGTGCCCGCTCGCAGCGCGTCTGCGCCGTAGCGCTTCGACGTGTTCGCGACGAGCCCTGCATGTTTCCGTGACAAGCCTGTCGTCGATCGATCAATGCGATCGTTCGATGGGCGGACGAGCGGGCGATTTCCGGAACCCGAGCTGAGCAACGCATCGTCCTCCCCCGCGAAATGCCAGTACCGAGACTAAGCAGGGCGAGGTTGGCGGTGATGCGCCATCCGACGGGCACCAACTCCTCGCAGACGAAAGGCCAACCGCCGCGGACGGCGCAGCCCTGCAGCGGGTCGTTCCCGAACGGCGGTTCGCCAGCGCGAGCATCTACTGACCGGCCATGTCGTCGGATGGGGCAATGTCCGGATCCGGGGCTACCGCGAGCTGCGGGCTGTTCGCGGAGGTGGCCGGGAGTTGCGCCTGCTCGCCGGCGATGGACGGGGCCAGGTCGGGATCCGGATCCATCGCGAGCTGCGGGACGTTCGCGGCGGTCCCCGGGAGGGTCGACTCCTCCTCGACGGTGGACGGGGCAATGTTCGGATCCGGTGCGGCCGCGGTCTGGGCGTGCGCTGCAACGGAAGACACCAACACTCCCGCCGCGATGAGCTGTGCCAACTTGCTTTGGATGGTCATACGGTGCGTCTCCTTTGGTTCCCGGAGTAGGCCCGCGCCGCAGATCGCGCATCATCCATTGGTATCGAGATACCTTGGTATAGGTCTCCTCATCCATGCGCCTCGACTCTGCGAGCGCCGGCACGATCCTTGAAAAACACGCCGCGCCAAGGAGGCAGATGATGGCACTGGCAAAGCGTCCGCTCGGGACCAGCGGACTCGAGATCACGAGGGTAGGATTCGGCTCATGGGCGGTCGGGGGTGGTGGATGGTCGTTCGGGTGGGGACCGCAGGACGATGCCGAGTCACTTGCCGCCATGCGGCACGCGATCGAGCTGGGAATCAACTGGATCGATACGGCCGCGGTCTACGGGCTCGGACACTCGGAGGAGGTCGTCGGACGGCTGCTGCGCGAGCTGCCCCGGAGCCGGCGGCCGTTCGTCTTCACCAAATGTGGCCTGGTCTGGAACGACCGCGATCGCATGGCGCCGCCGCAGCGTGTGCTGAAGCCGGATTCGATCCGGCGCGAATGCGAGGCGTCGCTCCGCAGGCTCGGCGTCGAGCAGATCGATCTCTACTAGTTCCACTGGCCCGACGAGACGGGCACGCGCGTGGAGGACTCGTGGGCCGAGATGGCGAGGCTCGTCGAGGAGGGAAAGGTCCGGGCGGCCGGCGTGTCCAACTTCGACGTGGGCCTGCTCGATCGCTGCGAGGCGATCCGGCACGTCGATTCTCTACAGCCGCCCTTCTCGCTCATCAACCGCAGCGCGGCGACCAGCGAGATTCCCTGGTGCGCGAACCACCGTGCCGGCGTCATCTGCTACAGCCCGATGCACTCCGGCTTGCTGACGGACAGCTTCACGGCGGAGCGCGTGTCGGCGCTCGCCGCTGACGACTGGCGGCGTCGCGCGCCCGACTTCCAGCCGCCGAACCTTAGCCGGAACCTCCGGCTGCGGGACGCCCTCCGCTCGATCGCCAAGCGGCGTGGCAACTCCGTCTCGGCGATCGCCATCGCATGGACGCTCGCCTGGCCGGGCGTCACCGGAGCGATCGTCGGTGCGCGCACTCCGGCGCAGGTGGACGGCTGGATCGGGGCCGCCTCGATCGCCCTCACCGAGCTGGACCTGGACGAGATTGCCTCCGCCATCCGACGCACCAGGGCCGGCTCCGGGGCCGCGCGGCCAGGCCAGCCAGCGGTGTCCCCGAAGAGGGCGGGGTAGTGGGCTGCACGGCGCGGATCTGCAGCCGCCAGAGATGCAAAAGGTCGATCGTGATTGACAGCCCGGACGTCCACGACTACTTCATCCGCCCAGAAGGGGAGTAGTTCACGCCGCACGAGCGGCGTCGGGGCGATCGACATACCGGCTTCGGCCCGGTCCCCCACCCCGCAGCACGGGGCGAACGAGATTTTCGGACCAGGTGCACCCTGGCCGGGCCTCTCGCGCGCCACGCGGCATCCCGACCAGGCAAGGAGGAACGGGATGCCGACGTGGTTCAAGATCGCGCTTGTCGCTGCCGTCGCGGTTCCGGCCCTCGTGGTGCGGCTCGGTGGCATCCACCTGTCCCCGGTGCTCTCGATGCTCGTGTTCGGGCCGGCCGTCGTCGCCTCCGCTTTCCTCCTGGTCTGGGCGGCGGAAGCTGCGCGCCACGACATCTCCGGCAGCCTCGCCACTGCCATCCTCGCCGTCATCGCGGTGCTGCCCGAGTACGCGGTCGACCTGTACTTCGCCTGGAGCGCCGGGCACGTGCCGCAGAACGCGCATTATGCCGCGGCGAACATGACGGGCAGCAACCGGCTCCTGCTCGGCCTCGGCTGGCCGTTCGTGGCGGTGCTTTTCGCCTGGGGCGCCTGGCGGCGCGGCGAGACGGCCCGCGCCGTCGAGCTGCATGCCAGCCGGCGGACCGAGCTGGCCTTCCTCGGCGCGGCCAGCCTCTATTCGCTCATCATTCCGTTCACGCGGCGGCTTGCCTTGTATGATTCGATAGTCCTGCTCGCGCTCTTCGGCCTTTACCTGTGGCGGGCCGCCCAGGGGGAGCGCAGTGAGCCCGACCTGGTCGGCGTGGCCCGGCACATCGGCGAGCTGCCGCGCCGCGTCCGTCGGCTCACGGTCGCCGGCATGTTCCTCGCCGCGACGGCCATCGTCTTGCTCGCGTCGGAATCCTTCGCGCAGGCCCTGGTCAGCGGCGGAAGGCAGCTCGGCATCGACGAGTTCCTCCTGGTCCAATGGCTCGCGCCGCTCGCCTCGGAGTCACCTGAGCTGCTGGTCGCCGCCGTCCTCGCGCTCCGGGGGCACCAGGACGCTTCGCTGGGGACCCTGCTCTCCTCCAAAGTGAATCAGTGGACGCTGCTCGTCGGCAGCTTGCCCGTCGCCTACGCCATCGGCGGCGGCTCTGCGGGAGGGATCGTCCTCGATGCCAGGCAGACGGAGGAGTTCATCCTCACGGCGGCGCGGACGCTGCTGGGCCTCGCGGTCCTGATCGATCTGCGCTTCGCCCTCTGGGAGGCGATCGCGCTATTCGCCCTGTTCGCGCTCCAGTTTCCCTTCCCTCAGACGAGCGTGCGCCTGGCGTTCGCGGCGGGCTACGTCGCGATCGCGCTCGTCCTCCTCGTGCGGCGCCGCGCCGAGATCCCCAGGATCGCGCGCGCCGCGCTGGCGGGCGCGAGGTGACGCGGCACGCGCTGGTCGGAACCGACCGCGCGAGCGGCGAACGCACGACTGGGCACGTGCGCTGTCGAGGGATCGTCGATGTTGTCGGCGCGTCGTCGTGAATCGATCAGCTGACGACATTCCGGGCGGTCCGGTGGCAGCGGAACGATCGGTGGCACGGCGCCTGCACATCCAGGATCGCCGCCCACTTCGGGCAGCCTTCAACGATTGGAGGACTCCGTGAAGACCGGCGTTTCCCTGGCCGCAACGGCGGCCATTCTTGCGCTCGCCGCCTGCGCTTCCGTCGACGTGCGCACGGTGACCAGCCCCGACGCGAACCTGGGCGCCCTGCGCACGTTCAACGTGATGCCCAACCCAGAGCGGCCACCGCAATTCGGGCCGTCGGCGAACGACCCCATGCTCGTGAACTCGATCTCGAACCGCGCCTTGCGGGCCGATCTGGTCAAGGGGTTCGAGAACCGCGGCTACGCTCTCGCTGACAATCCGGATTTCGCGGTCGCGTACTACGCGAGCACGAAGCAACAGCTGGACGTCACCTACTGGGACTATGGATACCCCTTCTACCCGAGGTGGTGGGGCGGTTGGGGCCCCGGCTGGGGTCCCTCCGATTCCACGGTCACGCGATACACCCAGGGGACCGTCATCGTCGACGTGATCAATCCCAAGACCAAGGAGCTCCTCTGGCGCGGAAGTGGAGTCGCCACGATCGCGGACGACGAGGGGCAGTACGAGCAGGACCTCTGGAAGACGGTCACGGCGATTCTGGACAAGTTCCCGCAAGCGCGACGGGGCTCGTGAACGATTCGCTCCAGCCGCGATCGCGATGAGCGCCTCTCGCGAGCGGCAGGGTCCTGGATCAGCGCAGCGACCGCCTCTCCGCCAGAGCGGCGGCAAGGTACTGTCGCGCTGCAAAGAGATCCGATCGCTCGAGCGCCTCGCGCGCCGCGTCCACGTCGATGCGCGTGCGCCCGGAGAGCGCTGCCTCGGCGCGGCCCAACTCGTCGTCCACGCCGTCCGAGTCGCCCGTCGCGAGCAGCGCCTCCGCCTGCCGCAGGATCCCTAGCGCCTGCACGGTCGCGGCATGCTGCGCGGCGTCCGCCTCGGTCTCGCGCCGCGACTCTTCGTCTGCCGCTTGCCGCGCCGAAGCCAGCTGGTCGTCGATGTGCGCGAGCCGCTCGTTCTCCTGGCGCGAGTGCGTGACCAGCTGCTGGAGGGCGGCCAGCTGATCGCCGGAGGGCAGCAGCATGTTCGCGGCCGGGGGCGCCGCTGCCTTGGGCGCGTCTTGGCTCACCGGCTCGGAGCGAGGCAACGGCGTTCCGCCCGGCGGCTGCGGCGACTGGTGATCGGGGAGCGGTGCGGGAAAGGCGCTCGGCGCCGGCCCCAGGCTGCTGCCCGACGAAGTCGGCGCCGGCCCGGCAGTCGAATCTCCCCTGAGGTCCTGTTCTCGCGACGCACTGGTGAGGACGACCACGATCGCCATTAGCGCGGCCACCGTTGCAGCAAGCGCGATCTTCATGCCGGGAAGGTTACCGACGGCGATCCGGCGATGCCGCCGGGATCGGCCGGGCGGCGAGATTCCGGCGACGAGGCGCCTCGGACCGCCGACGGGCGCCTCGTCTTTGGAAGGCAGCGACGCGGTACTGCCGCTACGGCAGCACGAATCCGGGGAAGAACCGCGGCTTCAGCCGGACGGCATCGGGCACCGGGAACGGGAACCCGACGACGACGGCGCGGCCTTGCACCTGGTTCTGCGCCGTGCAGTTGGCGGTGCACGGTTTCGCCGCGGGAGCGATCTCGGTCGCGTCCTCTCCCATCACCTGGCCCATCCGCCCGCCGCTCGCCACGCTCCATTGCGAAACGCCGCCGCAGTGGCTGACCGTTCCGGGATGGAACGGGTTGGGAATGGCGTTGGCGCAGTCGGTGGCGATCCGGGTGGCGGACTGCGGGCTGTCGCGGCCGACGAACTTGTCGGAGAAATCGTTGGCGAAGTTGACCCGCGCCGTCACCGTCACCGTGCCGTCCGGGTTCGCTCCCTTGCAGGCCACCAGCGTCCCGTCAGGCAGGACGCCGGAGCAGGGAATGTTCTCGCCGAGCCGATCGCGGACGTTCGGGTTGTCGAAGTAGAAGACATCGTCGCCGAGCACGTGCGTGATCACCGTCGCCGTCCCGTCGGCGCGGGCCGGCTCCATCTGGAAGACGCCGCCGTTGGCGCAGTCCTTGACCTGGATCTTCATGGAAAGTCCCGGGCCCGTACGCGAGATCACGAGCGACTCGCCGGAGCTTTCCACCGAGACGTCGCTTGTCAGTGACAGCCCTCGATGATCGGGAATCTTGCTGGCGAAAACGATGGCCGGCATCTCACCGGTGATGTCGAGGGGGTTCGGCGCGCCCGTCAGCGTCCAGTCCCGCACGCCGAAGGTGGCCGAGTCGACCGTGAACACGACGTACTTTCCTTTGACGAGGAAGCTGCTGCCGACGCTTGCCGCCGGAACCGTGGTCTTCTGGCTGCCGGAAAGACCCAGCACCGAGAACCCACCGCCGTCACACCCGGCCGACGAGGCGGCAAAAGCCGCCTGCGGCGTCAAAAAGAACGACAACGCGGCCCACGCCCCCGCCGCGACTGCGTACCCGACCATTCGCTTGCTCATCCATGCCTCCAGGGTTTCCCCCACGCGCATGAGACATAGGTGACGCGGCCGGCGGGACAACTTTCTTCGTGACGATGCGGATTCGCGGTTCCCTGGTTGTTGGGACCACGCCGGCAGGGGCCGCGATCAGCGCGGTGCGTCCACGACCGCGATCGTGGCCATCATGCCTTTGTCCTCGTGTTCCATGATGTGGCAGTGCAACACGAAACGGCCGAGCTTCGGTCCGTCGAACCGGATCATCACGAACACGCGCGACCCAGGCGGCAGTGCGTAGTTGTCGTGCAGCACGTTCCGGTTGATCGGCGGGGGGAGCCCTCGATCGCCGAGACACTGGGCGGCCGACGGCCGGCCGCCCGCCGAGAAATCCGCGTCGAGGACGACGAACTTGGTCTGGTGGATGTGGAAGTTGTGGCACTCGTCGCTGTCGTTGACGAGCAGCCAATACTCCCGTGCGCCATAGGCAGCAGTCACGTTCGGCTCGCCGTCCATCTTGAACGCGGGGTAGAACTTGGCGAACTCCGCGGGGCTTTCCTGCTCGCCAGCTTCATGACCAACCCGGCGGGCGCCGCGGTCGGACCGATCCGGCAGCTCGTCGAGGGCGCGGGCCCTTCACCGACGCGCCATCTGGTGATCGTCAGCGGCACGCCTGGGGCCTCCGGCGCACCGGCGCAGGTGCAGCGCCCATGACCCATTCCATGGCACCGATCCGCCGCGGTGGCGCTCGTCCGCGCGGAACCGGCGCCCGTCGGATCTCGGGCGCCTCGCTCCATCCGGCCTCCTAACCTCTGGCGGCATGAACGGTCACTTCGACCGGCAGACAGGAGGACGCAAATGAAATGGAAGATGGTGTTCGGGATGATCGTTGCGGTGGGATCGCTGACTGCGACCGCCGTGAGGGCCCAGGAGAACGCCGCAGGAAGTGGAGCTCCAGCGACGAAGAGGCAGGTCGCGACACCGGACCGCACGGCCCATGGGCCGGACTTCGATGAGCCGGCCACGGTCGACGCCAGCGGAGTTCCCGTGGCGAAGCCCAATCCGATGTCCGACTTCTTGAAGCGGGCCCGGCAGCTGGACGGTACCGCGGTCGAGATGCCGCTGGTGGATGATTTCCGGACGGACGGTACGGGGACCGACGGAGAGACGAAGTGACGCGACGGCGGCAGGCCGCGCGCGCGGCCTGCCGCACGGCGGCGAGGAGGTTCACATGTCGAAGTTGAAGCGCTTCGGAGCCATCCTGCTCGCTTCGTCCCTGGGCTTCGCCGCCTGCGCACACGACCACGCGCTCTCGCGTGGCGACGTCGCGGCGATGCAGACCGACAGTCCGGCGATCTCACCGTGGTCCGGGCCCGTTCCCAACGAGGTCATCGAAGAAGCCCCGCCGCCTGTGCGGGCGGCCGGCGAAGTGAAGTAGCTCGCATTCCGTCATCTGGTCCGGAGGAGCACGTCATGTGGAAGTCGCGGCGCACCTGCAGTACGAGCTCGAACGCGAGGGATCCGATGAGCTCGACAATCTCCGTTGCCGCTTTCCTGCTACTCTTCGCTTCCGCGAGTGCGGCGCCCAAAGTGCCGGACTCCCTCCATGACGCTCCCGAAGGCCGTGACCGCTCACCCGGTCGCCGAGAAGGATTCCGCCTTTGAAACCATACCGTGGCGCTCGTCCTCTCAGGCGCTCGCAACGTGGGGAGGGCCGTGGGTCTTGCGCCCGGCACTCTATGACCATCGGTACATCACCTGGTAGCGCCTCCTGCCGGCGAATGGAGAACGAGTCCGAAGTGAACCAGCCGGTGGCGGCAAAGGAAAGAGTCTGACAACACCTATACCAAGGTATTATAGAAAAATATGTTTTCATGGTGATACGCGTTGGGGGCAGTGTGCAGGATCTCCCCGGGGGACCTGGAAGGCAGGCGTGCCGGAGATCCAGAAAATCTCGATCGTCGACGACGACGAATCAGTGCGGGAAGCGCTCAAGAGCCTCTTGAAGTCGGCGGGGTTCGAGGCCGAAGCGTTCGCCTCAGCCGAGGAGTTCTTGAATTCGGGCCACCTGCCTGGCGCGGCATGCTTGATCCTGGACGTTCGCATGCCGGGGATGAACGGCGTCGAGCTCCAGGAACGGCTGATCTCTTCTCATAACGGGGTCCCGATCATCTTCATCTCGGCGCATGCCGAGGAGGAGGCGCGGGCTCGCGCGCTCGAAAGTGGGGCGGTCGACTTCCTGCAGAAACCGTTCAGCGACGAGGCCCTGCTCAATGCCATCCACGCGGCCATCCGCCTGCCGCGTTCGCCATGATCTCGACGAGGCCGTACCTCTCACCGCCCACCAGGACCGTGATGTCCTTGGGTCCGATGCACGCCACCACGTGTAACAACCGCCGCATGACGGCGGAGTCGCCGACGATGCGAGGCTTGACGCCCATCGCTCGTAGGACGGTAGCGAGCATCAGGGATACGGCCATATACGGTTGGTATGGGTCGACGGATGCTGGCGAGACAGGCAAGCGTCCGTCTGCGGCGGTCCCGCCTATGGCAGCCGACGTTCGGTCTGTGTCTATACTGCCGTCGAGCGTCGCTGGAGGCCGACGATGTCGCGGTTGCTCGTGGTCGACGACGACTCCGGGATGCTTGTCAGCTTGAGGGGGCTTCTCGCGTCCCGCGGCCAGGAGGCGGTCATCGCGCGCTCCGGCCAGGAAGCGCTCGACCATCTCGATGGCGTAGACGCGGTGATCACCGACTTCGCCATGCCCGGGATGGACGGCGTGCAGCTGGTGAAGGCGATCCACGATCGCGACGAATCGCTACCGGTGATCCTCCTCACTGCGCACGGCTCGGAGCGGGTGGCCGTGCAGGCGATCAAGAGCGGCGCGTACGACTACGTGACCAAGCCGTTCGACGTCGAGGAATTTTCCGTGGTGGTCGATCGGGCGCTCGAGGCGAGGACCTTGCGCGTCCAGAACCGCCGGCTCACCGCGGAGAAAGTGCTGGGTCATTCCATCGTCGGCGAAGGGCCCGCGATGCGCCGGCTGCTGGACACGATCTCGCGGGTCGCGCCCAAGGACATCACTCTCCTCATCAGCGGCGAGACGGGGACGGGAAAGGAGCTGATCGCCTCGCTGATCCATGCCCAGAGCCACCGGGCAGAGCGCCCCCTGGTGCGCTTCAACTGCGCCGCGATCCCCGGAGAGCTGGCGGAGGCGGAGCTGTTCGGGCACGCGCGCGGAGCGTTCACGGGCGCCGTGCAGGCGCGCCGGGGATTCTTCGCAGAGGCGAACGGGGGCACGCTCGTCCTCGACGAGATCGGCGAGCTTCCGTTGGCGGTGCAGCCGAAGCTGTTGCGCGCCCTGCAAGAGGGCGAAATCCAGCCGGTCGGCGCGGGCCGCCTGGAACGAGTCGACGTGCGCGTCGTCGCGTGTACCCACCGCGATCTGGCGAACGAGGCGCGCGCCGGCCGCTTCCGCGAGGACCTGTACTACCGGCTCGCCGTCCTGGAGCTGGTCGTGCCGCCCCTGCGCGGGCACCGCGAGGACATCCCGGCGCTCGCGTCCGGGTTTGCGCGCCGCTACGCGGAGCGGTTCGGGCTGCAAGACGTCCGGCTCCTGCCCGAGCTGCTGGATGCGCTCCAGCGATTGGATTGGCCCGGAAACGTCCGCCAGCTGGAGAACGCCGTCGCGCGCACG